>Ga0207422_1002933_pt1 | contig 19341 bp, 18 predicted proteins | sample MarCyaLeptolynsp_FD_187757 | JGI IMG/M metagenome (GOLD analysis project Ga0207422, IMG submission 187757) | Marine cyanobacterial communities from Panama - species 1 Leptolyngbya sp. (SPAdes) | ecosystem: Environmental > Aquatic > Marine > Unclassified | place: Panama: Panama City | collected...
GGGGGTAGCCGCAGGTCTGGGTCAGCAGCAGGGCCGGGTCCTGCCAGTTCTGCGCCACCGGCCGCCCCCGCGTGAGCGCGTCCGGCACGTCATCGAACCCGGCGGCGCGCAGGTGGCGGGCGATCACCGACCACCAGGCATCGGTGGCGGCCCGCAACTCGGGTAGGTCGTACATGGTGAGGGCGGCGATGGCGGTCATGCGGTCTCCCCGGCGTCCAGGCGCTCGATCAGGGTGCGGGCGTAGGCCGGGACCTCGTGGGCGTGGACCACGGCGTGGCGGATCAACTCGTCGAAGCGCCGGGTCAGCGCCCGGATATGCTCGGTCGTGGTGAACACGATGTACATGTTGCCGGCATAGATGGCGGCCCGCTTGGGCCCGAAGATGGTCACCGGGATCGCGTAATCCCGGACGCCGTCGAACAGGTACCACCGCACGCTCGGATAAAGCTCGTCGATCAGGTCGGCGATGTGGGCGAGCTGGCGCCGCCGCACCTCCGTCGGCAGGTCGCGCCAGACGCCGGTACCGTCCGCGAAATCGCGCAGCGCCTGGACCGAGGTGCAGACCTCCACGTCGGTGCCGGGCTGCCGCACGTAGTCCAGGCGGTCGCGCGAGCGGCGGATCGCCTGGATCGTCGTGTCGCTGTCGGTTTCCAGGTACTCGTACTGAATCACCTCGGCGATCTTCACCTGGTCCGGCAGGGAGGTGGGCACGTAGCGGATCTTGTAGCCGACCGCGTCGGCGTGCCAGCGCACCAGGTTCTCGTCGACGACCGTGCGGGCATGCGGGCTGATCTCGGGCGAGCGCTCCATGATGTCGGCGGTGAACTGACCCTCCTCGGCTAGCCCGAGCAGCCAGTCCAGCGACACCTGCAACGTCACCGCCAGGGCGGCGACCGTGTCGGCGCGGGGCAGCCGCACGCCGTCGTCGGAGAGAATCTGCGACAGGGTGGAGCGGTCGACCCCGATGCGCTTGGCCAGCGCCGACCGCGACAGGCCGGCGCGGTCCATCGCCATCTCCAGGCGCTCGCGGAACAGGCGGGCGGTGTCGCGCTTGTCCAGGGTGGGGAGAGCTTGTTGCATTTTATAAACATCGTTTTTGATATTGAATTTTGTCAACATAAGTTTCGCATACGCGCGTTGAGACAACACCTTGAGGCTCCCTAGGGTGGGGCCATGGATCGAGTTCATCGCGTCGCCGCCGACATCGTGGGCCCCGGGCCATCCGCAGCCCCTGTGCCCATCGCCGCCCTGCGCCGCCGGGTCCGGCTACCGGACCGGGTGGAGTGGCCGACCCTGTGGGTCATGCTCGGCGTCTATGTGCCGTTTGCCGGCGTTCTGGGGTTGGTGGCGCTGGATCTCATGGCGTGGTGGGTAGCCGCCCCGGTGATGGCCTGGTGCGCCGCCTGGCAGGCCTCCCTGCAGCACGAGGTCATCCACGGCCATCCGACGCCATGGGCCTGGGTGAACCGGCTGATCGCCGGGCCGCCGCTCCTGGTCTTCGTGCCGTTCGACCGGTATCGCGACAGCCATCTCGCGCATCACGTCGATGAGCGGTTGACCGACCCTCTGGACGATCCCGAGAGTTGGTACGTCACCGCTGCGCGGTGGCGCCGCGCGTCGGTGGTGGAACGACGGTTGCGGGTCGCCATGAACACGATGGCCGGACGCGTCGTGTTGGGGCCGCTCTGGGTGATGGCTCAGTCGGTCCGCTGCGACCTGCGGGACCTGCTGGAGAGGCGGCGGTTGGTGGCACTCGCGGCGCATGCGGTGCAACTGTCAGTACTTGGGAGCCTCGTCGCGGGCGCCGGCGTGCCGGTCTGGGCATACCTCGTGATGGTTGCCTGGCCGGCGACCGGGTTGATCCTGATCCGAAGCTACGCGGAGCACCGCCCGGACCCGGAACCGGCCGCCCGTAGCGTCATCGTCGAGGCGAGCGGGCTGTTCGACGTGTTGTTCCTGTCGAACAACCTGCACGCGCTGCATCACGAGCGGCCGGGACTGCCATGGTTTCTTCTGCGCCGGGTGTTTCGCGATGGACGGGAGCGGATCCTGGAACGCAATCGGGATTATCGTTTCGGGTCCTACGCGAGGATCGCGTCCCAGTATCTTTTTACGCCCCGCGACCATCCGATTCACCCTTCGGAAAGATGACCGCTACTCAACCCTGAGGTTGTTGGTGACGGGTAAGTGCATATGATTTCTATATAATTTTATCGGAAAGCCGGTAGATTTGTACTTAAACCGCTGGTGGGCACTCATTAATCGTTTGTAAACAAATTCAATGCAATAACAGGACAACCGATACGCGCCCTGCGACTTGGCTGAAAATCATTTCAAATTTGTTGCCTGGCGTGCACTCGGGAGATATAGACACCTGTGACTCTCACCCCACAGGTTTGCAGCGGGAAGTTCCCGGCCGGCCTTCACGGAGTCCCGGCCTTTCGCTGGAAGCGTGTGGCCGTGACGGTTCAGAAATAGAGCATTGCCCTGCATGTCGGGGGATGCGACACGCATAGTTGCAGATTATGTGAGAAGGCACGATCACACGCGTGTCCGTCTCGAGGTAAGGAGGTTGAGACAGCTCCATGGCAAAAGCCAAGATCGACAAGCGTCGTGATGATCCGAACTACCAGATCACGAACAACAACCCGATCGACGTTCATGTCGGTCGCCGTGTGCGTCTCCGCCGCACGCTTCTGGGGATGAGCCAGGAGCAGCTTGGCGAGGCGCTTAACATCACCTTCCAGCAGGTTCAGAAGTACGAGCGCGGCAGCAACCGCATCAGCTCGTCACGCCTGTGGGACATCGCCCAGATCCTGGACGTTCCGGTCAGCTTCTTCTTCGACGACATGTCGGACGAGACGATGGCGCACTCGCCGCGCCGCATGAAGGCCGGCAGCGCCCGTGACGAGTACGAGGAGAACCCGACGGATCCGATGGCCCGTCGCGAGACCTTGGAACTGGTCCGCGCCTATTACTCGATCAAGAACCCGAACCTGCGTAAGCGGATTACGGAAATGGTCAAGTCGGTCGCGACCGCGCTGCCGGAAGAGAAGTAGCCGTCAGCCGCACACCGCCGAAAGACAAGCGCGCCGCTCAGCCGGCGCGCTTTTCGTTTGCGCTGGACACTCTTGCTGTGCCGTGCCGTCGCCCGCCGATGGCCGGCCGGGTCAGGCGGAGATATCGACGGTCTGACCGCGGCCGCTGTCGACGGGCGCCGCCGGCGTCGCCGCCGCGCCCGGTGCCTGGTCGGCGATCTGCTCGGCCACGGCCAGCAGGTTGGACAGGCCCTGCCCGAGCACGCGCACCTGCTCGTTCGCGGCGCGAACGCCGGAAACCGAGAGGGCCGAACTGGCTGCCGCCGCGTTCGAAATCGCCATAACCTGTCGCTCCTGAAGCGGACCTTAGTCCGGCCAGACAATACAGCAGATGGGTCGGAAACTGAAGCGTCATGCGTCCTGGGATCCTTCCTGGCGCAGCGCGCGAGAGGGTCCGGCAGGTCAGGTGGTGCGAGGACAGGCCGGGTCGATGAGCGAAAGCGCAAGGACTCTTTGGGGGGGCGTGGTGCCGGTGCGGGCCGGTGTCAGCGGCGAGGACGCCGCCCGGGCCTGGGCGCAGCGCCGGGGCGTCCGGCGCCTGCAAGTGATCTGGCCGACGGACATGGCCGACGCCCCGACGGCTCGGATCCTGGTCGCGGCCCTGGAGGCGGCGGGCATCGCGGTCTTCCCCTTCGAGCACGGCCTGTCCCAGCACGCCGGCGGCAGCAGCGCGGCGGCGATCGCGGAGGCGGTCGCCGCCTTCCATTTCGACCGGTGCGAGGCGATTGTCGGGGTGGGCGCGGCCGTGGATCTTGCCAAGGCGGCATCGCTGATGGTGGCGCAGCGCCGTCCCCTGATGGACCTGGCTGCCGAGCCTGACCGGATCGATCCCCGAGCCACCGCGCCCTGTCTGATCCTGGCGCCCGACCTGGCGACCGTTGCGGCCTGCGGCGGGTCGGTGGTGCTGATCGAGGATCGCGGCTGCCCGGTCCTGTTGCGCGACGGTCTGCTGCGTCCGGATGCCGTCGTCTATTGCCCCGGGACCCGGGACGACAGCGCAGCCGTCGTGGCTGCGCTGGCGCATGACGCGGGCGGTCCGATGCCCGAGATCGCCGACTTGGCGGTCGCTCTGCTCGGGCAGGAGGAAGACGCTCGCCGTCGGTCGGCGGTCGACGCCGCCGGCCTGCTGGAGCGGCAGGTCGGTCCGGCTCGCGTTCTCGCGGCCTACTGCGCCGTGATCGGTGACGTCCCGCCGGCGCGCACATTGGCGGCACTCGGCCCGCGTGAGGTCAAACCCGCCAGCGTCTGGCCGGCGATCGCCGACCGCCTGGGTTACGATCCGACGGCGGCGCTCGACGCGTTGATGGCGGTTCCATTGGAGGGGTTGGCGTTGATCGATCCCCGTGCTCTACCGGTGGATCTCACCCCGGCACTTGCGGTGCTGGGGCGGGACGTCCCGTCGCGCGGTCGGCGCGGCGGACGGCGCAGGACCGAGGGAGGGGCGGGCGGAACCCGCGAAACCGGATGACGCAGGAGCGGATGACGATACGGGCGGCGCAGGCGGCGGATTTCGCGGGCCTGGTGGCGCTGAACAATGCGGCGGTGCCGGCGGTGAACGCGCTCAGCGAGGCGGATTTCCGCACCTTCGCCGGTTTCGCCGATCTGTTCCGCGTGATCGGTCCGGTCGGGGCGCCCGAGGCGCTGCTGATCGCGCTCCGGCCCGGGCGGCCCTATGACAGTCAGAATTACCGATGGTTCGAGGCCGCGTTCGGGGATTTCCTCTACGTCGACCGGGTCGTCGTGGCCGACGCGCGCCGGGGGGCCGGCTTCGGCGGCCGCCTGTATGAGGATTTCGAGGCGGCGGCTCGCGACAAGGGCGTTCCGCGCCTGACGTGCGAGGTCAATCTGGACCCGCCCAATCCGGGGTCGATCCGGTTCCACGAACGGCTCGGTTTCGCCGCCGTCGGGACCCAGATGGCGGGCGGCAAGCGGGTTCAGCTCATGGCCAAGGAACTCGCCGGATGACCGACCCACAGGCCGCCGATGCCGAGATGCCGCGGGATGTTCTCGCGTCGCTGCGGTCGCTCGGCCTTGTCGGATCGGACGAGCGGCCGGCGATGACGGCTTTGACCGGTGGCGTGGCCTCGGACATCTGGCGGGTCGACGCGGCACGCGGGCCGTTCTGCGTCAAACGGGCGCTCGCCAAGCTCAAGGTCGCCGCCGACTGGCGCGCGCCGGTGGCCCGCAACGCCTACGAGGTCGCGTGGTTCGAGGCGGCCGCCGCCGAGGTGCCCGAGGCGGTGCCGGCGATCCTGGGCCACGACCCCGAGGCTGGGCTGTTCGCCATGGCCTGGCTCGATCCGGAGACCCATCGCCTTTGGAAGGCCGACCTCGCTGCCGGACTCGCCGACCCGGCGGTGGCGCATGCGGTCGGCGACCGGCTCGGGCGGATCCACGCGGCGACGGCGGCGACGCCGGCGCTTGCCGCCCGGTTTCCGACCGACGCGATCTTCCATGCCATCCGCCTGGAGCCCTACCTGGAGGCGGCGGCGCGCGCGCATCCGGAGGCGGCGGACGCCCTGTCCGGTCTCGTCGCGCGCACGGCGGCGACGAAGCTCTGCCTGGTTCACGGCGATGTCAGCCCGAAGAACGTCCAGGTCGGACCGGCCGGGCCGCTGTTCCTGGACGCGGAATGCGCCTGGTGGGGCGATCCGGCCTTCGATCTGGCTTTCTGCCTGAACCACCTGCTGCTCAAGTGCCTGTGGGTGCCGGGCACGGCGTCGGGATTCCTGCGGTGTTTTGAGACGATGACGGCGGCGTACCTGGCGCGGGTCGATTGGGAGACCCAGGACGGCTTGGAGCGCCGGGTCTCCAGTCTTCTGCCCGGCCTGTTCCTGGCGCGGGTCGATGGCAAATCGCCGGTGGAGTACCTGGTGGAGGAACGCCAGAAGGATCTCGTGCGCGGGGCGGCGCTGCGCTGGCTGAGAACGCCGCCGGAGACACTGGCAGCCCTGCGCGCGGACTGGGCACGGACACTCGATGAGGAAGGCGAGACAGCATGAGTGACACGGTCGAGACGGTCATCGGCAGGCGGGTCTGGGACAGCCGGGGCCGGCCCACGGTCGAGGTCGAGATCCGCACGGCCGCCGGGGCCACCGGTCGGGCGATCGCACCGGCAGGGGCCTCGACCGGGTCCGGCGAGGCGCTGGATCGTCGCGATGGCGGGGCGGCCTTCGCCGGGCTCGACGTGCGGGGTGCGGTTGCCTCGGTCAATGGCGAGATCGCCACCGCGCTGAAGGGCCGGCCGGTGGCGGACCAGGCGGGCGCCGACGCGCTGCTGATCGAGCTCGACGGTACCGCGACCAAGGCCCGGCTCGGCGGCAACGCGATCATCGCCACCTCGATGGCGCTCGCCCATGCCGCCGCGGCGTCCGTCGGGCTGCCGCTCTGGCGGCATCTGGCAGGCGACGGCAGTCCGGGCCCGCTGCCGCTGCCGGAGATCCAGATCCTCGGCGGCGGCGCCCATGCCGCCCGCCGGGTCGATGTTCAGGACTTCATGGTGATCGCCGTCGGCGCGCCCGACTACCCGACGGCGCTGGACTGGACGGCGGATGTCTACCGCGCCGCCGGCGGGATCCTCGCCGAGGCCGGCAAGCTGCAGGGCGTGGCCGACGAAGGCGGGTTCTGGCCGGCCTTCGACAGCAACGAGGAGGCGCTGGACCTGCTGCTGCGCGCGATCGAGGCGTCGGGCCACGCGCCGGGGCAGGACGTGGCGATCGCGCTCGACATCGCGGCCACCGATTTCGGCTCGGGCGGGCGCTACCGGCTGGCCCGCGACGGCCGCGAGATCGACAGCGACGGCCTGGCCGAGATGCTGCTCGGCTGGCTGGCCCGCTATCCGGTCGTCTCGATCGAGGACCCGCTGGGGGAGGACGATACCGAAGCCTTCGCCCGCTTCACCGCCGCGGCGCCGGCGGGGGTGCAGATCGTCGGCGACGACCTGGTGACCACCAACGCGGCCCGGATCGCCGACTGCGCCGCTGCTGGCGCCGGCAATACGGCGCTGATCAAGCCGAACCAGATCGGGACCCTGACCGAGACGCGGGCGGCGCTGGAGGCGGCGCGGGCCGCCGGATGGGGGGCGATCGTCTCGGCCCGGTCCGGTGAGACCGAGGACGTGACCATCGTGCATCTCGGGGTCGGTTGGGCGATCCCGCAGCTCAAGGTCGGCTCGTTCACCCGGTCGGAGCGCATGGCCAAGTGGAACGAGGGGTTGCGGCTGGCCGAGCAGGTGCCGACGGGTGCCCGCCTGCCGGATCGCGGTGCCTTCGCCTGGGGCCGGTGACAGCGAGGGACGCCATGAAGGTTCTCTACCACTACGATGTCGGGCCCTGGCTGCGGGACCGGTTGAGCCGGCTGGCGACGGAGGAAGGCCTGCGTGTCGCCATCTGCTCCGAGCGGGATCACGACGGCTTTCTCGAGCAGATCTCCGACACCGAGGTGCTTCTGCACAACCTGGAACCGGTGACTGCCGACCACATGGCCGTCGCGCCGCGCCTCAAGCTGGTGCAGAAGATCGGCGTCGGCGTGAACACAATCGACCTGGACGCCGCCCGGGAGCGCGGCATCGCGGTATGCAACATGCCGGGCACCAACAGCCAGGCGGTCTCCGAGATGACGCTGCTGCTGATTCTCGCCTGTCTGCGCCGGTTGCCGGTCTTCCACAACCGCACGGCCCGGGGCGAAGGCTGGGGCTGGCCGCCGGCGATGCAGGACACGCTGGGGGAGATCGCAGGACGCACCGTCGGCCTTGTCGGGTACGGCGCCGTGCCGAAACTGCTCGAGCCGGTGCTGAAGGCCATGGGCGCCCGGGTCCTGTTCACCAAGCGGGGCGAGCGCGATCCGGCCAACCCGGCCTGGGTCGACAAGGCGACCCTTCTGGCCGAGTCCGACATCGTCTCCCTGCACATCCCGTTGGTGCCGGAGACCCGTCACTGGCTCGACCGCGACGCCATCGCGCAGATGAAGCCGGGGGCGATCCTGGTCAACACCGCCCGCGGCCCCCTGGTCGACGAGGAGGCGCTGGCGGCGGCGCTGGCCTCGGGGCGCCTGATGGGCGCCGGGCTGGACGTCTTCGCCGAGGAGCCGTCCCCGGCCGGGAACCCGCTTTTTGCGCTGGACAACGTCGTGCTGGCGCCGCATGTGGCGTTCTTCACGCTCGGCACGCTGGAACGCAGCCTCGCCGTCGCGGCCGACAACATCAACCGGCTGCGCCAGGGCCGCGATCTCCTGCACCGGGTCGCCTGACAGATCAAGGGGGAGGGCCGGCCGTGAAGGTCGCCGTCATCACACCGTACTACCGCGAGCCCGACGAATGGGTGGCGGCAATGCTGGACTCGGTCGCCGCCCAAACCCACCCCGTGACCCATGTCCTGGTCGGCGACGGCGTGCGCCGGGACGGCCTGGACGGGGACGGTCGGGTCCATATGAACCTGCCCCAGCCGGTGAACGATAGTGGCGGCACGCCGCGCGCGGCCGCCGGCGCCTGGGCGGTGCAGAACGGCTTCGAGATGGTCGTCTACGTCGATGCCGACGACCGGCTGGCGCCGAACTGCGTCGCCTCCCTGGTGCGGGCGCATCAGAGGGTGGGCGGCGAGGTGCTGTCGGTGCCGCATGCCTACTACGACCGGGACATGCGGCCGGCCCGCAACATGCTGGGCCAGCATGTCGGCGTCTGGGCCGTCGGCTCCGCGCGTCATATCGGCGGCAAGCTGTTCGCTTTCATGCCGGCCGGCGGGCTGGCCCTAGCCGGCCGGGCGCTGGCCCATGTGCGCGACTGGATGCGGGTGCCGCCGGAGCTGCGGCGCGTGCACGACGTGATCTTCTCCCAGGCGCTGATCAGCAAGCCCTATACCCTGGTCTGGATGGCGCAGGCGCATTACCACTACCGGATGACCCGGGCGCACCAGTACGAGTCCTTTGGGGTCCCGGTGCCGCCGGATCTCGGAACCGCCGAGAAGGACGAAGCCGCCGAGACGGCGATCCGGCTGCTGAGCCGGCTGGACGAGGCGGGGCGGCGGGAGCTGGAATCCCGGTTCGGGATCGATGCGGGCAAGCTGCCGGACCGCGACGGAGTGCGCGATGCCGTCGCCAATGCCCATCAGCGGCGCGGAGTTTTCGTGCGGCGTGACACCGGCAAGTTCGAGGTGGTCGCCCCGCTTTGAGGCGCTCGGAGAGGAGATCATGAGCGACACCGGACTGACCCTGGACGATCTTCCCACCCCGAGCCTGATCCTAGATCGCACGACGCTGGAGCGGAACTGCGCCCGGATGTCGGCCCGCGCCGCCGCGCTTGGTGTTGCCCTGCGGCCGCACATGAAGACCGGGAAGTCGGCCGACATCGCCCGGATCGCGACCGCCGGCCAGCCGGGTGGGGTTACGGTATCGACCCTCGCCGAGGCGGAGTACCTGTTCGCGAACGGGTTCTCGGACATCGTCTACGCCGTCTGCATCGCGCCCGCCAAGCTCGACCGCGCCGCGGCGCTGACCGCGAAGGGCGCGGCGCTGAAGATCCTGATCGACAGCGAGGAGGCGGCCGACGCGGTCGTCTCCCATCCCGGCCGCCATGCCGTCATGATCGAGATCGATTGCGGCGAGCACCGCACCGGTGTCGACGGTGACGCCGACCGGTTGCTGGCGATTGCCCGTCGCGTGGCCCGGTCCGACCGCTCGACCCTGGCGGGGGTGCTCACCCATGCCGGGCACTCCTACCGAGGGCGCACGGCGGATGACATGCGGGCGGTCGCGACGCTGGAACGGGACACGGCGGTTGCCGCCGCCGAGGCGCTGCGCGCCGCCGGCATGGCGTGTCCGATCGTCAGCGTCGGCTCGACGCCGACCGCGCTTTACGCCGACCATCTGCGCGGTGTGACCGAGATGCGCCCGGGCGTCTACACGCTGGGCGACCTGTTCCAGGCGGGGATCGGGTCGCACGATGTCGGCGACATCGCCGCGTCGGTCGTCGCCAGCGTGATCTCGCACAACCGGGCGCGCGGCACGCTGATGCTGGATGCCGGCGGCCTGGCGCTGTCCAAGGACCGGTCGACCCAGGCGCTCGGCGACGCCGGCGACCGGGGGTTCGGCCAGCTCGCCGACCTCGGGAGCGGGGCGCCGATCGACGGGCTGACGATCCAGGGCGTGCACCAGGAACACGGCGAGGTGGCGGTTCCGGATCCGGCGGTCTTCGACCGTCTGCCGATCGGCGCCAAGGTGCGCGTCCTGCCGAACCATGTCTGCATGACGGTGGCGATGTACGAGCGCTACGCGGTGATCGACGGCACGTCGGCGGGCCCGGAGCAAGCGGTGATCGCGTTCTGGGAGCGAGTGAACGGCTGGTAGGCGGCGAGCCCGGACCCGGGCGTCGGTCAGGGTTTGCTCGCCGCCTCGTCCAGCTGTGCCGGAAGAATGGTCGCGCCGTCGATGTCGGCGCCGCGCAGTTGCGCACGGGTCAGCCGCGCGCCCTCGAGATTGGCGCCCTTGAGATTAGCGCCGGTCAGCTTGGCCCCGGTCAGGTCGGCATTGACGAACTGGGTCCCGGACAGGTTGGACACCCACATGCGGCCCGTCGGCGTGCCATCGGCGGCTTTCAGCTCGACCTCGGAGAAATCGGCCCCGGCCGCGCGGCTGTCCGTCAGATTGGCGCCCGCCAGGTTGATGCCCGAGAGCTCGGCGTCGCGCAGATCGGCGCCGCGCAGATCGGCGCCGGACAGGTCCGACATGACCAGGCTCGTGCGACGCAGCGTGGCGCCCGCCATCTGCGCCTCGCGCAGGTCGGCGCCGGACAGGTTCACGTCTGAGATGTCGATGCCGGACAGGTCGGTCTTGGCCAGCTGCGCCCGCGAGCCGCCGCGCCCCTGCTCGCGGATCCACACCGCGTGGTCGCGCAGGATGTCGCGCATCGAGCGCGACAGGCCGCGTCCGTCGGCGGCCACCAGATTGGCGCCGGCCAGGTCGGCGGTCGACAGGTCGACATTCTCCAGGATGGCGCCGTGGAGGTCGGAGTTGCGCAGCTGCGTGCGATGGATGAGGGCGCCCGACAGGTTGGCCCCGGCCAGGTTCGCGCCGACGATCTTGGCATCCGACAGGTTGGCGCCCGACAGATCGGCGCCCTGAAGGTTGGCGTTCTCCAGGTTCACGCCCGAGAGGTTGGCGCCGCAAAGCAACGTCTTCTCGAGCGTGGCGCCGACCAGGCTGGAGTGCGACAGGTCGGTGCCGGAGAGGTTGGCGCCGTTCAACTCGGCCTCATCCATGTCGGATTGGCCCATGTTCGAGCGGATGATGGTGGCTGGCGCGGCCGGATTGCCACTGATCAGCGCGCCACCACGCAGGTCGGCCTCCTTGAGGTTGGCGCCGGCCAGGTTGGCGCCGCGCATGAAGGCGCCGCGCAGGTCGCAGCGCATCAGCAGCGACTTCGCCAGGTCCGCCCCGTCCAGGTTGGCGCAGAACATGTCCGCATAGGACAGGTCCGCGCCCACCAGGATGGCCCGCGCCATGTACGCGCCGGAAAGCTTGGCCGACTGCAGCGTCGCGCCGGTCAGGTTGAACTCCGAGAGGTTGCAGCCCGACAGGTCGGCCCGCTGGCCGCCGGACTTGCGCTGAAGCCACCGTTCGTGGCTTTCGATCAGCTTCAGGATCTGTTCGGGCGTCATGCGGACGGACCCGGCTGCCAACCGTCGACGACGACACGGTAGATCTTCGTCGGTTCCGGGTCGTTGGCGTAGAAATGTTCGTCAATCCGAACTTTCATTGACCGTGATTCACAGAAATCCCGCAATTGTTGAAACCCTCTGGTATCGAGGATGTCGCTCAAAGCGGCGCCCTGGCCCGCGGCCGTGACGTCCTTGAGCGGCTCACCATTCTCATCTGTCAGGTAGTAGATCACGAATCCGCCGCCGCGCGGACCCACTTCGCTATCAGCATATTGTGCAACATCTTCCTCGACACGGCTCATCAGATCCAGGAGCTGGTCACTGATGTCTTGGAGGAAGGATGCGTTGGGCGCGGCCACTGTGGTCTTCATCGCTAAAGGTCAATCCGGGTTTTGGGCTCTGATCTAACGGAGTGACCTAGGCATAATGTTAAAAACTTAACGCGACGCTTAATCTCTCGACCAAACGTCGCGTCAGTACGGCCGGACCCGGCCGGGTTGATAGCCGCGCCGGTGGGGCCCAAAGGCCACCGGCGCTTCCAGCGCCGCTTAGCCGTCGGTGGAAGGCTTCGGTGCCGGCGTCTGGGGGGCCATGACGGTCTGGCTGGGCGACGACTTCGACGCCGTCTTCGCTTTCCAGCCGCACGCCGCCGCGTCGGAGACGGCGAACGCGGTAAGGCCCAGGCTCAATCCACAGGCGATGATGAGAGTGCGCATAGTGTGCCTCCTGACTGTGAGCACCAAGAATAGTGCGTCGGGAGGCATACGACAACTGTCACCGGGTCAGACGGCCTCGGCTTCGGTGTTCAGCGCGGACTCGAGCTGCTCGGGGTCGATCAGGGCGTCGGTCAGGTTGGCGCCGGTGACATTGGCGCCCTTCAGCTGGGCGCCGGAGAGATCGCAATGGGACAGGTTGGCGCCGCGCAGATCCGCCCCGCGCAGGTCGGCGCCGTTCAGCTTCGCCCCCGACAGGTTGGCGGGCCACATGCGCCCGGTGGGGCGGCCCTTGCTGTCCTTGAGGTTGACCGGGGCGATGTTGGCCTTCTGCAGATTGGCGCCCACCAGGCTAGCGTTGGAGAGGTTCACGCCCTCGAGCGTCGACTTCGACAGCTCCGCCCCCTCGAGATTGCACTTCGCCAGGTCGGACATCACCAGCAGCGTCTCCGCCAGGTTGGCGCCGGACAGGTTCGAGGTGTGCAGGTCGGCGCCGGACAGGTTGACGCCGGACAGGTCTATATGGCTGAGGTCGGAACCGACCAGAACCGCGCGGTCTCCAAGCCGCCCGTCCTCGCGAATCCAGACATAGTGATTGTTCAGCATGTCGCGGATGTCGGGCGGCAGCGTGTCCTCGCTGCGCACCATGTTGGCGCCGGTCAGGTTGGCCGAGGACATGTCACAGCCGTCGGTGTTGGCGCCCGACAGGTTGGCGTGCTTGAACACCGTGTTGTTGATCACCGCCCCCTGGAGCTGGGCGTCTTGCAGGTTGGCGCCGGTCAGGTCGGTGTCGCTGAGGATGCAGCCCTTCAGGTCGGCGCCCTCGAGATTGGCGTTGCGCAGGTTCACGCCGGACAGGTTGGCGCCCGACAGGGTGGCGCCGGCCAGGTTCGCGTTGGCCATCGCCGAGTTCGAGAGATTGGCGCCGCGTTCGTTGTTGGTCGGGCTGTCGCGCTCGCCATCCTCGTCGTCGCTGCCGAACATCAGGGTGCCGCCGCGGAAATCGGCACCGCGCAGGTTGGCGCCGGTCAGGTTGACGTTGCGGATGTTGGCGCCCCGCAGGTCGGCGTTCTCCAGGTTGCAGCTCTTGGCGTCGACCCCGTCCAGGACGGCGCAGAACAGGTCCGCCTCCGACAGGTCCGTGCGCTGAAGGATGGCCCGCGACAGGTCGCATCCGGACATCTTGGCGCCGCGCAGTCGGGCGCCTTCGAGCGAGAAGCCGGTCAGGTTCTGCCGGGCAAGATTCGCGCGCGCGCCGCCCCGGCCCTTGGTGAGCCAGGCTTCATGCTCCTGGAGGATCATGACGAACTGTTGCGGCGTCATAGACGGATGCCCCAATGCCCCTGCGATCGCGTCGCCCGGAAGTGTCCCCAACCTGAAGGGCAAACGTTAACACAACGTTTGCCTCGTACAGAAGGCACACGCAAACACCGTGCCGTGTGAGGTTTCCCCAACCGCGCTACTCGGCCGGGGCCTTGTCGCGCTCCGCCGGGCCGACAGTCGCAGGCGCGCCCGCCTTCGCCTTCTTGCGCCCCTCGATCGCCGCCATGAACAGCGACAGCATCGGCGGGATGAGGCACAGGGTCAGAACCGCCGAAAGCGCGAGGCCGCCGACCACGACGGACCCCAAGCCGCGATACAGCTCGGACCCGGCGCCGGGGAAGGTGACCAGGGGCAGCATGCCGAGCACGCTGGTCAGCGTCGACATGAAGATCGGCCGGATCCGGTTGCTGGTCGCCTCGAGGATCGCTGCGCCCGGTTCCAGGCCCTCGTCGCGCAGATGGTGCAGTGTCTGGTGGACCAGCAGGATGGCGTTGTTGACCACGATGCCGATCAGGATGACGAAGCCGAGCAGGGTCAGCATATCGAGGTTCTGCTGGACGAACAGGTTCAGCACGCCGAGACCGAGCACGCCGCCGGCGGTCGCCAGCGGGACCGAGAACACGATGATCAGCGGGTAGAGGAAGCTCTCGAACAAAATCGCCATGACCAGGTAGACGATGACCAGCGCCATGACGAGGTCGATCTGCATCGCCGCCCAGGTCTGCTGCAGCTTGTCGGCGGTTCCCGACATCCGCAGCTCGACCCCCGGCGGCAGTCCGCCGGCCTGCAGCGGCTCGATGACGCCGGCCTCGATGGTCTCCAGCGCCTCCTCCAGCGGCATGTTGCCGGGCGGCGAGATCACCAGGGTCACCGTCCGCCGCCGCTCCTTGTGCCGGATCTCGGTCGGACCCGCGGTGATCACCACGTCGGCGAGAGATCCGGCGGGAACGATGGTGCCGCCGTCGGTGACCACGGGCAGGTCGCGGATGCCCTGGGTTTCGGTGATCTTCTCGAACGGACCCTTGAGGGTGAGGTCGATGCGCTCGCCGTCGACCGTCACCTCGGCGACCCGCAGGCCGTCGTTGAAGGCGTCGACCGTCAGGCCGAGCTCGGTCGCGTTGACGCCGGCATCGGCCAGCTTGACCCGGTCGGGCAGCACCCGCACCTCCGGCGCGCCGAGGGTGAGGGCCGGGCGCGGTCGGATCTGCGTGCCCTGATCGCGCGGCAGCACCTGGTTCACCATGCCGAACGCCGCCTGGGCGACGCCGACGATCGCCTCCAGGTCGCCGCCGGAGATGTCGAGATCGACCGACCGTGTCCCGCCGACACCGCGACCGAACAGCGACGTCTGGCGGAAGAAGCCGAAGGTGCCGGGCTCGGCGAAGACCGAGCGGCGCATGATCGGCACCAGCTCGCCGGCCCGGCTCGGGTCGACCGCGGCGGCGCCGGCGATGGCGTTGGCACGGAACGCGGCGAAGAAGAACCGGCTGATCGTCGGGCGCCCTTCCTCGTCCTCGGTCCGGCTCTCCTCGTAATCCCAGAGCGGCCGCGTGGCGTCCTCCACCAGACCGGCGATATCGGTCATGGTGTCGAGGTTGTAGCCCGGCGGCGGCAGGACGAAGCCGAACACCAGGTTGCGGTTGCCGTCCGGGAGATAGTCGATCTTCGGCAGGAAGGTCGTGGTGATCGCGCCGCCGACGCCGACCACGATGACCACGGCGGCGAGGGCGGCGGCCCGGGATCGCACCACCAGCCGGGTGAGGGCCATGACCGTCCCGTGGAATCCGCGGGCGAAATGATCGATGCCGGGCAGCTTGCGGGTCTCGGCCACGGTCTCGGCGCTGGGGCCCAGCAGCCGGCTGGACAGGGCCGGGATCACCGTCACCGAGACCAGCAGCGATAGCAGGACGGCGACCGAGATCGCCACCGCGATGTCGCGGAACAGCTGGCCGACCTCGAGTTCCATGATCAGGATCGGGATGAACACCATCACGGTGGTCAGCGCCGAGACCAGGACAGCGCCCCAGACCTGGCTGGCGCCCTTGTGGGCGGCCGCGCGGGAACCCATGCCCGACTGGCGCAGCCGGAAGATGTTCTCGAGCACGACGATGGCGGCGTCGACCACCATGCCGACGGCGAAGGCGATGCCGGCGAGCGAGATCACGTTGATCGAACGGCCGAGCGCCGCCATGGCGACGAACGAGCCGATGACCGACACCGGGATCGCCAGCGAGATCACCAGGGTCGCCGACCACGAGCGCAGGAAGGTCATCAGGACGATCGCGGCCAGGATGCCTCCGATCCAGATGTTCTGCTGCACCAGGTCGATGGCGGAATTGATGTAGGTGGTCTCGTCGTAGACCTGGGTGAGGGTCAGGCGTTCCTGCGGCAGGAAGTCCCGGTTGATCTCCTCGACCGCCTGGCGGACCCCGGCCATGGTCTCGATCACGTTGGCGCCGGTCTCGCGGTACACCGGCATGGCGAGGGCGGGCTTGCCGAAGAACCGGATGCGGGACACCGGCTCCTTGTAGTCGAAGGTCACGGTGGCGACGTCGGCGATCGTCACCCGCGCGACACGGCCCGTCGCGGTGTCGGTCGCCGAGCGCAGGACGACATCCTCGACGGCCCGCAGGGTGTCGAGATCGCCCTCGGTGCGCACCACGTAGCGCCGCTTGCCCTCGTCGACGGCGCCGGCCGAGATCGAGGCGTTGGCGTCGCGCAGCGCGCGCACAACCTCGGTCACCGACAGGTCGAACCGGGCGAGGCGGCGCGGGTCGACCACCACCTGCATCTCGCGTTCGGCGCCGCCGTAGACGTTCACCCGGCTGACCCCCGGCACCCGCTCGACACGGTCCTGGATCACGTCCTCGGCGAAGTCGCCATAGGTGTGGATGGCCCGGTCGTTGCCGTCGGCATGGCGCAGCACCATCCAGGCGATCGCGTTGTCATCCGATCCGGCGGTATCCAGGGTTGGCTGGTCGACCTCGTCGGGATAGCCGCCGACCCGGTCCAGCCGGTTGGCGACCAGCAGCAGCGACTTGTCCATGTCGGTGCCGACCTGGAATTCCAGGGTGATCGTGGCCTGGCCGGTCTCGGCCTCAGCGGTCATCTCCTCCAGACCCTCGAGCCCGCGCAGCTCGTCCTCCTGGCGGTTGACGATCTCGCGCTCGATCTCGGCGGGCGCGGCGCCGGCCCAATTGGTCTCGATGGTGATGACCGGGCGGTTCACGTCGGGTGCGAGCTGGATCGGGATCGCCAGCAGGGCGATGTAGCCGAACATCACCACCATCAGCACAGCGGCGATGACCGCGATGGGACGCTCGATCGAGGCCCGGATCAGATCCATCGCCTATCCTCCAACCACGACGGCCTGGCCCGGCCGCAGGCGCTCGTTGCCGCGAATCACCGTCTGGTCGCCCTCGTTGAGCCCGGCGATGACCTCGAACCGGTCGCCGACGCTCTCGCCGATATCGACGCTGCGCGGCGACGCCTTGCCGTCCTCGACGACGAACACGACCCGTCGCCCGGCCTGCACGGTGACCGCGTCCTTGTGGACGGTCAGCACGTCGCGGCTCCGGTCGACCGGGATCTGCACCGTGACCGACTCGTTGGCGGCGGCGGGGTACAGCTCCTCGCCCTGGGGCACGAAGCGGACGGCGCGGGTGCGGGTGCGCGGATCCTCCTCCGGCACGACGGCACGGACCACGGCGAACAGCATGGCGCCGCTCTGGGTCTCGGCCTCGACCAGGGTGCCGGGGGTGAGCGCGCCGACCCGCTGGGCCGGGACGTCGGCCTCGATTTCCAGCTCGGCGACATTGACGAGCGTGACCACCGGATCGCCGAGGCGCACATAGGCGCCGGCGGAGACGTGCCGGACGGTGACGACGCCGTCATAGGGGGCGACGATCGTGGCGTCCTGCAGCGCGATCTCGGACAGCGAGAGCTGGGCGTTGGCGTCGATCAGGTCGGCCTGCGAGGTGGCGAGCGCCGCCTGCAGCGCGTCGACATCGCGTTCCGCGTCCTCGGCCCGGTCCGGGCGGAAGGCGGTCGATCCCTTCAGCCGGTTCTGCCGGTCCAGCGCCTGCTGCGCCTTCTCCAGGTTGGCGCGCTCGCGGTTGATGTTGGCGGTGGCCGCCTTGGCGCGCGCGATCATGCGCTCGCGCTCCGCCGTCAGCCGATCGTTGCTGAGGACGGCGATGACGTCGCCCCGCGCGACCCGGTCGCCGACCTGGACCTCGACGCCGTCGACCCGTTCCGCGACGCGGGCGGCGATGGTGCCGGACTGGCGCGCGACGAAGCGGCCGAGCACGTCGGTGGTCGCGATCAACGGCTGGCGGACGACCGGATCGACCTGAACCGCCGAGGGACCGCCCTGCGCCAGCGCGGGGGCCGTCAGGAGCATCGCGCAGAGGGCCCAAAGCCCAATGCTAACGGCGCCGGTTCGGGCGATCAGCGGCATCGCACGCACTTCCTCAGATTGTCCACACGAGAGCAGTTCAGGCGCGAGTTTTCCCAACTCGGGGATTGCTCTATAGCAGAAAATACAACCACTCACGATGAGGAGATGGCGTGCCGGGACCGGCTGTCAATTCTCCCGCGCCATCCAGCCGTTGCCGAGAGGACGCCCGCATGCCGACCGACATGCCGATCCTGACGACCGACCGCCTGATCCTGCGCCGTCACCGCCTCGACGACGCCGCGGCGGTCGCCGACATGTGGGCGGATCCGGAGATGGTGCGCCATATCGGCGCGCCGGCCAGCGCGGAGGAGAGCTGGGGGCGGCTGCTGCGCTATGCCGGACACTGGGACCTGTTCGGCTACGGCCTGTTCGCGGTCGAGGAGCGGGCGACTGGTCGGGTCGCCGGTGGCGTCGGCGTCGGCCACTTCCGGCGTTCCGGGATCGCCGAGCCGGCGGACTCGGCCGAGGGCGCCTGGGCCTTCTCCAGTGCCGTGCACGGCAAAGGCTACGGACGGGAGGCGGTCGCGGCGATGCTCGGCTGGGTCGATGCGCATGTGCCCGTCCTGCGGACCCACTGCATCATCGCGCCGGAGAACACCGCCTCGATCCGGCTCGCCCGATCCCTCGGCTACGAGGAGCGGGAGACCGTCACCTACCGCGAGGATCCGGTCCTTCTGCTGGTGCGCGAGCGTCCGGCCCTTGATAGGCTCCGGCCATGACGACGCTCCTCTACACCCACGATGCTTGTGCTGAGCACGCGCCGGGGCCGATGCATCCGGAGCATCCCGCCCGCCTGAAGGCGATCCACGGGGCGCTGGAGGCGCCGCTGTTCTCGCCTCTCGACCGCCGCGAGGCGCCGGAGGCGACGGTCGAGCAGATCGCCCGGGTGCATCCGGAGCGTTTCGTCGAGGCGATCCTGTCGGCGGTGCCGAAGACCGGCATGGCGGCGATCGACGGCGATACCTTCCTGTCGCCCGGGTCCGGCGCGGCGGCCTTGCGCGCGGCCGGCGCGGCCGTGGCCGCGACCGACGCGGTGCTCAAGGGCGAGGCGGCCAACGCCTTCTGCGCGGTGCGGCCGCCCGGGCACCATGGCCGATATG
>Ga0207422_1002934_pt1 | contig 19337 bp, 13 predicted proteins | sample MarCyaLeptolynsp_FD_187757 | JGI IMG/M metagenome (GOLD analysis project Ga0207422, IMG submission 187757) | Marine cyanobacterial communities from Panama - species 1 Leptolyngbya sp. (SPAdes) | ecosystem: Environmental > Aquatic > Marine > Unclassified | place: Panama: Panama City | collected...
ATATAGAGGTGAATTTACTTTTGTTGATCGCTATGTACCACCATCTGGCGCTCAAGTTACTATCATTGATAATTATACCGGAGAACAAATAGGAGTTTATGTTCCTCGTCAAAGAGATGGACAATTTTCAGCCATATTAGAACCTAATCGTAGCTACCATTTTATTTATGAAGCAGATAGCTATGAAACTTATGAAGAAGACATATATGTTCCGGCTGGTGCCTCCTATCAAGAAATTTATAAAGACATTAAATTAAAACCTGTTCGTGTTGGAAGAGGCATGAGCAAAATCACTCCGGCACCGCTTGCCGAAGCTGATATTAAAGGTGGCCTAATTAAAGAAGGAAAACCTCTTGCAGGCATGAAGATAGTATTGTTGGATGAACAAGAATCCTTGTTACAGGAGACAATCTCTGATAATATTGGTGAATTTCAGTTTGCAAAATTAGATCCTTCTCAAACCTATCTTATTCGTGTTATAGCGGAAGACAATAATCCACTAATGGGCTATGATGTAGAGGTTGTAAATGATGTAGGAGAAACTTTGGTGTTTGAAGAATTAGATGACACTACCTATATATTTGTTCCATCTACTTATCCATATGAGTTTTACGGCATATCGGCTAAATCTATTGCTGGTAAAGTGAAGAAAGCTGGTGATCCTTTGGCGGGATTAAATGTGATACTTGAGGACGAAAAGGCAGAAGTAATACAAGAAGAAGTAACTGATGAATATGGAGAATTTAATTTCCAAAAACTAGATTTAGACAAAGAGTACCGCATCGTATTTGAAGGTGATTTCCCTGAAGATCCAGACATAATTATCACCAATGATCTTGGACAACAGATGCAATTTGTAAAAGAAAAAGAGGGAGTTTACAAATATGTACCACCAGTTGAAGAAACACCAACACAAATTACTGGTGTAGCTAAAAAAGCTGGAGACCCATTGGCTGGATTAAATGTAAGACTAGAGGATAAACAAGAGAATATTCTACAGCAAGAAGAGACCGATGAAGTTGGTGAATTCAATTTCCAAAAATTGAATTTAGATAGTGAATATAGGATTGTTTTTGAAGGAGATTACCCAGATGATGGTGAGATCATTTTATTGAATGAATTTGGTCAGGAATTAAACTTCATGAAGGAAGAAGAAGGTGTATATGTTTATAAACCAGGACCAAAGGTTAAACTGAATGATATTGCTGGAGCTGTTACAGCCAATGATCAACCAGTTAAAAATCTAAAGGTCATGCTTTATGACAAGGATGATGATTTATTAAATACTGCTTCTACGGATAGCGTAGGTAAATTCAATTTTATGCAATTGAATTTAGAGGAACCTTATACGATTAGGTTTGAAGGAGATTTCCCTGATGATGTTAGATTGGTAGTATCTAATGACGACTTTGAATTGTTGCTCTTTAGAAAAATTGGCGAAGGAGTTTATAAATACGATCCTGCATTTAATGTGAAATTGGTCAATGTTGAGGAACAAGTATTGAGAGAAGAAACAACAGATAAGGTATCCGAATTTAATTATGAGAAACTTAACATTGACGAAACCTATAGAATTATTTACGAAGGAGATTTTCCAGATGATGATGAAATAATCCTAACCAACGAATTTGGTCAAGAACTGAGTTTCATTAAAGAATCTGAAGGTGTTTACGTTTATATCCCAAAACCGCAAGTAAAACTTAGCAATATAGCAGGTGCGGTTACTGCCAATGACCAACCGGTTGTAAACTTGAAAGTAAGATTGTTTGACAAAGATGATAAGCTATTGAATACTGCTTCAACGGACAGTGTTGGTAAGTTTAATTTCATGCAACTTAACTTAAAGGAGCCATATACAATTCGATTTGAAGGTGATTTCCCAGAAGATATAAATCTGGTTGTATCCAATGAAGATTTTGATTTATTGCTTTTCAGAAAAATTGGCACCGGAGTTTATAGATACGATCCATTGTTTAATGTGAAGTTGGTAGATAAGAATGAAGATATACTAAGGGAAGAAACTACAGATAAAGTATCTGAATTCAATTATGAGAAATTGAGATTGGATGAAACATACAAGATAGTATTTGAAGGCGATTTCCCAGATGATGATGAAATTATCATTACCAATGCCAAAGGAGAAGACTTGGTATTTAACAAGATTGGTGAAGGAGTGTATCGTTATATTCCAATATTCGATTTCGACATGAAATCATATACTTTAGATGTAAGGGATGCAGAAGATTTCAAAGAAACTTATCCTAGACCAGATGAACTTTCTGGAGTAATTGCTTATTTCCAAAAGTATTTCATATACAATGCGAAAGACATTAATGAATCAAATGCAGAATTTGTAGACTTTGTCACCAATATTGCCAAATTGGTTGAGTTAAGAGGTTATGCCGACATCATTATTACCTCAAGTGCTTCTAAGGTTCCTACAAGAACTTGGAAAACCAATTCAATTCTTACAAAAAGAAGGGCTTACGATACCAAGAGATTGTTGGAAAAAGTATTTAAGCAAAAGGGCTTAAAAGAAGAACAATATAATTTCGTGGATATCAATACTCTTATTACTGGTCCTGAATATAAGAATGACTTCTTGGAAAACAAGTCTACTTATGAGAAATACCAGTATGTAAGGATATTTGTGAAGTAGAATTTTCTGGATGAATATTGTTTTAAATAAACCCATAGTCTTTTTTGATCTCGAGACAACAGGGGTCAATGTAGCTTCTGATCGTATAGTTGAAATCTCAATTCTAAAATTGCATCCTGATGGTAAAAAGGAGGTGAAAACAAGAAGAATTAATCCAGGGATTCCTATCCCAAAAGAAGCTTCTGCAGTTCATGGAATTTACGATGAAGACATTAAAGAGGAACCAAGTTTCAAATCTCTCGCGAAAAGTTTAGCTCAATTTATTGGCAATAGTGATTTGGCTGGATACAATTCTAATAAGTTCGATGTACCATTGTTAGTAGAGGAATTTCTAAGGGTTGGAGTTGATTTTAGCATGGATAACCGCAAATTGGTTGATGTGCAGAACATATTTCATAAAATGGAGCAAAGGACTCTAGAAGCGGCGTATAAATTCTATTGCGACAAAAAATTAGAAGATGCACATAGTGCTGAAGCAGATAATTTAGCAACTTTTGAAATCTTAGAAGCACAGATAAATCGGTATGAAGAAATAGAGAATGACGTTAATTTTCTTTCCGATTTCTCCAAACGTCAAGACAATGCAGATTTAGTAGGAAGAATAGTTTATGATGAGGATGGTATTGAAGTTTTTAACTTTGGCAAACACAAAGGAAAATCGGTCGTTAATATTTTAGAACGAGAACCATCCTACTATGATTGGATGATGAAAGGAGATTTCCCCTTATATACCAAAAAAGTGCTGACATCCATTAAACTTAGAAAGTTCAATCAACGATAAATGAAGATTATTTGTGTTGGGAGAAACTATGTTCAACATGCTAAAGAGTTGAATAATCCGGTTCCAACTGAACCAGTATTATTTCTAAAGCCAGACACCGCACTTATCCCAAAAAAATTACCCTTCTTTTACCCCTCTTTTTCCCAAAATGTTCATTATGAAACGGAGCTGGTCATTAGGATTAATAGATTGGGAAAAAATATTGAAGAGAAGTTTGCCCATAAATACTATTCTGAAATCAGTTTAGGAATCGATTTGACCGCTAGAGATATTCAAACTAATCTGAAGAAGAAAGGACTACCATGGGAAAAAGCTAAAGCATTTGATAGCTCAGCCCCTTTAGGTAAATGGATACCTAAAAGCAATTATACTGACCTCAATGATATAAATTTCAAATTGCTAATCAATGGCGAGGAACGACAAAATGCAAATACATCAGAAATGATCTTTTCTGTTGATCGGCTTATCGCTTATATTTCGCAGTACTTTACCTTAAAAATTGGCGATATCATTTTTACCGGAAGTCCAGAAGGAGTCGGAAAGCTCAATATTGGTGATCAGCTCGAAGCCTATTTGGAAGAGGAAAAAGTGTTGGACTTAAAAATCAAATAACTATCTCACTACCTTTTCTTGAAATGAAATTCCAAAATTTTCGAGTTCTTGGAGTATTGGCAGGTAAAGTTCCTTATGAATTGGAATATGAATACCCGGTTTTATAAATTCATTATTCAGAACCATCTTAGAAGCAATCCCAAGAGGTAATCCAACGGTTTTAGCCATGGCAGTATTCTGTTGATCATCTCCCTTAACTATCATGGAAGAATGAATCTCTTTTTCTTCCTTTTCAAACTGATAAACAAACTTATGCCACATCACAATCATATCCTTATCCTCCGCTTCTAAGGACCACTTTCTCTCCAAAATCTTTTGCAAAGCCTGTGCTGGAGTTGCATTTTTAATCCCTATAGGAATGTCTTCGAAAATATCTAACCATTTCAATTTCTCGAACAACTCGATTTCATCATGGGCTAAATTCAAATAATGCCTTAATTTAAGTTCAACAGAGTCTGTAGGGTTATATGGAAGAAATAAATTAAAAAATTCCCGGAAGGTCATGTGTTCGCTATCTGGCAAAACAAAAGAATCATCGGTAACACCCAATTGGACAAATGCATCCCAAGCCCTACAAAAACCTGGTCTTCTTAAAGTCCCTCTATACATTGTGCGTATATTCTCCAAACCATATATCTTTCGGTACTTTAATGAATCTCTATTTGCTATTCCCTCAAATTTGCCATACTCATCCACCTCAATTAGCTCTGTTCTTCTAAATAATTTGTGATATGGAATGTATTTATAAGAACCTTCTTGTATAAACTTCACCGTAGCTCCTCGTCCTGCTAAAACCACATTTCTTGGATTCCATGTAAATTTATATCCCCAAGGATTATTATCACTTTCTGGAGCCAATAACCCTCCAGTAAAAGTCTCAAAGTCTAGCACTTCTCCACCTTTTTCAGTGATCTCATCTATTACTTTCTTTGCAGACAAATGATCAATGCCTGGATCTACTCCAATTTCACATATGAAGGTTATGCCAGCCTTAATTATGTCCTTTTCTAATTTTCGTATTTCATCAGAAACATAAGAAGCTGTCATCAAATTCTTCTTAAAGAGAATGCAGTCTTTAGCAATCTCTAAATGAAATCTTGCTGGCAACATAGAAATTACTAAGTCTGCATTTTGAATAAAACCTCTTCGTTTTGATTCATCATCAAATTCGAATGCATTGCACTCTACACAGTCATAATTATGAGACAACTCTTCCAATCCAGTCACATCTCGATCTATAATTGTTAAATTCCAATTAAATTCTTGTGCCTTCTCGACTAAATATTGAATCAAACTCGCAGTTGAACGTCCTGCTCCTATTAGTAAAATCTCCTTCATTAATTATTTTTTGAGAATGGCCTAAATTAATCGAAATGATTCCTTCATTAAAGGAATAGATACAATAATTACATTTGATCGATGGAAAAAAAATTTCTTCTGTGGGGAGGTATTCTTGGAGGCTTAGCAGTTATTTTCGGTGCTTTTGGTGCTCACACTCTTAAGAATCTAATTGATGGGGACTTATTAAACAGTTTTGAAACGGGTGTACGCTACCAATTTTACCATGCGCTTTTGTTATTGGTGCTTGCTCAACAAAAAAAAATTAGGAGCCTTTTATTATTAAGATTGATTGTAGTTGGGATTTTCTTATTCTCCTTTTCCATATACATTCTAGCATTGAGAAACCTTATAGGTATTGAGTCAATTAAATATCTTGGACCTATTACACCATTAGGTGGGACTTTGCTAATTGTATCTTGGGTTATTGTGGTTACAAGAGTTTTAAAAATAAGATCTGATAATTAGATGTGTGGAATTGTAGGAATTTCATCTAAACTTCCCATAACAGATGCTGAATGGGTGCAATTAAAGAACGCTTCAGATCGCTTACAAAAACGTGGACCTGATAATTCTGGATTAAAAAGATTTGAACGGCTTGGTTTAGCTCATCGAAGGTTATCTATTTTAGATACCACAGCCTCCGCAAATCAACCCATGACTGACCTTATAGGCAGATATACTATCATTTTCAATGGAGAGATTTATAACTATAAAAGAATTAGATCAGATTTAGAAAAAGATGGTTACTCATTTTCTACCACTGGAGATACTGAAGTATTAATACATGCATATGATAGGTACGGAACTGCATTTCTAAATAAATTAAATGGATTTTTCGCCTTAGCAATTTATGATCAGGTGGAAGGTTCTTTGTTAATTGCTAGAGATAGGTTTGGCATAAAACCCTTATTAATTTCCATTTCGGAAGATCGAATTGTATTTGCTTCAGAAATGAAAGCCTTATTGGAGTTTGACATAGCTCGTGAAATCGATCATTCCTCTTTATACACCTATTTACAATTAAATTATATCCCGGAGCCTCATTCCATATTTAAGGATGTTAAAAAAGTCGAACCTGGTCACTATTTAATAATTAATGATCAAAATAAAATCCAGAAAATTCCTTTTTATCAATCAAATTATAGTGGAGATATCGACTATCAATCTGTTCCATCCTATGAAGAAGCACAGGAAACCTTTATTTCATTATTAGAAGATTCTGTTCAACAAAGGTTGGTTTCGGACGTTCCTCTAGGCACATTTTTAAGTGGTGGAATTGACTCCTCTTTGATTACTACTTTGGCTTCAAGACATGTTAAAAACCTCAACACATTTTCTATAGGATTTAAAGATAATCCCCATTTTGATGAAACAGAATATGCCTTGTTGGTCGCAAAAAAATGCAAGACCAATCACCATGTATTTTCATTGACTAACGACGATTTATTTCAAAGTTTAGAACATACACTAAACTATATTGACGAACCATTTGCAGATTCTTCTGCCCTAGCGGTCAATGCACTAAGCAACGAAACGGCAAAACATGTTAAAGTAGCACTATCAGGAGATGGAGCAGATGAATTATTTGCAGGTTACAATAAACATAGGGGTGAATTCTATAGCAGACAAAAAGGGATAAAGCGGTTTTTAATAGAGAAAATGAAACCTATCCTGGAATCAATGCCTAAATCTCGAGATAGTAAATTGACCAACCTTTTTAGGAAATTACATAGATTCTCTGAAGGAAGCAGTTTAAGCCAATCTGAGAGGTATTGGTTGTGGGCAAGCCTTATGAACGAAGCAGATGCTGCCAATCTAATGCTTAAAAAAGCGAAACCAGATGTATATCTGAAAAGAAAAAATCAACACCTTTCTATATTGGCAAATAGTACTGACTTTAATGATGTCTTGTTCACAGATGTCAAATTGGTTTTATTGGGTGATATGCTTAGGAAAGTAGATCTCATGTCTATGGCCAATAGCTTAGAAGTAAGAACTCCATTTCTGGATCATCGACTAGTCGATTTTGCATTTACACTGCCATCCCAGTACAAAATAGATAGTAAAATGACCAAAAGAATTGTGCAGGATGCCTCAAAAAATATATTACCTGCAGAATTATATAACAGACCCAAAAAAGGATTCGAAGTACCATTATTGAATTGGTTTAATCGAGAGTTGAAGTCATTAATTTTTGACGATTTACTTTCTGAATCCTTTATCAAAAATCAAAACCTATTCAACCTTTCTTACGTAAATAATCTTAAAGATCAACTGACATCGATAAATCCAAAAGAGGCACAAGGAAATATATGGGCACTCTTGGTGTTCAATTCGTGGTGGAAAAGATATATTGGCTAAATTTATCGACGAAATAGGTTTATTGTAAGATTAAATTAAATGCCCAAGGTCCTTAGAATTATAAATAGGTTCAATTTAGGTGGCCCTACTTTTAATGCAGCTTTGCTAACAAAGTACATGGCTCCTGATTATGAAACTCTGCTTATAGGTGGCAAAGAAGAAGAATCTGAAGAGAGCTCAATGCACATTCTCAATGACTTAAAAGTCAATGGCAAATTTGTAGCAGAACTTCAAAGAGATGTTGGGATAAAAAATGATCGAAGTGCATATAGAAAAATCAAAAAAATAATTACTGACTTTAAACCTGATATAATTCACACCCATGCTTCTAAAGCAGGAGCAATAGGAAGAAGTGCTGGGATTGCTTATGGAAAAGCCAAGATGGTGCATACATTCCATGGGCATGTTTTCCATTCTTATTTCGGTCCCTTAAAAACGAATTTCTATAAGAATATTGAAAGAGCACTAGCGCTAAAAACGGACAAAATTGTAGCCATTAGTCAAAGACAAAAAGTTGAATTAAGTAAAAAATACCGCATTTGTCCAGATGATAAAATTGAGGTAATCCCACTTGGATTTGATTTGAAGAAATTCAGAGATGATCAAGAAGAAAAAAGAAAATCATTCCGTGAACAGTTCAATATCGATGATGATGAGATAGCGATTGGAATAATTGGACGATTGGTCCCAGTTAAAAACCACAGATTGTTTTTAGAATCAATCAAAAAAGTAAAAGATAAATCGAAGAAAAGGGTTCGTGCTTTTATCGTTGGAGATGGTTCTGAAAGAGAAAATCTAAAATCATTTGCAAAATCAATCAATTTAGATTATTTGAATGGAGATTATGTAAATGGCATGAAAGCAAGTGTACATTTTACTTCTTGGATAAAAAATGTTGACTGGGTAAACGCTGGTTTAGACATAGTAGCTTTAAGTTCATTAAATGAAGGAACTCCAGTTAGTTTGATTGAAGCCCAGGCATCCTGCAAACCAATTGTAAGTACAAAAGTAGGTGGTGTTTGCAATATTGTAAAGCACAATGAAACCGCATTATTGGTTGATAATGATCATGAATTTAGTGAAAATCTACTCAAACTTGTTGATGACGAGGCATTGAGAAACGATTTGGGTAGGAATGGATGGGATTTTGTTAATGAACAATTTCATTACTCGCGCCTCGTTAAAGACATGAAAAACCTTTACACTGACCTTCTCGCTTAATTATTGGGCTCTTCCCACTTTTTAAATTAATAGATTTGCAATTCAACAAGAATTAATGATATGATTAAAAGAATATTGGGTTTCGCTGTTATATGTTATTATTTGACGTCATGTAAACCAATTAACCCAAGTATCATGTTCAAAACACCAAAGGATTACGTGTATGATGCTAAGAAAGAAGATTCTTTGGATTATCGAATAGCGCCTAATGATAGGTTAAGCTTTCGTTTGTTTACAAACAATGGAATGAAGCTGGTCAATTTTACCAATGAAAGTAATTTGCAACAGATTCAACCACTTAGTCAAGGTATTGAATATTTAGTGGAATATGACGGAAAAGTTAATTTGCCAACCATTGGCAGGGTACCTATAACAGGAAAGACTATTCGAGAAGCCGAATTTTATTTGGAAGACATTTACGATGACCAAGCTGGATTTGTTGATCCATTTATTATATTAAATGTAACTAATCGACGGGTTACCGTCTTTCCTGGTAATGGTGGTAATGGCATTGTCATAACACTCCAAAATAACAATGTTACCTTGTTAGAAGCCCTGGCGCTTGCGGGTGGTATAAGAGAAGACGGACGGGCAGATAGGGTAAAACTTGTAAGAGGCGATTTAAGTGACCCAGAAGTTTATTTTATTGATTTATCTACCATTGATGGATTACAACAAGCCAACATAGTATTGCAGGCAAATGATATTATATATGTTGAACCAATAGGAATTACTACTCGTCAATTATTATCAGAATTTGCTCCCGTACTTAGCTTTGCCACTAGTTTGATCACTTTATTTATCATTATTGATAGAGTAAACAATTAAGTTAAAGCAACTTGCATAATCAAATAGAAAATAACGAAGTTGAAAACATCAATCGTTATAAAGAGCGATTGAGCAATTTCAATACTGAATTTGACTTAGGGCTATTCATCTATATTTTCAAAAGGAATTTATTATGGGTGATGCTAGCAGTTGGATTGTCTATACTTGCTAGTTTTCTATATATAAGATACTCAGCTCCTACCTACCAATCTACTGCAATTATTCAGATCAAAAAATCGAATAAAGCGGAAGAATTATTAGATGTAAACGGATTTAACGAAGGCAATGATATATCGGCAGAAATTGAATTGTTAGAATCGAGATTAATTGCCACAAAATTGGTAGAGAGTTTACCAATGGAGGTAAGTTATTTTAGCCAAGGACAGTTTCTAGATAATGAGACTTATAAAAGTTCATCCTATGAGGTTGAAATATTGGAGAAAGACAGCACCACATTGTCTACAAAAATTGAATTAAGGATTCAAGATGAATATTCAGGATCAATTCATTGGGGCCAGGATTTAAATAATAGTCAAGATGTCCGATTTAATCGGCTTATTGAACTCCCATTCGCAAAGTTTAAAATTCACATTAAAAACTTTGATCAACTAAAGAGTTCTATGGAGGGGGTAAAACCCTTAAAGCACTATTTTATCCTTAATAATAAAGATCAAATTGTTAATCATGTGATGAATAATTTGGTGGTGACAAACAACAACATAAATGCCAAATCTGTTCAAATCACATATACAAGTAATAATAAACTAAAGGCAAAAGATATAATTGATGTTTGCATTTCTGAATTCAAAAAATATGACATTGAACAAAGATCTCAAAGTAAAAACCAGATAGTCAATTATCTAAACGAACAAATTAACACTGTCTACGAGAGTCAGAAAGAAGCAGAAAAGAAAATCCAGGCCTTTAAGCGAAAAAACAACCTAACCAATATAGGTGAGTTTAGTTCTATTGTTGTAGAAAGACTTAATATGCTTGATGATGCACAAGTCGAACTAGAAGTGCAACAGTCTATTTTGAAAGAGATTAAAGAACAGATAGACCAGGAAGGAAGCAATATAGATATTTATAAATTGTTACCTATTTTGGTAGGAACTGGATATGACGGAAGCATTACAAACCTCATTGAAGGGCTCAACAATCTGCTACTAGAAAAACAGGAAGCTTTATTTTCTACGCGTGAAGGTAATGATCAGATTAATGAAATTGATTATCGAATAGAAAACCAAAAAAAGCTGACTATTAATAGCCTCAATACCTTATTGGACAGATTGGATGACAGGATTGAAACAATTAAAAACAAGGTAACGGAATTAGAAACCGATTACTTCGATGTTCCTGAGCAAGAAACTGAATTGATCCGTTTGAAGAGATCCTATGACATTAATGAAAAGTTTTACACACAATTGTTAGAAACCAGAACGGAGTATGAGATTTCTGAGAAAGGTTATACTTCAGCTATTAATCCAATAAGTCCAGCAAGAATTCCAACTTCTCCTATATCTCCAAACAAAAAAATCATATTCACTTCATTTATATTATCTGGTATACTAATAGGATTGATATTTATAATTATCAAATATTTATTTCATAATCAAATCACCTCTATAAATGAGATTATAAAATATTCTGCTAGCAATGTCAGTGTGTTGGGGATCATTCCAAAATATAAAAAGGATATTCCTGTTTCTCAATTGATTGTGAATAAGAATCCAAAATCACTTATTGCAGAATCGTTCCGATCGATAAGAACCAATCTTCAATTTATTTCTGAGAAAAAAGGTCCGAAAATTATGGCAGTGACCTCGACAGTTTCTGGAGAAGGGAAAACGTTTATTGCAATCAATCTGGGCGGTATTATCGCATACGGTGGAAAGAAGGTAATCCTTTTAGACTTGGACATGCGTAAACCGAAAATCCATAAGGGATTTGATGTTGAAAACACCAAAGGAATGAGCACACTGCTTATAGGTAAAGATGAAATTGATAACTGTATTCACCATAGTAAACAAGAGAACCTAGATTTTATAACAGCTGGCCCAGTTCCTCCGAATCCTTCAGAACTTATTATCAATAAAAAATTAGATTCTATATTAGAGACTTTAAAGAAAACATATGAATTGATCATTGTAGATAATCCACCAGTTGGATTGGTGACAGATGGTATAGAATTGATTCGGAGAGCAGACTATCCTCTTTATATTTTTAGATCTGAATACTCAAGGAAGAATTTCATACAAAGTGTGGATCGATTAATTGGAGAAAGTGATATCTCCAATTTATCAGTTGTCTTAAATGGTGTCGACTCCAAGAAAAGAAGTTATGGTTATGGCTATGGTTACGGTTATGGCTATGGTTATGGATATGGTTATGGCTATGGTTACGGTTATGGATACGGCTATGGATATGGTTATGGGTATTATGAAGAAGGAGAAAAAGAAAAGAAAGGATGGTTAAGTAAACTTAAACTAGGCAAATAGGATGAATATCAAAGAAACACCAATTCAAGATTTATTGATTGTCGAACCTGATGTATTCGATGACCCTAGAGGATATTTTTTTGAATCTTATAACAAAAGAAAATACCATGATTTAGGTCTAAATGCCGATTTTGTTCAAGACAACATCTCAAAATCTTCCAAAGGAGTATTAAGAGGTCTGCATTTTCAGAATCCACCACACGCTCAGGGTAAACTAGTTCAAGTTTTAAGAGGGGCTGTATTAGATGTTGCAGTTGATATTAGGAAAGACTCAAAGACTTATGGGGAGCATTATGCCATTGAGCTTAATGAGAATAATAAATTACAGTTTTTTGTTCCTGCCGGATTTGCTCATGGTTTTATTACTCTAGAAGACAATACAATCTTTTCGTATAAATGCACCAATTTGTATAACAAAGAAGCCGAAGGAGCAATCATTTGGAATGATACTGATTTGAATATTGATTGGAGAATTAAAGAACCAATTGTGAGTGAAAAAGACCAACAAGCCCTAACATTTAAAGAATTAGATTCTAAATTTTAAATCACAATGCAGTCTGATTACTTAATACTGAAGGTCGCATTTATATTCTTGGGAAGCTTATTATTTAGCGTTCTCATTAACAGAATATTTTTAAAATTTTCAAAAAACCTAGGAATTAGGCATGTTGATGATAAGTTGATAAGATGGAGTAGCACTTCAAAACCGGCCTTTGGTGGTATATCTTTCTTTATCGTTTTTCTTTTGGTTTTAAGTCAATATCAAATCATATTTCCTTCATTAAATGCACCCATTGATTTAAAATTAATCGGAATCGTATGCGCAACCAGTTTAGGATTTTTAATCGGACTCACAGATGATGCTTATAATACTAATCCAATCCTGAAGTCATTAGCTCAAGCCATTTGTGCAATGATATTAATTTCTACAGGGACATTTATAGACATATTTGATAGCAATTGGATTAATTATGGCATTTCTTTCATATGGATCGTCGGTATTATGAATTCTATCAATATGCTTGATAATATGGATGCTGTTTCTTCTGTAGCATCTATCTCGGCACTTGTTTGTATGCTAATGGTTATCTTCTTTGAGAAAGCATTTCCTAGCCCACAGTTTATGATAGTGATCGGATTGATAGGATCATTGCTCGGCTTCTTGTTTTTCAATTGGCATCCTTCTAAAATGTATATGGGAGATACAGGTACTCAGTTTTTAGGGGTGGTACTTTCAGCGCTTACAATTCAACTATTGTGGAACCATGGCTCTCAACAGATCGAAATTGTATCTAGACAATTTATACTTCCAGCATTGGCACTTATAGTTCCATTAAGTGATACAACAACAGTTACAATTAATCGATTATTGAGGGGGCAATCTCCTTTTGTTGGTGGAAAAGATCATACCACACACCATCTCTCCTACCTGGGTTTATCTGATCAATCTGTTGCTCTATTGATTGGTGGTATTGGTATTTTCTCTTCCGTTGTATTCCTAATAGCACTGTCTATTTCAGAGTGGTCTCATCTGTTTACAACTCTCTTTGCAGCTTATATTATTTTAGTATTTCTTTCGTTATTTTTAGTAACAAAATATCAAAATATAAAAGAAAAGAAGAATGCAAATGAAGAGGAAAAGTACCATAGCAAATCTGCTTAAATTTTGTTTTATATTTCTTGGCTCCTATGGGATGATTCAACTTTTTGTATTGTCAAATGATTCTACTAAAGACGAAACAGAGCATCTTGAAAATATAAAAGAATCCTATAATATTTTTAGTTTAAGTCCACCTGAAAGCATAAGTTTTGCAGGTGAAAATGTTCCCTTAAACGAACCAGAAGTTTACGAACGTTTGGATCGCGAAATTCATTCCAATACTTACTTCCATTCCAACACCATTTTATACTTTAAAAGAGCAAATCGATGGTTCCCAATCATAGAACCAATACTTGAAGAAAATGGCATTCCAAATGACTTTAAATATCTTGCTTTGATCGAAAGTGGATTGCAAAATGTGGTTTCTCCAGCAGGTGCAACTGGATATTGGCAATTTTTAGAAGGAACTGCCAAAGAGTATGGTTTGGAAATCAATGCTGAAATTGATGAAAGGTATCATGTCGAGAAGTCAACTATCGCGGCATGTAAATATTTAAATGAAGCATTTGAGAAATATGGCAGTTGGGCATTAGTTGCCGCTTCATACAATACAGGCATGAATAGAATTAGCTCTGAATTAGAAAGACAGAAAGCAGATTCCTATTATGACCTTTTACTCAATAATGAAACGGGTAGATATGTTTTCAGAATACTTGCTGTTAAACAAATATTTGAAAATCCGACACAATATGGATTCAATATCAGAACACAAGATTTATACCCTGAATTGGAATTTGAGATGCTAAGCATAAATGGAGAGGTAACAAGCTTTGCTGATTTTGCGCATGAGAAAGAAATAAGTTATAAAATTCTGAAATACTTTAACCCTTGGTTGAGAAGATCCTATTTAAAGAATCCATCGAACAAAGAATACTTGGTTAAGATTCCAACAGACCCCAATTATAAACTTCATTAATTAGAAGGAACTTCAATGAGTAAAGAGAAAGATATGGGACCTACCCTTGATATTGAGGGTGCTAGGGTTCATAACTTGAAAAATATCTCCTTACAGATTCCAAGAGAAAAGCTGGTTGTCATAACAGGTCTAAGCGGAAGTGGTAAATCCTCCTTGGCTTTTGATACTATCTATGCGGAAGGACAAAGAAGATATATCGAAAGTTTTGCTTCCTATGCAAGACAGTTTTTAGGCACGTTAGAAAGGCCCGATGTTGACAAAATAGATGGATTGAGTCCTGTAATATCAATTGAACAGAAAACAGTTAGCAAGAATCCGAGATCTACTGTAGGTACCATTACAGAAATATATGATTTCATAAGATTACTTTATGCCAAAGTGTCTACAGCATATTCTCATGTTACCAATGAGAAAATGATCAGGTATTCAGACAAAGATATTCTAAGCTTAATTAATCAGGAATTTGAAGGCAAACCAATATACATCTTGGCACCCGTAGTTAAAGGACGTAAAGGCCATTACAAGGAATTGTTTAAAAAAATTCTAAAACAAGGCTTCATAAGGGTGCGCGTTGATGGTGAATTGGAAGAGATTAAAAGAGGAATGCAATTAGATCGATATAAAACCCATGATATCGAAATTGTAATTGATCGCTTGGATGCCAACGAAGAAAATAAACGAAGGATAAGTTCAGCAATACAATTGGCCATGAAACATGGCAAAGGAACATTAATGATTATTGCCAAAGGAAAAGAGAAAGAAAAACCTAGATATTTCAGCAGGAATCTAATGTGCCCCACTAGTGGCATTTCTTATGATGAACCTGCTCCTAATTCCTTTTCCTTCAATTCACCTTATGGAGCATGCCCTGTTTGCAATGGACTAGGAGAAGTAGCTAAGGTAGGTAAGGATAAAATCATAACAGATGATAAATTGAGTATTAAAGCTGGGGGAATTAAACCAATAGGTTCTTATTCCAACAAATGGATATTTAATCAAATCGACTTAATACTAAACCACTTTGGATTTACTTTGAATACTCCCATCAATCAATTGTCTGAAGAGGTCGTAAATACCATATTATATGGGACAAGCAACAGCATCTACATTCAAGATAAATCATCAAGTCAAAGCAATAAAAAATCCTTTGAATTTGAGGGAATTACTGCCTTTATAACACGGCAATACGAAGAAAATAATAGCAAACAGCTGGCCAGATGGGCAACTCAATTTATGAATAAAGTAGTTTGCGAAAATTGTAATGGAAGCAGATTAAAAAAAGAAGCCCTTCAATTTAGAATTGGTGATAAAAATATTGCTGAATTGGCAAATTTTGATATCCAAGATTTACAAAATTGGTTTCAAGATATTGAAGGTTTACTTAACGAGAGAGAAATTGAAATTTCTAGAGAATTACTTAAAGAAATACGGAAAAGAATACAATTCCTAATGGATATAGGATTGAATTACCTTTCATTAAATAGAACTGCTAAGACGTTATCTGGTGGAGAAGCCCAAAGAATAAGATTGGCTACACAAATTGGCTCTCACCTTATAGGTGTATTATACATCTTAGATGAACCAAGCATTGGTCTTCATCAAAAAGACAATCATCAACTGATTGAAGCTCTGATCAAATTAAGGGACTCTGGCAACTCTATAATTGTTGTGGAACATGACAAGGACATTATGATGGCTTCCGATCATATTATTGATATCGGTCCTGCTGCTGGAATCAAAGGAGGCAAAATTGTAAGCCAAGGTAGCCCAAAAGAGATACTAAAGGCAGAATCCATTACTGCTCAATATCTAAATGGCAAACAAAAAATTGCTATTCCCAAGAAAAGAAGAAAAGGCAATGGAAAATTCATTGAATTAAAGGGGGCAAATGGCAATAACTTACAAAAGGTCAATGTAAAATTTCCCTTGGGGAAATTCATTTGTGTTACAGGAGTTTCTGGTAGTGGGAAATCCACATTAATCCACAATACGCTTTATCCTATATTGAACAATTCAATTTATAATGGGAAAAGGGAACCAAAGCCATATACAAGCATTAAAGGCATTGAGCATATTGATAAGATTATCGAAATTGATCAATCGCCTATAGGGCGAACTCCTAGATCAAATCCAGCAACTTATACTGGAGTTTTCACAGATATACGCAGCCTTTTTAGCAATCATCCAGAATCTAAAATTAGAGGCTATAAACAAGGAAGATTTTCTTTTAATGTGAAAGGTGGTAGATGTGAAACTTGCCAGGGGGCTGGTGTTAAAACAATAGAAATGAATTTCCTTCCTGATGTTTACGTTGAATGTGAGGAATGTCATGGAAAAAGGTATAATCGAGAAACTTTAGAAATTAGATATAAAAGCAAATCCATAAGCGATGTGCTTAATATGACAGTTAACCAGGCCGTAGAGTTTTTTGAAAATATTCCTTATATCCTTAATAAAATCAAAACCTTACAAGATGTAGGCTTGGGATATATTCACTTGGGCCAGCCATCCACTACCCTATCCGGTGGAGAAGCGCAAAGGGTTAAATTAGCTACAGAATTATCCAAAAGAAACACAGGAAATACCTTTTACATTTTAGATGAACCTACAACTGGTCTACATTTTGAGGATATTCGAATATTATTAAACGTATTAAATAAGCTGGTTGATTTAGGCAATACCATATTAATTATTGAACACAATTTAGATATCGTAAAAGTGGCGGATTACATAATTGATCTAGGCCCAGAAGGTGGCAGAAATGGAGGAAAAATTATAACCAAAGGTAGTCCTGAGCAACTAGCTAAAAAAGAAATTGGACACACTGCCTATTACTTAAAAAATGAGTTAAATCAAGCTTGATTTTAAGCTTTGGAAAGACTTAATTCATTCTCAACTTCTCTTCTCAACATATTTAAAGCGGACATAGCTGTTCTTCTTATATTCCTTGCCCTATCTTTCTCAAATTGAAATTTCTTAGATATTACCTGATGTTTTGAAGCAATTGCTATCCAAACAAATCCAACAGGTTTAACTTCAGTTCCTCCTGTTGGTCCAGCAACACCAGAAGTAGAAATCGCATAATCTGTTTTTAATCTTGACCTTACACCTGTTGCCATTTGCTCAACAACCTCTTTGCTAACTGCACCAAAATTTTCTAGATCAGAAGAACTAACCCCTAATTGATTCTCTTTAACTTCATTGGCATAAGATACAATACTGCCCTTGAAATAATTTGAGCTTCCAGCAACTGAAGTTAATAAATGCGCTATGTAACCACCTGTACAACTTTCTGCCGTAGAGATGGTCTTACCAGAATTATTTAAGATTTCGGATATAGTTTCTTCAAGTTTAATATCATCTTCCCCAAAAATAAATTTTGGCATCAGAGCGCTTAATTCCTTTGCCTTACGATTAACTTTTTCTTGAAGAGATTCCATCTTGTTGCCCATTGCAGTTAATCTAACCTTAACTACTCCTGGGGAAGGTAAATACGCAATCTTGATTGCTTCTGCATTTAAACTTTCTTCCCAATCTTTTATCTTCTCGGCAAGAAAAGACTCACCAATACCTTCAAACATAATGGTCTTATGGTATATTGCCGGCAAATCAAAATTACTTTTCAGATGGGGAATTAATTGCTCCTCAAATATTCCTTTCATTTCATAAGGAACTCCTGGCATACTAACGACCATAGAATTATCCTTCTCGAAGAGCATTCCACTTGCAGTACCCAAATTATTTGGAAGAATTACACAGTTTTTTGGCAATGCTGCTTGCTGTCTATTTGTATCTAAAATATCTCTACCTCTAGCTTTAAAATAAGATTCAATTTTTAGCAGAATTTCCGCATTCATTTCCAAACTAGTATCAAAAAATTTACACAACACCTTTTTGGTTATGTCGTCCTTCGTTGGACCTAAACCTCCAGTTAGAATTACCAATGGAAACCGTTTGTTTATGGCAAATTCCAATGCTTCAATGATTGCGTCTTCTCGATCTCGAACAGATAAGATCTGATCAATTTCAATGCCTATCTCATTCAATTTATTACCAATCCAAGCAGAATTGGTATCAATAGTCTGGCCAATTAAGATTTCATCTCCAATTGTAATGATTAAAGCCTTCAATTAATTGTATTTAGGAATGTTATTACGATACATATATCCTGATGAAAATTATAGAATTTAGCGTAAAAAGCAGAAACTTGCCCTGATTCTTTTTATAGCTTTGTGCAAGCAAGAATAAATTAGACAAATGATCCCTCCTTCTGAATTGGTATTGAATAAAGATGGTTCTATATACCATTTGAAACTAAAAGCTGAACACATAGGCCATAAAATTATCCTTGCTGGTGATCCAGGCAGGATAGCACTTATATCATCCAAATTTGACCAGATAGACCATATTATCGAAAATAGAGAGTTTGTCACACATACTGGATATTTCAATGGCAAAAA
>Ga0207422_1002935_pt1 | contig 19335 bp, 16 predicted proteins | sample MarCyaLeptolynsp_FD_187757 | JGI IMG/M metagenome (GOLD analysis project Ga0207422, IMG submission 187757) | Marine cyanobacterial communities from Panama - species 1 Leptolyngbya sp. (SPAdes) | ecosystem: Environmental > Aquatic > Marine > Unclassified | place: Panama: Panama City | collected...
TTCTTCGCCATTACACACCTGGCTGGCGGTCAATACACCCTTGGCTCCTTTTTTCATGGCAATGCCGCGAGCACTTCCACAGGCACAGACATATCTGCCGTAACGATGTTTTCTTGATAGGTTATTGCATGACTGGCAAATGACGATTGACCGAAAAAGGCAGCGGAAATAGGCGTACCATCACGGAAAGCTGTATGGGAACCATCGAGGCGTTTACCGCTGAAGGTAATATCCCAGCCTTCTTCACAATAATATGGTTTTTCGGCATTACAGCGGCTACATTCACCGCAGGATGCGTAAGAGATTACAACACGGTCCCCGACCTCTACGCCAGATATTTTTGAACCCTTTTTCTCAATGATCCCCACACCTTCATGTCCAAAGATGGCAGGTAAAGGTACAAGATCACTGGCCTCAACATCCATGTGACAAATACCAGAAGCCTCGACACGCACCAGAACTTCGTTGTCCCGTATGTCGTCTAACTCTACTTCAGAGAGTTCAAATTTGCCTTTCGGCTCTTCTACGATCGCTGCGATAACTGTCATTTTTTCTGGCCTCAATTCCCACAAGATGGCTGATCAATATTTTATCATTGCCCTGAAAGTTATACAGTGAATAAATAATTTCAGCAACCTTTATTTCCAAGCTGTCACATGCCCTTCAGAAGGCAACGAATGAACCCAGGCAAGAAAACATCAGGTTAGCTTCATAAGCTGCTTCCACTTCCTAAGCGGAATGAAAATACAAACAGTTGTCACCAACAATAAGCCCGAACTCAGCATGAGGATGGTTCCAAAATCGCCTTCTATGACGAATAAAGCTGCAATTGTCGGCCCCACAGCAATCCCTAAAAATTGGGCAAATGTCGCATAAACAACCGTTCTGCCAGAGGCATCAAAGCTCGCCATTGCGGCCAGCAAATAAGGGTGTGCCATATTCCAGAAAAATTGATAAAAGCCGACAATCAAAAGATACATAAACGCATCTTTTATGCCGAGTAAGGCATATACCATTGCGGAACATCCAATGATCGCCAGGATAAGCATCCGGGATCGGCCAAATCGTGTTCCAGCAGCCGCGCATGCAAACGCGCCCGCCATGCCGAAGAATTGTGATATGGACAGGCCTTCTGCGACATCCTGCTCGGAAATACCACCAACAACCCCAATGCGGAACAGATATGTCCATACAGCGAAATTGGCTGCAAAGAATATCAGCATGGCAAGGATGGCCAACGCTCTGCGTCCCCAGTCGAGGTTGGTGGAGCCCGTCGAGGCTACATCACTCTCCTTGATTTTTGTTGGTAGGATATGCACAAAGAAAAAGCCCAGAACAGTGCAGGCCGCCATAAATATCATCAGGCCCATCAGTCCACCCCAGGCAAATAACGTGGGCAGGAATGGATATACGACTGCACCGTAAAGCAGGACGAAAAAAATACCGAGTGCAAAATTCCGGTCAGGCCTGTCTGTCATGCCAAACACCGTATAGCTGAGGGACACAAGAAGGCCACCTGCCGTGCCTGCGCAGAAGCGCAATATCATCATCGACCATTGGTCATAGGAAAAAATACTGGCGATGTTTGTCACAAGAAGAATGGTTAGAGCGCCGTAAAATAAGATTCGCCAGTTTATTTTGGACATTAACACCATAAGAAGTGCAGCACCTGCCATCATGCCGAACATTTCGGCCGATGCGACAAACCCGGCACTGCCTTCGCTAAAACCAGCGTATTCCACAAGGGCCTGCACGAAGCCCGGCAAAACAAGAACCATTTGTGGGCCAATCGTATGAACCACCAGGGTTGCGACTAATAATTTAACACTTCCCAGGTGTTGCGCCGTCTGCATGTCAGTTTGACTCATGTATATACTCCCTTATTCTGCTTTTCAGTGCTTTGCATGAAAACGCAGATGGTGTTTGGACAGTCCGCAATTGTCATAGCCTTCCCCAATAAGCTTGTTTTATATTATTTATACACTGTCTAATTATGAACACTACAGCATTAGATAGATTTACGCAAGATTCGGGCAGGATTTTTTCCTGACAGAGTGCAGATTCTTAATCTGCCGGTTTTCACAACAAGCCCTAGCAGCTTAGATCGTCAATGGCATTATCTTGTCTTGTTTTTATGCCGTCTCAGGGCCATACTGCTGATAAGTTAAATGGCCTGGTTCTTTTGTAGGTAAGATACTCACATGGAAAAAGAACAGATGCCAGCTTAAGGCGGTCAAGAAATAAACTATTGTTGGAAATATTGGGACTATGAATAAACAAGAAGCCGAAGTTGATGTTGGGACAACAACAATGCGCAAACCGCAAAAACGTGGTGAAAAGCGTGCGGCCGACATCGTGGCGACAGCAAGACAAATTCTTGAAAGTGATCAGAACGAAAATATTACTTTTCGAGCTATCGCGAAAAAGCTGGGCATATACGTCCGAAATGTGAGTTATTATTATCCAAACAAGTCAATTCTTGTTGGTGCCATTCTGGAAGACATTCGCAAAGAATATGATGCCGAAGTCAGCGTCATTCTTGAACAGGCTGGTGATAACCCGGTTGAAAGACTAAGAGCATCTGTCGAATTTTATATTGCAAAAATACAAATTCGCGAAGTACAGATTTTGGCCAGGAAAATGCACGCTGAATTGGCAATGTTTGACAATTATACGGGCAAATATTTTTCCCATTATGTTGCCCAGCCATATGTCAGGCGCTTTGTGCCCTTAATTTCTGAATGTATGCCCTACCTTAGCAAACAAGAGATAGAAATTCGCGCAAACATGATCGGCGGATTGTTTGAGGGGGTTGGGTTAATATTAAGCGTACCGGAAGATGACATTTCCAGTAAGCAAAACCGCGATATTCTTGATCGTTGCGCCCACGAAGCGATGCGGATCGCACTGTCGCCAACCTGATTTATTTATTACTACCCTAAGATTTTTCATCAATACTATGCCCCCCAAACTCCGCTTAACGTGAATGCGGAAATGCACTTGATATTTCGGGGGAACAAAACCTCTGTCTCCAGGTTCCCAAAAAGTCAGGCTCGCAGCGGTTTGCACTTCTTGCACCAAATCTCAGACACAACTGACATAAGCCGACGGTGTATTCGGTTCCAAAAACTGAATGTCGGATATAACCAAGATGAATTCTCCATGAAATAGAGTGACTTATCTTTGAAAAAATTAAACTTATACTCTGTATAAATAAATAATTAGACAAAGTATAAATAAATGTATAAGCTTTTCACACTGACTTACTGGAAGCATCAATGGTGCGGTTCATGAAAAAACAGCAAAATAAAGATTTTGTATTGAATGCTCATGGGTATGGCAGAGGACTGTCCCAGTAGGACGAATGGTTATTTTATCACCGGCAAAATTTCTCTGAAATCTGCCGGGATTTAACGTAACCCGCGACACACGACAAGTGGGGTCGCTGGTTTCTTGAGGAGATGAACTTTGGCGAAGAAAACAGACTATGATGTCATTATAATCGGTGGCGGCCACAATGGCCTTACATGTGCAGGGTATTTGGCAAAAGCTGGCAAAAAGGTGCTTGTTCTTGAACGGCGTCATATCGTTGGAGGGGCTGCTGTTACCGAAGAAATCCATCCGGGTTTTCGGTGCACACTTCTGTCATTTGTTGTGAGCATTCTGGAGCCCAAGGTCATAGAAGACCTTGAATTGAAAAAGCATGGTTATGAGACAGTTCCGCGCCCATACGGTAAATTTTTCGCGCCAGAGCAAGATGGACCAGGCTACATGCATCCAGCAGACCCTTCGAAAGTAATCGAGGCTATTGCGGAACTTTCTGAAAAAGATGCCGAAAATTATAAGGCATTTGATGAAGAAGTAGGGCGTGTTGCGGCGGCATTGCGTACGCTTATCCTGGAATGTCCGCCAAACCTGGGAGGTGGCCTGAAAGATATTTTCCAGGCCATCAAGCAGGGGAACAGGATTAGAAAGTTGGATCTGGATACTCAACAAGCCCTGATCAATATGTTTACCATGAGCGTGGGTGATTATCTGGATCAATGGTTTGAGTCTGATTTATTGAAAGGCATTTTGTCATTCTCGTCCATAACAGGTCTGGTTCAGAGTGTGTATGCCCCGGGCACCGCATATGGTCTTTTGCATCACGCATGGGGAACGGCCAACGGGCAACAGGGTTCGTGGGAACTGTCCAAAGGCGGTATGGGCGGCATCACTCAGGCGATGGCAAGCTTTGCAAAGTCCAAAGGTGCTGATATCGAAGTGAACGCCGGTGTTTCAGAAGTGATCATTGAAAATGGCGCCGCGACAGGCGTTATCCTTGAAGACGGCAGACGGTTCACGGCGAAAGCTGTTGCATCGAATTTGAATCCCAAACTGTTGTTCACAAAGCTTGTACCACGTGGTCATGTACCCGAAGATTTCCAGTTCCGTATGGATCACTGGCGCTCGGAATCTGGTAGTTTCCGTATGAGTGTGGCTCTATCTGAATTGCCAGATTTCAAATCCCGCCCAGGCACCCATTTGCAACCACATCACACATGCTCAATCGAGTTTTGTCCATCCTTGCAATATATGGATGACGCCTATTTCAGTGCCAAGACCAAAGGCCATTCTGATAAGCCGATTATTCAGGTTACAATCCCCAGTACATTAGACGATACATTGGCACCGGAAGGCCAGCATGTTGCAACTATCTTTGCCCAACACTTCCCGTTCAAACGCCGCGATGGCAGATCCTGGGATGAAGTGAAAGATGAAGTCGCAGATCACATTTTGTCTGTGATTGACGAACAAGCGCCAAACTTCAGCAAGTCTGTTTTGGGCCGTGTCGTATTCACACCCTTAGACCTGGAACGGGAATTCGGCTTGACAGAAGGTGGTATCTTCCACGGTGGCCTGCAGCTTGATCAGATGTTCAGCCTGCGTCCCGCGCCACAATATGCCGATTATCGCTCACCCATCAAGAGCCTTTATATGTGTGGTTCTGGCACACACCCCGGTGGTGGTGTAACAGGCGCACCTGGCCATAATGCGGCAAAGGAAATTCTGAAAGACATGTAAAATTTCAACATGATGAGAGCAACAGTCCTGCTGTTGCTCAATTCTATACGCTTTAGATATGATAAAATACGGCTGCTGCGGCAGCGATGGAGATGGTAAAGCAATGGCATCTATGACATCAGGTTTACACGACAACCTTACAGCAGATTTGGCAGAATATAAGGAAGGTTTCACCCTTCCGAGGCGATTTTATTTCGATCCTGAATATTTTGACATAGAGATGTCAGAGATTTTTCAGGACTGGTGGTTTCAGGTTCGTCATATCAGTGAATTTCCTGAGCCAGGTAGTTATTCAATCGTTCAGATTGGTCAGGCTCAGATCATCATTGTACGCGGAAAAGATGATAAATTGCGGGCATTCCATAATGTATGTCGCCACCGTGGTAATCCATTATGCTATGAGAAAGAAGGCAAAGTTAGTCAATTCCTCTGTCCTTATCATCACTGGAATTTTAGTTTGGATGGCAAACTGAAGGCCGCCCCTTTTATGGCGGACGATTTTGTGAAATCTGACCATGCGTTGCTGGAATGTCATGTTGTTGCGGCGAACGGGTTTGTATTCGTTAATCCTACGTTGGACGAAAACCCTAAGGATTTTGATAGCTTTTTTGCACCTTTTGAAGGAACAATGGAATTCTTCAAAACCGACAAGCTGCGGTTGGTCGAGCGGCGACAATATCCCATTGAAGCAAACTGGAAGGCTGCTATTGAGAATCTGCTGGAATGCTACCACTGCTTACCCGCGCATCCACAATTTGTTGCCGTAGAATCCAGAGACTCTATCTTGGCGATTGGCGCAGGTAGCGAAGCACAAGCTTCAAAAGCCAGTTACGAAAAGTTCAAACCCAAACTGAAGGCTTTTGAAGCAAGGGCGAAAGAGCTGGGCATGCCTCTGGGCGAATTCCGGGATCATACGCCGGAATTTGGTTTACGCACCAATAACCGCGCCCTCTTAGGCAGTGGCAGAAAAACCGGCACAGAAAGTGGTGAGTTTATTGCGGATAAATTGATCGGCGGCCTAACCGAGAGTGATTTTGGATCAAGCCGTTTTTGTTTTGGCACCATGTCATTTGGATATATTTACGCGGATCATGTTGTCATCTTGTCATATATGCCGCGCTCTGTGGGAGAAACCATGGTCGAGACCAGTTGGTTTGTTGCAGATAATGCAAGCGACCTCACAGAAAGCCAAAAAGAAGAGCTGACCTGGTTGTGGCACCATACAACAGAACAGGATGGCGCTTTGGCAGAAAATCAAGTGCCTGGCATCTCGAACCCGAATTATATTCCAGGGCCCCTCAGTAAGATGGAAGCCGGTAATTCAAGTTTTTGTAAGTGGTATGCAGATAGAATGAAGTCTATTGCCGCTACTTCTTAATATACAGCGAATGCTTGTCCGCATAACCGTCCAAATATTTCGTTCCCCATTTTAACCGTCTGACGCAGCATCTGCGCAAGACAATTTGAAGGATTATATGAATGTCTAAAATTCTTGTTCAACACAATGCAGCATCACTGGCATTAGGTGAAAGCCCTGTTTACCTGGGCGAACCTGTTGGTGAACATTTGGAACAGACAGCAGAGATTTTGATGAAGGACCCGGATGGAAAATTTGTCACAGGTGTTTGGGAATGTGTCCCTGGCACACTGAAACTTGACATGCCCGCTTACGAGAGTTGTTATGTTCTGAAGGGTGTCTGGGAATTAACCTCCGATGAGGGCGAAGTACATTTGCTTGGTCCTGGCGACAATTTCCTGTTTCCCAAAGGCTGGAAAGGGACAAGCGTCATTAAGGAGACTGTCAGAAAAGTCTTTACAGTCATCACATAATCTCACTGAACCTTTCGAGGTCGCCACTTGAAATGATCGGCAATCTTATCCATCGAGTCCACTTGCTGATTATCGACAAGTACAAGCCCGTTTTGTTCAACGTACGCGTCCCAAGCTTCGAGCAGCATCGCGAGTTTTTCCGGTTCTTGATCCGCCAGGTCGATTGCTTCTGCGGGATCAGTTTCCAAATTGTAAAGGGACCAATTCTTCACACCTTTACCCCAAGGTGCTTTGTTGGCAGTAGCTTTCCACTTACCCATCCGGATGGCCCGACTGTTCAAAATCTCCCACCCAAAACTATATGTGTCGGGATGTAACATGCCTTCTGGTTCACTTAGAAGAGGATCGAAAGATTGCCCGATCAACTGCTCAACCTTTCGGCCTTTGTATAAACCGTTTGGATTGTCGATACCGGCCCATTCCAGAATGGTCGGCACAACATCAGTGATATAAAGAGGTGATCGAGAGATAGAACCAGTTGTTTTTTGTCCGGGTTTAAAAACGATCAAAGGTGATTTTATGCCACCTTCTGTGCCAAGAAACTTATATCCTTTAAAGGGTGCAGCACTTACCCAGCCCCAGGCGGGGCCTATCCAAGTATAAGAATCACGCAAGCCGATGGCCGCCAATGTTTGATCATAGGTTTCTTCAGCCCAGTCATAATAGCCCCAGGATAGAGGTGCTTCACCGGCGGCACCATTATCGGACATGAATATGATAATGGTGTTTTCGTTTTCGCCTGTTTGTTCCAGATACGAAAGGACACGGCCCAGATGATAATCCATAGATTCGACCATCCCGGCATAGCCTTCCATACGACGCGTTTCTATATCTTGGAATTCCGCGTCTAGTGTATGAAATTCCGGTGCCATATCTGGATACGGCTGAGCGGCTGCCTGTTGGGTCCCCATAATGCCTAACTCCCGCATCCTATTTATGCGATCGGCGTGAATTTTCTGATAGCCAACATCATATTTGCCCATATATTTTTCGGCAAAGGACTTGGGTGATTGAACGGGGTAGTGCGGTGCCGTGTAGGTTAGCATCGCAAAAAATGGCTTATTTTCATTCTGTGTTTCTTTGAGCTGATTAATAAGTTGATCAGAGAAATCCTTGGAAGAGAAAAAGTCTTCCTGAATTTCAATAGGATGACCATCTTTTACATAATATGGCGTACTTGTCTCTGTAAAGGCACCCATCGACCTGAAGTGATCCGCACTTCCATCGACGAGAGCAAAACTGCTGTCAAAACCCCGTTCAGTCGGCAATTGCCCATGGCCATTGCGGCCGCCTAAATCCCACTTGCCTGATATGAGGGTTCGATAACCGGCATCCTGTAACATTTCGGGCAGAGTAATCACATTATCCAACAGCCGGGTTTCATAACCTGGCATGCCTTCCTGTTCTTTAGCAACTGTCGCCAACATACCTCCAAAACCAATTTTATGATGATCGACACCAGTTAAAAGCATTGCCCGGGTGGGGGTGCATGTCGCCGCAACATTAAAGTCCGTAAAACGTGTACCCGCTGTGGCCAGTTTTTGTAAGTTTGGTGTATGAATCTCGGAGCCAAAAGGGGCAATGTCAGAGTACCCAAGGTCATCAGCGACGATTAAGAGGATATTTGGACGCTCTTGCTCTTCAGGTGAAGTAGGATGGAAGCAGCTTACCAGCGTGATTGAGACAACAAACACTGCAAGACATTTCGCGTATTTTTTTAAAATCACCGTAATTTCCTCCCCGAATTTCCCGCGAAATTCTTCCTACATGTCATATCATCGCCTTTAAATTGGGAAAGCATCATATTTCTACACCGTATAATTAATGGATCAGATTCTTTCCTTGATTTGGGTTACAAAAAGGACGACACCTCAAGCCTTAAAGTTAATTTTAAAGAAACGGCACAAGATTATTTTGCCGGTTTTTCAATCTTGATAATTTCGCCTTCAGCGAAATGGGACTCCATCGGCGTTTCATCTTCTTCAATATATAAAAGAGACGACGAATAGATTTTCTTTTCTTTGAGGTCGATCAGCAGGCTCAAAAAATCAAACAGTTTATAATGAATTTTGCCTTCCGGAACATTGGCACACTCTGCGGTTTCCACCAGCTGGACAAGATAGACATCCTCTTTGATTCTCCTCGCATTATAAGGATTATCGCAATTCAACCATTCTGTCCAATCACCTTCTGGTGCCGTCCAGCCGGTTTTCCCATCATAAAATTCCAGCCGAAATAACCATCCACTTGGTCCGTCCAAATATTTATAGGTTATTGCAAGGCCATCCAACATATTGCTTTTTGATATCAGAGCGCCGCGATCAAAACCTTTCGCTTCAGAGCTTCCTCCTGCCTGAGCAGATATTGGCACGCACATAAGAAAACAAAGGGCGATAAATTTTCTGACCAACATTTTCTTCTCTCCCGTTTTTTATACCTTCGACAGTTGTATAATAATAAAAATTTATACATTGTACAATAAAAATGCGTTGGGACGGCTTGAGAGATGCTCAGAAAACGCGAACGACGCGGAAGAAGGCCTGTCGCCCATGGAAAATACCACCGCCAATATGCTTTGGAGAGAGTTATAATGAGTTTGTTTGGGCAAAGGTGCCAATCGCCCACTTGTTTTAAACGTTAAGCTTTGCTTGGCAAAAATAACAACGACAGCCCGGCCACCACTGAGCCTAATGCCATTAAGGGTGAAACAACAGCCAGGGACAGACCTGCGCCAAAAAGCAGTCCTCCTGCCCACGGCCCCATGACAGCTCCGCCTCTGCCGAAACCAAGCACAACGCCGGTGCCTGAGGCCAGCACCGCAGGTGGGAAAGACTGTGCAAATAACGCGAAGAAACCACCAATCGCGGCAAAAAGCCAAAATCCGCCGATAAAACCCGTCACAAGCATCGAGTCAAGTGATCCCGTAAACAGGGGAAACAAAGCCACAGAGGCACCACTGGCAGTCAATGCCAGAACCATAAGTTTTTTCAATTCGAAGAAACGTGTCAGAATTGCCATGCCAATAGAACCCGCCAAGCCACCTAGACTGATCATGGCCAGCACTTCTGTGCCTTCCGCCTTGCTGAATCCCAAATCAAAAACCGCTGGCGGCATCCATTTGACAAAGAAATAGTAAGTCATGATGTTCCCCAGGTAGCAGATCATCATGATACAGGTTATACGTTTTGTATCACCTTGAAACAGTTCTTTGATTGAGATTTGTTTAATATTGTCCTCGACAATATCAGCAATAACAAAATCGCCGGGATGGCCAAGTTTCTGCAGAGTTTTCTTTATTTTACCAGCAGCACCGTCAGGTTTTGTGCGCTCCAGGTAGGCAATGGATTCTGGAACAATGAACCAAAAGACTGGGATAAAGATCATACTGATGATCGCACCAATCTTGAAAATCAATCGCCAGTCATGCTCCATCAAGATTGGCCCGGCAATCTTACTCGCCGCAAAAATCCCTATCGTGTAACCAGCTGCAATGATGATAACAGCAATGCTGCGGTATTTGCCGTTGCTATATTCCGATGTCAGCGCCGTTGCACAGGCCAAAATCCCACCGATTCCAACCCCTGTGAAAACCCGTGATGCCGCCAATATGGTAAGATTATTTGCCCATGCTGAGATCGCCATGCCGATCGTCAGAATGATAAGACACAATATGATGGTAAGACGCCGTCCTCGTTTATCTGCCAAAGAGCCTAGGAACACCGAACCGACGGCCATCCCGATAAATTCTAAGGGCAGAAGAAAACCCAGTTGTTCCTGCGAGAGATTCCACTCTTCGCGGATACCTGACGCCGCCAGAGCAATGGACATGACATCATACCCATCCAGTGCCATCAACAAAGTACAACACGCCACAATCAGCCACTGAAAGACCCGCATTGGTTCATTTTCCAGAATTTGCGCTGGTGTTAGCGGTATATTTTCGCTCTGTATCGTCATCACGACCCTCCCAGTATTATTACCCTGTATTATTACCAAGCAGGCATTGATCAACTCTATGCCTTTCCCTATGCTTGGCTTACATATGTACATTGATAATACTGAAAAAAACGTACCCAGCGCAACGTGCTAAATTGGATAGACGAGACCCCAGTTCTTTATCGAACCACAACTCTGCTTCGTGAAAAGCAAAATTCTATCTATGAATAAAAAGAAATAAATGGTGCCCTCGAAAAAATTAATCTAGAACAGGTTTTCGAGGAATTACAAGACTGGGAACATCAGTTAAGGCACAGTGACTTTGCCTTGATGGATGATTTCGAGGGGCCGGAACTATGAGCGGCTCTTCATCTGTGAAAATTGGTACTGACTTCCAAAAGGCAAGCGGCGTATCTGCAAAGCAGGAAAAGCCACTTCTGCCTGTTTCCTTCCGCGTCACGGCTACTGAAAAAGAAAAGCTGCAACGGGATGCGGGCTCTTTATCCCTGAGTGCCTATATCCGTCAGGTGTTGTTCGGGGATGATGTTAGTATACGTCCGGCCCGCTTTCTAAGAAAACAACGTAAACCCAAAATAGATGCACGAGAACTGGCGCGGCTGCTGGCCACGTTTGGCAAGTCCGATATGGCCCGATCCATTCTGGCCCTGTCTCTAGCGGCACAGGCCGGGGAATTGGATGTTTCACCAGATGTATCCGACAAGCTGGAACAGGCCTGTGATGATATTCAGGAGATCAAACTCTGTCTGATTATGGCCTTGGGCATTAAGCCGCAGAAGGATCATTCCTCATGATACTGAATGGCAACCAACGCGGCGGGGCCAAGGATTTAGCTTTGCACCTCATGAAAGACGAGAATGAACGGGTTGAGGTTCATGAACTCCGCGGTTTTATGTCATCGGGTTTAATGGGGGCTTTGAATGAAGCCTACGCCATCAGCCGGGGGACAAGATGTAAGCAGTTTCTCTATTCCCTATCCCTCAATCCGCCACAGGATGCGGAGGTCAGTATTGCTGAATTTGAAGCGGCCATTGAGCGGGCGGAAAAAGCCTTAAACCTGTCCGGTCAACCCCGCGCCATCGTCTTCCATGAAAAATATGGCCATGACGGCAAACTACGGCGACATGCCCATGTGGTGTGGAGCCGCATTGACCCGGATACCATGAAAGCAAGACAGATATCCTTTGACCACGATAAACTCACCGAACTATCCCGTAACCTGTTTCTTGAACATGGATGGGAGATGCCCCGTGGTCTGAAAGAACGCGGTGAACGTGATCCTTTAAACTTCAGTCACGCAGAACATCAACAGGCGCAGCGGGCCGGAAAAACGGCTCGTCAGATTAAACAGGATATTCAAACCGCATGGCATCAATCCGATAACAAAGCCTCACTGGAACAAGCCTTATCAGACAAAGGCTATTTTCTGGCACGAGGTGATAGACGCAGTTATGTGGTGATTGATCTACAAAGTGAAGTCTATTCACTGCCCAAACAGGCTAATGTGAAAACCAAAGTGGTAAGAGAACGGCTTGGTGATCCGGCACTGTTGCCAAGTGTGGATGATATTCATGCTCTGCTGGAAAAAATGCCTGAGCATCGTCGACAAGAAAACACTCAGGAAAAGCAGAGATCATCTGTTTCTTACAGCAAGGAGAAAGCACTTGCTCATGTGAGCAAATACCATGCGGCCTTTACCCGTCGTATGATGGATCGCAGCTTGAAAGCAGTAATACCGGACAAAACCCAAAGACTTGAAATCATCAAAGAGATTATAGATGACAATGACCTGAAAACCATTGGTCAGCATAATGGACAGGATGTCTATGCTTCCCAAAGCATGATCGATCTGGAAAAGCAGATGCTGGATACATCTTATGATCTGGCCAAAAACCAAAGTCATGCCGTGGATCAACATGCAGTGCATCGAGCCATTTATAACCTGAACCATAAACTTGCCCGAGAAATAGACGGCACAGCCCGTCTCAGTTCTGAACAGACAGAAACGCTAAAACATATTACAGAAGCCAAACAGCTTTCTATACTGGTGGGCGTGGCCGGTGCAGGCAAAACCACTATTCTTGAAGGTGCAAAGCAAGCCTATGAAGCCAGTGGTTATCGTGTCGTGGGTGCTGCCCCGTCGGGTATTGCTGCTGCGGGTTTAAAAGACATTGGCATGAATGCCTCAACATTACATTCTCTGGAAGCACGTATCAATCTGGCACAGGAAATGCTGGATCAAAATACGGGCAAGGCACTTAGTCCCAAACAACAGGCCTTTATTCAAAATAATCTGCTGACAGAGAAAGACATTCTGGTGGTGGATGAAACGGGCATGGTCAGTGCCCCGCAAATGAAACGCATCATGGATTTATGCCAACAATCAGGGGCCAAGCTGGTATTGGTGGGTGATCCTGAACAATTACAAAGTGTCGAAGCTGGCACAGCGTTCCGTAATTTACTAGATCATCACCCATCGGCTATCCTGAACGAAGTACGTCGTCAGAAAACTGATTGGCAACGACAAGCCACCATAGACTTGTCACAGGGTCGTATTGCCGAAGCCGTAAGTGCATATGACCAAAATGCTTGTATGACCCTTAGGAACAGTAAAAAAGATACCAAGAAGCAACTGGTCAATGACCTGATGCAAGACCGCCTCGAAAACCCTGATCAAAGCCGTCTGGTGTTGGCTTACACCCGCAAGGATGTGACTGACCTGAACAAGATGATCAAAGCCGCCATGACGAAAGAAGGTCATATCTCAGACAAGAATATTGATATTCTAACCAGTATTCCCAATGGTGAAGACGGTATTCAGGAAGTCCAGCAATTTGCCGTGGGAGATCGTATTTTGTTTCGACAGAATGACCGGGATATAGGGGTGATGAATGGCAGTTTTGGTACTTTACAGGAAGCCGAAGACAATCTTCTGAAAGTGAAACTGGATGATGGTAAAATCATCAGCTTTTCGCCAAAGACCTATAATGCTTTTCAGCATGGTTACGCGGCCACCGTTCATAAGTCACAGGGTATGACCGTTGATGAGGCTTATGTACTGGCGACACCACATTTTGACCGACATACAAGCTATGTGGCCCTCAGTCGTCACAAACAAAATATCAAACTCTATGCCAGTGAAACGGACTTTGCGGATAAGACACAGCTGCATAAAGCTATGGGCCGGGATGGCGACAAACTCTCCACACTAGATTTTGTGCCACACGGGCATACAAAAAACATTGAACAAACGAAACACGAAGAAAGGTTTCTTAAATCCTCAGCAATACAAAAATTACGAGATGAATTTATGCGTAATCGTCGAAGTATCACCTATGATAACCCACAACATGAACGTAATTTTAGTCGAATACTGGATATGTAAATATACAACATAAAACACTATTTTAAGGAGGATGTTAGGTATAGAAGAGAGGTATAATCTGATCGATATTATATTTTAATGGGGTGCAAATGACATCTTTATTAGCCCCACTCATAACTTCCTTTGCACACCCACCCAAACACACTGGTGAGAATTTACAATTCCTGCATTCCTCGTCGTGCGCAAAAAACATTTTTCGCCATTTTGATAAATTTTGGTGATTTGTTATACCTGCATTCAAAGTGCCGTATATTTCCTCTTGATCTCCTGCATCCATATAACATTTTACTAAAGTACCATTAGGGTTTACGACAGCTGTATATTCTCTTAAAGCTGTACAGACACTGTAATCAGTATTCAACGGGTCAGGTAGTTTGAAACCTAATTCTTTTGCATTTTTTATAAGGGGTAATAGATGTTTAGCATATTCCTCGGAAGACAGAAAAAGTCGTGAATCGGGAATAAACGCTTTTTCTTTTATTTTTTGTTTATAATTAAACAACGGTGCAAAATAGATATATCCTATTTTTTTATGGAGCCCTTTATTATGAATGTCTTGTAATAGATTTGGAATAGTATCTAAATTATAAGGCGCAACGTGAATCCGAATCCTAATTTCCAAGTGATCAGAAGCAATGCTAATATTCTCCAGAAGTTGTTCATAAGAACCCCCACTCTTAACCCTCCGAACCTTATCGTGCTGTTTTTTATCTCCTTCAAATGTAATTTGCGCACTATTTAGTCCATTCTTGCCTAAGAATTGCGCCACATCTCTATTTAAATAAAACCCATTGGTCACTATGTCGCCGCTAATTTTAATCCCCTGACTTTGACACATTACAGACAATGAACTTGTAACATTCTTTAATAATGGGATGTTTATAAGTGGTTCCCCACCGAACCACCTCAAATGAAGCTGTTTGTGTTTCCCTTCCAAAAGCTTTTCACGCGTGAAACGTATTAATTCAACAATATCTTGATTTTTTAATGTTTGAGAGTCCGCCTTATTTTCAAAACAATAGTGGCAATTCATATTACATGACATTGACGGTACTATTATTAAGCCAAACGTGTCAGAAACCGCCCGTGTCGTTAAAGTTTTTCGAGTGATATATTCCAGCTCATTAAAACCATCTTCAACGATGATCAAATCCTCAAACATTCTATTAATTAATTCGTCTTTGAGAAGCAGGTTTTTTGATCTAACCTTCACTAAACTATCGGCAATATCTTCCCATTTGGTTCGAGACATTTTAATAACGGAACGACTTAGTAAGCTAGTAATAAAAACATTATCATTGTCTAGAGTTACGACTGTATGTTTTGCAATTCTCATTTCAAAACCACTTCTCAAAGTATTAGTTAAGCAATAGCTGTATTTCCTCCGCAACACTTTACTACTACAGATGTGCCGTCGCCCTGAACGTTGCCATCTTGAATAACGCTATGGCGTTTAACTGCTTCTATAATGTCTTCTATTTTTAGTTCATCGCTGGTAAAGGTCATGCCTTTAGGTAACGTAATTGTCGCCTGATTGGACTTTATACGCTTTACTTCCCATTCATCATCATTGCGCTTTTTAGCCATTTCTTTCTCCAAATATTATGTTTGTAATAATTAATCGAAGTTAGAACTCACATGCGTAGAGTTTTAGGTTGTTTAGAAGTAATTAATATATATCATAGATTGCAGCATTATGGAATTATCTTTATCGCAGATGAAGCTCTACTAGTTTCAAATACATAGAAAAAATACCGAATAAGAGGGATAAAAGTTGAATATGGACTTTGAGAATATTGCACCATACTTACAAGATCCATTGGTCTTAATTGGGTTTGTATTATTGCTTTTTTTCGGTTTTGGTCGTGCAATATTGAAGACTGGAATTATACCTATTCTGGATAATGTCTCGGGTTATAAAGTTATAATGAGATTACTTCTTTTTGGCTTTATTTTAGCATTTGCCGTAATATTAGTAGGGTTTGGTTTAAAATATAAAGATTTATCTGAACAGGAACAACGCGCAGCTGTAAACCTTCTTGTACAAGAATTGAAAGGAAATTTAGCTGTAGCTAATGAATTAAAAAAGAACCTTGAAACAATTTCAAGCAATACAAAGATTGTTGCCGACGTTCTTCGCAATCCTGATATCCTATTATTATCTACTATGTTTCCCAAACATAATATTGATGCAAATATAGAGGTGCCCGCCTCCTTAGATTTGGCGAGACAGCAGCTTATACAAGCAAAAAGGGCTGGACTTTTTGAGAACAATCTAGAGTTAAGAAAATTTAATCTGGCTGGAGAGGCGGTGTCCAATACAATAGGTAGGACTATTGGAGTAATTGAATCTTTAGGTGATTTACGTGAAAATAGGTACGTAATTAATTCGCAAGTCTGGGAAACTCATTTACCAATACTAAGAAAAATCAACATAATTAATATTCTTGAGTTACAGGAATTATATCAGGATTTATCTTTATTAAGAAATAATTACAATGTAACTGTTGGCTATTGTGTTAGTTATTTAAGGGAGATTAGAACTTTCTTTAGTACTACGGAAGAGCCAATAAACGCACAAAAATTAGCATCGATCTTAGCTGCAGAAAGAATTTTTATAACGACTCTCGATGATTACTTAAATGATAGTAATCAAAAAATTAAAAAAATAGAGAACATCAGAAATAAACTCATTACATATTAAAACTGTTGAAATACATTGGGCATTTAAGCACCAATTGTCACAATCATAAATACAATCCACACCTTAATTTCAACCCGATCGGGTTGAAAAAAAGAATCATATATATCTTTTCATTAAATAGTCCCGTTCGGGGTGTTTTGTTGACTTTTGAGTTCTTTCCGGTAGAATAATCCCGAAAGGGATTATTCATGAAGAATAATAGAATTGCACAATTAGGTCATCTAATCCACAAAGCGCGGAAAGAACAAGGCTTAACGCAAGAACAGCTTGCTGCGACAAGTGGAGTAGGTATCCGTTTTATTCGTGAACTAGAGCATGGCAAAGAGACCTGCCATATTGGCAAAGCTTTTGTAGTTCTGGCAATGTTAGGCATCGAGATTCAAGTGGATGGTAAACCTTTATGAGTGAACGTGTCTTAGATGTCTACCTACAAGAGAAACTAGTTGGTCAACTAAGGCAGGGACAAAGTGGTGCATTAGATTTCACTTACGCAGAAGCTTTTCTTTCTTCATCACCAATAGGTATATCTCTATCACTACCATTGCAAGATATCCCCCATGAGGGAAATAACGTTAAGTCTTATTTCTCAGGACTATTACCAGATGAAAGTGTTAGGGATCGCCTCGCAAAATATCTGGGGCTTTCTGAACAAAACCCTTTTGCTCTCTTAGAAGCCATTGGTGGCGATTGTGCCGGTGCGCTAGCTTTATATCCACAAGGTCAAAAACCACTTGAGTCCAATGAAGATGATATAGAGGTTTTAGATGATTATAAATTAAAAGAAATTCTCGAATTGATTAAACGTCGTCCCATGTTGGCGGGAGATGAAGGTTATCGTTTGTCTTTAGCAGGAGCGCAAAATAAACTTGCTGTAGGTTTTGAAAATAACAAAGTGATTTTGATTAAGGGCGGCACACCAACAACACACATTTTAAAGCCTCTAATCGATCATATTTCAGACAGCGCACATAACGAGTTATTTTGTATGCGTCTTGCGAAGATGATGGATATAGATGTGCCTTTTGCTAGTCTTCATTATGTAGATGATACGCCCTATTATCTGGTTAAAAGATATGACCGTATCATCCATGAAAATGGTTCTGTATCCAGAATTCATCAAGAAGATTTTTGCCAAGCACTAGGTATTGCCCCAGAAATCAAATACGAACGTGAAGGAGGGCCAAATCTCGCACAATGTCAGGAATTGATTAGAGAGAATTCTATCCGTCCTGCTGTAGATCAGATCAAATTTCTTAATACAGTCATGTTCAATTATTTCATTGGCAATAATGATGCTCATGGAAAGAATTTTTCACTACTCTACAGCAATATCAAACCTGAACTTGCGCCTGCTTATGATCTACTGAGTACGGCCATTTATCCTGCATTATCACCGAAAATGGCTATGAAAATAGGCGGAAAATATAATCCGAGGGATGTTTATCTAAGACATTGGTACAGAATACTACCAGATACTAAGGCGGCACAATCAAGGTTTGAAAAACAATTGAATACTATGGCACAGAAAATTCAAACAAACGCCCGCTCACTCAAAAAACAACTAAATGAAGAGGGCCTTAATTCGTCTGTTTATGATGATATCAGTGCAATGATTCAGGATCGTTGCAATAGAATCTGAACAATAAATTGAAAGATTAATGACAGAAGTCAATAATCGAGTTCCTGTTAATTATGGGTTTTGGATTATTCAAAGTCATATAATTAGGAACCATCGCTTTTAATATTGGAGTCATCCCTCATAACTCCACCGTAATGACGGCCATCATTCTCTCAGCGTAACACCATTAAACCTTTCCATGATGGCGAGTATATCTGACCTTCTGTATTGTTGGCTTTAAGCACAGATGCTTGCGCAGCGCCTTAGAAAAGAAGAATTACACTAAATATAATGCTGCTTATTCGCGAGGTTTCAGACGTAGCAATTTGACTTGCTACCAACAGGCGATAAAATATAGAAATATTCATCAGGAAATTGAAATGAGAATAAGCACATACGCGCGCCAAGTTGGCTTTTCTGATCGGACTATAGATATGACAGATTCAAAAAGAATATTCTTTTTGGGTCTGATTGGGGAAATTGGTTCAATACTTGCTGAGTGCAAAAAAACACTCCGAGAAGGAAAAGATAACAGATCAAATATACATGAAAAATTATGTACAGAACTTGGGGACAGTTTATGGTACCTGGCTGCGATCACTTTAAAATATGAACTGAATATAAGAACTGATGTTATCGAAGCGAATCTCAATAAAATATTGGAACATGATGATTGTCCAAAGGAAGTAATTCCAGATTTTAATACCTTACGCGACAATTTTCCAAATAGGTTGCCCGAAGATTTTAATCAATATCAAGACCTTGTTTGGAAAATTGTCG
>Ga0207422_1002936_pt1 | contig 19334 bp, 15 predicted proteins | sample MarCyaLeptolynsp_FD_187757 | JGI IMG/M metagenome (GOLD analysis project Ga0207422, IMG submission 187757) | Marine cyanobacterial communities from Panama - species 1 Leptolyngbya sp. (SPAdes) | ecosystem: Environmental > Aquatic > Marine > Unclassified | place: Panama: Panama City | collected...
CACCCACGGCATTTAAATCAAGCCGTGTTTCACCGGGAAAATAAGGAATACCAAAACCACCACCGATGTTCACTTTACGCGGTGCAACAGGCGCATCATCAGATAACCTTAACGCCAAGGCAAAGGTTTTTTGCTGTGTTTCGGTCAAAGCTTCGGGGCGTAAATTCTGAGACCCGCTGAAAATATGAAAGCCCATAAAATCCAGGTCCAGTTCACCAAGACGTTTCAGCATCTGCGGTACATCTTCCGCATCAACGCCAAATTGCTTAGGACCACCGCCCATTTTCATACCAGAAGATTTCAGCTCAAAATCCGGGTTCACCCGAATGGCCACACGGGGGCGAATACCCTGCGCATGGCCAAATTCTGCGATCCGTTCCATTTCGCCAGGGGATTCCATATTAATTGTAATACCTGCTGCAACAGCCTGTGATAATTCTTCATCGGTTTTACCGGGACCGGCAAAACTTATCCGGTCCGATGGCATACCCGTGTCTAATGCCACAGCCATTTCCCCACCGGAGGCCACATCAATCCCGTCCACAAGGCCGCGCATATGCTGGACCACCGCCGGCATGGGGTTGGCTTTCATGGCATAATTCAATTTAATCGCTTCTGGCAACGCTGCACGCATTTCAGCAATACGGCTCGTCATCAATGAGCGATCATAAGCAAAAAATGGTGTAGACCCGACCCGTGCTGCCAGACGGCTAATGGGAATACCCCCGACCGTTAATTCGCCGTCAATAACCGGATATCCGGTCATTTCCACATGAACTGGTTTTTGTTTTTCCATTTTCTTTTACCCGTCCTGAATTATTCTTTGTGATCCGCTGTGACCGCGGCCGCAATCACTTTGCGGTCGATCTTGCCATTAGGATTACGCGGGAGTTTATCCCACTGAATGATTTTTTGAGGCACCATATACAAGGGCAATTCTGCCCGACAATAAGACATAATGGCCTCTTCGTTGAAATCCTCACCCGGTTTTGCCGTGGTGATGATCCAGATGGCCTGCCCCAGTTGATCGTGATCCACCCCAATCGCTGCAATCTCGCCAATCAAACCGCTGGCGTAGATGGTTTCTTCCAGCTCTGTTGGGCTGGTACGGTAACCAGATGTTTTGATCATTTCATCTTTCCGGCCAACGAAATAAAGGAATCCTTCTTCATCTCGCTTAACCGTATCCCCTGACCAAACCGCGATTTCAGGATTTGGCAGACCTGAAGGTTGCCCCGGGGCTGGCTTAAAACGTTCCGCCGTGCGTTCAGGGTCATTCCAATAGCCCAAAGAGACCAATGCACCCCGATGAACCAGTTCACCACTTTCCCCTGGATCACAAGTTTCACCATTTTCCCGAACCACCATTATTTCGGCATTGGGAATGGCTTTACCCATGGAATCAGGTCGGGTGGCAACTTCTTCCGGCGGTAAATATGTGGACCGGAAAGCTTCCGTCAGGCCATACATCAGATAAACATCTGTATTGGGAAGTTTGCCTTGCAGGCTTTGTGTGGTTGGTACCGGCATACGTCCGCCAGTGGTGGCAATATAACGCACATTATTAATCGTTTCTTCCGGCCATTCCAGCTCGGCCAGCTGTATCCATAACGGCGGCACACAGGTAATACCGGTGATATTATGTTTTGCTGCCTGACGAATAACATCCCGCGGCAACAGATAATTCATCAGCACCACCGTTGCACCGACAGAAAAAGCCGTGGTCAGCTGACTTAGCCCTGCATCAAAACTAAGCGGCAAGACACTTAGAATTTTATCTTCGGGCGTATTTTGTAAATAACTGGCAACACTTTCCGCGCCCACGATCATATTACGATGGGATAACACCACCCCTTTCGGCAAACCGGTACTGCCAGATGTATAAAGGATCGCCGCCATATCTGCATCAATCACAGAATGATTTTCCTGATCGGCCTTGCTATCCATAAAATCTGTATAGGTCGCGACAGATTGCGACACATCTGTCTCAATTTCTTTGCCGGTCAGGACAATATGATCCAGATCATCACATTCTTTCAGGTCATCAGACAGGGCCTTCATGCGATCAGAACTGGTAAGTAGCAATTTCACATTACAGTCTTTGAGAATATAGGCCACCTGACGGGGTTTCAAAGCCGGATTGACCGGCACAAACACACACCCGGCCAGAGCTGCACCAAAAATACCCACGACGGTTTCAAGCTGTTTAGGCAGATAAATGGCCACACGGTCAGTTTTTTTGAGACCTGCATTGATCAGAGAATTCGCAAAAGAAGAAATCTCTTCCGCAAACTGCGCATAGGACCATTCCTGATCCTTAAAAACCAAAGCCATCTGGTTAGGGCTTTGGGCAGCATGTCTTACAATAAAATCGGCTAGATTGATCGTCATTTTTTATTAATTTCTGGTCTTCTTAGAGTCTTAAAGAATTAGTTTTCAGAAAATACGCGTTAAAAGTTATGAAAAAATAAATTATCTCAATTTATTCCTAGATAATGCATAGATCATAATATGATATTAACGAAAAATAAGTCGTTATAAAGACAAGCATTTAATTACTGAGCCAAAGTATATTATGTTCAAAATTAACCATATTTATTATATTGTAAAAGATAAATAAAATTTTCTATCGAGATGTTATGAAAAACCCTCTTACTGCCATCAACATTTCCCCGTTTTTCAAACGTCAGAAAGTTACGTCGCAGACCACCTGCGTCCAGGAAAACTCACAAGAATACTTCCGTAAAATTCCAAAACCGCATGTTCCGGTTTTTCCGGTGTTATCGATAAAGAATTTCAAATTCTGGTCATCAAAAACCAGCCCCAGCATCATCGACAATCGCTTCGTGGAACATTTTTATTCGGCCAGATATGCTTTATATGCCGCGCTGGAAAAAATGTCCGCCACAACGGAACATGAAATTCTGGTGCCTTCATACCATTGCCTGGCCATGATTGAGCCGATTATCCACAAAGGCTGTAAAGTAAAATTATATAATATTTACAAAGACTTCTCAGCGGATTTGGACGACCTGACAGCGAAAATAACACCCAATACCCGGGCCATCATTGGGGTCAATTATTTTGGTTTTATTCAGAATATAACTGCAATAAAAGAAATCTGTGAAGAGCGTAATATTTATCTGATCGAAGATTGCGCCCATAGCTTTATAGGATCTTATCATCAGAACCTAGAACAACCGATGGGGTTTATTGGTGATTATGCTATTGCCAGCTCGATGAAATTTTTCCCCATCAGATATGGTGGCATATTGGTTTCGAAAAAAGATCAGGGACACCCCTTCTCAGGGAAATCCGGTCTCAAGGACAATATTAAATTTATATATCAAAAATTCGAAAATGCCTTTCAATATAATCGTTTATGGATATTGGCCCCGTTATTTTATGTTCTCGAGAAAATCCGTGGATCAAAACAACAAAACGACGAACCAATGGTTTTTGATAACAGCCAGAATTATCAACTGAATTTTCTTGATGAAAGACGGTCTATCAAACCATCAAGCTTGGAACGATTCTTAATCAATCAGGGTGTTTCATATAAAAACAGCATACGCAGACAAGAAAATTATCGTTTTCTAACGGACAAACTTTCTTCACTACCCGGCGTAGAAATTCTTCTGCCTATATCAGATAATGATGAAGTGCCTTATCTTCTGCCATTGTATATTGAGAATCTGGAGGATATCTTCCCCGACATTGAAGATGCGGGACTACCTTATCAGCGATTTGGCCAATTTCTCTGGTCGGATGAGACTACTCAACCATGTGCTGTGGCTGAAAGTTACTCACAAAAAATCCTGCAACTTCCCTGTCATCAAGCCTTAACGAAAAAAGAACTTATTTGGATTATAGAGACTTTAGAACATGTCTTACAGTCTGAGCGCAGGAAAAAATAACAACTATGATTGTGGAAGAATATAATAATATTGACGAGTTGCTGGAAAAATATGCCTCACATATTGACCAGAAAACCTTGTCGCTCTTTCAAAAACCTGATTGGTTTAAACTACTTGCAAACCACATTATCCCAGAAAGTTCAGAGCCTTTATTTTTTTGCATCACTGACATGGCAAAGAATCTGGTAGCGATCATCCCAACAATCGTTCATCCCAACCAGCAATATAAAGTACGAAGAATTACAAGTTTAAGTAATTTTTATTCGCTGGATTTCGCCCCCATTTTTACTAAAAAAACGGCTTCCCACTCAAAAGTTTATCAAAGTTTTATTAAGCATTTAGTCCAAAAAAACATCGCCTGGGATATTTTGGAATTTTCCCCTACCGACCCAACATACCTGCCAATGATCGACTTTATTGAAAGCTGTGAAAACGCTGGACTGAAAACCCAACAAAGTCACTGCCATTATAATTGGGTTTATCACAATGTTGATGATACTTATGAAGAGTATATCAAAAATCGTCCCAAAAAAATCCGTGACATCCCAAGGCTTGAAAGAAAGTTACAAAAAAAACATCAGATTGAGATCAAATTAACAACGTCTCATGAAGATGATGTCAAACAGGCCATTGCCGATTATGAAATCATTTATGAGAAAAGCTGGAAGGATAAAGAAAACTATCCTGCATTCATACCTGAGTTCATTTCCCAATGCGCCGAAATGGGAATATTAAGATTAGGCATACTTTATTTGGACCAAATTCCTGTCGCCAGCCAATTCAATATTCACGATCAGGGTACAAGTTTAATTTATAAATTAAGTTACGATGAAAAATACAAAAACCAATCTGTTGGATCTATCTTATCATATTACATGATGGCACATGCTTTTGAAAAAGATCAGGCTCAAATTATCGATTATGGATGTGGAAATGATGGTTATAAAAAAGACTGGATGTCTCATCGGCTTGAACGGCAAACATTTCGTTTGTACAATAAAACGCCCCTAGGAAAGATATACTTTCTGAAAGATCGGTTCACTGGCTAAAAAAGTTCCCTAACATTCACGCTTTCTTTATGGGTTTCCATATAGTATAAGCTGCGATTTTGAGACATTGACAATAAGGCTAAATACATGTCTACGACAGAAAATGTACGCGAAGTACTCAGAGCTACACTGCAAATCGGTGATCGTGCCGATGAATTAACAGAAGATACTTTGCTGTTGGGGAACCTTCCCGAGCTGGATTCCATGGCTGTTGCCATGATCGTAACATCGATCGAAGAACATTTTGATATTTTTATCGAAGATGATGAAATCAGCGCAGAAACGTTTGAGACATTTGGCTCTTTATGCAGTTTCGTTGACGAAAAACTGTCGGAGTAACTTTTTCGGCCTGCCATTTCGGACATCAGGGAAAATCTGTGATCATGAAACCCCTTTTTCTTGACAGTCAAGCAGGCCAGATTTTCGTTCTGCATTATTCTTCCGACAAACCCAATAGTACCGGTATTATCTTCATCCCACCTTTTGGCGAGGAACTGAACCGATCCCGCCATATGATCAGCCGTCAGGCACAGCAACTGTGCGACCAGGGTTTTGATGTGCTGGTCGTTGATTTATTTGGCACCGGCGACAGCGCGGGCACCTATACAGACGCAACCTGGGATATCTGGAAAGAAAATATTCGTACCGCAATTTCTTATCTGAAAGATCAAGGCACAACAGATATTATTTTCTGGGCCATGCGCAGCGGGGCTTTATTGGCCACTGATCTGCTTCAGGATGATACTAACTGTGCCTCTGGCCTTCTGTTATGGGCACCAGTAACCAACGGTAAAAATTTCATTGGTCAGTTCCTGCGGGTTAAACTGGCAGGAGAACTCACGGGTAAGAATGATAACTCGCCTGGTTTGACCACTAAAGACCTGATGAATGAACTGAAACAGGGCAAGACTCTTGAAATCGCCGGGTATGATCTGACGGCTTCAATGTCTAACAGTTTATCAGCTTTATCTCTGGGCAAAATGGCCCTGCCCGCGGACTTGAAAGTACATTGGCTGGATGTGACGTTGACCCCCACTACCGAACCCGGTCCAGCGGTGCAAAAAATTACCTCTTCCTGGCAGGAAACGAATAACAATATTCAAGCACATAGTGTGCAGGATATTGCCTTCTGGACATTGCAGGAACCAGAATGGGCCGAAAATATTCTGGCAAAAACCAATGAAATCATGGTGGAGGCGTTTTCATGACCGAAACGGCTTTCACCTTTGACATTCAATCAGAACAGGTCATTGGCATATGCCATACCCCTGACGGACAAACCCATAAAACGGGCCTGTTGATCGTTGTTGGCGGTCCCCAATATCGTATTGGGGCGCATCGGCAATATGTTCATATGGCGCGTTTTTGTGCTGATCAGGGCATAGCCTGTATGCGGTTTGATTACCGCGGCGTAGGTGACGGTCATGGCACATACTCCGGATTTGAACAGGTAAGTCCAGATATACATGCGGCCATTGATGAATTCCGCCGTCAGTGTCCGGATATTGAACAGGTGGCCATTTGGGGTTTATGTGAAGGGGCCTCGGCCATTTTGCTGGGTGGGGCAGAACATCAAGACGTCTCAGATATCATCCTTGTTAATCCCTGGGTCAGATCAGAAGCCGGGCTCGCCAAAGCGTACGTCAAACATTATTATCTGGATAAATTAAAAGACCCCGCATTCTGGAAAAAACTATTTGGTGGTGGGTTAAACATCAAACAGGCCTTTGCCGGGCTTTGGCAAAATGTCACAACGGCTTTTGGTAAACCTAAAGATGTCGAGCAGACTAAAGCCTCTGAAAGTGACACCCGTCCCTTCCCGGAACGCATGCTCAGTGGATTACAGGTATTTGATGGTCGTGTGTTACTGATCCAAAGTGAGAATGACCTGACGGCCCGGGAATTTGATGATCTAGTGAACAGCTCTTCAGATTGGCAAAAAGCTTTTGATCAAAAGGATTTCAGCCGGATCGATATCGCCGATACGGACCATACCTTTTCTTCGGAAAAATGGCGCAGCGATGTGGCGAACGCCACCGCAAAATGGTTATTGAGGCAATAAAATGGGGGCCTTTATCCTTTTTGATCAGCAAAAACATGCCGAAAAGCGCTCAGCCCTTGACGAGGCCATGAAACGCGCATGTCTGCCGGAACCTTTGGAAATTTCCGCAGGCTGCTGGACCTTGTTATTAAATGGCAAAATTTCAGGTGCAGAACCACAAATCGTGCAATTTGATAACGGTGACTTCTGTGCCGCCACGGGTACTTTGTTTTATCGGGGACTTTTTGGCAGAGATGCTCTGGAAGAAATCTATCAACAAAATGATCCTAATGATCTGAAAGCTGATGATTTTGATGGTAATTTTACGGTTATCCTGAAAAAGGATAGTAAATTATACCTCTTTACAGACCCTCTTGGCACGTACCGCTGTTTTCATGATCAGAACAATTCGCTCTGGAGTTCATCTTTTCTGGCGGTTTGTGCAGCCACACCTCAAAAAACGATCAATACTCAGGCCATCTACGAATATATATTTCAGGGGTCCACATATGGGAAAGACACGCCCTTTGTGGAAATCTCAATGCTGGACCGATCCAACCATGTGACATTTTCTCTGGAAAGAACCGGCGTCGAACATACTCAGAAATCAGATATTCTTTCCCGGCAGATTTATCAGGCTGGTCAACATACTATTCATGAACTCCAAGACCAGACAATTGAAATCCTGGGCCAACAATCCCAGGCCTATCAAAAGGCGTTTGGCAACAATATCGATACCGCCTTGTCCGGGGGATATGACTCCCGACTGATGCTGGCCATGTTGCGCAAAGTCGGTGTCTCCCCCCACATTCATGTTTATGGACATGATACGGACCCGGATGTTGTCGTCGCCAAAACCATTTGCCAAGGTGAAGGGTTGGAGCTAAACCACACCAATAAAAGTACACATAAGCTTGTGCCTGCAGAACAATATGGGGATGTCATCCAAAAACAATTCAATGTTATGGATGGTTTCCCCAATGAGGGTATTTTTGATTCCGGCGCCAATTTGCAAACTCGTCTGGATCGTGCTGGCGACAATAATCTGGCCTTAAATGGTGGCGGCGGCGAAATCTTCCGCGATTTTTTCCATTTATCTGACCGTCCGGTTAAGCTAAAAAATATCATTGATGTTTTTTATTCCCAATATGACCCCAATAGTTGCACAGAAGCCTTTGATGAAAAAGCATACCGTCAGCGTATGATGGCAAAAATTGCGGCGGCTCTGAATACAGAAGATACGACCCTGGACCGGAAAGCTGTGGAAACAATATATGCCCTGTTTAGGCTGCGTTACTGGATGGGGAAAAACAACACCATCAATAACCGATTTGGTTTTGCCGTTACCCCCTTTACCCAAAGTGGCTTGCTCAGATTAGCCCGTGATATCCCGCTGGCCGAAAAATATGATGGCCTATTTCAAGCCAATGTTATCCAGCAGATGGATGCAAAACTGGCGTCTTATTTATCGGATTATGGCTATAATTTTTCGGACCCCGTGCCCGCAAAGAACAAACTCAAAAACCGCCTTAATCTCTACCGGCCGTTCTTATTAAGGCGCCATGCTTTTGCACTTAAAAACCGCAAGCGCAAAATCAGTTTACCGGCCTGTTTCCAACATGAATATATCTCCCGGGCGATTGATCCAGCCTGCCCGATCATGAGCAGATATATTGACCTTCACAAGGTCAATTCTTTGGAACAGTTAAACCGCATATATACTCTGGAATATCTTTTTTCCCGCTAAGCGGCAGTTTTCTCCAGGCTTTGCCATAAATCCAGCGGCGTTTGATGAACGCCTTGAAAATCATTGATAAAGAAATCAAAAAACTGATCCATATCCTCCAGGAACAGATCAAGATCGGCTTGTTGCTTTACATAAGGCGAACCACCGATCATCAGGCTTGAACTGTGATATGCATAGTTAAACACGTTATGGCCCACACTGGCCATTTTGCGAACCATCCGGATATGATCAGCGGCATGAATCCCCTCTGGTGTCAGAGGAATTCTTTCCAGCATTTTAGTTTTGCTGAGTACACCAGCCATCAAATCACGCCAGCCCGCCTGCCCGGCCAACAGAGGATAAATGCTGCTGCCCCAGCGGGCGAGAAACCCATCATATCCGCGACTGTTCGGGATTTCCAACATCTGCTGTCCCTCGCCATCAAACAAAAATGGCTGCGTGGGAAGACCTCTGAAATCCGGGCCATGATCATAGGTAAAACTGGTATCAGCCACGAGACTTGTATCGATAAAATATCCCAGCTCTTTCAAAACAGACGCTGTATTTGGACCAAAACCATATCGTCCGGCTTTATAAATTACTGGGCGTTTGCCAAATTTCTTTTCAATCTCGTCTGTTAAATGGGATAATTTATCTCTTTCCTGTTCACGAGGCAGATTGCCCGCATATGAATTCACTCTGTTGACGTCTTCATCATAAGGCGGGCTTACCCAGGGATGCAGATGTGTGCCGATCACACACTCTCCTTTGTCAGCGAAGTCTTTAAGAATTTCCACAGATTGTTCATTTTCAACAACCGCATAATCAATCACATAGGTCGGAACGATGTCATATTTTTTGAAAATATTCTGAGCCAAATACTGGTGTTTGATATTTTCAGTGGCCCTGCTCTGTCGATTAAAAGGTGCAGACCAGTCAAATTCTTCTTCTGTATCAATGACCACCGTCAATATTGGTCTCTTCGCAGAAATCACATTTTTTTTTGAAATGGCAAACAATATTATCTCCGCAGATAATTCACTAAAACAAAATTGGCATACATTGTTTTTTAACAGTATAAGATTAATATCTCATCATTATTCATAATATAATTTGGGTTGCGAAGTGATTAATACACTGTTTTTTCTGTTTTTCCATATTCTGGTTTTTTATGTCATTTACTGGGCATATAAGGCAGATGAGAAAGATGAAGTTGTTAAAAAGCCCCATACAAAAAAACAAACCAATAAAAATGGTTCTTCATAGATCAGGCAATGCTTTTTAACTCATACATATTCATACTGGTATTTTTACCACTGACGATAATTTTGTATTATCTATCGCGCAAATTTTATGGCCGTGAACTTTCATTCGTAGTTCTGGTGGCTGCGTCATTTTTTTATTATGGATATTGGAAAGCATCTTATCTGATTATTTTATTCTTCTCGATTATATTTAATTATTACATCGGCATATATTTATCTAAAATCCACAAAACCAAATATAAAAAACGCATATTAACGCTTTCAATTACCCTTAATTTATTATTGTTGGGATATTACAAATACACCAATTTCTTTTTGGATAACTTGTCTTTCCTGCTGGGTAACGAATATAGCACCCTGGCCATTATTCTGCCGATCGGCATTTCCTTTTTTACATTCCAGCAGATTGCATATCTGGTTGATGCATATAGAGGGGAAGCAAAGGAATACAGCTTCGTCCATTATTGTCTGTTTATTACTTTTTTCCCGCAGTTAATCGCCGGTCCTATTGTACATCATAAACAAATGCTGCCGCAATTTATGGATAAAACAAAGGCACTGTTCAACGCTCCCCAGATCTGGCAAGGCATGGTCCAGTTTACAATTGGCCTGTTCAAAAAAGTGATCCTGGCCGATATGGTTGCCCTATATTCAACACCCGTATTTAGCGCAGCGGATAATGGTCTTGCGCTGTCAACAGGTGATGCATGGGTCGGCATTCTGGCTTATGCCTTCCAGCTTTATTTTGATTTTTCAGCTTATTCGGATATGGCCCTGGGTATCGGAAAAATGTTTGGGATCAAATTACCTGTCAATTTCAATTCGCCTTACAAATCCAGATCCATCGTTGAGTTCTGGCGGCGGTGGCATATTACTTTATCAACATTCCTGAAAGATTATTTATATATCGCCCTGGGCGGCAACAGACACGGTAATCTGCGCCGATATATCAATTTGATCCTGACAATGTTTCTTGGTGGCCTGTGGCACGGTGCCAGTTGGAATTTCGCACTTTGGGGCTTACTGCACGGATTGTTCCTGATGATCAATCACGCCTGGAGCTCAATTATGCCGCGAAGAATTACGGCTAATTTCGCGGTGACCTGTTTTTCTTACTTCCTGACTTTCATGGCTGTTATTCACGCCTGGGTTCTGTTTCGTGCAGAGACTTTGGACGGCGCATTACGGATCTTTTCCACTGCATATCAATCAACTACCGATACATTTTTTGTCGTCACCTCAGAACCTGTCCGCGCTCTGATGGCCTTGGGCATATGCGCTATCATTGCGTTTTTTATGCCTAACACACAAGAATTTACAGACCGGCTTGACGATCATCTAAATGCAAAAACACCCATAACAACACCATGGTATATTTCGCTGACTAATCACAAGGTCATGATTAATTTAATGGCATCTGGTTTCATTGTACTTTGTTTATCTTCCATGAACAAAGTAAGCGAATTCTTATACTTTCAGTTTTGATCAGATTATGAAAAACATTATATTTTTTATCATATGCACAGTATCATGGAGCCTCATTTTATTAGGGTTCAATTACTATATTGACCCCTTGCAATATTATACCAAACATGATGATCCTGTGTTTGTACCAAATCAGCGATATCAAATTGCAGGCCTGATCAAAAATTACCCCTATGACACTATTTTTGTCGGCACCTCACACAGCGAAAACTTTTTGTCTTCAACATTTGACCAGGCAGCCGATACAAAAAGCATTAATCTGGCCATCAGCGGTTCTTCATCCGGCGAACAAATGACGGTTATTAAAAGCGCCCTGCAATATGGCAAGGTGCAAAATGTAGTATGGGAAATGAATTATCGCTCATTTTCAGGAGAAAACCCAAATCTTATCTCAGGTGGAACATTCCCAACCCACCTGTATGAAAGAACAATTCTTAGTGACATACAGTACCTTTTTTCAATTGATACAATCTGGTTATCCATCAAAAATATCCTGAAGAAAGGCCCTTCCAATCTGGAGCGCCTAAATTATTGGGCAGATTTAAGGGCTAAACAGTATGATGGCATTCGTGTCGTTAAACATTATTGCGAACGCAAGCAACGCGCTTCAGTTTTAGACACGTCCTATTACCAGAACCAGATGGCAAAGGATTTATCAGCATTATTCACTCAATATCCCGATATAAATTTTTACTTATTCATTCCGCCAATGTCCTATCTTAATTTCCTGGTGGGACATGAACAGGAAAGCGTTAATATTTTCAGACATCATCTCTATGACATTATACAACAGCATGATAATGTTCGTATTGAGGATTTTTTACAGGATTACCAAATCATTGGGACGTTGAAAAATTATAAGGATATTGAACATTATTCCGGTGAAATTTCGGAACATATCCTGAAACAAATTGCCCAAAATCGCCACCAGACAAAAAACCTTGTCTCCAGTGATGTTATTAATAACTTTGTATCTTTTCTGAGTTATAAGAAAAATACTATTCCACAATGCAGTCAGTATTAATCACATTTGAGGCCATTTAATAATCCATGAGAGATATATTCATCATTTGTGCAATCATCGTGATTGTCATATATACTTTCAAAAAACCACAGGTTGGCATTCTTGGTTGGATGTGGATTTCTATAATGAATCCTCATAGGCAATCTTTTGGCTGGATTTATGATTTTCCATTACTTGACGTAATTGCACTGTCAACCATTCTTTCTGTATTCATCAATTTCAAAAAAATTGCCCGCGCAAAACCGCACCCTCTCTTATATTTATTAGTGTTTTATTACATCTGGGTCACATTAACGACCTTATTCTCTGTTCAGTGGGATCTAGCATTCCCAAAATGGCTGGCGTTTACCAAAACCATGTTGTTTATTTTCCTTATGTTATTCACGATGAACAAAAAACACTGGATCATTGCAACCATTGCCATGTTTGTTTTATGTATTGGTCAAACTGGTTTTAAAGGGGGACTTTTCTCATTAATGACAGGTGGCGGATATCGCATTTGGGGGCCACCAGGAACTGCATGGGGCGATAACAATGCCGTTTCATTGGCCATGTTGATGGCTTTACCCGTCACCCTGGCGCTATCGTCCTATATCAAAAGCCATAATAAATGGAGCGATTATACCTTAAAAAGTTTTGCAGTGACTTTTTTCATTACAATTTTTGGCACCCAATCCCGAGGAGCACTTGTGGGTGTATTGGGTGTGATCAGTTTTTATGCTCTGAGATCAAAACATAAAATTCTGGCCATATTCGTTGGTCTGATCTCATTGGCTACGGTATATACCTTTATGCCACAATCCTGGCATGATCGCATGAGTACCATTTTAACTCACCAAGAAGATCAGTCTGCTTCGACAAGATTAATTCAATGGCAATATGCGATGGATATTGCTACCGAGCGACCTTTTTTCGGTAATGGTTTCAACGCCTTTTATCATCAACCTTATTATCAAAAATATGTTGCCCATCTGGACGAAAACAGGTCTGTACACAGTGTTTATTTCGAAGTTTTAGGTGAACAGGGGTATATTGGATTTTTCATCTACATGTTATTAGGCGTGACAGCTGTCTTTTCAGGTAAACCCAACGCGACAGCCGCACAGAAAATAGATAATATAAAATGGACAGCACCGTTTCTGTTTACATTACAATACAGCTTTGTTGGCTTTGCCGTGAATGGTCTAACAATTAATGTGGCACATATTGATCTCTATTATTATCTGCTCGCCATTCAAATATTGCTAATCAGCCAAGTTAAACAGGGACTTGCCGAGGAAAAAGTAAAAGCAAAGTCCATAGCCACAATAAAACCTAAGTTCAGGGGAGCAACTACATGACCAGAACCATTCACCTTATTGCCGCTGCCAGGCCAAATTTCATGAAAATTGCGCCTTTGTATCATGCCCTGAATAAAGAGGACTGGTGTACCGTCAAGATCATTCATACGGGCCAGCATTATGATGCCAATATGTCCGATGATATTTTTGCTGATCTGATGTTGCCTGAACCTCATTATCACCTGGGTGTCGGTGGTGGTACCCACGCCCATCAAGTGGGCAGTGTGATGATGGCTTATGAGGAAATATGCCTTGAAACAGAACGCCCTGACTTACTGGTTGTTGTCGGTGATGTAAACTCCACAGCGGCCTGTGCACAGGTCGCGGCAAAATTACATATTCCGGTGGCTCATCTGGAAGCAGGCCTGAGAAGTGGTGATCGGCGGATGCCTGAAGAAATCAACCGCCTGGTAACCGATGCCATTTGTGATTATCTATGGACCCCTTCCCCCGATGCTGATGAAAATTTGAAAAACGAAGGCCATCCCGACAGCCGTGTCATCCGGGTCGGCAACATTATGATGGACAGCTTCGAATTGCTGCGGGACCGTATCGAAGCCGAAGATGCTCCAGCAAAATTTAATCTGACCCCTGGCGAATATGGCGTGGTCACCATGCATCGTCCATCAAATGTCGATGACGAAGCAGATTTGCGGCCTCTTATGGAACAACTTACAACCGTGAGCAAAAAGGTTCCTCTGATTTTTGCTGTTCACCCCCGCACACGTAACAAATTGAATGAATTTGGCATGTGGGATGACCTGAACAGTCAACCGAATATCAAACTGGTTGAACCTGTCAGCTACACACCCTTCATGAGCCTGGTAAAATCCGCCAAGCTGATTATTACGGACAGTGGCGGCATTCAGGAAGAAGCCACTTACCTTGGCATTCCCTGCCTGACACTTCGGGAAAATACCGAACGCCCTGTCACCATTACCGAAGGTACCAATAAGCTGGTCCCCCCTGCGGAATTAAACGAATATGTGGAAACAGTTTTGAATGGCGGCTGGCATACCGGTACAAAACCCGAATTGTGGGACGGCGGTACGGCTGAACGGATCGTAGGCTTGATTAAAAAGGTAATCTAGCTCTCATCTGCATTAAAGTTTTGGCTTCTGCGCTGTCAGGTTTTCCTGACAGCAGCCATAAAAGCATAATTGTAACGCTATACACGCCACCTCCCACTAAAACTTTTAACGCCAAAATGACCACGTCAGAATATGTCGGCAGGTTGACAAACTCTATCAATACAAAAAACATGATCAACCCAGCCACAACAGGACGCCAAATCGCTGAAAGAATTCCTGACATTTTAACATTGCAGCATTGAACCACCATAAGGCTAACAACAAAGAACATTATAATGCCGATGATCGCTCTGCTGTATGCAACCCCCTCAAGGTCATAATAAAGATATGCGGGGTATATACTCATTAAAATAATAATCGCCTGAATCCAGAACATATATGCCGTGTATTTCACATTACCACTTATCAGCAACAAGCTACCTGATATGCCATACATCGAAACTAACATCGCATAAAACACCAGTGCCTCGATAAGAGGAACAACTGGCAACCACTTATCTCCTCCCCCTAGAAATATTGGAATGAGTTCATTTGAAATTGCCCCAAAGCCCAAAGCCACCGGTACGGCAACAAATGTCATAATATTCAGGGCACTCAAATAAGCAGAATTTAATCTCTCTTTGTCATCTTTGATTTTGGCCAAACCAGGAAGTAGGGCACGCGAGAATGGCTGTTGAATTTCAGTAATCGTCATGGATGATAATTCTGTACCCCATTTATAAAACCCCATTTGTGTAGGGCTAACAAGTGCGGCCAAAATGAATTTATCGCCTTCCCGACTAAAATATTGCGCGACATTTCTAATTAATATCCATTGTGAAAAACCCCAAATATCAGAAAACTTTTCCAGTGAAAATCTCGGACGGTGTTTTATCACCACATAACTTAAAACAACTCCGATAAAACTTGAAAATAAACTTCCCAAAACAAGCGCCATATAGGACCTGAAATAAAAGGCCAGACCTATCGTGACGGTAATAGAAAGTGCTTTTGCGATGAGGTTAAATAGAAAATCCTGAAAAAAATTCAGATCCTTCTGAAACTTAACAATCCAAATGTTTTGGAACCCGCCAACGAATATTCCCGTTGCAACCACCCAGGCGATAATTTCTATGCGAGGATCTTCATAATAATTTGCAATAAATGGTGCAGCCAGTGACAAACAAACCGCAACCGCCGTAGTCTGCATTATGCGAATTGTCCAGGCTGTATGAAAATGGCTGTCTTCAGCTTTATTGTTTTGGATCAATGCCGTATTGACACCAAATTCCAGCAATATTTCAACTAGACCTGATAAGACCAATACAATCGCAACAAGTCCAAAATCTTCCGGCATTAACAAGCGAGCCAGAAAAGCTGAACTTACAAAACCTAAACCCCTTATGCCCCATCGCATAGCGACATACCATGCGGTGCCTTTAGCGACATCTTTAGCAACTGATGTAGTCTTGTTGGTTTCAGCCATGATCGTGCTTTTTTCTTTGCATGCCAATCATTTCTTCCAGGTAGCTTTCCAATTTTTCTACGGTTATGTCCCAATCGTATTTTCGGGCATGTGCTTTTCTGCCTTCTGCATCTGAACGCTCATGGCCCGCGAGATTTTTTTCGATGGCCTTTTCCCAATCATCAGGCGTATTGCATATTTCAACATAATCGCTGTAATGCTCTTCCAATGGCTGAGTGTAAGCCGAAATCGCCGGTTTGCCGGAACATAGATATTCAGGAATTTTCAAAGGCAAAGCCGCATATGCCCAGCTTGATTTATCAACAAGATATGGCGCTATATTGATATCCATAAGGCTCAGGCTATAAGGAATTTCTTCCCTTTGGACGGCCCCCACATAAGAAACATTCTCCAAAGCAAAAAAATCATTAAAAGCTTGCCAGTTCTGGGGATTCTTTTTAATCGGGTCGATCACTTTTTTACCGATAAAAATAAACTGACAATCCTTAAATGTCTTCGCAAGCTGTAACATCAACACATAATCAAGTTTGCGATTAATCGCCCCCAGATATCCTATTCTGGGTTTAGGTAACTGTTCAATTTTATCAGACGCCTCAGAGGATACTGGTTCTTCTTCGAATATGGCACTATCTACACCATTTTCTGTAATTTTCCGTTCCCTTGAAGGGTCTTTGATCATTTCATCCCAAACCACATCGGTCACTGCGGTAACCAGTTCAGACCTTTCAACCAGTTTTTCATGAATTGAGATGTCTTTTTCGCCGATCAAATGATATAGATCATGCATGTAATATACACAGTGGGTAGGATTTAATTCTTCCACATAAGGCAGAAAACTTGGATTAAAACAAACCACAATGAACGGATCATTTTTTCCAATATTCAGGGCCTTTTTAAGCTGCCGGCAATGGTATTTGATGGCTAAGCGGTCCAGAAAAGAAAACCGGTAATTGCGCGGAATTATTTTACCCGGGTAAAATAATTCAACATTGTTTTTATATTCTGTTGATCCCCGCAAGGATTTTTGTGTGGCATTCCCAAAATAAGGTACCCCATTAGAATATAAAATAGACCAGCCCCTTTTACCCAAACGTGAAAGCACATGCTGGCGCCCCATCCAATGCGTGTCCCAACCACTAAAAGAAAAAGCGATAATAGGTAGTTTTTTAGAGTCTTTGTTCTGCATTTTTTATTCTTTGCTGGTCGAATTATGATTGCGCAAAAACGCTCTCACCGGCTTTAATATATAAATGCTGCAGATTAAAGAAAACCTTAATGTCACGCAGAAAGTGAACAGTAATTATTATTCGCCTTTTGCCTGACGTAATAATTCACTCTTGCGCATCTTTTCGCTTTCGGATTTCAGCTGTCCACAGGCGGCGAGAATGTCTTCACCACGCGGGGTGCGGATCGGCGCAGAAATACCGGCTTCAAAGACGATATCGGAAAAACGTCTGACCTGACGGTCTTCTGAGCGTTCAAAGTCTGAACCTGGCCAGGGGTTAAAGGGAATCAGGTTCACTTTGGCCGGGATTTTGTATTTTTTCAGCAAATGCACCAGTTTGCGGGCGTCATCGTCGCTGTCATTCACACCTTTCAGCATGATATATTCGAAGGTAATGCGACGGCTGTTGCTGGCACCAGGATAATCGGCACAGGTTTGCAGCAATTCTTCCAGCGGATATTTATTATTGATCGGCATGATGCGGCTGCGGGTTTCGTTGTCCACCGCATGCAAAGAGATCGCCAGATTAACCCCCAGTTCCTGACCACAACGCTCCATTTCCGGCACCACACCGGATGTAGATAGGGTAATGCGTCTGCGGCCCAGGTTAAGCCCGCCTTCATCCATAACAATCTGCATAGATTTTTTGACATGCTCGAAATTATAAAGCGGCTCCCCCATACCCATCAACACGATGTTGGACAACATACGGCCTTCTTTCGGGGTCGGCCATTCGCCCAGATCATCGCGGGCCACCAGAACCTGCATAACAATCTCTGTGGGTGTCAGGTTGCGCACCAGACGTTGTGTGCCCGTATGACAGAACTTACAGGTCAGCGTACAGCCCACTTGGGAAGATACACATAAAGTGCCGCGATCTTCTTCAGGGATGAAGACTGTCTCCACTTCATTGCCATCGGGAAACTTCATCAGCCATTTGCGGGTACCGTCTTTGGACACCAGGGCTTCAATGATCTCAGGCCTACCAATTTCAAAATGATCTGCCAGCTTAGCACGCAGGTCTTTTGAGATGTTGCTCATTTCGTCAAAGCTTTTGACACCGAAATGATAAATCCAGCCCCAAATCTGCTGGGCACGCATTTTACACTGCTTTTCCGGGATACCGATGTCTTTCAGGCGCGCGATAATTTCCGCCCGATCCAATCCGATCAGCGTGCGACTTTCCTGAAATTGCGGTCTGGGTCCAACCATCGGTTCGGTGCCCAGCGGCAGCGTTTGCATAAGTCTATCCTTATAAATTCAGCGCCTTTATCAGCACTAATATCATCGCCTTATCAGCGACAGGCCTTTGTAATGGCATTATGGGCTGCCGTAAAGCCAGAAAGTGAAAAGCGGTATGTTGTCGCATTCCCACGGCCACTGGTGGCCTTCATCACCAGATTACTGCCGCGTTTCATGGCCGTAGACATGGCATTGTCCTGTTTGGCATCATATCCCCATGCCCCGTCCCCTTCGGTAAACAGGCTGAAATTGCGTCGTTTATCGATCACCATTTTAACGGCAGAGTCTTTTTTGAATTTATATCCCACGACAAAATTCAATTCGTTTTTGATCTTGCGGGCCGGTTTATGTGACACCGTAATGAACGGGTTACCATGACGTAATGTTGTTGGGGTTTTGGCCTTGGGCACTGAAATCATGTAACAGACCTTTTCACCACCGCTTTTTTTCAACAAAAATGCATC
>Ga0207422_1002937_pt1 | contig 19324 bp, 11 predicted proteins | sample MarCyaLeptolynsp_FD_187757 | JGI IMG/M metagenome (GOLD analysis project Ga0207422, IMG submission 187757) | Marine cyanobacterial communities from Panama - species 1 Leptolyngbya sp. (SPAdes) | ecosystem: Environmental > Aquatic > Marine > Unclassified | place: Panama: Panama City | collected...
TATAGACATCTTTACCGCCCGGATACTGGCTTATGCCGACTGTCTCAGGGGCATTGGACTCATATGCCTCCCCCAGGGAAGATAACAAGCTATCAAACCCGCCAACAATCCGGGTTGCAATAAGTCCGTCCAGGGTCGCGACAAATGCCGTTTTATCTTCCGCTGAAAGACCCGAAAGACGTTGATCTGATACATTGATCACGGCGGGCACTGCAGCTTTCAGCCCAGCCCATGTAGCACGCACACCGGGCAAAGCTTCTTTTGGTAAATAGATACCACGTTTCACCTGTCCCTGAATTTTGACACTTAATTGATCAATCAGGTCCGCCAGTTCCCCAACAAGGAAAAGGTACTTGTCTGCAGAGGTTTTATCCACCAACGGATAGCTCCTCAGCGTATTCTGCGCAAACTGGAACAGATATGGCGCCTGATATGCCGTTACATCAAATGTCAGCCAATAATCATCGTCATTTGCGCCCACATCTTTATATTGAAACTTAAGGATTTCATAGGTGATCAAATCATCACCAGACAAAGTCGAGGCATCAATCTTTGACAAACGGGTGCGAAATTCTTCTGCTTTCACCAACGTTTCACGGTGTCGTTCAAGAGTAATATCTTCAAACTTTTCGATCGGCAAACCTTGTTGCTGACGAATATAGGTAGAATTTTCCAGGGTATCAGCCCAGACATCATCGGCGATCTGGCGCACCTTGGCTGCATAATCAACAACGGCCACATCTGTGGCCTTAGCTGTATTTTGTTCAACCTTTTCACCGCAGGCTGCAATGGCGAAGATGCCAACACCAATAAGCGCTGATTTTATATGTCTTTTCATACCTTGTTCCTTAATCACGGAAAAACCATGCCAGGTTTTCATCTGGCATGGTTAGAATGTTATCTGTTGTATTTATTTCTCTAACGCCAATGCCTGACCATTGGTGTATGGATGCGATGCTGCCCGCATTTCACCCGTATCCGGATCGCGTTCGATCGCCACCCAAAGGCCCTGACTGTAGCGACGTCCTGCTGGTTTTACTGTTTTGATTGGCAACCCGCTGCCGGAAAGCACTTCATCAGGAAAATCACCTTCCATGACACGTACATAACTCTTGATCGAGGCCGGATTACCCAGATCACCATTTAGTTCATTGGACAGCATAGAAGGCGCATCCAGGGCTTCTTTAGGGTTCATGCCAAACTGCGTATAGTTCATCAGACTTTGGAATGTTTCCAGGTGAAGCCCCATGGCCATGGACGAAAATGTCAACACAGGCTTGCCATCTTTGAACACCAGACCTGCTTCTGTTGGATCAGGTAGCCGGTTTCCAGGACCGGCGGCGGCAACAATCGCTTTTTGGCTGACGGCAGGATCACCAATGGTCACACCATCCACAATAATGGCGGTTTTACCCCAGACCACACAGTTGATTGAGTGCACCACCGCCGTCATGTTGCCCCACTTATCAACAGCAACAACCGTGTCAGAATGCTTGTAGGTACCGTCAGCATATTGATTTAATGACGCACCATGCTTCATGGTTTCCCAAATTTTATCGGCATTTTCGCGTGTCAAGCGAGACTCCGCATCAAATTTTGCCCCTTTAAAAATTCCCTCCAACATACCTGGTGCCATGGCTTCAATGAACGGAACGCTACTCATAGACAAGAGGTGGGACATACGCTTGAAACTTTCGGCACTTTCCGACCAATGACCAAGTTCCTTGATTTCTGCGGCACGGCCAAGGTGCTGGGCTTCGATCATGTTTACGCCACCATAAGAAGGCAAGCCGTTGCCATATATGGTATATCCGTTTTCAAAGTCAGCTTTGATCGGATCATTCCACTGGACTTCATATTTGGCCAAATCTTCCATGGTCATCTTGCCACCATCAGCCTGAACAGCAGCAACTGCTTTTTCTGCCCAGTCGCCGGTATACATATAATTCACACCGTCGGTGGAGATTTTACGCAAAGTGCTGGCTAATGCGGGCTGGCGGAACAAGTCACCTTTTTCCAACCATTCACCATTTTCTTTGGAAAAAACGGCCTTGGATGCCGGTAAGCGTGCCAAGTCGTTCTTGCGTGGCTCAAGATAGCTCATCATTTTATCGGTAAAGGGCACACCTTTTTCAGCGATTTCGATAGACGGTGTGAACAGGCTTTCAAAAGGAAGCTTGCCATAACGCGCATGAGCAGATTCCACCCCGCGCATAAATCCGCCAACAAGAGCCGTGCGGCCTGATGGAAGGCCCGATCCATAAAGCGCATCACCGGAACCACCGATCGCACCAGGAATAGTCATGGGTTCTGTTTCACCCTTCACCGTGTCCCAGCCTGCATTCATATAGGTGACCTCGCCAGTTGCCGCATCATAATGCACAAGTGTCATGATGCCGAAGTAACTGATCACTGCACCACCACCCAGTGCAATCTGGGTCAATGCGGTTGTCATGGCCGCATCAACAGATGAACCACCTTGCTTAAGCGCTTCAAGGCCCGCGCGTTGTGCCATACCATGGTAAGATCCGCTTACTGCGCCACCATAACCTACGGCCAGAGGATTACCCGGGAACTTTGTCTCTTCAACATTCCAGAATTTTTCCTGATCAGCAGCAGGCCAGGTGGACGGGGCTAAATTCACCACTTGAACATTGCCCAAGCCTGAAGATCCTTCGCTGCCTGACGAGTTGGTTGTGTATGTTTCCTGACAAGCCACGAGCGCCAATGCGCTTACACCTGCCAAAGTTACTTTGATGACATTTTTCATTATTTCTTCCCTTGTATTAATATCCGACGGCTCTGCCGCCCATACTCATGTCGAGACTGCGTGTTGATCCGCCATGCAGTTCGCCAGTCTCTGGATCGATTTGGATCGCAATCCAATACCCAAGCATTTGGGCATTTTCTTCAACGGTCAGGCCCATTTTCTTGACCTGTTCAATGATTTCGGGGTTCAATTCCCCAACACCCATTGTCTGAACCGCGCCACCCGGCGCAAATGTATTAAAATAACCGTATGCGGGCGCATTGATTGCTTCCTGCGGTGTCATTCCCTGATCCATTACGCTCACAAGACCCGACACCGTTCGTTCGCGCAGACCTGCACCGATTGACGTGAATCCCATGAACGGTTTACCGTCTTTCATCACGATGCCGGGATTGGTTGGATCAGGCAGTCGCTCACCCGGTGTTGTTGCTTCAACCACCGCCACTTGAATGGCCGCAGAATCTGGAATGGAAATGCCATCAACATTGATCCCGTTTGTGCCCCAACTGACCGCATTGATAGAATGCAGCACGGCTGAAATATTGCCCCACTTGTCGATCACAACAACACCGTCCGAATGTACAGGCACAGTTTTCGGCGCCGGAATATTCGGGAAATTACCTTCTTTGATAATAGGCCAAAGTTTCTGAGTTTGTGTTTTGTCCAAACGACCTTCCGGGGAAAGGTCCAAACCCAGAGGTGCCGCAAGATCCTTAGCGCCATAAGTAAGTGTCGTAGAGACCCGCATTAACTGTGTCAGCCAATAATAGGCTTCCGGATTCTCGAAGTAGGCTCCTTTTTTTGCAAGTTCTGCCGCTTCAATCAGATTAAGCGTTTCAAGGGTATCAACACCTCCAAGCGCGGGCTGTCCATGAACATATAGATCATACCCATTATAGGTACCATGGATTGGCTTGCTCCAGATAACATCATATTTTTCCATGTCCCGCATGGTGAGTTTGCCGCCCAGTGCCTGTGTTTTGGCGACCAGTTTCTCGGCCCATTCACCCTTGTAAATGTAATCAGATCCTTCAGCGGCAAAACGACGCAGTGTTTCTGCAAGAGCGGGTTGTTTAAACATTTCTCCGGGCTGATAAGGGGAGCCGTCTTCTTTGAAGTAGACTGCTTTGGTTTCCGGATCGCGTGATAAGACATCCTGTCGAAAAGCCGCTTGCTGTGTGAGGCCCTTATTCCAGGTAAAACCATTTTCTGCACAATTGATGGTGGATTCAGCTACTTTGCTTAAGGGCAGATTGCCAAACTTTTTAACCAGTGCCTCTGCGCCTTTAAGAAACCCGGGCACCAATACATTCCGCCCAGTCGGCTCAAGTTTGACACCCATCAACCCTTTGCTGAAATCTGGTGCGGGAATGGTCGAAGGATCTTTTTCCCCTTCGACAGTGTTGTAAGAGGCATTCATATTATAGATTTTGCCTGTTGCTGCCTCGTAGTAGACAACATTCATAATACCGGCATAACTCACCCAGGATCCGGCAGCCAGGCATATCTGGTGCATTGCAGTTGCAATTGATGCATCCGCAGCATTACCCCCCGCCTTAAGAACATCAACACCCGCTTGTTGTGCAGCCGCACCCGTTGTGCCTGTCACCAGGCCATTTGAGGCCTTAACACCGTCGATCTTTTCGTGAGTGTTCTTGACAATATCCCCAAACGGATTTTTTTCATCGTCCAACGCGAAAACTCCTGCGCCCATCGCCACCATGAATATTCCGGTCGCGAGCACGGTTATTTTTGCTGTTTTTCCCATTTCAAGCAATCCTTCATCATAATCGACTTTTTCGAGTGACTGCAAATTATGCTACTTTTTGCGGTCAACCTTTCGAGATCATATTGACTTAATTAACGTGCAGAGTCTGGTTCCATCGTTACTGATGAACGGCATATCTTGTTCTTTTGGGGCCTCTCAGCTTCGTAATCGTTCCATAAAACTGATTTCTATTCTGATTGCTTCATGTCATGCCGAATGATTTCGCCGCCTTTCATAACGAAAGTGACATTTTCAATTGCGCTCATATTCGTGAGCGGATCACCCGGCATTGCAACGATATCCGCCAGTTTGCCAACGGAAAGGGAACCGAGTTCCTTGTCCATGCCAAGCATTTCGGCGGCCGTAATGGTGCCCGCTTTTAATATAATCCACTTATCAGGAATGCGTTTATCCATCGCGGCAAACTCTTTGATGGCTAATTCCATTGGAAATATCGGGTCCGATCCGAGCACGATCTTTACACCATGTTTCAATGCATATTCCATTGACTGGTTATGGCGTGTGCCGACCAATTGCGCCTTACTCAGATTATTCTTCGTAATGCCCTGTTTGCGACCCATTTCCAAAATCCAGTCCAAAACAAAGAAAGTCGGTATCCAGTATGTGCCCTTTTCTGCCATTAGCCTGGCTGTGTCTTCAGACATCATGGTGCCATGTTCAATTGAATCAAAACCTGCCTCAACAGCTGCTCGGATACCTGCATCACCATGGGCGTGAGCCGTGATTTTTTTGTTGTGACGATGGACTTCACTGGCGAAAGCATGAAACTCTTCAGCGGTGTAAGCTGCGACATTGGGATCATCATGTTGTGACATGACACCGCCTGAAGCCATCACCTTGATCCAGTCAGCGCCAAATTTAATCTGCTCACGCACTTTCGCCCTAATGGCATCCGGCCCATCAACAATATTGTTACCAAGCAGGACTGCGGTATCTGGCGCATATGAATTAAAGTCTCCATGACCACCAATAGGAGAAAGTGCATGCGGCGCAACAATCATACGTGGACCGATAAAATCTCCTCTGTTAATCGCTTCCCGCAACTCTACTGCATAATAATGACTGGCAAGTGTGCCGGGAACACGAATGGTTGTAAAACCTATGTCCAGAAGGGTTTGTGCCTGTTTCAGCCCCCGTAAAGCGTTGTATGCACTGGATTGGGTTTTGCCCAAATAGTCCATTATTCCTTTTGTCGTTTCCAGGACAAGATGGACATGCATATCCATAAGGCCGGGCAAGCAGGATTGATCTTTCAAATCGATTTTCAGCGTGTCTTTTGGCGCATCAATAGATCGACCAATAGCCGTTATCCGACCATTTTCTATGAGTATCTGCCGGTTAAGATGAACCTGCTTATTTTCCACATCATAAAAACGCCCGCATGACAGAAGAACTGCACGCGCGGCAGTTTGACCTGCTGAATCATAAGGCGAACGCCCATCAGATGAATGACCTGACGGGATAAATATGAAAAGCTGCAGTGACAAAACCAATAAAGCGACAATTTTTTTCATCAAATTTTCCTCCTGTCTAAAACTAGAAAGCTCAGGAGGTTTTTGCCCGCTTAGGCAATATTTTTATTAGCCTCATCGTTACTTATGAACGGGATGTCTTGTCGCCCGGGGGGGACCCAGCGACTTACAGCAGGTATTTTTGGAACCAGCTCACACTTCTACTGACATGATCAAGAACATCCGGATAATTCCGTATGCCATGTCCTGCTTTGGGATATGTCACAAGAACGGATTCCACACCTGCTTCCAATAACGCTCTATGATATTCAAGTGCTTGCGTTGGCGGCGTATTCTTATCGAGTGCGCCGGTCAATTGAAGGGTGGGTGTTTTCACATTCCGTGCGAACATAACCGGACTTCTTTCAAAATACCTGCCCCCGGGTGAATAGGGTTCATCCTGTAAAAACAGCGCATCAAAATAAGGAATTTGCGACGTATTATGCTGGGAATACCAGTTGGTCACCGGCGAAATAGGTACTGCCGCTGCAAAGCGGTTATCCTGCGTGATCAACCAACTGGACATAAACCCACCGTAAGATATGCCCGTAACACCCAAACGGTCTGGATCCGCAATGCCCCGTTCCACAAGCGCATCTAGACCCGTGAGATAATCATAGGTATCTTCACCGCCCATATCTCCCTTCACTTTGCGGGCAAAGTCTTGTCCTCTTGCACTGGAACCCCGCACATTCGGGTAAAAGGTCGCGATGCCTAAACGCGCAAGCGGCCCCGCCCCCTGCATTCTTTCCTGCCATCTGTTGGGCACTGACCAGACCGGACCACCGTGAATATTCATAACAACCGGAAACGGTCCTTCTCCGGCGGGTCTCACCAAGCATCCATGTATTTCCAATCCATCCCGACCATGCCATCTGACTTCTTCTATCGTGGCATTTGAGAAATCTGGAGAAAGCGTCACCTCAGTTCCCAATGATAATATTGGGGTCATAGCTCCTTCATGAAGAAGTGCAATAGACGGGGGTTCAGAAAATGATTCAACAATTGCCGCAACACGACCATCTGCAAGCGGCCAGATCGCGGGATACCAGGCCCCTATCCCCTGTTCAGCACTGACCCATATTTCAGTGAGTATCCCGCTTTTTATGGAATAGCTTCCGACAACCGTTTCAAAAGCCCTGCGGCCTGCAAAAAATAAAGTCTCCTCATCACCCCATATCAGGTGGGTAACCTCTGTCTCATTGGTATCGATCTTTGTCTTTTGTCCAGTTGAACGGTCAACAAGATAAAGCGTGCCACAAACGATCATCCGATCACTGCAAACCGCTTCGATGATCGCTATATGCTGTCCCGACGGAGATGCGGCTGGGACCGCAATCTGATCTTCTGACACAAAAATTGTGCGAAGATCATTTCCTTCAATCTCTATTTCAATCAACTCAGCCGTATACCAGGACCCCTCGGAATGAGAGTTTGAAGCAACAGCTGCAACACGATCGTTGCCCAGCCAATTTGCTTCCCAAACATTTAACCCTGTTGGATTTATGCGCCGGGCCTCGCCAGTTTCCGTGCAGATGACGTAAATATCTCTCCATAGATTTTCAGCATCGCCGGTATCCACTTCTGGAATCCAGTCTGGCAGTCCATCCGTTTCCTCAGCAACCGTTGTGGCACCACCCTGACATCCGGCAAGGTCTGCGCCAAACCCTGCAATACCGGCCAGAATTTTTGTACTGTCTGGTGACCATGAGAAATATTCAATCATGCCCGGTAATTTTGAGGTTGCCCCGCTTTCTTTACCTAACGCATCTGCCAAATAAAGTTGAAAATTGCCTGGGGTATCTTCTGAAAGAAAGGCGATTTTCTCGCCATTTGGTGACCAACGTGGAAGACGTGTATTCTGGTTATCATGTTCCAGAATCTGCTGTTTACCCGTTTCCATATCAACAAAACAAACGCGGGAACTAGGCGCAGATTCAAAATCATGACAGATCAATCCGGTAAAGGCACCAGATGTTCCGTCTGGTGAAACCGTTAAGTCCATCGCGTCAGTGACCCTTTCCTCACCGGGGGCCCTGAGTGCTCTGTAATAATCTTCTATAAGGCGATAGGTCTCACTTTTGCGAATATCTCTTTCCATAACAACGATCTCTCCATTTCCTGCAGGCGCTCATCACACTTGGATCAATTCAGAACACGCAAACATCGCCTGTTAACAATGTAATAGTTGATTCTGGAGAATTATTTTGAACCATTTCTGGCCCTATCGTTACTTATCAAAAAACTTAGAACATCTTCACTACCTCTCCATACAGCAGCATTTGAACAATCATTTCTGCTTAAATTGATAGGGCATTACTCTCTCACTCAGAATACGCACCGCAAGAAATTCCCTTATTCTGCCTCTTAAAACGACAAAAACCCGACGGCATGCCGGGTTTTGTTATTTTTGGTTTTTGGGGGGTATGCTTTGAAATTAAATTCATTGATTTTTTGTGGATAGCTTATCAGTTTAATATCCGGCGTGCTTGACGAGGGGTTTGTGAAAAATGTTTTTTAAAGGCACTGGTGAAATTGGTTGGTTCAGAATAGCCAACAGCATAGCCAATATCTGCAATCGACATTTTGCTTTCTCGTAAGAGCTTTTGCGCCTTTTTCATACGAATATCTGTGTAATATTCATGTACTGACATCCCAAATAACCGCTTAAAACCAAAATGCAGTTTATTACGGTTTAGTCCGGTTTTTTGCGATAGAGCCTGCATCGACGGCAATGTTTCCGGAATGGTCGTCAACCAATCTCGCAGTTCAAACAATTTACTGCGTTCGGAAGGTCGCAATTTCATGGACACAACGGGCTTCTGGTCCGGTGCCTGCCAAGCCTGAAATAACAATCGCATTAACTCAAGTGCCCGATTGCGAATTTCAAGTTTGCGCCAAGTCCCCCGACTTTTAATATTAAAAAATGCCAAAGCAGCTGCACGGGCAGAATGACTGATTTCAAATTGGCCAAAAACACTTTGTTCATTTTGCCAATGGGATAACAAGGCACGAGGCAAGTCTGCCTCTGTTAATCCTAAGCGGTTTCTTAGAAAATCTTCTGAAATTGACAGGGTGCAATATTTGTAACTTTCCCCACCACGATAATTTGCCTGCAGCCGTGCCCCGGCTGGCTGGACGGTATATGTACATACTGATTCCGGGTCTGCAACATTTTCTGCAATGCCAGAAACTTTAAATTTTGCTGTACCGCTGAACGCTATTCGAAATCTCAAATAGTTCGTATTGCTTTTTGTGCTGATACGCCACCTATCTGTGATCATTGCATCAGCAAAATGCACACAAAAACCATCATCTATAGCATGAAGTTCTTCGAAACCTTTTGCAATAAGAGGCTCTGGGGATGAGTTTTCCGTTAAGGTAATACCTGAAAATTCTATATAATCAATGCCCCCTCCATTAGAAGGATCAATATCTGGCATGCGCATGACTTTTTCATAAAAGTCGCATGCTCCAGCCAATATTAATATAGATTCTTGTTGCATCTTTCACTCATCAATTGAAATTCATGTGACGATTTCATCATTTTGTGATGGCATGACCATGACATATTTCTGGGCGTTTGATAAGAGAGTATTTGCAGAAGGGCCTGAATGGTCCTTTGCTAAGGGGCACAAAATTGAGATTATGAGGAGGAAATAATGGACAAGAGACATTCATACATTGGTTTAAAGTCGTCGGTTGCTGGGTTTACTCTGGCGCTGGCAATGGCGCCGTCTTTGGCGGTATCTGCTGAAGATTTTGTATTGGAAGAGATTACGGTCACGATTAACAAACGCGAGCAGAGCATTCAGGATATTGCGGGCAGTGTTGATGCGTTTGATGACCGCGCCCTGAAGGAAGCTGGCATTGTTTATTCGGCTGATTTGCAGGCGAAGACCCCGGGTTTAAGCATTGCGGTGACGGACCGTGTGGCCAATGTGGCCATCCGGGGGGTATCCAACAATGTGCGGACCATTGCAGCGGACCCGTCCAATGCCACCACCCTGAATGGTGTTTATCTGCCCCGGGCCGCCATGGTTCTGGCGCAACTGTTTGATGTTTCCCGTGTGGAAGTGGGTAAAGGTCCCCAGCTTGTTTATGGCCGGAATGCCACAGGTGGAGCCATAAATATTATTTCCGCCGACCCTTCCGAAGAATTCACCGCCGACGGTTTCCTGGGCTACGGCAGCCATAATCTGGTGCGGGGTGAACTGGCGGTGTCCGGCGGGACCGAGAAAGTACAAATCCGTCTGGCCGGCCATTTTTCCGATGATGATGGCTACACCACAGACCTGTTTGGCGGCCAGCAACTGGATGAGACAGATTACAAAGCCCTGCGCGGCACCATTGCCTATAGCGGTGAACAAACCAGCGTTAAAGCTTTCTGGCAGCATTCCATCGATAATGGTTCATTGGGCTATGGTCTGTCCCACCCGTCTGACCGGGTGCCCCATGGATATGGTGTCACAGATCCGGCCAGCCTGCGCAGCAGCCCCCGGGAGATCAGAATTGATTATCCAACCTTCTCCCGACGTCAGGGCAATGTGCTGGGCCTGACCATTGAACATGATTTTGAGAATATGCTCTTCCGGTCCATCACCGGCTATACGGATTATGAACAGTCTGATTCCTATGATACAGACCTGACCTCTGTGGCCTTTGAGTTCCAGAAGGTGGATCAGAGTTATCAATCCTATTCCCAGGAATTACAATTGATCAGCACCGATGATGGTCCCTTGCAATGGTTGGTGGGTGCCTTCTTCTATTGGGATGAAGGGGAAGAACTGCTTGATTACCAGTTCACCTGTGATGTGGGTGATTTCCGGGACCCATGTTTTGTTATTCTGCTGGATACCTTTGTGGAATCGTCTTCCCAGGCGGTATATGGCCAGGTCAGCTATGACTTTACAGAGGATCTGAAGGTCATTCTGGAAGGTCGCTTTACCAATGATGACAAAACCGGTGGCCGCCGGGCAGGTTCATCGGCTGGAGAGATCCCGCCCACCGATTATTCGGAAAGCAAATTCAATCCGGGCATCAAGATACAATATTTTGCCACGGATGAAGTGATGATCTATGCCAGTGCGGCACAGGGATATAAAAGTGGTGGTATTGATGGCCAGGATTCAACAGGCAATCCGGTATTCGGATCAGAGAATATCTGGTCCTATGAAGCGGGTTTCAAGGGCCGTTTTCTGGACAACCGTCTGACATTCAATCTGTCGGCTTTTTATCAGGATTATAATGATATTCAGTTCCGTACAGCGATCTTTACAGCGGGATCGTTTTTGGTACAGACCAACAATGAATCCTTTGCGGATATTGCCGGGATAGAGGTATTCCTGGATGCGGATCTGGGTAATGGTTTTTCCTTTGACTTTGCCGGCGCACATATTGACAGTGAACAAACCATCTTTGATGGCGGCGAAGTTTTTGTTCAGGACCTGACCCTGACACCGCGCTGGTCCGGCACCGTTGGTTTGACCTATGAAGGTGATCTGGATGATGGGGCGCAAATCCGGGCACGGGTGGATTATTCCTTCCGCAGCAGCCAGATCTTCCCTTTCACCCCTCTGCCAACTTCCGCAGGGTTTGCCGGTGATCCGGGACCGTTTAATGCCACGGATTCATATGGTCTGCTCAACGCAACCATCCGCTATACCTTCGCTAATGAGAAATTCTACATCGAAGGCATCGCCAGAAACCTGACCGATGAACTCTATCTCTCAAACAGCTCAAACTTCCCATGCTGTTACGTATACGAAAGCTACGGTCCACCCCAATCCTTCGAAATCAGAGGAGGATTCAGCTTCTGATTAATATGGAAGAGATTTAAAGAAAAAGGTATGAGTGAAAGAGGGCAAAAAATCATTGTCCTCTTTTGCTTATAAAATGAGTTAGCACAACAGATGAGCATAGATGAAAAACCCGTTCGATTATTTATGGCCGCTTTTGGGACGGAGGTAAATTCATTTGCTCCAATCCCCTCAGGTATGGAGCTGTTCGAGGAAGTGGGGGTTTTCAAAGGGGATGGTTCGCGACGTTGGCATGAATCAGGGGGGGAGAATTATGTGGCCCCGATTTTGGAAATTTGGCGTAATCGTGCAGAAACCGAAGGATTTGATGTCATAGAGAGCATATCCGCCTGTGCTCAACCAGCCGGAAATTTACCCAATGTTGTTTATGAAGAACTGCGTGACCTGATACTTGACGACCTGAAAAATGCAGGTCCTCTGGATATGGTCTTATTGTGTTTGCATGGCGCAATGGTGGCCAATGATTATGAAGATTGTGAAGGCGATATTCTCACCCGCATAAGACAAATGGTAGGGAAAGATACAGTAGTCGGAGTCCATCTTGATCTACATTTAAATTTGACAAACCAAATGCTTGAACAAGCTGATTTATTGATTTGTCATAAGGAATATCCGCATATTGATGGCGAAGAACGTGCCCATGATCTGTTTGATTTATCTGTGCGAACTGTTCGTCAGGAAATCCGTCCGGTGATGCGCTGTTTCGAGACGGCAATGATTGGTCTGTTTCCCACTACAGTTGATCCCATGAGGTCTTATGTAGACAGCCTTATGGAAGAAGAAAGCAATGAGGGCATTCTGTCTGTGTCACTTGCCCATGGCTTTCCATGGAGCGATATTGCTGATTGTACCGCGAAATTATGGGTCATCACCGATGATGATGCGGGACTTGCCCAGCAGACAGCAGATCGTTTGGGACGAAAATTCTACGCATTACGTGAACAGGTAAAACCGGCAATCTTATCCTTTGACGAGGTAATGGAGAAAACTGCGAGGATACTGACGTCTGATCAGGGTAAGTCCGGTCCTGTCATTTGGGCAGACATTGCAGATAATAGTGGGGGCGGTGCGCCCAGTGACAGCACATTTATCCTGCAAGATTTGATGAAACATTCAATACCCAATGCTGCGGTTGGTTGTTTTTGGGACCCTGTCGCCGTTGATATTTGTAAAAACGCCGGGGTGGGTACGACTTTGGAATTGCGTATTGGTGGTAAATGTGGCCCTGTTTCCGGCGATCCGGTTGATTTAAAAGTCACGGTTCGACAAATCAAATCCAGTCACAGCCAAATTGCCTATGATGAAGCCACCGTGCCCATGGGCGAGGCCGTCTGGCTGGAAGCGGACAACAATATGCATTTGGTTATAAACTCAACCCGTTCACAGACATATTCACCGGAAGCTTTCACGGGACTGGGGCTTGACATTACCGCACTTGATTTGGTTGTGGTAAAGTCCACACAGCATTTCCATGCCAAATTTGCACCGCTGTCCAGTGCAATATTCTACGTTTCCACACCCGGCGCCATGCGATCGGATTTTGAAAATATTCCCTATAGTCAGTGTGAAGTAGACTATTGGCCGAAAGTTTTTGACCCCCTGAACGGTGATTCATGATTGCGTACAGAAACCTTATCTGTAATAAATAATCCTATTGGTCATTAAGGGTTTTAGTCTAAGTTACTGGAAAACTGCATGAAATATCGCCGATCCTTACCATCACTTGCGTCCCTTATCGCGTTTGAAGCGGCGGCCAGGCATCTCAGTTTTACAGAAGCAGCAGGCGAATTAAACGTTACTCAGGCAGCGGTCAGTCACCAGATTGCCACCCTGGAAGCAGAGCTGGGCGCGACGTTGTTTTTGCGCAAACATCAAAAAGTGGAATTGACGACACAAGGACAAATGCTCAGTCAGAATTTATCCTCTGCTTTACAGATGATGGTTCGTGCTGTGCGGGAAATCAAGGCCCCAAGTGAACCCCCAAGTCTGGTCGTCTCAACGACTGCGGCGTTTTCCCATTTCTGGCTGACACCAAGGTTGCAGGACTTCCGTGAAAAACATCCCGATATTCAAATATCCATTTTGGCGCATAGCTGGCCGGTGAATTATGATGATGTCGAAGCAGATGCGGTGATGTTTTATGGCGAACCTCAATCCTCGAATTCCAGAGTTACGGTTTTGCATGAAGATACCGTCCGGCCGGTGGCCAGTCCGGATTATCTTGAAAAAAAAGGTTCTATTGAATCTTTTGATTGTCTGGACCGGCATATATTAATCGAACAACTTAGCCCGAATCCTAAATGGGAAAACTGGCATGATTATCTGTCCACATGGGGTAAAGAAGAATTCTCTTCCCGAGTAGAGGTTAAGTGCAAGTCCTATTTGGATGTGGTTTATGCAGCTGTTGCAGGCCATGGAATCGCTTTGGGGTGGATGTCAATGGTACAGCCGATGATTGATAACGGCCAACTGGTGGAACTGTCGTTGGAAGCCTTGCCGTCAACATGCCATTTTCAGATCGCAAAATCTCGTTCTCCGTCTTCTCCTGGTGCACTTGATACCTTTGTTTCGTGGTTAAAAGATCAATATTAATTTGTCTCTATAGCGTGATTTAAAGAAAGCTGATTAGCCTGTGCTTATCAGCATGAATTTTCTTCATGTTGTGGCGATATTTTTTGTCTCGGCATTTGCCCCTGTTTTGTTTTTAAAATAGCTACAGAAAATAAATTTTGGAGTTAATTTAAGGCAAAATGGATATGTCCCGAGACCCTTTGTTGCAACCTTACCAGTTGAAGCATCTGACCATAAAAAACAGAATCATGCTGACCAGCCATGAGCCTTCTTATGCCGAAGACGGTATGCCGAAAGAACGCTATCGTGCTTATCATGAAGAAAGAGCAAAAGCCGGCATTGGATTGACCATGACGGCTGGCTCTGCGGCGGTATCTAAAGACAGCCCACCTGCCTTCAACAATATTCTTGTTTACAAAGATGAAGTTGTGCCCTGGCTTAGGCAGCTGTCAGATGCCTGTCACGAACATGGGGCGGCCGTGATGATCCAGATTACACACCTTGGCAGGAGATCACATTGGAGCAATGGTGATTGGTTGCCGCTATTATCGCCCAGCCATGAACGGGAAACAGCACACAGGGGTTTCCCAAAACAAATGGAAGATTGGGACATTGACCGGATTATTAATGATTATGCGGATGCAGCTGAACGTATTCAGGCGGCAGGTCTGGATGGTATAGAACTGGAAGCCTATGGTCATCTGATTGATCAGTTTTGGTCATTACGGACCAATACCTTGGAAGCGCCGTATGGGGGAGACCTGAAAAACAGGATGCAGTTCAGCCTCGACGTTCTGGCAGCTATTCGCAAAAGGGTCGGAGATGAATTTATTGTTGGCGTGCGTTTTACAGCCGATGAGAAAACAGAGGGTGGCTTAACCGAAGAAGATGGCCTTGGAGTTGCCCGTACCCTGAAGTCTACGGGACATGTAGATTTTTTGAATGTTATTCGCGGACATATTGATACGGACCCCGGCCTGACCGATGTGATCCCGGTTCAAGGCATGCCCAGTGCACCACATCTGGATTTTGCCGGGAAAATCAGAAAAGAAATAGGTTTGCCAACTTTTCATGCCGCTCGTATCCCTGATGTGCCCACGGCACGGCATGCCATTGCCGAAGGTTTGCTTGATATGGTCGGTATGACCAGGGCACATATGGCCGATCCTCATATCGTTCGGAAAATTATAGAAAACAGGGAAGATGATATTCGCCCTTGTGTGGGGGCAACATATTGTTTGGACAGGATTTACGGTGGTGCGCCAGCCTTGTGCATTCATAACGCGGCAACAGGTCGTGAATTGAAAATGCCCCATGAAATAGAGACTGCCCCCAGTCAAAAGAAGATTGTCATTGTTGGTGCAGGCCCAGCCGGATTGGAAGCGGCCCGTGTCGCAGCAGAACGTGGTCATAAAGTCCATATATTAGAGGCAGCCCCCCATGCTGGTGGCCAGATAAGACTGGCAGCGCAAAGCACGCGTAAAAAGGAGATGATTTCAATCATCGATTGGCGATTAGAACAATGCGAAGCCCTTGGTGTTACCATTGATTACAACTGTTGGGCAGAACCGGAAAATGTCACAGATTTAAATCCCGATGTCGTGATCATTGCTACTGGCGGTATGCCCAATACGGAACGTTTGGTTGACGGAAATCACCTTGTCTATTCGACATGGGATATCATTTCAGGCGACATCAAACCTGGCAGTAATGTTCTGCTTTTTGACGATGCAGGCGATCATGCTGCTATGCAAGCCGCAGAAATTATTGCTCAGTCAGGGGCGCATGTGGAAATTATGACACCAGACCGGACCTTTGCGCCAGATGTGATGGGTATGAATTTAGTGCCTTATATGCGCGCACTACAGGATAAGGATGTACGTTTTACAGTCACCTACCGTCTGTTGTCTGCCAGTAAAGAAGGCAATGCACTGAAAGCAATCATTGGTACTGATTACAGTGACCATGTTGAAGAGAGGGTTTTTGACCAGATCATCGTTAATCACGGAACTTTACCATTGGATGAATTGTATTTTGACCTGAAACCTCTCTCGAAAAACCTGGGGGCCGTAGATTACGATGCGCTGACCGAAGGATATGTGCAACCCGAAGGGCAAAATGCTGATGGTTTCTTTCATCTCTATCGAATTGGCGATGCTGTTTCATCGCGCAATACTCACGCCGCCATCTATGACGCGCTCAGGTTAATGAAAGATATGTAGGTCCGGGCAATTCAAATATTTGCCAGGCCACAAGATAAACGATTTTTATTTTAGTAGATTAGACCAAGAGAATATAAGTAAATGACTCACGTTTCTGACATCATTTCTGCTTTGGAAAGCAGAAAGAAAACCTATTCCCTGGATCAGGTTCTTTATTCCAGCGAACTCGCACACCAGTTAGATTTGGAACATATTTTCTATAAGCGCTGGTTATTCGCAATCGCAGCCTGCGAAATTGCAGAATCAGGCAGTTATGTTACCTATCAGGTAGGAGCCTATTCAGTAATTATTCTGAGGGATAAGTCAGGAGATATAAAAGCGTTCCATAATACCTGTCGTCATAGGGGGGCAGTGATATGTCCCAAGAATAAAGGCCGCTCAAAGCTTCTGACATGTCCATATCACCATTGGACATATAATCTTGATGGCTCTTTGATTGCCGCAAGGGACATGGGTGAAGATTTTAATAAAGCAGATTTTCCACTAAAGCCTGTTCATGTGGGGGAAGTCGCAGGTTTGATTTATATCTGTCTGGCGGATACACCACCTGACTTTGCGGAATTTCATGATGGTTTGTTACCATATCTGCAAGTGCATGATCTGGAAAATGCAAAAGTTGCCTATGAAACGGAACATATTGAACAGGGTAACTGGAAGCTGGTATTGGAAAATAACCGTGAATGTTATCACTGTCGGGCAAATCATCCTGATTTATGTCGGACTTTTCCAGAAGATCCCGCTTTTGTTGGTGACGTGGAAGGACTTATGCCGGAAAGTTTGACGGCCTATCAGGATAAATGTGATGCCGTGGGGCTTCCGCATCGTTTTCTACAGGAAGAAGAGGGCGGTTGGCGAATGGTGCGAATGCCTCTGCTAGGTGACTCCCAATGTTATACGATGGATGGAAAACCGGCTTCCAAAGTGCGTTTGGGATCTGTAGGAGAAGGACTCGGTGCGTTATTGCTCTATCACTATCCTACGACATGGAATCATTTTATGGGGGATCATTCCATTGTGTTTCGAATTACCCCGATTGGGCCTAATGAAACACGACTGGTGACCAAATGGCTTGTTCATAAAGACGCTGTTGAAGGGCAAGATTACGATGTCAGGAATCTGACAGAAGTATGGGATGCAACCAACCGCGAAGACAAGAAGATTGTAGAACTTAACCAACAGGGTATTAATTCGCCTGCCTATCAACCGGGGCCTTATTCATATCTTCATGAAAGCGGTACAAATCAGTTTGTCGATTGGTATTGTGAACAAATGAAGAAAGAGCTGATGGATTAGGTTGTCAGTTATTAGCTTAAATGCAACTTTATTCTCTGAAACGGCTGGGGTAAAATCTTGCGATCAGGGTGGGGTTACCTTGTTCTTCTTCGTGCATACCACGCCCTAAAATCGGAGAGATGACATACAGTACGCCTGCGGCGATCAAGGCAATCATTCCCAGTTGCATATATAAACCCGCATAAGTTTGGGCCATCTGTGAGATGTTTTGCCCGTCAACTGCCGTGCTGTCGATGCTGGCCAGTTTGGCCATTTGTCCCGCAACAAAACTGGATGCGGACCAGGCCAGCATTAAAAAACCCATCATCATGGCGACTATTCTTTTGGGCGCCAGCTTTGTAACCATTGATAAACTGATCGGGGACAAACATAGTTCGCCCAGGACCAGAAATAAAAATGTCAGAATAAAGAAAATAAGCGCCACTTTCTCATCCCCCGCCACTTCAACACCACCAACCAGAATGAAGAATGCACAGGCGACCAACGCAATGCCCATGCTGAATTTAACAGGCGTTGTGGGTTCGAGGCCTTTGGCAGATAACCCTATCCAGGCCATTGAGAAAATCGGCGCCAGCAGGATGACAAAAATCGCTGGTAAAGATTGCAGCGTCGATGCTTGAATCTCATAACCAAAAAGGACACGGTCTACCACTCTGTCGGCGAATAAATTCAGCGAGCTGCCCATTTGTTCATACAAGGCCCAAAAAGCCAGAGAAAAAATGATCAATGTGGCACAAACCAGTAATTGAGACCGCTCTTTGGCCGTACATTTGGCAATAGCATAATATAAGATTGCGATGCTGGCGACGATGCCGGTGATAGACAAAAGCTGCCCCACCATTTCCTGATTGGTCATGAAATACCAGACAATGGCTACAAGCGGTATGGTACCCAGATATATAAGCCGTTCCGTCGTCAGGCCCGGCATGACTTGATATGCTAGGCGTTCCGGGTGGGCAGATTCCGCATGCCCTTCGAGATATTTTTGTCCTCTCAGAAAAGCGATCAGCCCTGCCAGCATGCCGATACCCGCAAGCCCAAAACCATATTTCCAACCATAAGTTTGTCCCAGCCAGCCACATAATAACGGGGCGGCCGCCCCACCAATATTAATGCCCATGTAAAACAGTGTAAATCCGCTGTCTCTTCTGGGGTCGCCTTTTTCATAAAGGGCCCCGACCAGGGTGGAAATATTGGTTTTCAGGAAACCAACCCCGGTGACAATCAGGGCCAGAGACAAAAAGAAAATGCTCAGGTAAAAAGGATCGCGTTCTACGGACCTTCCAGCCTCAGAGACCATTTCCATGAATTTCAATTGATGAGTGAAAGATGCAACAAGAATCTATATT
>Ga0207422_1002940_pt1 | contig 19299 bp, 17 predicted proteins | sample MarCyaLeptolynsp_FD_187757 | JGI IMG/M metagenome (GOLD analysis project Ga0207422, IMG submission 187757) | Marine cyanobacterial communities from Panama - species 1 Leptolyngbya sp. (SPAdes) | ecosystem: Environmental > Aquatic > Marine > Unclassified | place: Panama: Panama City | collected...
CGATCGGATGCAAAGCGGACAGCCGCTGAGTCTTGCCCAGCCGCGCATTGACGTCAGCACAGATCGCATCGCAATCGCGCCCGTCTGCGGCAATCACCGCGAAGCCGACCGGTGTCTCGCCCCATTGTTGTGAGGCAATGCCAACGACCGCGGCCTCAACCACGTCATCCTCTTTCTCGAGCTCAGCTTCGAGATCGCTGGGATAGATATTGAACCCGCCCGAGATGATCATGTCCTTGGCGCGCCCAACCAGTTCCACAAACCCGTCTTCATCGACCCGGCCAATATCGCCCATCCGCATCCACGCCTCGCCCGTTGCCGGATCGACCCATTGCGCTTCAGCGGTCTTGTCCGGCCGGTTCTTGTAGCCGCTCATCATCGTCTGCGAACGGCCAATGAGATTGCCAGGTGTTCCGGCCGGGACGGGTCGATCCTCATCATCCAGCACCATCATCTCGCTGCCCGGCGCGGGGCGCCCAACCGTGTGCAACTTGTCAGGAAATTCGTGCGCGGCCAGCAAGCACACAACGCCGCCTTCGGTCATCGAATAGATCTCCACCAGCCCGCCCGGCATGCGGCGCAGCACTTCGGATTTGAGCTCAGCCGAGAACGGAGCCGAAGTGCAATATTTCATCGCCAGCGACGACAGGTCGAAATCGTCGAAGCCGGCAAAATCCATCAGCCGCTGATATTGCACTGGCACCAGCATCGTAATGGTGGTGCGGTCACTTTGCGCGTGATCGAGCCAGCGCGCACAATCAAACTTGCCCATGATGCGCACGGTCCCGCCAGCGAACAAAGCCGCCAGGAACGCAACCATTGTCGTGTTCGAATAGAGCGGTGTCGAAGCCAGCGATCGCACAGGCAGACCGGCTTCGAGATAGGAGCTCGCGGTCGCGGCAAACTGGCGCCAACGCATCTGGTGCGAGTGAACAATGCCCTTGGGAATGCCCGTGGTCCCGGAGGAATAGATGATGTTGAACGGATCGCTTGTTTGCGAGTCGATTGCTGGCGCAGTTGCGCCTTCTGGCGCCATCCAGTCCGCGATATCTTCCAGCGCAATCTTGGTCATGTCGCCGCCAAAATCCTCGCCAAGCTCTGCCGATTTGATCGCGTCGACAAAAAGATGCCTGGCCCCCGAATCCGCGGCCATCCCCGCCAATTGCTCCGCCGAGGCGCTGGTGGTGAGCGGCGCGGCCACGCCTCCGGCTCTGACCGCGGCGAGAAACACCAAAGCGTAATTGATGGTCGATGTGCCGAGGATCGCAACCGACTGGCCACGCTCAAGCCCAGTCTCGATCAACCGCACTGCAAGCCGCTCGACCCGGTCAGCAAGTTCGGCCCATGAGATTGTGCCCTGATCATCGACCAGGGCTGGCTTGTCGGGCTGGATCTCCGCCCATTCGCGAAGGATGGCGGGGAACGAACCGAACGGCTCGTTGAGACGTGAAAGCATTGCTGGCTGATTCATGATACCAGCCTAATTCGCTGCACCGCTGACCGCAAAGACAATTGCGTTAAGCTTTGCGTGCGACAGTCAGATGGATGCGACGCCGGAGGGCATGAGTGATGCGAATATTTGAGATACTTGCCGCAACCAGCCTTGCTGTGGCTCCAATCGCGCCCGCGCTGGCTCAGGATGCTCCTGAGCCGCCTGCACCAGGGCAAGATAGTGCCGAACAGAAGCCTGAATCGCCGGTCACGCCGCCGCCGGTCCTGGTGCTGATGTCACATCCCGATGACGAGATCACGATCGCGCCGATCCTGTCGCGCCTGGCGCGTGATGGCGGGACAGTGACCATTGCCTTTGCGACCAGCGGCGATGCCGGGCCGGGCGTTACCGACATGGAACCGGGCGCAGCTCTGGCCGAATTGCGCGAGAATGAAGCGCGCTGTGCTGCCTTCGCGTTGGGACTGCCAGAGCCGCAATTCTGGCGCATGGGCGACGGCACGCTTGGCAACACACCCCGGGCTGAGGGCAGCCCCGCCCGCGAACTGATCGGACTGGTGAGAGAAGTCATCGCGCAGACCAAACCCAGAGTAATCATGACATGGGGCCCCGATGGCGGATATGGCCATGGCGATCATCGCATGCTCAGCGCTGCTGTGACGCAAGTGGTGCAAGGCATGGGGGATGACCGGCCGGACCTGCTCTATTCGGCGATCCCACCTGGCCCTCAGGCCGAGCTGCCCGAGTTTGAGCAATGGGCCACCACCCACCCCTCGCTGATCACCGATCGGATCCGCTATCAGCCGCGTGACCTCAACGCGGCGCGCTCTGCCCTGGCCTGCTATGAAAGCCAATTCTCGCCCGAAGTGAGGGCCGGATTGATCGATTTGCTGGGCTCAGCGGTGTGGCGAGGGACGATCAATTTCCGGCTCGCCTTCCCCCCGCGAATGTAGGCCGTAGAATGGCTGTAGAGCCGTTCTGAGAGCATCCGTGGAAAACCCGCACCCTAGGCACCCAAAAGCTTGGGAATCGCCTCACACGCGCCTATATAATGGGCATGAGCGAAAACACTCCCGAGAACTCTGAAAACGCCCCTAAGAACGAAAAGATGCAGGGCGAGTATGGCGCGGATTCCATCAAGGTCCTCAAGGGCTTGGATGCGGTCCGCAAGCGCCCCGGCATGTATATTGGCGACACCGATGATGGCTCGGGTTTGCACCACATGGTGTTCGAGGTTTCGGACAATGCGATTGACGAGGCGCTGGCCGGTCATTGCGACCTTGTCCTGATCGAACTCAACCCCGATGGCAGCGTTTCGGTGGAAGACAATGGCCGCGGAATTCCTGTCGGGATGCACAAGGAAGAAGGTGTGTCGGCAGCCGAGGTGATCATGACCCAGCTGCACGCTGGCGGAAAGTTCGAGAACACCTCGGACGACAATGCCTACAAGGTCTCAGGCGGATTGCACGGCGTCGGCGTTTCGGTCGTCAACGCGCTGTCCGAATGGCTTGAGCTGCAGATCTGGCGCGATGGCAAAGAGCACTGGATGCGGTTTGAGCATGGCGAGGCTGTGGCACCGCTCGAAGTGAAGGGCGACGCGCCACCAGTTGGCAGCAATGGTGACGATAATGGCCTCAAGAAGGGCACCCGCGTCACCTTCATGGCGTCAACCGAGACGTTCAAGAACGTCACCGAGTTCGATTTTGAGAAGCTCGAACATCGCTATCGTGAGCTGGCATTCCTCAATTCAGGCGTGCGGATCTTGCTGCGCGACAAGCGGCACGAAGAATTGTCCGAGCATGACCTCTATTACGAAGGCGGCATTGCGGCCTTCGTCAAATGGCTCGATCGCAACAAGCAGGCGATGATTGGTGAGCCGATCTCGGTTTCGGCAGAGAAGGACGGGATCGGCATCGATGTCGCGCTCGAATGGAATGATTCCTATTACGAGAACGTCCTCACCTTTACCAACAATATCCCTCAGCGCGATGGCGGCACACACCTGGCGGCATTTCGCGCCGCGCTGACGCGGACGCTCAATTCCTACGCCGATCGCGAAGGCCTGCTCAAAAAGGAGAAGGTCAGCCTGTCGGGCGAGGATATGCGCGAAGGCCTGACCGCGATTGTCTCGGTCAAACTGCCCGACCCGAAATTCTCGTCGCAGACCAAGGACAAGCTGGTCAGCTCGGAAGTGCGCCAACCGCTCGAAAGCCTGATGGGCGAGAAAATGGGCGAATGGCTTGAGGAAAACCCCAACGACGCCAAGGCGATCATCCAGAAGATCATCGACGCGGCAGCCGCTCGCGAAGCCGCGCGCCGCGCCCGCGAGATGAGCCGCAAGGGAGCGATGAGCGTCGCCAGCCTTCCTGGCAAACTTGCCGATTGCCAGGAGCGGGATGCAACCAAGGCGGAGCTGTTCCTGGTCGAGGGTGACTCGGCTGGCGGATCGGCCAAGCAGGGCCGCGACCGCAAAACTCAGGCGATCCTGCCGCTCAAGGGCAAGATCCTCAATGTCGAACGCGCGCGGTTTGATCGCATCATCTCTTCGAAAGAAGTCGGCACGCTGATCCAGGCCATGGGCACGGGCATCCGCGATGAATTCGACCTCGAAAAGCTGCGCTATCACAAGATCGTGATCATGACCGACGCCGATGTCGACGGCGCGCATATTCGCACCTTGCTGTTGACCTTCTTCCACCGGCAAATGCCCGAGATCGTCAAGGCCGGACACCTCTTCATCGCGCAGCCGCCGCTCTACAAAGTCAGCAAGGGGCGCAGCGAGGTCTATCTCAAGGATCAGGCCGCGCTTGATCGCTATCTGGTCGATGCTGGCCTGCAGGGCCGCGTGCTCGAAACCGCGGGCGGTGCGCGCTCAGGCGATGATCTGCACGATCTGGTTGAGCATGCGCTGCGGCTGAAGAACCTGCTTGGCTTTGTTCCGCGCCGCTATGACATGGCGATCGTCGAACAGATGGCGCTGTCGGGCGCGCTCGATCCGCAGCTGACGGCAGAGATGCGCAAGCAAGCGCTCGATCTGACCGCGCAGCGCATGCAATTGGGCGACACTGAAGCGCAATGGAGCGCCAATCTGCTCGACAGCGGCGATGTTCAATTTGAGCGGCTGTGGCGCGGCGTGACCGATGTCCACGATATCGATGCGCGCTTCCTCTCGAGCACCGAAGCGCTCAAATTGCACGGCCTCGCAGCACCACAAGCCGAGGCCTATGCCCAGGCTGTGCGGCTGGTCAAAGGCAGCGACAATGTCGATGAGGCTGAGGACGAGAGCGAAGAGACGCCGGTGGCAATGGACGAAGACGCCATCATCCGGCCGACGCAATTGCTCGACGCGGTGTTTGCAGCAGGCCGAAAGGGCCTCTCGATCCAGCGCTATAAGGGCTTGGGCGAAATGAACGCCGAACAGCTGTGGGAGACCACACTCGATCCCGAAAACCGCGCTCTTCTGCAGGTCAAAGTCGAGGACGCTGACGTCACCGACGAGATCTTCACCCGCCTGATGGGTGACGTTGTTGAGCCGCGGCGCGAATTCATCCAGGACAATGCGCTCAACGTCGCAAACCTTGATGTTTGATCACTAACTCCCAAATCGAGGAAGCAATGGACGAGCCAAATCACACCAACGAGCTCGAATATGCCAGCTTCCTGATCTTGCTGGCAGCGGTGACCATCATGCTGCTGGTGATCGCGTGGCCCTTCGCCACGCCATTGCTTTGGGCAGCCCTGGCTGCGATCATGTTCCAGCCGCTTTACAAATGGTCGCTGCGCAAGACGCGCGGGCGGCGCAATCTGGCCGCTTCGCTTTCACTGCTGATCATCTTCTTCGCGGTGCTGATGCCAGCGCTGTGGGTCGGGACCTTGGTGGCGCAGGAAGCGCTCGAATTGGTCCGCGGGCTGCAGCGCAATCCGATCGACCTCGAAGCGACGTTCAACACGATTTACGCCTCGCTCCCCTCCGTTGTGCAGGAAGCGATTGATGACAGCGGTTGGACCGACATTTCCGAGGTCCAGGCCCGCTTGCAGGGCATACTCGGCGAAAGCGCGGGCATGCTGGCGAGCCAGGCCGTGTCGATTGGCAGCGGCGCCCTCGGCTTCGTGCTGAGCTTTGGTGTTGGTCTCTATGTCACCTATTTCCTGCTGCGCGATGGCTCGCGCATCGGTGAAACCCTGGTCCATTCAGCGCCGGTCGAACGCGAGATCGCAGACCGCTTGGCTGAGCGCTTCCTCGGCATTGTGCGCGCAGTGATCAAAGGATCGGGCGTTGTTGGCCTCGTCCAAGGCACTTTGGGCGCGATCACAATGTGGATCGCGGGCGTCCCCTCGGCCCTATTGCTGGGCGTGCTGATGGCAATCCTGGCGCTGATCCCTGCGGTCGGAACCGCGCTGGTTTGGGCGCCGGTCGGCATCTGGCTGCTGATCTCTGGTGAGATCTGGCAGGGCGTGTTTGTCCTTGGCTCAGGCTTCATCATCATCTCCTCAGCCGACAATGTTCTCCGCCCAATCCTGGTTGGCCGCGACACCGGCATTCCCGACTGGATCATCCTGGTGACGACCCTGGGCGGTCTGTCGCTGGCTGGCTTTTCCGGTATCGTGCTGGGGCCGCTTGTCGCCGGCCTGTTCCTCGCCAGCTGGTCAATCCTGCAGGAGCAGCGCGCCGAAGACGAAGAAGCGCGCCTACGCTACAGCCCGCGGGTTGGCGTCGATGGCAAGGCCATCCCCATCCCTGAGCCCGAGGTCACAGCTTCCAAGGCCGAAGACGCCTGATCATGTGGAGACCGGTTCAACCTGGCAGCCAGGCGGAGCAGGTTGGACGGCTGTTTCTCGCCGCAGTCGTGGTCGTCTGCCTGCCATCACTGCCGTTTGGCAATTACCTGATTTATCCCTTCATGATCCTGACCACCTGGTTCCACGAAATGGGCCATGGCCTGGCTGCGATCGCCAGTGGGCAGGATTTTGAGCGTTTGCTGATCTTCGCCAACGGCTCGGGCATTGCAGAGAGCCGTCTCGACGGCGATGCCGGACCGCTCACTCAGGCTTTCATCGCGGCAGGTGGTCCCCTGGCTCCGAGCGCGATTGGCGCCGTTCTGATCCTTGCGAGCGCACACCAACGCCTGTGGCGTCCCGCGCTCTACGCTCTGGCGGGATCGATCGTCCTGTCGGTTCTGCTCTATGTGCGCAGCACGGTTGGCCTCACCGTCCTGCCACTCACCGCCGGAGTGCTGGCCCTGCTCGCCTGGCGCGCGCCTGACGGGCTGGTCCGCTTCAGCTTGCAATTCCTAGGCATGTTGGCCGCGCTCAGCATGCTGCGCGACTTCGATTACCTGTTTACCGAAGATGCGGTGATCGGCGGCCGCGCCATGAAGTCAGACACGGGCGCGATCGAACAGGCGCTTCTGCTGCCCCATTGGTTTTGGGCCGCCAGCATCATTCTCGTTTCCGCGGTGATGATCGGCGCAAGCCTCAAATATGCCCTTTCGGACAAACGCCGCGCACCACCTGCCAAGCTGCCCCCCAATGTGCTTCGCTTCGGACGCAAGGATAGCTGACCGGTGGAGGGCAGCGCTGAACTCGACAAGGTCGCTGACCGGCTTGCCATAGAGCAAGTGCTGGCGCGTTATTGCCGTGGGATCGATCGTTGTGACCCCGACGAGCTGAAGCGCGTGTTTGCCGACAATGCTCAGATCGATTTCGGCGACGGTCCCAAACCTCGCGATGAGACGATCGCTGACCTGATGGAAGGGCTCGGCGCGATGCGATTGACGCACCACAATATCGGCAATGTCATTTGCGAAATTGACGGCGAGCGCGCCCGGGCAGAAACCTATTGCGTGGCCTATCACTGGCTGCCGGGCGATCCCGAGATCGAATTGGTGGTTGGCGGTCGCTATCTCGATCAGCTCGAGAAGACCGCCGGCGCTTGGCGTATTGTCGATCGCCGCTACATCATGGATTGGAACCGCCAGAGCCCGTCAACCATGCAGGATGCGGGCGGGCTCTATGACACATTGCTGCGCCGCGGCGCGCGCAAGCCGGATGATCCATCTTTTGAGTGGTGGCGCGACAGCGCGGACTAGCCGGCGATGCGTATAGTGTTGACGCCTTTGGCGCCTTCGCCCGCTTCACCCGAAAGTCCGATGAACATCGTATCGACAATCCGGGCCAGCTTCTCTTCGTTGAGCTTCTCACCGAGATAAATCATCGCGTCAGGCAAGGTGTAAGTCGACACCATCTGGTTGATCAGCGACAGCGCCTCTTCAATCTCAAGGCCGGCGAAGAAACCATCTGCCTGCGCCTGTGCAATCAACTCGCAGAGATAGTGATCGGCCAGATCGACATAGGATCGCACGCGTTCAAAATTGGCGGCACCCATCTCGCAGATGATGGTGAAATATTCGGGATCCTCGCGATATCGCTGACGCGAAATCTCAAACCGCCGCAGGAAGAATTCGTACATCTTGCGATTGGGCGGAAGGTCGCTTGCCAGGACCTCTTCCATCACCGCCAGATGCGGCTCGAGCCAGATCTTGGCGACCGCATCGAACAGGTCGTCATCATCATCGAACAATTGCTCAAACCGGCCGCGCGAGAGACCGGTCTCGGCGCGGGCCGCCGCATAGGGGATTTCAACCCCGCGTTCTTTCACAAGATCGAGCACAAACCGCGCAATGCGTTCGCGCTCGCTTAAACGTGTTTCCGGCGACAATGCCATCGTTCGCTCACCCTCATGACTGAGGCCTAGATAGGCGCGCGAGGCGCTGGCTTAAAGATATATCTTGTATTTTTTGTGCGACGCAAAATCGCATTGGTCGCAGCGCTGCCACCGCTGGGCGGATCAGAACTCGTTCTTGCCCGCAATAATGTCGCGCGCTTGCTGTTCGAGCACTTTGTAGCGGTCGAGATCGGGAATTTTGGACCGGAACCATTCAGCGATCTTGAGCAGATCCTCGCCGTAATTGCCGCTCGGCATCATTGGCGGGCTGAAGCCGATCGTACGCTTCTTATTGTCGGCATAGGCCAACACGATCGGCACACCTGCGGCTTTGGCGATGTTGTAAAAGCCCGATTTCCATTTGCCGTCGCTGCTCCGTGTCCCTTCGGCAGCGATCACCAGCGCCAGTTCTGCTCGTCTTTTGAACTCGGTTGCCATTTGCTCGATCGTGTTGTTCTTCTTGGTACGATCGACCGCGATCCCGCCCATATCAAGCATGAAGTTCCTCATCATGCCTTTGAACAGAGTATGCTTGCCCATGAAATTGGGCTGGACCTTTTCCGCCTTGGTTGCCCCGGCGAAAAAGACAAAGTCCCAGTTTGAAGTGTGAGGCGCGCCCGCGATCACGCATTTCTTCACGCCTTGGGGAAAGCGCTCTTCGATCCGCCAACCCTTGAGCCAGTAGAAGAACAGGATGATCCGATTCACAATACGCGAAAGCAAAGTGACATTGCGGGTTTCATTGTGACGCAAATCTCTCTCCCTTGTGAGCCTGCCTAGCAGTTACGCAGGGGAAAGCGATAGGTTTCAGTATTACGGCTCAATGCTTCCGTGCGCATCTACCGCGCTCATTGTTGCTACTTGGACAAGCCCATCCACTTCGCCCTGCATTACAACGCGAAACCAGTGGTCCTCATCGATCTTGACCTTATGCGTGTTTAGCAACCCAACCACCTCATCTCGCCAATTCGTCAAGTGCTCAAGCCAATCACGATAATTTGGCGGGTTACGATAAGGATTTTGCGCGTGTAGAACGTCTCCCAGCTTCCCATGTCTGGAAATGAGCTCCTCCTTTGTGAGAATAGGAACGTCCTTCACTTTCACATCAAAGCGAACACCCTCAAGGTCAGATTCGACCTCGTAAATTGGTTGAGGCAAGAAATTTGGATTCCCACTCGAAATGAACTTCACTATCTTCGCAAGATTCCAGTCTTTTTCATAGGACTTGCGAAGCCGGATATATCGATTCTTGTTCGCTGAGATTGTAGCGAATGCGATAAGTTCGTAGATCTTACGCAATTGAAGGGCGGCCAGTTCACAATTTGCTACAGACACAGTTGCCGATTGTCGGAATGGTGCCAGAGATTTGTCAAGAATACTCGTTCGACGCTTAATCTCTTCCATGCATGCAGCATAACGTTCCCAATCCACAATCTACATCCTGAACACGCCAAAGGCGGGCCGCTCGGCGATCGGCGCTTCGAGGGTGGCCGCAAAGGCCAGGCCCAGCACATCGCGGGTCTGGACCGGATCGATCACGCCATCATCCCACAAGCGCGCGGTTGCGTAATAGGGATTGCCTTCGTCTTCGTATTTCTGGCGGATCGGCGTCTTGAAGGCTTCGGCTTCTTCCTCGCTCCAGCTGTCGGCATCACGGTGGACTGTCGCGAGAACCGAAGCCGCTTGCTCGCCGCCCATCACGCTGATCCGGGCATTGGGCCAGGTAAACAGGAAGCGCGGGGAATAGGCGCGGCCAGCCATGCCGTAATTGCCCGCCCCGAATGAGCCGCCAATCACCACGGTGATCTTGGGCACAGTCGCGGTCGCGACGGCGGTGACAAGCTTGGCGCCGTGCTTGGCGATGCCTTCCGCCTCATACTTGCCGCCGACCATGAAGCCCGAAATATTTTGGAGGAACAGCAGCGGAATACGTCGCTGGCAGGCAAGCTCGATGAAATGCGCGCCCTTTTGCGCGCTCTCGCTGAACAGCACGCCATTATTGGCGAGGATTGCCACCGGCATGCCCCAGATATGCGCAAAGCCGCATACGAGCGTGCTGCCATATTGCGCCTTGAATTCATGGAATTCACTGCCGTCGACCAACCGCGCGATCACCTCTTTGACGTCATAGGGCGCGCGGACATCCTCGGGCACAAGCGCATAGAGGTCATCCGCGTCGAATTTGGGCGGGCGCGGATCCTTGAGGCTGATATCCTTGGCCGCGCCGGTGTTCTCGCCCAACTGGCTGACAATATCGCGAACGATCGTCAGCGCATGCTCGTCATTCTCCGCCAGATGATCGACCACGCCCGATTTCTTGGCATGGAGATCACCGCCGCCCAGATCTTCGGCGCTGATCTCTTCACCGGTCGCGGCCTTCACCAATGGCGGGCCAGCGAGGAAGATCGTGCCCTGATTGCGCACGATCACGGTCTCATCCGACATGGCCGGGACATAGGCGCCCCCGGCGGTGCACGATCCCATCACGCACGCGATCTGCGGAATGCCAAGCGCCGACATATTGGCCTGATTGAAGAAGATGCGGCCAAAGTGGTCGCGATCGGGAAACACTTCGGCCTGGTGTGGCAGGTTGGCCCCACCGCTATCGACCAGATAGATGCAAGGCAGCCGGTTTTCCTGCGCGATCTCCTGTGCGCGCAAATGCTTTTTGACCGTCATCGGATAATAGGTGCCACCTTTGACCGTCGCGTCGTTGCAGACGATCATCACCTGGCGTCCCGATACGCGGCCAATCCCGCAAATGATCGAGGCGCCGTTGACGTCGCCAGTGTACATCCCATTGGCAGCCAATTGGCCGATCTCGAGGAACGGCGAGCCAGGATCGAGCAAGCGCTCGACACGCTCCCGAGGGAGCAGTTTTCCCCGCGACACATGGCGATCGCGATGCTTTTCAGGCCCGCCGAGCGCCGCTTCGGCAACGCTGGCGCGCAGATCACTGGCCAGCGTCTGATTATGCTCCGCGCGTGCCTTCGCATCCGGCGCTTCGCGATCGAGCTTGGTGATGAGAACAGGTGCCGTCATTGGGTGCCCTCCAGGCCTTTGACGATAATCACTTCGGCGGTTGCGCCAGCGTCGCGATGCTTGCCGATCTCGACATATTCGGGCGACAACAGCCATTCAAACAGCTGCGGCTTGCTGGGGAATTCGATCAGCACCGACCGCGTTGCGTTCCAATCGCCGCCAACCACTTGCGGCTCTTCGTCCACGCTCAGCAATTTGCCATCATACTTCTCGAAGATCTCCATAAAGCGATCAGCATATTTGTCGTATTCGCTGCGATCATGGATCGTGAGCCGCGTGATCATATAGACCGACATCAGATGACTTCTCCGAGAAGGATGAGGATCCCGATCGCCGACAGGACATAGCCGCCGGGATGCTTGGATTTGAGCATGACCAGATTGGTCAGCCCAAGCAGCAGCCACAGCCCGCCGCTCAGCCAGACCAGCAAATCAGGCGTGTCGGGTAGCAGGATGATCACCGCCGTGAGCAGGAAGAACCCGCTCGACGCATGCCAGCCAAACTTTGTGATGGCCTGAGTGCCAGGCTGCTGGATGAAAGGATCATCGGCGGCCAAAGTTGGCGTGATGAGGCGCTTCTGCCCCATGATTGAATGAAAGAGCGCGGCGAAAACGATCAATCCCGAAGCGATAATGTGGAGAATGTTCATTCGGAGCCCTCCAGGCTGAGCCAAAGCCGCAAGAGATGCCGCGCTTTGCCGTCTTCCGCCCAATCTTCATAGGCCGTGCGGGAATGGACGGTGAAGTGATTGGAGATGAATTGCATGTCGCCGACGCGCAGTTCCATGTCGAGATGAAACTCCGGATCCATCGCCAAAGCCTCATAACGATCGAGCAAGGCAACGCCGGCCTCGTCCAACGGCGGGATGCCATCATGCTGATAGGCTGATCGATAATAGTCCGAATGCCAGAATGTCCTCAGCACGCCACCATTGAAACAGGCTGGCTGAATGGGAAACACCGGCGCCTCATCCGATTTGTGTTCGCCGCGGCGATCGAGCAGGATCGGCGCAAACAATCTTTGCGCCAGCTCGGGCTCTTCCCGCTGCAGATGATTGAAGATCGAGATCGATGAAGCGATGCGGCTTTCGCCGCCCTTCTTGGCAGGTTGCAGGCACAGCAGGCCGACAACATCTGCAGCATCGCAATGGAATGCAATGTCACCAGCGGTGCGATAGCGCCGCACATTGGGGTCGCCCGCTTCTTCGCCATAATCGCGAACATGGCCCAGCAATTCGCCTTGCGGGTTCTGACCGCCCGGCACGCCGAGATGGTGCCCCAGGCCCCAATAGGCGCGTGAGGAGGCCTCTTCGCCCCATCGTTCAACCGGCAGACCAGTGACCAGTACAAAGCCGCGACCTTCGCGAAGCGTTGATCGCCAGCTTGCGATCCTCTCAGCCAGACCAGGCAGCGCGAAATTCTCACGCGAAATGTGATCCATTGACAGATTGGAGGTTGCGTCGAGCGCGGCTTCAAACTCCGCAATGTCATCATCGCTCAGACCATATTGCCAGCTTTCAGGCGCCGAGCGCATGGCCTGCGCGTCCCACGCCGCCGGATGATCCACCACTTGTGAGATCGCCCCATCGTGATCGCGCATGAAATAATGCAGCGCTTGCTCGCGAAAGGTGCGAAATTCGGCCATGATCAGCCCGCAGCTCCGATCAGCTCACGCCCGATCAACATGCGGCGGATTTCATTGGTGCCGGCGCCAATGTCGAGCAGTTTGGCGTCGCGCATATAACGCTCGACCGGCCAATCGAGCGTGTAGCCAGCGCCGCCAAGGGCCTGCACGCTTTCAGCAGCAACCTTGAAGGCGTTTTCCGACGCCAGCAGGATCGCCCCCGCCGCGTCAAAGCGAGTGGTCTGGTCGGCATCACACGCCTTTGCCACCGCATAGGTATAGGCCCGCGCCGATTGCAGCGCGACATACATGTCGGCGACCTTGGCCTGCATCAGCTGGAAGGAGCCGATTGGCTTTCCAAATTGCTTGCGCTCGCGAAGATAGGGGATGACCGTGTCGAGACAGGCCTGCATGATGCCGAGCTGAAGGCCCGCGAGCACCACGCGTTCATAGTCGAGACCGCTCATCAGCACACCGACGCCGCCATTGAGCGGACCCATGACGTTCTCTTCGGGCACTTCGCAATTGTCGAATACCAGCTCTGCCGTTGGCGAGCCGCGCATGCCCACCTTTTCGATCTTCTGCCCGATGCTGAAGCCCGGCATATCCTTCTCGATCAGGAAGGCCGTGATGCCACGCGACCCGGCATTGCCATCGGTCTTGGCGTAAACAACCAAGGTGTCAGCATAGGGCGCATTGGTGATCCAGAACTTGGTCCCGTTGAGGATGAAGCCACCTTGGACCGCTTCGGCCTTGAGCTTCATCGAAACGACGTCTGAGCCCGCGCCAGCTTCTGACATCGCCAGCGACCCCACATGCTCACCCGAGATCAGTCCCGGCAGATATTTCGCCTTTTGCTCCGGATTGCCCCAGCGGCGGATTTGGTTGATGCAGAGATTTGAATGTGCGCCGTAGGACAGGCCCAAGGATGCGCTCGCCCGGCTCACCTCTTCAACCGCGATTACGTGCTCGAGATAGCCCAGGCCCAGGCCGCCATCTTCTTCGGCTACGGTGATCCCGTGCAAGCCAAGCTCACCCATCTGGCGCCACAACTCGGCCTGCGGGAAATAGTCTTCGCGGTCGATCTTGTCGGCGAGGGGGGCAATCTGCTCATCGGCAAAGCGCCCCACGCTCTCGCGGATCATCTCGGCGCCTTCGCCAAGCTGGAAGTCGAAATCGGGTGTCGCGCGCATAATCATTCCTGATTGAGAAATATCGTTGCTTGCCCATATCAGCGCCAAGCCAGCACGCAAACCGGTTGCAATCGAAATTATGTCCGTCGCTCAGACAATTTGTGATGCTTCTGGTTTGATGTATGGCCCAATTCGACGGGGAACCCATGGCAACCTTAAGCGACGCTCAAACTTGGCCCGCAGAGACGCCGCCAGCGCAGCAATTCTGCGCCGAGGACAAGCGCCTGCAAGTGATGGCAAGCTATGGCATTGACGAGCTTGACGGCGATGAGGAGCTCGCGCGTATTGCGCGGTTCGCAGCGCTGCTGTGCGACACGCCAAGCGCAACCGTCAGCGTGGTTGAAGCCGAACGCCAGAGGTTCCTGACCCATGAAGGGCAGGACGTTCTCGAAACGCCGCGTTCGACCAGCTTTTGCGCGCACGCCATGCTTGAGTCGGACATGCTCGAAGTCCTTGATGCCAGTGCGGACGATCGTTTCGCCGATTTCGCGCTTGTGCGAGGCGAAGCCCATGTCCGCTACTATGCCGGGGCGCCTCTGGTGTCTTCCGAAGGCGCGCCGATTGGTGCGTTGTGTGTGACCGACACGAAGCCGCATACCGAACCCCTAGACGCCAATCAGCGCGAAGGGATGCGCGTGCTGGCGATGGCAGTAAAACGGCGGCTCGAAGCGCATCGCCAACGCAGCCAGGCCGATCGCGAATTGCGAGCCAGCGCGGCTCGATTGCAATCCATGCTCGACAGTGTGCCCGACATTGCCTGGTCCGCTGCTCCCGGTCCGGTGTTCGATTTCTTCAATGCGCGCTTCGCCGAAGTGACTGGGGTTGAGCCACCCAAGGAAGTCGAGGACTGGCGCAAAGTCATCCATCCTGATGATTTTGAAGCGTCGCTGGTCAAATTCCAGCACGCGATCGAAAACACCGCTTTGTTTGAGGATGAGTGGCGACTGATCCAGGCTGATGGCAGCTATCGCTGGATCGTGTCGCGCGCCGTTCCCTCCAGCGATGACCCAGAAACGGCGCGCTGGTTCGGCACGCTGACCGACATCGACGATCGCTATCGCATCTCGCAAGAGCGCGAATTGCTTGCGGGCGAGCTGGCGCATCGGATCAAGAATATTTTCTCTGTCATCACCGGCCTGGTGACCCTGCGCGCGCGCGACAATCGCGAGCACCAGGAATTTGGCAAGGAGCTGTCCGAGAATATTCGCGCATTGGCGCGTGCTCAGGAATTCGCTCTACCGCTTGATCGCAAACGCGGTGAAGACCTAATCGAGCTGCTGGAAATCCTGATGACGCCCTATGGCACCGGTGACGGCCTGGCCGTTACCATTTCAGGCGACGCGGTCCGGTTCGGGCGGCGAGCAGCCACACCGCTCGCTCTAGTATTCCACGAGCTGGCGACCAATTCCGCGAAGTATGGCGCTCTGAGCGTTGCTGAAGGTCATATCGACATTGCCGTGCTCAAGGAAGGCGACAACGCCATCATTCGCTGGCGTGAAAGCAATGGACCACAGGCAGTAGCACCAACGGGATCGGGATTCGGCTCGCGACTTATGGCCATGTCGATCGAGTATCAGCTCGCAGGGTCAATGGATCACGATTGGCGCGAAACGGGATTGGAAGTGACTGTCAGCTTGCCACTGGAAAAGCTCGCGGAATAGCCGCTTGGCCTTGACCTCTAGCGCCGCTAGGCTGGTGGAGGAGAGAGACGAACCATCGCCCAAACCCAAGATACTAACCAAGCCGCATCCGAGACCGTGCTGCGGTTTGACCAAGTCGAGCGCCGATATGGCGAGGTTTTCGCTGTCGCCGGAGTGGATTGCAGCATTGCCAAAGGCAGCTTTGTTGCATTGGTCGGTGCGTCCGGTTCGGGCAAGTCTACCTTGCTCAAAATGGTCAACACGCTGACCGTCCCCAGCGCTGGTCAGGTGCTGCTGGATGGCGCAGACGTCACCCAATCAAATCCCGCAATCCTGCGCCGCAGGATCGGCTATGTCTTCCAAGGCATCGGCCTGTTCCCGCATTTCAGCGTTGGCGAAAATATCGCGATCGGACCGCGACTAGCTGGACAAACGCTCGCCCCGGAACGCATCGCCGAATTGCTGCAATTGGTCGAACTTGATCCCGAAATGGCGAGCAGAATGCCCGATCAATTGTCGGGCGGCCAGCGACAACGCGTCGGCGTGGCTCGCGCGCTGGCGGGCGATCCGGAAATTCTCTTGATGGATGAGCCATTTGGCGCGCTCGATCCGATCACGCGCGACGCGCTTGGCGAACGCGTGCGCCAGCTGCATCTTGAGCTTGGCCTGACCACGATCATGGTGACGCATGACATGGCGGAGGCCCTGTTGCTGGCCGACCGCGTATTGGTGATGCAATCAGGCGAAATTGTAGCCGATGAGACACCGCGGTCCTTGCTTAGCGGCGCTGGTGGCGAAATTGCACAAGGTCTGGTTGCGGTTCCACGCGACCATGCAGCCAAGCTTGCTGTGATGGAAGCCAGGTCGAGTGAGGGAGCCGTTGCATGAGCGGCTTTTGGGAGAACCTGTTTGGCTTGGGCGACAAGCTCGCGGCTCATGTCGTCCTGGCGGCGAGCGCGATTGGCCTCGGTATCCTGGTTGCCTTGCCGCTGGCGGTTTGGGCCAGTCGATCTCAACCTGTCGCACGGATCGCGCTGGGTTTTGCAAGCCTGGTGCAGACCATCCCAGCTTTGGCCTTGCTCGCGCTGTTCTTCCCGATCCTGCTGAGCCTGCGAGCCGTGTTGGGAGAAGGTCTGCCGACACTGGGCTTTCTGCCCGCTTTGCTCGCGCTAGCGCTCTACGCATTGCTGCCGATCCTGCGCAATGCGGTTACGGCTCAAACCAATCTCGACCCGGGCGTGCTCGAAGCGGCAGACGGTGTAGGAATGACCGGGTGGCAGAAGCTGGTGCTGGTCGAAGCGCCTCTCTCTGCGCCCTTCATCATGGCTGGCATTCGCACTGCGAGCGTGTGGACGATCGGCGCAGCGACGTTGTCGACCACGATTGGCCAACCCAGTCTTGGTGATCCAATCTTCGCCGGCCTCCAAACGCAGAATTGGGCGCTGGTCTTGGCAGGTTGCGTCGCCAGCGCAGGCCTCGCGCTAATTGTCGATGCCTTGCTGGGCGTGATCGAGCGTGGTTTCGCCAATCGCAGCCGCTGGCAATGGCTGACCGGCCTTGTGACGGTCGCTATCGGTGTCATGGGAGCCTTGGCTTACCAGAGCGGCGGCGAACGCGACGAGAACACGATCGTGATCGCGTCAAAGCAGTTTTCCGAACAATATATTCTCGCGCAATTGATTGGGTCACAGCTGGAAGCAGCGGGCTTCTCTGTCGAATACCGCGATGGGCTGGGGTCCGCCGTGGTCCACAACGCGGTTGCGTCCTCGAGCATCGACATTTCAGTCGACTACACCGGCACGATCTGGACCAACCATCTCAAACGCAATGACAATCCCGGTCGTGACGCGATGTACGAGACGATTGTCGAGTGGGAGCAGCGCGAGAACGGCGTGCGTGTCCTCGGCAAGCTTGGCTTCGAAAATGCTTATGCCTTTGCCATGCGCGAGGATCGCGCGCGCGACCTGCAGCTGACATCGCTTGAGGATCTTGTCGCGGTGGCAGGCCAGCTGACGGTTGGCGGTGACCCGGAATTCTTTGAACGGCCCGAATGGATCTCGGTCCGTGACGCCTATGGCATGGAGTTCCGCGAGCAACGCAATTTCTCGCCCACCTTCATGTACAATGCACTTCGGTCGGGAGAGGCGGATGTCATCAGCGCTTACACCTCCGACGGCCGTATCGCCGCAGATCGACTGGTGGTGCTCGCAGATCCGCTAGAGGCTCTGCCCAGCTATGATGCGATGATCATGATGTCGCCACGCGTGGCCGGGAATGAAGAGGTCGCGGCGGCGCTCCAGCCTCTGATTGGAGCGATCAGTGTCGAGCATATGCGCGAGGCCAATTTCGCGGTTGATCGCGAGGGAGACGGCAAGCTTGATCCAGCCGATGCAGCAGCCGAGCTTGCGGGCAAGATTGGCCTTTGAATTCGGTGATCAGCGCGCGCGGCGCCAGGTCTGTGTCTGGCAGAACGGCCCGATGCAGCCTTTGACTTCAAGCACGTTGGTGCCCTTGCGGCGAATGACCGAGCGATAGGACTTGCCCGTGTTGGGATCGTAGATCCGGCCGCGCCACAGGCTGCTCTCTTCGCTGAAATTTGTCAGAATGGGCAATCCCAGCAGCTTGCGTTTACGCAGGCTTGGATCGGGATTGTAGATGTCGCGCTGATCGGCGCCATCCGGCGGGGTGACCAGAAAACGATCGATCTTGCCGCAAGTGGTTGCACCGCATTTGCTGATGACGATCACAGCATCCTTGTCTTCGGTGATCCAGCGACCGTTGATTGGGTCAGCTGCCAATGCGGGGGCAGCGCCCATCGCCAGCACTATCAATGCCATTTTTCCAAGAATGCGAACCATGTGTCTTCTCCCACGAGCTATAAGGCATACGCGAAAGCGGTTTGATAGGTTACAGATTAATCAAATCCGACGCCGTGCGGCCAGCCCGGCCCGGCGACGCCCAGCACCTTGAACAGAGTGCCCATCTGGCCATCAGCTGCCAAGCGATCGCGCTGACGCCGCAGTTTGGCTTTCTTGTCGGGTGACTTGCGCTGCAATGCTTCGAGCCTCGTGTCGATGCCCAGATCCATCAACCAATCGCCCTGCATTGCAATCCCCATAACCTCGGCACCATTGGCTTTGGTCACCTGTTGCAGCAGCTCGAAATCGACATGGGCGGTCAGGTCCATTTCGCCAGGATGCGCGAATACATCGACCTTTTCATGGGCTCTGATCGCCTGCAAACTTGATCCGGCGCTGAGTTCGAACCCGCCATAGTCAATGATCAGACCCGCACCGCCTTGCGCCGCGAGCCGGGTCGACAGCTCAGCCATGATGGCGGAGGCCGCCGGGCTGGTTTCGATCATCGTGCCCTGGCTGGCCTTGCGCCAGCTTGGCGGAACGACGGCATCCATCGGCTTGTCGCCCGCTACGAACACGAAATTGTCCCCGTCGAGGCCAACCATACGCTCATGCCAACCCTGGGCCGAACGGATCAGCTGATGCACCGGCAGGGCGTCGAAGAACTCATTCGCTACGACCAGCAGCGGCGCATCCTCTGGCACCGTCGAAAGATCATCATGATGGTGGACGTCGGGAAATGCGTCGCGCTGAATTTTGCGCAGCGCGC
>Ga0207422_1002941_pt1 | contig 19295 bp, 9 predicted proteins | sample MarCyaLeptolynsp_FD_187757 | JGI IMG/M metagenome (GOLD analysis project Ga0207422, IMG submission 187757) | Marine cyanobacterial communities from Panama - species 1 Leptolyngbya sp. (SPAdes) | ecosystem: Environmental > Aquatic > Marine > Unclassified | place: Panama: Panama City | collected...
CGGACAGCGCCGATGACTGGAGCCGCTTTGCCGCCTATCACCTGCGTGCTGCCCGCGACGCCGCCAGCCGCTCGGCGCGCAATCGCCACAACGAGGACGCCTATCTGGCGGCCCTGAACAGCTACCTGCGCGCCGCGGCTCCTGCGGGGCAGGCCGACGCCCTTGCCCTTGCCGCCGATGCTCAGGAGGCCCGCGGTCGCGGGCGGGACATGCTGCATCTCCTGCGCCTGGCCGAGGACACCGCGCCGGGCCTGCTGCCCGCAGAACGGCTGGAGGCGGCGATTGCCAAATACGGCTTCCGCGTCACCGGCTCCTCGGTCGAAAGCGACAGCGCCGCGCCGCGGATCTGCGCCGAGTTCAGCGAGGATCTGGAACAGGCGGGCACCGATTACGAAAACTACGTGCGTCTTGACGGCGCGGCGCTGGCGGTCACCGTCTCGGGGCGGCAGCTGTGCCTCGACGGTGCCGAACATGGCCAGCGCTACCGCATCACCCTGCGCCGCGGCCTGCCCGCCGCCAATGGCGAGCAGCTCTACAAGGATACCGAGCTGACCCATTACGTGCGCGACCGCGCGCCCCAGGTGCGCTTTCCGGGCCGTGCCTATGTGCTGCCCGCGGGCGGCGAGGCAGCCGTGCCGGTGGAGACCGTGAACCTGACCGGGCTGGACCTGCGCCTGCGCCGCGTCAGCAGCCGCAACGTGCTGCGCACCCTGCAGGAGGGCTATTTCGCCCGCCCGCTGTCGCAATGGCAGGAGGATCACTTTGCCGCCGAGATCGCCGAGGACATCTGGCAGGGCAGCGCCGAGGTGGACAGCGCGCTCAACCAGGTGATGACCAGCCGCCTGCCGCTGGAGCAGGCGCTGGCGGGGCAGAAGCCGGGTCTCTACGCGCTCAGCGCGCGGGTGCCGGGGAGCGACCCGCAGGAGGACGCAGGGGCCACCCAGTGGTTCGTGATGACCGCGCTGGGTCTCAGCACCCTGTCGGGCAGCGACGGGCTGCATGTGCAGGTGCAGGGGCTGGCCGACGCCGCCCCGCGTCCGGGCGCCGAGGTCAGCCTGATCTCCGCCGCGAACGAGGTGCTGGCGACCGAGGTCAGCGACGCCAGCGGCTATGTCCGCTTTGCGCCCGGCCTGATCCGCGGCAGCGGCGGCGCGGCCCCGGCGCTGGTCACAGCCCGCACCGGGGGTGCGGCGGAGGAGACGGATTTCACCTTCCTGTCGCTGACCGATGCCGCCTTTGATCTGTCCGACCGCGGCGTGGCCGGACGGCCCGCGCCGGGGCCGGTGGACGTGTTCCTTGCGACCACCCGCGATGCCTTCCGCGCGGGCGAAACCGTGCATGTCACGGCGCTGGCCCGCGACAGCCGCGCGCAGGCTATCGAGGGCCTGCCGTTGACCGCCGTCCTGAAACGCCCCGACGGGGTGGAATACAGCCGCCAGACCTCCGCCCGCGGGCACCAGGGCGGCCATGTCTTTGCGCTGGCCACCGATGCCGCCGCCCCGCGCGGCACCTGGCGGGTCGAGATCCTCTCCGACCTCAGCGCGCCGCCGCTCGCCAGCCGCCAGATCCTGGTCGAGGACTTCCTGCCCGAGCGCATTGATTTCACGCCCCAGGTCGCAAATGCCGATGCGCTGCAGCCCGGCGGCGCTGCCCAGCTGTCGCTGCAGGCCGATTACCTGTTCGGCGCGCCCGGCGCCGGGCTGAAGATCGAGGGCGAGCTGCGCCTTGGCGCCGCTGACACGCTGGCGCAATGGCCCGGCTACCGCTTTGGCCGCTATGACGAGCCCGCCGCGGTGCAGACCGAATATTTCGGCGGCGCGCAGACCGGCCCGGACGGCAGCGCCGCCCTGCAGGTGCCGCTGCCCGCCCGCCTGCCCGCCGAGGGCAAGCCGCTGACCGCCACCCTGATCACCCGCGTCGCCGATGGCTCTGCCCGCCCGGTGGAGCGCAGCCTCGAGCTGCCGGTGCGCCCCGCTGGCCCGGTGATCGGCATCAAGCCGCGGTTTGACGAGGTCGCCGCCGAAGGCTCCGAGGCGGGGTTTGAACTGATCGCCCTGTCGTCGGACCTCACGCCGGTGCCGATGCGGGTAAAATGGACCCTGAACCGGGTCGAGACCCGCTACCAGTGGTATCAGCTCTACGGCAGCTGGAACTGGGAGCCTGTGACCCGCCGCAGCCGCATCGCCACCGGCGAGGCGCAACTGGGTACCGACCCCCTGCCGCTGGCACAGCCGGTGGACTGGGGCCGGTACGAGCTGGTGGTGGAGCGCCTCGACGGTGCCTATGCCGCCGCGGCCTATGATTTCTACGCGGGCTGGTACGCGCCCGCGGGCAGCAGCGAAACTCCCGCCCGGCTAGAGCTGTCGCTGGACCGCGAAACCTACGCCCCCGGTGAGACCGCCCGGCTACGCATCGTGCCGCCCGCCGCTGGCACTGCGCTGATCTCGGTGATGTCGGACCGGCTGATCCACCGCATGGCAGTGGAGGTCGGCGCAGGTGAAACCGTGATCCCGCTGGAGGTGACCGCCGACTGGGGCAGCGGTGCCTATGTCAGCGCCACGGTGATCCAGCCGGTTGCGGGCAAGACCGGCCGCAGCCCGCTGCGCGCGCTGGGGCTGGCCCATGCCGCCGTCGCCCAGCCCGGCCAGCAGCTCTCGGTCGCGATCGACGTGCCGGATGTGGTCCGCCCGCGCAGCACCCAGACCGCCCAGCTGCGCGTCGAAGGTGCCGCGGCGGGAGAGGAGGTCTGGCTGACCGTGGCGGCAGTGGATGTCGGTATCCTCAACCTCACCGGCTTTGCCAGCCCCGATCCCAGCGCCCACTACCATGGCCAGCGCCGGCTTGGGATGGAACTGCGCGATGTCTACGGCCGCCTGATCGACCCCGGCAACGGGGCGATGGGGCGGATCCGTTCGGGCGGCGATGCGGACAGCGGCATGAAGATGCAGTCACCGCCGCCGACGCAGGATCTGGTGGCGCTGTTCTCCGGCCCAGTGCAGGTCGGCGCCAATGGCGAGGCATCCTTCCCCATGCAGCTGCCGGCCTTCAATGGCACGCTGCGGCTGATGGCGGTGGCGTGGTCGGGCAAGGCCGTGGGCCAGGCCGAGGCCGACATGCTGGTGCGCGACCCGGTGGTGGTCACCGCCGCGATGCCGCGCTTCCTCGCCCCCGGCGACAGCAGCCGCGCGCGGATCGAGATCGTCCACGCCGACGGCCCGGCGGGGGCGATGGCGCTCTCTGCCAATGCTGCGGGCGGGCTGGCGCTGGGCGGTCTGCCTGCCTCCGTCACCTTGGCCGAACAGGGCAAGGCGGTGCTGGAGCTGCCGATCACCGCGCAAACCGTGGGCGACCACATGCTGGCTCTGACGCTCACCACGCCGGACGGGCAGCAGCTGCGCCAGGAGCTGCGGCTGCCGGTGCGCGCCAATGATCCGGTGGCGGCCCAGACCCGCCGCTTCACGCTGGCAGGCGGCGACAGCTTCCTGTTCAGCAAGGATGTCTTTGCCGGCCTGCGCCCCGGCACCGCGCGCGCCACGATCTCGGCCGGGCCGCTGGCGCGGTTCGACGTGCCGGGGCTGCTCGCCGAACTCGACCAGTACCCCTATGGCTGCACCGAACAGGTGGCCTCGCAGGCGATGCCGCTGTTGTACCTCAGCAGCGTGGCCAAGGTCGCGGGGCTGGGCGACGGGCCGGCGGTGAAGGCGCGCATCGAGGCCGCCATCCGCAAGGTGCTGACCCGCCAGGCCCCCAACGGCGCCTTCGGCCTGTGGCAGGCCGAGAGCGGTGAGTTCTGGCTTGATGCCTATGCCAGCGACTTCCTCAGCCGCGCGCGGGCGCAGGGGCATGAGGTGCCGCCGCAGGCCTTTGCCCAGGCGATGGACAACCTGCGCAACCGCATCAACTATGCCCCCGACTTCGACCGCGGTGGCGCGGATATCGCCTATGCGCTCTTGGTGCTGGCCCGTGAAGGCGCCGCGCAGATGGGTGATCTGCGCTATTATGCGGACGTGAAGGGCGATGCCTTCGCCACCCCGCTGGCCGCGGCCCAGCTGGGCGCGGCGCTGGCGGCCTATGGCGATCAGCGCCGGGCGGACCGGATGTTCGTCCGCGCCGCGCGGATGATCGCAACCGAAGGGCAGGGCGACAGCCGCCTCTGGCGCGCCGATTTCGGCACCGGTCTGCGCGACACCGCAGGGGTTCTGGCACTGGCGGCCGAGGCCGGATCCGAGGCGGTGGACCGCGCGGCCTTCACCGCCCGCCTGGCCGCTGCCGAGGGCCGCCGCTCCACCCAGGAGGCCGCCTGGACGCTGCTTGCCGCCCACGCCCTGTCCCGCACGCCCGAGGACTCCGGCCTTTTGGTCAACGGCCAGCCGGTGCCGGGGCCGTTCGTGCATGCCTCGGACGGGGCGCAGGTGCAGGACCTGGCGCTGACTGCCGCCAGCGGCCGCAGCGCCGAGATCACCCTGACCACCCTCGGCGTGCCCGAGGTGCCGCTGCCCGCGGGCGGCATGGGCTATACGATCAGCCGCAGCCACTACACGCTGGAGGGCGCGCCGCTGGACCTACAAACGCTGGCGGTCGGCACCCGATTCGTCACCGTGCTGGAGGTCACCCCGCATGAGGACACCGGCGCGCGGCTGATGGTCAATGACCCGCTGCCCGCCGGGGTGGAGATCGACAATCCCAACCTGCTGCGCTCCGGTGATCTGCGTGATCTGGACTGGTTGAAGCCCGCCGCCGCCACCCATGCCGAGTTCCGCAGCGACCGCTTCCTGGCGGCGCTGGACCTGCGCGAGGCCAAGCCGGTGACGCTGGCCTATATCGCCCGGGCGGTGACGCCGGGCGACTTCCACCACCCCGCCGCCTCGGTCGAGGACATGTACCGCCCCGCCTTCCGCGCCCGCACCGGGACCGGGCGCGTGGAGGTCAGGTGAAACGCCTGTTCAACAGAACCAAGGGCAGCGCCCGGCCCTGGGTGGGTGCGAAGCGCCCTCCCGTGGGGAGGGTCGGGCGCTGCCCGGCCTATCGGCCGGGCGGGCCGCTGCAATGGTGTGCAATTGTTTCGGCTGTGCTCTGCCTGTCTGCCTTCATCGGGGGGCGCGCCTTCGACGCCTGGATCGACCGCACCGACCTCCCTCTCACGCTCACCGAAACCTCCACCGAAGTCCTCGACCGCAACGGCCGACTGCTGCGCGCCTACCCGGTGGACGACGGCCTCTGGCGGCTGGCGGTGCGGCCCGATCAGGTCGACGCTGATTTCCTCGCCATGCTGCTGCGCTACGAGGACAAGCGGTTCTATGACCACGCCGGTGTCGATCCTCTGGCACTGATCCGCGCCGCGGGCCAGGCGCTGGGCAGCGGCCGCGCGGTCTCCGGCGGCTCGACCCTGACCATGCAGGTGGCGCGGTTGCTGGAGGACGGCACCACCGGGCGCTGGACGGGCAAGCTGCGCCAGATGCGGGTCGCGCTGGCGCTGGAGCGCCGCCTCAGCAAACCGCAGATCCTCACGCTTTACCTCACCCACGCGCCCTACGGTGGCGCGGTCGAGGGCATCCGCGCCGCCGCCCTGGGCTGGTTCGGCAAGGAACCTGCGCGCCTCACCCCGGCCGAGGCGGCCCTGCTGGTGGCCCTGCCGCAATCGCCCGAACGTCGCCGCCCGGACCGTTTTCCCGAAGCCGCCGCACAGGCCCGCGACCGGGTGCTGGCGCGGATGCAGCGCCAGGGACTGCTGAGCGCGGAACAGGTCGAGGCCGCCCGCCGCACCCCGCTGCCGCACCATCTGGCGGCGCTGCCGCAGCTGGCGCCACATCTGGCCGATCACGTGACCGCCGCCCGCCCCGGCCTGCGCAGGCTGCAGCTGACGGTGGACCGCCAGACGCAGGCGCGGATGCAGCAGCTGCTGGCCGACGCGGCCCGGCAGGGCGGCCCGCACCTTTCGGCGGCGCTGATTGCGGCCGATCACCAGACCGGCGAGGTGCTGGCCATGGTTGGCTCCCCCGATTACAGCGCCACCGCGCGGCGCGGTTTTGTCGACATGACCCGCGCCATCCGCTCGCCCGGCTCGACCCTGAAACCGCTGGTCTACGGGCTGGCCTTCGACCAGGGGCTGGCGCATCCCGAAACGCTGATCCATGACGGGCCGGTGAATTTCGCAGGCTACGCGCCGCAGAACTTCGACGGCGCCTTCCGCGGCGATATCCGCCTGCGCGAGGCGCTGCAGCAGTCGCTCAACATTCCGGTGGTGAAACTGACGCAGGAGCTTGGCCCGGCTCGCCTGCTGGGTGCGCTGCGGGCGGGCGGCGCGGAGGCGCAGCTGCCCGGCGGCGGCGCGCCGGGGCTGGCGCTGGCGCTGGGCGGCGTCGGGGTCAGCCTGGCGGATCTGGTGCAGCTTTACGCCGGGCTGGCGGCAGGCGGGCAGGGGCCGGGGCTGCAGGTGCTGCAGGGCGAAATGCCCGCCGCCCCCGCCCGGTTGATGTCGCCCGAGGCGGCCTGGCACCTGGGCGACATCCTGCGTGGCCTGCCGGTGCCGCCGGGCGCGCGCGCGGGCAGCATCGCCTATAAGACCGGCACCTCTTACGGCCACCGCGACGCCTGGGCGATCGGCTGGGACGGCCGCCACGTGATCGGCATCTGGATGGGCCGCGCCGACGGCACGCCGGTGCCGGGCATCTTCGGCGGCGACCTGGCCGCCCCGGTGCTGTTCGAGGCCTTCGGCCGCCTGAAGTCGGCGCTGGAGCCGCTGCCGCCGCCGCCCCTCGCAACGCTGATCGTCAGCGCCGCCGAGCTGCCGCCGCCGCTGCGCCGCTTCCGGCCCCGGGACGCGGCCTTTGCCGATGCCGCTGCGCCCGAGCTGATCTTCCCGCCGCAGGGCGCCCGGCTGGCGCTGGCGGGCGGCGAACTGACGCTGAAGCTGCGTGGCGGCACCGCGCCGTTTCTGGTGCTGGCCAATGGTGCGCCGGTGCTCAGCGGCGCGCGCAACCGGGAGATCAGCCTGCCCAGCCCCGGCGCCGGATTTTCTTCGCTGGTGGTGGTGGATGGGGCAGGCCGCTCCGACCGGGTAGACCTGCGGATCGATTGACAACAGCCCGACACGATCTGAGACGACGGTGGAGAGGTATTTCGCTTCGGGCTTTGCCCGAAGCGATCCGCGCCGCGCCCTTGGCGCGGCGCGCGGCCCAACGGCAAAGGGCGGCCCCGCAGGGGCGCCCGCTGCGGGCGGGAGCACCACCGCCAGAAATGACACAATGCAGCGGAGGGGAGGGCGTTATCGCCGCCCTTCGCGCAGCCAGCCTGCGGTGATGAAGAACGCCGCCAGCAGCAGCGCCAGCCAGCCGGGCAGCAGCGGCGCCTGGCTGACCGAAAGCGTCTCGTAAGCCTCGCGCGGGGTGAGGCCGATCCAGCCGCGCCCGGCTGCGGGACGCCCCGCGCGGGTGTTGCGCAGCGACGGCAGCCCGTCCTCCAGCCGCAGAATACCGCCGCGCCAGGGCGCCAGCACCGGCGCCAGCACGTCTCCGGTGGCCAGCGTCTGCTCAAACTCCCGCGGCGCGGCGGGGCCAAGGCCGACAACCGCGCTCTGGTCGCCGTCCTGCAGCCGGTACAGCCCCTGTTCCGGCCCCTCGTAGCGCGCCTCCCACTGGCCCGGCGCGGTCTCGCGCAAGCTCAGCTCCACCGTGCTGCCATCAGGGTTGGTCACCGTTACCGGCCCGGCCTGCGGCGCCAGCGTGCGGCGGAGGATCCGCATGCGCTGGCCGGTGGTCTCGGCCCACAGCGCCTCTTCCTCCAGCTCCGGCTCCTTCATCATCCAATGCGCCAGCCGCCGCAGCAGCTCCAGCTGCGGCCCGCCGCCCTCGTAACCGCGGCTCCACAGCCAGGCGTGGTCCGAGGCCAGGAGCGCCACCCGCCCTTCACCGACCCGGTTCAGCACCAGGAGAGGGCGCTCATCAGCGCCGCTCATCAGCACCTGGCCCTCGGGCGTGCGCAGGTCGATCTGGCGCAACCAGCGGCCCCAGTCCCCGGCGCCCTCCAGGCCCGAGGTCACCGGATGCTGGCGCCCCAGATCGGTCACGGCGGGGCGGAAGGCCTGCTCCAGCACCCGCGCCGACGGCTCGGCCGGCAGGATCAGCGACAGCGGCGAGCGGTAGATGCTGTCGGCGCTGGCAAAATCCGGCCCCGCCGCCACCAGCACTGCGCCGCCGCCCATCGCGTAATTGGCCACGTTGTCGAGGTAGATCGCAGGCAGGATGCCGCGCCGCTTGTAGCGGTCAAAGATGATGAGGTCGAAATCCTCGATCTTCTCCAGGAACAGCTCGCGGGTGGGGAAGGCGATCAGCGACAGTTCCTCAACCGGCACCCCGTCCTGCTTCTCGGGGGGGCGCAGGATGGTGAAATGCACCAGGTCGACGGCGCTGTCGGATTTCAGCAGGTTACGCCAGGTGCGCCCGCCGGCATGCGGCTCGCCCGACACCAGGAGCACCCGCAGCCGGTCGCGCACGCCGTTGATCTGCACCAGGGCGGAGTTGTTGCGCGCGGTCAGCTCGCCCGGTTCTTCCGGCACGCTGAAGCGGATTACGTTGCGGCCGCCATGCTGCAGCACCATCGGCAGCTCGAAATCGACGCCCACCGGCAGGGTAAAGCGCTGCGGCGCGCCGCCCGCGACGGAAACCTCCAGCGCCGCCAGGCCACGTTCCGAGGGCGCAGCCCCCTGGTCCTCGATCCGCAGCGTCAGCGTGACCGGCTCGCCGATGATGCCAAAGCCCGGCGCGTTCTTCACGATCAGGCGGCGGTCCCAGTCGTCCTCGCGGCCCGACAGCAGCAGGTGCATCGGCGCGGGCAGGTCCAGCGGCGGCTCGGCGTCATGCACCTGGCCGTCGCTCAGCGCGATGATGCCGGCCACCCGCGCGCGCGGCTCATCCGCCAGCGCCTGGGCAATCGCGCCCATCAGCCGCGTGCCTTCGTCGCCGGCGCCATCCGGCACGGTGATCCAGCGCACATCGGTGCCGGGACGGGCCTCCAGCGCCGCCTTCAGTTGCGCCCGCGCCTCGGCCACCTGCTGCGGGCGATCGCCCAGCTGCTGGCTGGCGGTCTGGTCCTCGGCGACGATGACGATGTCATCCAGCGCAGCGCGGTCCTCGCTCTGATGCACTGGTCCGCTGAGGGCGGCCAGCAGCACCAGCGCCGCCAGTGCCCGCAGGCCCCAGCCCGGCAGCCGCTTCCACAGCGCCAGCAGCAGCGCCGCCAGCGTCACCGCGACGGCAGCCCAGAGCACCGGCCAGGGCACCAGCGGGTCGAACAGGATTGTCTGTGTCATCGCGCGTGCCCCTATTGCCCCAGCCGGTCCAAAAGGGCCGGCACATGCACCTGGTCGGATTTGTAGTTGCCGGTCAGCACATGCATCACCAGGTTGACGCCAAAGCGGAAGGCCAGCTCGCGCTGCCGCTCGCCGGCATAGCCGCGCCCGACAGGCAGCAGGGGCCGCCCGTTGCCGTCCACCGCCCAGGCCGCGGCCCAGTCATTGCCGCCGATCACCACCGGCGTCACCCCGTCGTTGAGGTTGCGGAAGGGGATCCCCTCGGCCTGCTCGGCATCCGGGGGCGCAGCTTCGACCCAGACCGGGCCACGGGTGTGGCGGCCGGGGAAATCCTGCAGCAGGTAGAAGGCGCGGGTCAGCACGTGGTCTTGCGGCACCACCTCCAGCGGCGGGATGTCCAGGGGCAAAGCGATCTGTTGCAGCCGCCGCGCCGCCGGGCTGCTGGCGCCGGCGCCCGCGAGATCCGCGTCGCGGGTGTCGAACAGGATCATGCCGCCCGCCCGCAGGTAGGTGTTCAGCTTGGCATAGGCCGCCGCCGAGGGCAGCGGCTGGTCGCGGGTAACCGGCCAGTAGAGCAGCGGAAAGAACGCCAGCTCGTCGCGCTCCAGATCGACGCCCGCCGGTTCGGCCGGCTCGACCGAGGTGCGGAAGAACAGCGTGTCGGACAGGCCGCGCAGGCCGGCAGCGGCGATGCGGTCGACCTCGGCGTCGCCGGTCAGCACATGCGCCAGCACCAGCTCGGCCGCCAGATCCGCGGCCCGCGCATCCTCGGCGGCGGAGGGCGGCGGCGCGGCTGCCTGCTGCGCGCGCGCCTCCTGCGGCGCTGTCGCGGCAGCCAGCGCCAGTGCGCCTGCCAGCATCAGCGCCGCGCGGCGCGGCGCCAGCAGGCCGGAGACCAGCAGCGTGCCCAGCACATCCAGCGCCAGCAGCGCCAGCGCCAGGGTCAGGAAGGCACCGCCCAAGGGCTGCTCCTGCGGCGCGCCGTAGGCGCTGACGTCCACCGTGGCAGGCCAGCGCGCCGCCTGCAGCGCGTCGTCGGGGCGCAGCACGTTGCGCGCCAGCACCCGCCGCCCGCCGGAGTAGACGCCGGGGCGCAGCTCGGGCCCGGCGGCAGCGGCCACCAGGTCCGGCCCCTTGACCCCCGGCAGCGTGCCCGCGGTTTCGCTGCGGCCAAAGCCGTCCAGCACCTCGACCGGGGTCCAGGTGGTGCCCTCCAGATCTTCGGCGCTGGGAACTGCGGCAGAGGACGACACCGCCAGCCGCTCCAGCATCGACACGAACAGGCCCGACAGCGGCAGGCTGCTCCATTCCGCGTTGGCGGTCACGTGGAACAGCACCACCTGGCCCTGTCCCAGCGTCTTGCGGGTGACCAGCGGGGTGCCGTCGGCCAACTCTGCGATCACCCGTTCGGCCAGCTGCGGATCGGGCTGCGCCACCACCTGAGAGGTGACCGCGACTTCATCCGGCACCTCCAGCCCGTAAAAGGGCGAGCCTTCCGCGAAGGGCGCCAGCGTTTTCGGTTCGCCCCAGCTCATGGCGCCGCCGATGCTGCGGCCGCCGATGCGCAGCCGCACCGGCATCAGTGGCGCTTCGCCCGCGCGGGCGGTGTCGCTGGCGGCCAGCCGCGGTCCGGCAAAGCGCAACAGAAGGCCGCCGTTCTCGACCCATTCGATGACCCCGGCCTCCTGGTCAGGGGCAAGCTGCGCCACATCCGCCAGCACGATCACATCGGGGTTTGCGGGCAGCAGATCCGGCAGCGCGCCCTCCAGCAGCTCGGCCGAGGGCTCCAGCGCCTGGCGCAGGTAGTGCAGCGGCGACAGCAGCGCGAGTCCCTCGTCCTCGCTCTGGGCTGCGACCAGCGCCACCTCGCGGCGGCGCAGGGAATCGTCGGTCAGCGCCACCGTCCCGGCGCTGCGCAGACCCTGGATCTCGAACCGGGTCAGCCGCGCGCGCAGCTCGGCCGGCAGTGACAGTCCGGCGCTGGCCTCGACCGCGCCATCGCCAAAGCGCAGCGGCAGGGTGGCGAGCGTGCGGGCGGTGCCGCCGGGGTCGCGGCCCTGGGCCAGCACGGTGACCTGCTGCGCGGGTCCGGCGCGGCTGCGCAGGGCGGTGATCTCGATGCCGTCGGTGGTGTAGCCGGCCGGGCGCAACCCCAGCACCGGCGCGGGCTGTTCATAGACCTCAATGGCGCCGTGCTCGCTGAGCGTGGCAATCAGCCCGTCGCGGCCGGGGTAGTCCAGCCCGTCGCTGAACCAGACCGTGTCAAACGCGCCCTGGGCCGCGGCCAGCACCTCGGTGGCGGCCTGCAGCTGTGCCTCGCCCGGCTGCCAGGGCAGCGGCTCCAGCCCGGCCAGCTGCCGCTGCCAGCTGCTGGCGGCGCGGAACTGCAGGGGCTCGGGCGCAGTCAGCCGCAGCAGCGCCACCGGGCGTTCGGCGCGCCCGGCGTCCTCCAGCTGCTGCGCCAGCTGGGCGCTGGTCTGCTGCCAGTCGGCCGCTCCCGCCCAGCTGGCGTCCAGCACCACCAGCAGCGGCGCGCGGGCGGCCGTGTCCTCGGTGCTGGGGTTCAGCACCGGCCCGGCAAGGCCAAGGATCGCCGCCGCCACCGCCGCCATGCGCAGCAGCAAGAGCCACCAGGGCGTACGGTCAGAGAGGCTTTGGTCGTCCTTCAGCCCCAGAAGCAGCGTCACCGCCGGGAACGGCTGACGCTTCGGCGCCGGCGGCACCGCGCGCAGGAGGAACCACAGCACCGGCAGCGCCAGCAGACCCAGCAAGAGCCAGGGCGCGGTGAAGCCGATGCCTGCAATCGTTGTCATGGCGCGGTTCTTTCCAATGCGTGGTACAGCCACATCAGCGCCGCCTGCGCCGGATCGCCGGTGTGGTGTCGGCCAAAGCGCCAGCCCGCCTCGTGGCACAGCCGCTCCAGCGCGGCGCGGCGCTCTGCCAGCCGGTCCAGGTAGCGCGCCTGCAGCGCCGAGGCCTTAAGTGTTTCATGTGTGACAGCGCCGCCGATGCTTTCGAACAGGGTACGCCCGGCAAAGGGAAAGGCTTCTTCCGCCGGGTCCAGCACCTGCAACAGCACACCGCGCACGCCGCGCGCGGCGGCCTTGGACAGCGCCTGTTCCAGGGCGTCGAACGGTCCGAGGAAATCCGAGATGAACAGGGCGCGCGCATGCGGGATCAGGGCGCGGTCGTTGGGCGGCGCATAATCCTCTGCCGCGTCGTCCATCAGCGCTTCGGCCAGCCGCAGGATCTGCACGTTGCCGCGCCGCGGCGGCAGGCTGCCGCCGGTCAGGCCGACCCGCTCGCCGCCCTGCACCATCAGCACCGCCGCCGCCAGCCCCAACAGCCGCGCGCGCTCGGCCTTCTGCGGCAGTTTCGCGCCGGAGGCAAAGCGCATCGAGGCGCCGGCATCGACCCACAGATGCACCGTCTGGGCAATCTGCCATTCGCGCTCGCGGACGAATTGCACATCGCCACGGGCTGAGCGGCGGTGGTCGATCATCCGGCGGCTGTCGCCGGGCTGCGCCGGACGGTATTGCCAGAAATCATCGCCGGTCCCGGCCCGGCGGCGGCCGTGCTCGCCCATCAGTACCGCGCCCGCCAGCTGCCGCGCCTGCACCAGCAGCGGCGGCAGGGCGCTGGCCTCGGCCTCGGCGCGGTGCCGCAGCGCGCTGGCTGCGGGATGGGCGGCGGGTCTGGTCACGCGGCGGCTCCGCTGCGGGCCAGGTCGGCGGCGGTGTCGGCGATCAATGCCGCCAGGCTGTCGCCGCGCGCGCGGGCGGCGAAATTCAGCTGCATCCGGTGGCTCAGCACCGGCTGCGCCATGTCCAGCACATCCTCGACGCCGGGAGCCAGCCGGCCCTGCAACAGCGCCCGCGCGCGCACCGCCAGCATCAGCGCCTGCGCCGCCCGCGGGCCGGGGCCCCAGGCCACGGTCTGCGCCACCCGGTCCGATACGCCCGGTTCCTCGGGGCGGAAGGCGCGCACCAGGTCGAGGATCATCTCCACCACCGACTCTCCCACCGGCATCCGCCGCAACAGGGTCTGCGCCGCGATCAGCTCGTCCGCGGTAAAGACCGGGTAGGCCTCGGCCTCCTCGGCCCCGGTGGTGGCCAGCAGGATGTCGCGCTCGGTCGCGCGGTCGGGATAGGCGACGTCGATCTGCAAAAGGAAGCGGTCCAGCTGCGCCTCGGGCAGCGGATAGGTGCCCTCCTGCTCGATCGGGTTCTGGGTGGCCAGCACGTGGAACGGCACCCCCAGCGGGCGGTCCTCGCCCGCCACCGTCACCATCCGCTCCTGCATCGCCTGCAGCAGCGCCGACTGGGTGCGGGGGCTGGCGCGGTTGATCTCATCCGCCATCAGGAGCTGGCAGAACACCGGCCCCGGCACGAAGCGGAACGAGCGGTGGCCGTCGGCGGCGGTGTCCAGCACCTCGGAGCCCAGAATGTCGGCGGGCATCAGGTCGGGGGTGAACTGGATGCGGTTGCCGTCCAGCCCCATAACCGTGCTCAGCGTCTCCACCAGCCGGGTCTTGCCGAGGCCGGGCAGGCCGATCAGCAGCCCGTGGCCGCCGCACAACAGCACCGACAGGGTCAGGTCCACGACCCGCTCCTGGCCGATGAAGCGCCGGGTGATCGAGGCACGCGCCTCCTGCAGCTTGGCTTCCAGCGATTCGATGGCGGCCAGCAGATCGTCTGTTTCGGACATGACATTCCTCGTTTCCCGGATGTATGGTGTTACTCTATCGTGCTGACAGGAAATGGCAAAAGCAATGAGCGGACAAAATCCTGTGACTCCCGATGCCGAGGGCCTCGCAGCGGCGGCAAAAGCGGCCACGCGGGCGGCGGAAGAGGCGGCGGGTCAGGCGCCGGGCAAGGCCAGGGGCCTGCCGCCGGTGCACCTGTGGAACCCGCCGTTCAGCGGTGATCTGGACATCCGCATCGCCCGCGACGGCAGCTGGCATTACCTCGGCACGCCCTTCACCCGGTTCGAACTGGTGAAGCTGTTCGCCTCGATCCTGAAGCTGGAGGACGGGCGCTACTACCTTGTGACGCCTGCGGAAAAGGTCGGCATCACCGTGGAGGATGCACCCTTCGTGGCGGTGGATTTCGAGGTTGCGGGCGAGGGACGCGACCAGGTCATCACCTTTACCACCAATATCGGCGACACCGCCGCGGCCGGGCCCGAGCACCCGATCCGGGTGACGCGCGATTCCGCCAGTGGCGAGCCCTCGCCGTATGTGATGGTGCGCGCCGGGCTGGAGGCGCTGATCGACCGCAAAAGCTTCTACCGGCTGGCGGAGCTGGGCGAGCACCACGACGGATGGTTCGGCGTCTGGTCGCAGGGCGCGTTCTTCGGCCTGATCCCCTCGGCCGAGCTGGAGGCGGACTAGCCGTCGGCCGCGGCGCATTCTTAGGAAGAAAAGCGAAAATCCGCCGTTTTCTGGCCCTTGGCCTTCGCCGCCGTCGCGGCCTAAACCACCATGACGCCAGGAGATCGATATGCCCAGATTCGCCGCCAACATCTCGATGCTGTTTGCCGAGCTGCCCTATCTCGACCGTTTTGCCGCCGCCGCCGCCGCCGGCTTCGAGGCCGTGGAGATCCTTGCGCCCTACGAGCTTGCGGCCAAGGAAACCCAGCGCGCGCTGCTGGCCAACGGGCTGGAGCTGTTGCTGATCAATGCGCCACCGCCCAATTACACCGGCGGCATGCCCGGCTACGCGGCGCTGCCTGAGGGCGTCGATCGCTTCCAGCGCGACATCCGCCGGGTGCTGCGCTATGCCGAGGCGCTGAAGGCGGGAAAGATCCACGTGATGGCCGGCTATGCCAAGGGGGCTGCGGCGCAGGCCACCTTCGTGCAGAACCTGCAATGGGCCGCCGACCGCGCCCCCAGGCAGCAGTTCACCATCGAGCCGCTGAACAGCGGCGACCAGCCGGGCTATTTCCTCGATGACTACAACCTCGCGATGGAAGTGCTGGCGGCGGTGGACCGGCCCAATGTGGGCCTGCAGTACGACGCCTACCACGCCCAGCTGATCCACGGCGATGCGGCGCGGGTCTGGGAGGAGTTCGGCGCCCAAGCGGTGCATGTGCAGATCGGCGCGGCGCCTGCGCGCTGCGAGCCGGGCACCGGGCCGGTGGACTTTCAGGAGCTGTTCGCCGCGATCGACGCCAGCGGCTATGACGGCTGGGTGAGCGCCGAATACACTCCCACAACCCGGCGCACCGAGGACAGCCTCGGCTGGATGCGCTGAGGCCGCCGCGGCTGACAGCGCAGGCGCGGCCGCGCAGCCCCCTGTGCGCCACGGCAGTTTTCTTTTCCGGGCTATGCCTGCATATGACGCCCTGCGTAGGAAGGTCGCGGCAGGTGGTTCCGGCCGCTGCCGCCCGACGCTGCCAGAAGGAGATCGCCATGCTGCCAGCCCGTTTCGCCCCCATTCTGTTTGCCCTGCTCTTGTCGGGAATGATGTCTTGCATCGTCTCGGGCATTGCCACCCTGCGCGTGACCGGGCTCGACGGTTTTGCGACGGCTTGGATGGCGGCCTGGAGCTTCAGCTGGCCGGTGGCCTTTCCGACCGTGCTCGTGGTTGCGCCGATGGTGCGGCGCATGGTGGCGCGGATGGTGCGCCAGCCGTCTGAGGGCTGAGCGAAGGGGAAGCGCTCCCGCCCGCAGCCCGCGGCATCAAAGATGCCGCCACCGCGGTTGGGCCGCGCACCGCTGGCGCGGTGCGGCTGGCGCCTGCTGCGCCGTCAGTTCAGGCAGAGAAACAGGTCGTAATTCCGCCCCGCCGCGCCATCCTTGCGGGTGGAGGCATGTTCGGCGCGTTTGCCCTGGCCCTGCTGGCAGACCCGGTCCGCCTCGCCGCTGGCGGCGGCCAGCGCCCAGCGGCGCTTGTGATGCTGCTGGGTGGCAACGGTGACGCTGTCGCCGTTGTAGTGCGTTACGGCAGGTTTGATGTGATGCGCGCAGCCGCCGACGGCGGCCAGCAGGCAGGCAAAGAGGATCTGTTTCAATGTCTTGCACCAAAAATGAACGGTTGAAAGAGCGGCCCGCCGGGCGGTGCCGGAACGCCTGCCAAAGACTTCCCCGCCCGCCCGCGGGATGTCAATGTGGCGTGTCCCGGCTGCCGCATCGGCCCTGCCGCGCGGGGCAGATTATTGGCTGAGAAGCCCCTAAGGGCAGGTCTGCCCTTGAGGGGCGTTGTCCAGTGTTTTTGCGGCGGTCCGCGTCAAGGGCAAGCCGCGCGTCGCGCGGAGCCTGGCGGCTCCCTTGACCCGGCGAGGCGGCGTTGTGCTTCCGCTGAGTGGTGGCGCCGCGCCGCGCCAGCGGCGCCCGGCCCAACGGGCTGAGATCGCAAGATCGAAGCCGGGCGGGAGCGCTGGCTGCCGCGGGCGCGGCTGGGGGCGGGGTCAGTGGGCCTCGGCCCAGTTCTGGCCGCGGCCAGCCTCCACCACCAGTTTCACGTCCAGATGCACCGCCGGGTCGGCGGCGTTTTCCATCACCTGCCGGGCGATCTCGATGGTTTCCTCGACTGCCGATTCGGGCACTTCGAACAGCAGTTCATCGTGCACCTGCAGCAGCATCCGGGCGGGCAGATGGGCGATGGCATCGGGCATCCGCACCATGGCGCGGCGGATCACATCGGCCGCTGTTCCCTGGATCGGCGCGTTGATCGCCGCGCGTTTGGCAAAGCCCGCCTTCGGCCCCTTGGCGTTGATCTCGGCGGTGTGGATCTTGCGCCCGAACAGGGTCTGCACATAGCCGTGCTCCTTGGCGAATTCCACCGTCTGATCCATGTAGCGGCGGATGCCTGGGAAGCGCTCGAAGTAGCGGTCGATGAAGCCCTGCGCCTCTTTTCGCGGGATGCGCAGGTTGCGCGCCAGGCCAAAGCCCGAGATGCCGTAGATCACACCGAAGTTGATCGCCTTGGCCTGGCGGCGGATTTCCGGTGTCATCTCCTCCAGCGGCACGTTGAACATCTCCGACGCGGTCATCGCGTGAATGTCCTGCCCCTCGGCAAAGGCCTGCTTCAGCGCGTCGATGTCGGCCATATGGGCCAGGATGCGCAGCTCGATCTGGCTGTAGTCGAGCGCCAGGAGCACGTTGCCCTCTTCCGCCACGAAGGCCTCGCGGATGCGGCGGCCCTCTTCGCTGCGGATCGGGATGTTCTGCAGGTTCGGATCGGTCGAGGCCATGCGGCCGGTGCTGGCCCCGGTCTGCGCGTAGGATGTATGCACGCGGCCGGTGTCCGGGTTGATGTGGTCCTGCAGCGCATCGGTGTAGGTCGACTTCAGCTTCGACAGCTGGCGCCAGTCCAGCACCCGTGCGGGCAGGTCGTGTTCGGTCGCCAGATCCTCGAGAATGTCCGCGCCGGTGGAGAACTTGCCGTTCTTGCCGCGCTTGCCGCCGGGCAGCGACATCTTCTCGAACAGGATCTCGCCCAGCTGCGCGGGCGAGCCGACGTTGAAGCTCTCGCCCGCCAGTTCGTGTATCTCGGCCTCCAGCGCCGCCATCTTCTGGGCAAAGGCATTGGACATGCGGCTGAGCGTGTCGCGGTCCACCTTGATGCCGTTGCGCTCCATCTCGGCCAGCACCGGAACCAGCGGGCGCTCCAGCGTTTCATAGACGGTGGTGACGCGTTCCTGATGCAGCTGCGGTTTGAATTTCTGCCACAGGCGCAGGGTGATATCCGCATCCTCGGCCGCGTAGGGAACCGCATCCTCGATCGTCACCCTGTCAAAGGTGATCGCCGATTTGCCGCTGCCGAGCAGCGGTTTGATCGGGATCGGCGTGTGGTTGAGGTAGCGTTCGGACAGCGTGTCCATGCCATGGCCGTGCAGGCCGGCGTGCAGCGCATAGGACATCAGCATGGTGTCGTCGATCGGCGCCACCTGCACCCCGTACCGGTAGAGGATCTTGGCGTCGTATTTCATGTTCTGGCCGATCTTCATGATCGCCGGATCTTCCAGCACCGGCTTCAGCATCGCCACGGCCTCTTCCAGCGGCATCTGCCCCTCGGCTAGCCCTTCGCCGCCGAACAGGTCATCGCCGCCGGCCTTGTGCGCCAGCGGGATGTAACAGGCCTGACCCGGCTCCACGCAGAGCGAGATGCCGACCAGATCCGCCACCATTTCGTCCAGTCCGGTGGTTTCGGTATCCACCGCCACCCAGCCGCGGTGCCGGATGCGATCGATCCAGACCTGCAGGGCAGCGGCATCGCGCACGCATTCGTATCCGTCCCGGTCGAATGGCACCTCTTCCGGTGCCGGGACTGCTGCCGCGGCGGTCGCGGCGGCGGTGGCCGGTGCTTCGGGGATCGTCGGCGCGTCCATGCCCAGCTGATCGGCGAGCCGCTTGGTCAGGGTGCGGAACTCCATCTGCGACAGGAAGCCGAGCAGGGTTTCCGGGTCAGGCTCCATCACCTCGAGATCGTCGAGGGTGAAGTCCAGCTCCATGTTGCAGTCCAGCTGCACCAGCTTTTTGGACAGTTCGATCTGTTCGCGCTTTTCGATCAGCGTCTGCCGCCGCTTGGGCTGCTTGATCTCCTCGGCGCGGTCCAGCAGGTCTTCCAGCGAACCGAATTCGTTGATCAGAAGCGCCGCCGTCTTGATGCCGATGCCCGGCGCGCCCGGCACGTTGTCGACGCTGTCACCGGCCAGCGCCTGCACGTCCACCACCCGTTCCGGGCCAACGCCGAATTTCTCGCGCACGCCATCGGCATCGATGCGCTTGTTCTTCATCGCGTCGAGCATTTCGACCCCGCCGCCGACCAGCTGCATCAGGTCCTTGTCCGAGGAGATGATGGTGACACGCCCCCCGGCCTCGCGCGCCTGGCAGGCGAGGGTGGCGATGATGTCATCAGCCTCGTAGCCCTCGATCTCCTTGCAGGCGATGTTGAAGGCACGGGTGGCCTCGCGGGTCAGCGGAAACTGCGGCACCAGGTCCTCGGGCGCGGGCGGGCGGTTGGCCTTGTACAGGTCGTACATC
>Ga0207422_1002942_pt1 | contig 19285 bp, 16 predicted proteins | sample MarCyaLeptolynsp_FD_187757 | JGI IMG/M metagenome (GOLD analysis project Ga0207422, IMG submission 187757) | Marine cyanobacterial communities from Panama - species 1 Leptolyngbya sp. (SPAdes) | ecosystem: Environmental > Aquatic > Marine > Unclassified | place: Panama: Panama City | collected...
GGATGAGTTTGGTTCCCATCTCGTGCGCCGCGGAAATCAGCGCGCGATTGATGATCGCCTGATCGACATTTGAAAGTGCCATAAGCTTCAAACCTCCCGCCGCAGGATCAGACTGTCGGACGCGTCGCGATGGACCCGCCATCCCGGCGGCACGTAAATCGTTGATGTCCCGTCTTCGATCAGCACAGGCCCGGCCATATCCAGGGCGCCGACGCCAATACGCGGCAACAGCCTGCAATGCAGGCTCCGCCCGCCTTCGACAATCGGGATAGACTTTGGCTCCGGCATATCATCAGCGTGCCCGGCCTCCGCGCTGCCGAAAACCGGGAAGTCATTCGCTTTCGCCCGGGCGCCGATCCGAAAGGAAACGATCTCGATCGGATCGCCGGGGGGCTTGGAGAATTCGAAGACCCGGTGATGCGCCTGTGAGAATGCCGATGCGATGCGCTCGACCGTGAGATCTGCAAGGTCACCGTCCAGCGGAACCGACACTTCAAATGCCTGACCGACATAGCGCATCTCCAGAATGTGCTGGAAGCTCAGCTCTTCGGTGACACCGGCCGACCGCAGGTAGTCGGTCGCTTCGTTGCGCAGGGCCTGCAGCCTGTCCAGCACCGCGGGAACGGCCGCGGCGTCCAGCCCGGTGCGTTCGGTGCGGGCGCGGTGGTGGACATAGTCGGACATCAACAGCCCTGCCGCCGACAGGACGCCGGCATTGGCCGGAACGACCACGGTGCCGATTCCCAGTTCCTCCGCCACGCGGGCGGCGTGAAGCGGGCCGGCGCCGCCAAACGGCACCAGCGCGAAATCCCGCGGATCGTGGCCCCGTTCGGTCGAGACCTGCTGCATGGCGCGCACGATGTTGGATTCGGCGATACGGATGATACTGTCCGCCACCTCTTCGACCGACAGCGCCAGGCGATCGCACAGGGGTGCAAGCGCCGCCGCCGCCGCGCCCGCATCAACCGTCATCTCGCCGTTCAGGAACGAACCGGCCTGCAAGGTCCCGCGCACCAGATGCGCATCGGTGACGGTTGCCTCGGTACCGCCGCGCAGATAGCTGGCGGGTCCGGGCCGGGCGCCGGCCGAATGCGGTCCGACCCGCAGCAGGCCGCCATCGTCCATCCAGGCGATCGACCCGCCGCCGGCGCCGACCGTGACGATATCGATCACCGGCGTGCGTACCGGCAGTCCGTCGATTTCGGTCTGCGGCGCCAGATCCGGCACGCCGCCGCAAATCAGCGAGACGTCGGTGCTGGTGCCCCCCATATCGAGGGTGATGATGTCGCGATAACCGGAACGACCGGCAAGCCCGAGGGCGCCCACGACTCCGGCTGCAGGCCCCGAAAACAGGGCCGAAATCGCATTCTTCGACATGGCTTCCGCCGGCATGCGGCCGCCATTGGATTGCATGATGGAAAACCGCCCGCCAAAGCCGCGCTGCGCCAGCGTGTCGGAAAACCGGTCGAGATAGCCTTCGATGGCCGGCTGGACATAGGCGGCGAGCGCGGTCGTGCAGGCGCGCTCATATTCGCGGAATTCCCGCGACACGTCGCAGGAACAGGTCACCGGCATGTCCGGCGCATGGCGCTTTACGGCCGCCGCCACCCGCCGTTCGTGATCGGGATTGGCGTAGCTGTGCAGGAGGCAGATCGCGATCGCATCAAACGGGCCGGTTGCCAGGAAGCGGACGATCTCGGCATCAAGACGGTCCGCGTCGAGCGCTTCAACAACGGTCCCGTCGGCGGCGAGCCGTTCGTCAATTTCGCTGATGTCCGATTGGCGGACAATCGGTTGCGGTTTCTTGTAGGCAAGGTCGTAGATCGCCCGGCGGTCGTGGCGCTGCAGGACAAAAAGATCCCGCGTGCCCCTTGTGACAAATACGCCGACGCGCCCGCCCTTGCGTTCGAGCACCGCATTCGTCGCAACCGTCGATCCGTGCACCAGATCGGAGACGAACCGGAGATCGATCCCGGCGGCATCAATGGCATCGACCGCACCGCGGTCGGGCGCATCCGGCGTGCTCGGAACCTTGGCCACCCGCGCGATTCCGTCCCTGATCTCGATCAGATCGGTAAACGTTCCGCCAACTTCGATGCCAATCCGCATAGAGCGCCTCCCCTGTTCCATTCAGTATAGAACGAAATGGCATCTGCGGACTGAATCTTTGGACCGATATGTGGTTTGCTTCATCGCAAGCTCGGCAGATACCCGAACCGCCACTTTTGCCGCCGTTCGCACGCACCTTGCAATTCAGTGCGTGGCTTCCCATTATCCGGTCTCCGATTGAATGGAGATATCTGCGTCATGGATCTGACCCTCGCCGCCGCCACCCCTTTGGTTTCGCTACGAGACGTCTTTTCCCATGCCCGCATCGATTTCCCTGTCCAATCTGTCCTGGTCCACGCCTGACGGCACCGCGCTTTTCACCGACCTCACTCTGGCCGTCGACCGCGAACGCGTCGGCATTGTCGGCCGCAACGGGACCGGCAAGAGCACACTTTTGCGTCTGATCGCCGGCGATCTCCTCCCGGCCTCGGGAGATGTGAAGGTCGAGGGAACGCTTGCCGTGATGCGCCAGGACTCACTGTCGCATCCGGTAGACAGCATCGTCGATCTGTTCGGCGTGCGTCCGGCCTTTGATCTCCTTGATCGGGCCGAAGCAGGGACAGCGTCCGTCGAGGACCTGGCAGACGCTGACTGGACACTCGCCAACCGGATCGAAACCGCGCTGATCCGATGTGATCTGCCCGTCGATCCGCGAACGCCCTTGGCTGAGCTTTCCGGCGGGCAGCGAAGCCGGGCGAACCTTGCCGCGATGATTTTCGCGGACCCTGATTTTCTGCTTCTGGACGAACCCACAAACAATCTCGACCGGGCGGGCCGCAAGGCGGTCATCGCGCTCATCAGGGACTGGAACGGCGGCGCACTCATCGTCAGTCATGACCGGGAAGTGCTTGAGGAAATGGACGCCATCGTCGAGCTGACGTCCCTTGGTGCGACCCGATATGGCGGAAACTACAGCACCTTCCGACAAGCCAGGGATGCCGAATTGAGTGCCGCGCAGCGGGCGCTTGCCCATGCGGAAAAGACGCGCACCCAGACGGCACGCCGCGCCCAACAGGCTGCTGAACGCAAGGCGCGCAAGGACGGTGCCGGACGCAGGTCGCGGGCGAAGGGCGATCAGCCGAAGATCGTTCTGGATGCGGCCAGGGAACGGGCAGAGGCCTCCGGCGGCGCCGGTGCAAGGCTGCGCGACGCCCGGCGCGCGGCGGCGGAAGATGCCCTGGCCTCAGCCCTTGAGAAAATCGAAGTGTTGCAGCCCGTCACCATGGACATTGCGTCGACGGGGCTGCCGGCCAACAAGGTCGTGCTGCGGCTGGAAGACGTCACCGGCGGATACGATCGCGACCATCCCGTCATTCGCAACCTGTCGCTGACCGTGACCGGCCCGGAGCGCCTCGTCATTGCCGGGCCGAACGGCTGCGGCAAATCAACCCTGTTCAAGCTGATCACGGGCCGGATTCCGCCCCAGTGCGGCACCGTCGACCTGAAGGTTTCCTTCGCAATGCTCGATCAGCACCTGGGCTTGCTGGACAGGACAGAAAGCCTGCACGAGAACTTTCTGCTCCGGAACCCGGAGGCGGATGCCCATTCGGCGCATGCGGCGCTCGCCCGGTTCGGGTTCCGCGCATCGGACGCCTTGAAAAAGGCGTGCGACCTGAGCGGCGGGGAACAGTTGCGTGCCGGGCTCGCCTGTGTCCTCGGATCGACACCGCCCCCGATGCTCTTAATCCTCGACGAGCCCACCAACCATCTCGATCTGGACGGGATCATCGCGCTGGAATCAGCCCTTGCCGCCTATGACGGGGCTTTGCTGGTGGTCAGTCACGATGAGACTTTTCTCGAATCTCTTGGCTGCGACAGATGCGTTGACTTGTCGGATTGACCGTATTCCGGAGACATGTTCCGAATGTTGTCGGGTCTTGCTTTCGTATTCGCTTATCGCCGGTATATTCTTCGCAGTTGGTGGGTCGCGTCGCAACGCGACCTGAGCTTTCCAGAAGGCAATTCAACGCGCCGGCCGCATTGAATACCCCGTCGCTCATGCTACCATTGGTGCCGAAGCAATTTTTGAAATCCACCTTAAATTGCTCCTTGAAACACTTCCGATGGTTTCGAATCGCCATTCAACCAAGGAATGAACGCCATGATTGTCAAACTTCTTGCTGCCTCCGCACTTTCCTTCGCCATCGCGACCACCACGGCGCTCGGCTGTTCGCGGATCCTTTACGAAACCGCGGACGGGTCGTTTCTGACGGGTAGAACGCTTGACTGGTTTGAAGACACAGCAACCGATCTCTGGGCCTTTCCACGCGGAATGGAGCGCAATGGCGGCGCCGGTGAAAACTCCATCGAGTGGACTTCCAAATATGGATCGGTCGTCGCCTCGATCTATGACGCGGCAACGGTTGACGGCATGAACGAGGCCGGCCTCGTCGGCAATGCGCTTTACCTTGCGGAGGCCGAGTACGGAACGAAAGACGCGGGCGATATACCCCTGATTTCCGTCGGCGCGTGGCTGCAATACTTCCTCGACAATTTTTCGACGGTGAAAGAAGCCGTAGCCGCGATGGAAAAAGGTCCTTTCGTCATCGTAGCGCCGATGCTGCCAAGCGGGCATGAAGCTGGAGGACATGTGGCACTTTCCGACGCCGGCGGCGACAGCGCAATTTTTGAATATCTCGACGGAAAGCTCGTTGTTCACCACGGCAGTGAATACACTGTGATGACAAATTCGCCGACCTTCGACGAACAGCTTGCCATTACGACCTATTGGGGGGAAGTCAACGGCCTGTCCTTCCTGCCGGGAACGCACCGTTCTTCGGACCGTTTTGCAAGATTGACCTGGAACCTGAACGCAACACCGAAATTCAAAGACAAAAACGACGCGACCTCGGCTGTTTTTTCGCTTGTTCGTTCCATTTCGGTGCCTTACGGCGTCACGGATCCCGAGCGTCCGAACATCGCGTCCACGACCTGGCGAACCGTCGCCGACCATGGCATAGGTCGCTACTACTACGAGAGCGTGTTCAACCCATCCCTGTTCTGGGTGGACATTAAAGAACTGAATCTGGCTGAAGGAGCCGACATACTGAAGCTCGAGCTCGGCGAAAAACCAATACTCGCAGGCGAAGTATCCGCCAGCTTCAAGCTGTCCGTGCCATTTTCGTTCCTGTGAAGTCCATCTAAGTGTTACGTTGACTGCGTCACAAATTCCAGGTCTCGCTCTCGAATTCGACGTTTTTGCATGACCCGACGGAAGCCGAACAATCCCGGTTTCCGCGGTTTTGCAGCTCAAACGGAAGGATGAAACCAACCGACCTCATCCTGAGGCGCCTTGCGGAGCAAGGCCTCGAAGGACGATCCAGTGCCCGCCATCGGTCCTTCGAGGCTCCACTTCGTTTCGCACCTCAGGATGAGGTTGAGGGTTATGCACATCGTTGTGTCTTGGACCATTCCGGCAGCTGAGCCGTCATTGAAATGGTTCGTGAATTTGGTTTGTGACGCAGTCCAATTACAGCGTGTCGCGACAATGCGAGTCACGTACCAGCACAATCCCTTTTTGCCCGGAAGTGACCATCCCCTCTCCCGGTTTGTATCCCAAACGGTCGGCGAGCCTAAGGGACGGCGTGTTTGCCGGCGCGATTATGCAGAACGTTCGGCATCTGTGCCGGCTGTCAAACCAGTCAAGCGCGGCATTTGCCGCTTCGGTTGCATATCCCTGTCCATGAAAGGCCGACTTCAAGGTCCAGGACATCTCAATCGCGGCTTGGCCATTGTCTTCAGGCAGCCTTTCGAACCGGGCATGCCCGACCTTGCCGACATAGAGGCCCGTTTGCCTTTCGAAGACGGAAAACAGGCCGAAACCCTCAACAGTCCAGTGGCCAACATCGCGCAGGAACTTCGTCCAAGCGCTTGCTCGGTCGAGTGGCTGCGCGCCGATATAGGTCACTACGTTTTCGTCAGAGAACATTTCGGCAGTCGCCGCGAAATCGTCCAGTCCCGGAGGAGCAAGCCGAAGGCGTTCGCTTTCGATCAGTGTCATAACCAAACCGTCCCGGATATTGTCGATGGACTACCAGTATCCATACTGCCTCCATCGGTCCATGCACGTTTGACCCCACGCCTGACCGGGGCCAAGGCGGGTTTGTTCCGGACCGTGGACCGCGCCGCGAACCCGACAAAGAGAGAAACGTCCGAACCGGATCGCCGGTGCCGGCAACACCAAGCCTGGTGAATTGACTCGCACCCGGATCGGCGGCGAATATGCCGGACAAACGATCAGGGACATCGGTCGCGTCCATGCACAAAGCCGTTCGGCACACATCGACCCTTGCGGGTGTAAACACGATCGCGATTCAGTCCGATCGCACGTTCCCGCGCCACACGCACGATGAATTCGGGTTTGGCCTCATGCAGGCCGGCGGACATGAGACCTGGAGCGGCCGCGGACTTGTTGAAGCATCAGCCGGGGATGTCATCACCGTAAACCCGGGCGAGCTCCATGACGGGGTTGCGCGTACGGGCGAACCGCGCACATGGCGCATGTTTTTCCTTTCGTCAAAGGCGGTCGCGAACCTGGTCGACCAGGCGGTGGACCAATGCGAATTCCGCAAGCCGGTTTTCCGTGCCGCAGAGATTACCGCCCTTGTGCGCACCGCCGTCGATGCCGCGATGCAGGACCATGCCGACGCCTCGGAACTGGAACAGCTGTTGGCCCTCGCGCTGGGCCGCCTGATCGACCCTCGCGACATGCAGCGCCCGCACACCGAAGCCCCCCCGTCCTTGCGGCGTGTCATGGACCGGATCCACGCCGAATGGCCAGAACCGCTCGTGCTCGACGATCTCGCCGGGACCGCGGGCCTGAGCAAATACCAGACGCTTCGGGCATTTTCGCGCGAATTCGGCCTGACGCCCCATGCCTATCTCGTTCAATATCGCCTCAACCGGACACGAGAGCTTATACTTGGTGGCGACAGCCTCGCGGAGGCAGCGGTTGCCTCCGGCTTCACCGACCAAAGCCACATGACACGCGCCTTCACCAGGCAGTTCGGCATCACACCCGGGCGATACCTGAAAACGCGCCACGGTCCGTAACGTCAACGCCCTGCAATAATCTACAATACAATGCGATCCGGAACGCTCTATCACGCTCTCAAAACCAGCGTCGATGAGGTCCGAAGTGCAGTTTTCCTATTCGTTGTATATGCAAGAAACGTTTCCTGACCGGGTCACCGGGATCCTGGCGGTGGATCATGTCGGCAGCCTTAGGCCGTGTCCGGCGGCCATCGACGACTTTGAGCGGCGCGCCACACAAAGGCTGGCGTCGCGAACCGAAGGCGAGTTTCCGGAGATCCAGGCCTGGCGGCGGGCCTTTTCGCAAATGGGACTGAAGCCGACGCAATATAGGTGCGCCGCGGAGGCTCTGTTGCGCCGGTTCCGAAAATCCGGATCATTGCCAATTCTCCATCCTCTGGTCGATCTGTGCAACGCCGCCTCGATGGCCTTCGCGACACCGGTTGCCGTCTTCGACCGCGCCGGACTCCAGGGTGCGCTCGAAGTGCGCCAGGCGACCGGAAGGGAAACATATCTGACTTTTTCCGGCGAGACCGAAACGCCCGGCCCCGGCGAAATCATTTTCGCCGACACAGGCAACCGGGCCCATGCGCGGCGCTGGGCCAACAAACAGAGCCAGCACTCGATCGTCTCTGAAACCACCGAACAGGCCCTGATCGTCGCAGAGGCGCTGCATGCGACGGCCGCCGAAGACATGAGCGAACTGGTGTCTTGCCTCGCACTGGTGCTGGAAACGTCTCTGGGCGTGCGGCCCGACACACGGGTCCTGCTGTCACCCGATGCGGTCTGGTCGTCACCGGACTGGCAGGGAGCGTGAACAATGTGGACTGAATTCCTGCTCACCTCGCTTATCGTCGTGATTCTGCCCGGCACCGGCGTGATCTATACGATCGGCATCGGCATGGCCCAGGGCTCGTGGCCGTCGGTGGCCGCGGCGCTTGGATGTACGCTCGGGATCGTGCCTCACATCGCGGCGGCGATCCTTGGGGTCGCCGTCATCCTGCACACAAGCGCGCTGGTGTTCACCGCATTCAAGCTGATCGGGATCGCCTATCTGCTCTATCTCGCCTGGTCCGTTCTGCGGGACGACGGGCCGCTTCAATTCACGGCTGAAACCGAGAGCAGGCCGCTGGCGAAAATCGCGACGACAGGGTTCCTGATCAATATACTGAACCCGAAACTGTCCATCTTCTTTCTGGCCTTCCTGCCGCAATTCGTGCCGGCGGATACGGGAGCGCCGCTGCCGGTCATGATCGGCCTGAGTGCAATTTTCATGGCAATGACGTTTGTGGTGTTTGTCGGTTACGGTGCGTTCGCCGCCCGAATTCGCCGCTCCCTCTTGTCCAGCCCCCGCACGATGACCTGGGCGCGTCGTGGTTTTGCGGCAGCGTTTGTTGCGCTGGGGGCACGCATGATGGCTGAATCGGCATGATGCACCTGTGAGTGCACCTCCGACCGCAAGCCGTTCCGGCCGGCGTTGCGTTCAGGGATCGGGCGGATGCGCCTATCGGCCCGGAAACCACCGGAAGCCAAACGCCCCGGCAACGCGGCTCAATAATCTTCACCGGCATAGCGGTTTGCAAGTCCGACGGCCCCGGCGTCGCCGATGAAGTCCGCCCAGTCGTTACCCGGCCGCCAGATGCCGTCCATGCGCGCGAACGCTTCATCGACATCGCCACCAAGGCCCGCCCCGGCGTAGCGGTAGAAAAATGCACTGACGCGGGCGTTGTAGATACAGTGAACGTGAATTCTCTTGTCTTTCAACCGGTCCATTGCGGCGCAGAATTGGGCAAAGTCCTCGTCTGTCGGCGCTTCGAATTCCACCGGAATGTAAACGTAGATCATGCCGAGCGCCGCCACGCTCGCCGCCTCGTCGGCAAGCGCGCCTTCATTGTCATGGGGCCCCAGATTGATGATGTGAGACACGTCCAGAGCCTTGATCTCGGCCAATTGCTCTTCGCTCGGTTGCCCGGACGTCGTCACTCTCCGGTCAACCCGCCGCCAATTGATGATTCCGGTTGGATCCTGCATGTGGTTCGCGCCTCCTGATAATCGCAAACCCATTCATGCCCCGGATCCGAACGCACGTAAAAGACAGGCAAACCTCGTTTTCTGCCAAACTGATCTGGACCTTCAGGGCGCGTTGGCGGGGACCTGGAATCGCATCCGATAACCGGATGGCGAGGTCTTCAAATGGCGGACAAAAGCCCGCCGCATACGTTCGTCGTCCTTGAAGCCGCAACGGTTTGCAATGTCCTTGACGCTGTGTTCGGTGCTCTCGAGCATGCCTCGGGCAACGTCCACCCGGATGGCCTCGACCGCCTTGGCCGGGGTTGTCTTCATCTCCAAGGCATAGCGCCGCGCGAAGTTTCGCGGGCTCATTCCGATCCGGTCGGCAAGCTCCTCCACGCGCAGGTCCGCCGTCAGATTGTCGGCAATCCAGTGGTGAAGGTGGTCAAAGCGCCCTGTCGCATCGCGCGACTGCCTGTTCAGCATCGGGCTGAATTGGGACTGTCCGCCCGCACGCACCATCGGAGTGACCATCGATCGCGCCATTTCAAGCGACGCCGGCCGGCCGAGATCTTCCGACGTCATCGCCAGGGCCAGATCCATTCCGGCCGTTATACCGGCGGATGTCCAGACAGGGCCGTCCTTGATGAATATCGGATCCCGTTCGACCCTCACCTGAGGGAATTCGCTGGCAAGCTGTTCGCAATCCTCCCAATGGGTGACCGCGCGGCGGCCATCCAGCAATCCGGCCGCTGCAAGGATCAGCGCACCATTGCAGACGGAGCAGATACGGCCCGCCGATCCGGCCAGACAGTTGACCGCGTCCACCAGATTGCGGTCATACATGACATCATAAGCGCCATCGCCGCCGACAATGACCAGGGTGTGAATGTCCCGGCCGGTGTAGTCCGACAAAGGTTCGGTATCGATTGAAACCAGCGTGTTGGTGCTGATTTTTCCGCCATTAAGGGACACTATTGCGGTTTCGTAGCCGTTGGTTCTGTCCGCCTGGTCCAGCGCATGTGTGAACACCTGCAGCGGGCCGACCAGATCGAGCAGGACAATGTTGGGATAGACGACAAAGACGACAAGTCTTTTCACGGTTACCGGCTTTCTCGCGATGGCAGAAAATGAGGTTATACCGTCGTTTTTACCAGAAGCCTCATTGATGTTCTAAATCAATCCTGCTGCTTCTGCGGTTCGGACGGTGTCGCCCGAAGACATAAGACATGCGGAAAACGGAACCCCAGGGCCGTTTCCGTCACTCCATGACTTAAACCGATGAGACGGCGGCCAGGGTTCAAAACAACCGACACAAACAGCGCGCCGGCGATACTGTACGGACCGTCAGACCGCTACAGCTTGTTCCCGCCAAACCGGTTGGAACGCGGGAAACCGTTTGGCGGCAGGCGGCCGGCCGCGGCACGGTCGCCGGTCCAGTCGCGCAACTCCTCCATGGTGCGGGTGAACGAACGGCCGGAGGAGTCGATCCAGGTCAATCCGCTTTCGGCGGCAAACACCTTGGCATCGGCAATGCCGCCATCCTTGTACCGTTGCAGTCGGACGCCGCGCCCTCGGGTCATTTCCGGAATCTGATCGAGCGGGAATACGAGCATCTTGCGGTTTTCGCCGATCACCGCCACCCGGTCGCCGGTCGCATCGATACAGATGCGCGCTTCGTCGCCACTGGCAACGTTCAAGACCTGTTTGCCCTTGCGCGTGTTCGCCAGCATCTCCTTTTCCGGCACAACGAACCCGCGCCCTTCCCAGGAAATCATCAGCAGGCGGCGATCCGGCCGGTGCACGAAGACCGAAACAATATCCTGATCCTGCTCGATATCGGCCAGGATCCGGATCGGTTCACCGTGCCCCCTGCCCCCGGGCAGGCGGTCGGCCGCAAGCGTGAACACCCTGCCGCCTGTCGTCAGCGCCAGAACCTTGTCGGTGGTTTCGCCATAGAACCACAACATCAGCTTGTCACCCTGCTTGAACGACAGGGTTCCAAGATCCTGCACATGGCCCTTCAGCGCCCGGATCCAGCCTTTTGCGGAGACGATAACCGTGATCGGTTCGCGCTCGATCATCGCCTGCTGGATATCCTCCAGATCATGGTCGGGCGCTTCGGCAAAACTTGTCCGCCGCGCGCCGAGATCGGTCTTCGGTCCGTAGGCCTTTTTGATCTCCGCGATTTCCGCCGACAGCTTCGCCCATTGTTTGTCGTCGGATGCAAGCAGGCTCTGGAGTTCGGCCTGCTCGGCTGAAAGCTCCTCATGCTCGCGTCTGATCTCCAGTTCCTCAAGCTTGCGCAGCGCGCGCAGGCGCATGTTCAAAATGGCTTCGGTCTGGACTTCTGTCAGATCGAAGGTGCGCATCAATTCCTGTTTCGGCTCATCCTCGAACCGGATGATCCGGATCACCTCATCGAGATTGAGGTAGGCAACCAGATAGCCTTCGAGCACTTCCAGCCGGCGGGCGATCTTTTCAAGACGGAAATGAGTGCGCCGGACCAGAACTTCCTTGCGGTGTTCCAGCCACTCCCACAGCACGGTCCGCAAATCGAGAACGTTCGGAACCTTGCCGCGCGACAAGACGTTCATGTTCAGGGAAATCCGGGTTTCCAGATCGGACAGCTTGAACAGGGATTCCATCAGCAGATTGGGATCGACCGTGCGCGAACGCGGCTCCAGCACGACCCGGACGTCTTCCGCGGATTCGTCGCGCACGTCGGCGAGAAGCGGCACCCGCTTGGACTGGATAAGCTCGGCGATCTTTTCGATCAGCTTGCTTTTCTGGACCTGGTACGGAATCTCGGTAACAACGATCACCCAGGCGCCGCGGCCCTGGTCTTCCGTTTCCCAGCGCGCGCGCAGGCGAAACCCGCCACGGCCGGTGCGATAGGCCTCCAGCACCGAGGCATGCGGCTCGACTAGAATGCCGCCGGTCGGGAAATCCGGACCCGGCACCAGTTCGACCAGTTTTTCGATCGAGGCATTCGGGAACTTGATCAGGTGACTGGCGGCGGCACACAATTCGGCGACATTGTGCGGTGGGATCGATGTCGCCATGCCGACCGCGATACCCGCGGATCCGTTGGCGAGCAGATTGGGAAACGCGCCCGGCAGAACCACCGGTTCCTTGTCTTCGCCGTCATAGGTTTCGCGAAAATCGACCGCGTCTTCGTCGATGCCGGCGAGCAGCCGGCGCGCGACGTCGGTCATCCGCGCTTCGGTGTAACGCATGGCCGCGGCGTTGTCGCCGTCGATATTGCCGAAATTGCCCTGGCCGTCGACAAGCGGATAGCGAACCGCGAAGTCCTGGGCGAGACGCACCAGAGCGTCGTAAACCGCCTGGTCTCCGTGGGGATGGAATTTACCGATGACATCGCCGACGACGCGGGCGCATTTCTTGAACCCGGAGTCCGGATCCAGCTTCAATTGCCGCATCGCGTACAGGAGCCGGCGGTGGACCGGCTTCAGGCCGTCGCGGACATCCGGCAGGGCCCTGTTCATGATCGTCGACAACGCATAGGCGAGGTAACGCTCTTCCAGCGCCTCGCGCAGGTTGATCGGCTCAATACCGCCTGACGGAATCACATCGTTGCCCATATGTTCTGGCTACAGCACGGTTCGGGCGCAAGCAAGGGCAGTGTGACGAATGTCACGCAAATCCCAAGATTTTCTCCGTCTCTCTTGTTTTGAGGTTTATCGGAGACCTTCCCATTTCCGGGTCATCGGACGGCGGCAGGAACCTGACCGTCGACACACCGGATAATCGAGGAATACACCATGAAGAAATTCGCACTCCCCACTGTCATCGCGCTTGCAATTGCAGCGGGCTCCGTCGCGCCGTCGCAGGCCTTCGAGCTGAAGTCGCTGTTCCCCGGAAAGGGCGTTCTGCAAAAACACAAGGTCGACGGCACGCACGGTAAACGCAAGCACCATGGCTACGAAAAACAGGAAGGCACCGTCGCCTATGACGGCAAACTGAGCTACGGCGGAAAACAGCCTCTGCATATCCCGTACCGCGACCGCCCGGGCGGCTTCACGATCTGGATCTGACCCCAGGTACCATACCACCGATCGGTCCTTCGATGCGGTGTCAAGAAGGAGGCCCCCGGCCTCCTTTCTTGTTTTTGGCTCCCGGCAGACCCTGACGTCTCAGATCCGGGATGCTGTGACGAAAGTCACGATATTTCAATGACTTTCTCCGCGTCTCTTGTTTTGAGGTTTATCAGCGGCCGGCCCATTTCAGGGTCATCGGACGGCGGCAACATCCCGACCGTCGCAACACCGGATAATCGAGGAATACACCATGAAGACGTTCGCACTCCCCGCTATCATCGCACTCGCAATTGCAGCGGGCTCCGTTGCCCCTTCCCAGGCGTTCGAATTGAAATCGCTGTTCCCGGGAAAAGGCGTTCTGCAAGAGCACAAGGTCGACGGCACGCACGGTAAACGCAAGCGCCACGGCTACGAAAAACAGGAAGGCACCGTCGCCTATGACGGCAAACTGAGCTACGGCGGAAAACAGCCCCTGCACATCCCGTACCGCGACCGCCCGGGTGGCTACACGATCTGGATCTGACACACAATTCGATCCGCCGGTCCCTTGTCGGGATGCGGCTCTAAGAAGGAGGCCTTGAGCCTCCTTTCTTATTTCGGCGCCTCGTACGGTGCGGATGTTTCAAATGCGCGTTGCAGGGCCTGCAGAAATCCGCCTCGCACATCCGGCATCCTGATGCCGCGTGCCTCATACACATTCTTTGTCAAAAAATAGCCCGACAGGTCGAATGCCCGCCGCAGATCGGCATGGTCCGGCCGCCCGGCACGTTCACGCGTTACCAGAAAAGCCGGCAGATCGAGCATTCTCGCCCGATAGGGCCGGCCCGCGGTTCGCGAAACAGCGCGCCCGGACTTCGGCGATACGTAGACGAGATCGTCCGTCGTTCCGGTTGCGGCGCACCGGGTAAAATCGAGGCCGAAACCGAGATCATTCAGAATTTCAAGCTCGAAGCGAACCATCAGTTCGCCGCACAGGGCCGGATCGTCAAACGATTCCAGGATCACGTCGCCCGCTGTATAAAACCGTTCATGCGGATCCCTCTCCGGCAAAAGCCGTACAAGGGCTGCGAACAATTGCACACCGTGCACCGCCAGCGCACTTTCCATCAGCGTCGCGGCACGCATCCGGGTGGGTTCCACCGAAAACATGCCGAGATGTTCGTCAAGCCTGGCGCGCCAAAGCAGGTGCACGGAATTGCCGGTTTGCAGGATGGGCTGCATGCGCCGCGACCGCCCTCCCCGCACGAGGCCGAGATGACGTCCGTGGGTGCGGGTCAGAACTTCGAGCACAACACTGCTCTCGCCGTGCTGGCGAATTCCGAGCACCAATCCTTCATCCGTCCATTGCATGGCGACCGATCGATTCCGCTGCGCAAAGGTGTAAGCGCGCCTGACTTGTTTGCCAGTTGTCGAACTCTGTCAACCATCGGGGATAGTGGCGGACACACCTCTTCGGCTCACCGGCCGATGATTGTATGCGAACCACAATCCCGGATGGCAAAGATGAGACGAATTTGATCGGACCGCAATCCGATGACCGTTCCACCCAATTTTTCCGCACGTTTGGTTTGAAACTATCGCCTTTAATCAATCGTAAGTATTTTTGCCTAGTGTCCGGACAAGTACAACGAGTAGCCCCATGCCTGAGATCATTCCCCGGAACGAAACCGAGCGCCTGCACGCGCTCCGCGCCCTTGAGCTCGTCAGAACGCCGCCCCAACCGGAATTCGATGCCATCGTGCGATTGGCCGCAACCCTGTTCGATTGCCCGACGGCGCTCGTCTCGCTTGTCGATGAACATGAGCAATGGTTCAAGGCCAGATGCGGGATGGAAGCCGAAGGCACGCCGCGACATATTTCGTTTTGCGCGCACGCGATCCTTAGCGACGACATCATGGTGATTTCCGACGCGACAAAAGATGAACGATTTCGGGACAGCCCGCTTGTTGTCGATACTCCCAACATTCGCTTTTATGCGGGATGTCCCCTGTCCCTCGACGGGCGAAACCGGCTGGGAACGCTGTGCGTGCTCGACGCCGTGCCGAAACAGCCGTCGGACAAACAGCTTCTTGGTCTGAAACGGCTTGGCATCGTGGTGGAAGGTTTGATCCGAGCCCACGGGTATGCAGTGGACGCGACACGCACCGCCGAGTGGGCTCATCAACAGGAGGCAGACCTCAAGCGGCATTCCGGTCTGCTGGAACAGATCGCCGATGTGTCCGGGGTCGGCGGCTGGGAGCTCGAAGTTGCGACATCCGAATTGACATGGACCGCGCAGACCAAGGCGATCCATGAAGTCCCGCCGGACTATCAGCCGAACCTCGAAACCGCGACAGACTTTTACGCCGACGAAGGACGCCAGCACATAATCGACGCAGTTGAAAAGGGCATGGCGACCGGAGAACCATGGGATCTGGAATTGCCGTTCGTGACCGCGAAGGGGCGCCGAACCTGGATACGGGCGGTCGGAAAGCCGATCTTCGAGGACGGTGTACTGGTCCGTCTTATCGGCGCAATTCAGGACATCTCCGATGCCAAATCGGTCGAAGCCACCATCCGGCAGAAGTCTGAAGAACTGGAAGTCACCCTGGCCAACATGAACCAGGGCGTCAGTGCGTTCGACGGCGAGGCCAACCTGGTGCTCTGGAACCGCCAATATATCGATATCTTCGAAAAGCGCGACGGTGAAGTGTTCGAGAATGCGCGTTTTTCTGATCTCCTGGAAGCTGAGAAATCCCGGGGCGATTTCGATGGCGACATTCCGTCGTTCATCGCCGAACTCAGGAACAAGATGGCGAGCGGGAAGACAGTTCGGGCCCGCTTCAAACTGGCCAACGGCAAGGTCATCTCTTCGGTGCATGCGCCGTTGCCACATGGCGGCTGGGTCGGCACCCATGAGGATGTCACGCTTCGCGAGCAGGCCGTGGAAAGGGTTCGTCATGCCGCCGATCACGACATGCTCACGGGCCTGGCCAATCGATCCAGGTTCAATCTGGAAATCGGATCGCGTGTTCAGATGGCGCGTGCGAGCGGACAATCCGGGACGCTGATGCTGATCGATCTCGACCATTTCAAGGAGGTCAATGACACGCACGGACACCTTGCCGGTGACGAAGTGCTGGTCGAGGTTTCAAGGCGATTGCGGTTGCTGGCGCGCGACGACGATTTTCTTGCCAGACTGGGTGGCGACGAATTCGCCCTGTTGCTCAAGGCCGGGACTCACTCGTACGACGCAGCCCGTATTGCCGGCGAAATCGTGGCGCGGCTTGGCCTCCCGTTTACGGCGTCGGGAAATGAGATCGAGATCGGCGCAAGCGTCGGGGTCGCGTTTACGTGGCAAGCCGATTGCAACGCCGATTTGCTTCTGAGCGATGCCGATGCCGCGTTGTACAAGGTAAAGGAAGCGGGAAGAAGCGGATACCGGCTGTTCGACGAGGATCTGAAACGCGAAGTGACGAGCCGCCGACACCTGGCGCGCGATCTCGCCGAGGCGGTGCGGTCGCGGAAACTGGATCTGTATTTCCAACCGATCGTGTCGACGAGAGACAACACCCTGATCGGACATGAAGCGCTGTTGCGATGGAAGAACGGGGATGGAGATTTCATCCCGCCGTCAACCTTCATTCCCATTGCGGAGCAAACCGGATGTATCGTCGAACTCGGCTTGTGGGTTGTCGAAACCGGTATCCGGGAAGCGGCAAACTGGCCGGAAACCGAAAAACTGTTTTTGAACATATCGCCGCGGCAATTGGGGGACGGCAACCTGTGCGACACGATTGCCGCGAACCTCGAACGGTTCGGGATTTCACCCGCTCGGTTGGAGGTCGAAGTGACGGAGAGTGTGTTGCTCGACGATGACGAAAGCCGCCTCGCCTGCCTCCATGAGATCAAGGATCTTGGCGTATCGATTGCGCTTGACGATTTCGGAACGGGATATTCCTCCTTGAGCCGGTTGCACTCTTTTCCGTTTGACCGGTTGAAAATAGACAGGTTGTTCGTTTCCGGCCTTGGTCACGATGCGCAATCCGCGACCATCGTCAGTTCGGTGGCCAATCTGGCGATGAGTTTCGGGCTGAAATCGACGGCGGAAGGCGTTGAAACCGAAGAACAAATGAAACTTGTCACCCTGGCCGGCTGTACCAGCGCGCAAGGATACCTCTTCGGCCGTGCCGTGCCCGGTGAAGAGATTGCGGAACTTCGGGCACGCATAAATGCCACCAATTGTCACCTGAAGGCCGTCGGCTGAGTTGACAGGCCACGAGACCCGAGCCGGCGTCCCCTTTCCCCTGTTCGCACGATCGCGACAGAACGGAAAAGTCTAAAACGGTTTAGCCGGTCGGGAAATCGAGCCCCATCTCCCGGTATCTTTCCGGGTCGTCGGCCCAACTGGTGCGCACCTTTACAAACAGGAACAAGTGCACCGGACGATCGATCATTTCGGCTATTTCACCCCGGGCGGTTGAGGACACCGCCTTGATAGCCTGTCCGTTCTTGCCGATGACGATCTTCTTCTGGCTGTCGCGCTCAACAAAGATCGTCTGTTCGATGCGCACCGAGCCGTCCTTCAGGTCTTTCCACTGGGTGGTCTCAACCGTTGAGCGGTAGGGCAATTCGTCATGCAGGCGCAGATAAAGCTTTTCGCGCGTGACTTCCGCCGCGAGATTGCGCATCGGCAAATCCGATATCTGGTCTTCCGGATAAAGCCACGGCCCGGCCGGCAGCACAGTGGCCAGATGCGCCAGGAGGTCGTCGACGCCGTTGCCGTTCAATGCCGAAATCATGAAGGTCTCGGAAAAGGCGGCAATGGCGTTGGCCTTTGCGGTCAATTCCAGCAGGGTTTCCCGGGCAACAGTGTCGATCTTGTTCAAGAGCAGGATTTTCGGATGCGCCAGCCCGGCAACCCGGTGCAGGATATCGTCGGTTTCGGCATCGATCCCCTTTTTGGAATCGACCAGCACGCAGACCAGGTCCGCATCCCGGGCACCGGACCAGGCCGTATCGACCATTGCCCGGTCAAGGCGCCGCTTGGGGGCGAAAATCCCCGGCGTGTCGACGAACACGATCTGTGTGTCGTCCTTGAGGACGACACCGCGGATGATGGCGCGGGTGGTCTGAACCTTGTGAGTGACGATCGAAACCTTGGCGCCGACAGCCTGGTTGACCAGTGTGGACTTTCCCGCATTGGGCGCGCCGATCAGGGCCACGAAACCGCACCGCGACGTCCCTGGGGTTTGTGGTCGCGTGTCTTCAGTCATTCTTCCGGTCCCAGACCCCCAAACGGATGAGAAGCGCCGAGGCGGCGGATTGCTCGGCTTCGCGTTTCGACTTGCCGGTGCCCTCGACCGTCTCCTCGCCCTCTATCGTGACGGCGATGGTGAAGACGGGGGCATGGTCGGGGCCGGTTCTCGCACGCACCTCATAGCGCGGCGGCTCGTCTCCCCGCCCCTGCACCAGTTCCTGCAAGGTGGTTTTCGCGTCGCTCAGACTTCCCGATGCCGCTTCCATGCGCGGCCGCCACTGCCTGTCGATAAAACGCTCGGCCGCCTCGACACCGCCGTCAAGATATAAAGCCGCTATCACCGCCTCGCAGACATCGGCGAGAATCGCCGCCTTCCTGCGGCCACCCGTCTTCAATTCGCCGTCGCCCAGAAGAATGAATTCGCCGATACGGGCCTCGGTCGCAACCGCCGCGCAGGTGTCGCGCATGACCAGATGATTGAGACGGCGCGCCAGTTCGCCCTCATCGGCGGATTGATAGGTCTCGTACAGCATCCTCGAAATGACCAGCGCGAGCACTCTGTCACCGAGAAATTCCAGCCGCTGGTAACTGTCCAGGATCTTCTGCTGCCTGGCAATTGCGCTGGCGTGGCTCAAGGCGCGCGTCAACAGGTCGCGGTCAGCGAAGGAATGGCCAAGGATCTCTTCCAGAGCCGCCAGATGGTCGACGGCGCCGGTCATAAATCGTTCAGGAGACGTTCCCAGCGAACACTCCACGGCCAGTTCCAGAACATCCAGGCGCTGTAGCCGTTCTTGACAGAAAAGAAGATGATTTCCGCGCGGCCGACGAAGTTTTC
>Ga0207422_1002944_pt1 | contig 19276 bp, 13 predicted proteins | sample MarCyaLeptolynsp_FD_187757 | JGI IMG/M metagenome (GOLD analysis project Ga0207422, IMG submission 187757) | Marine cyanobacterial communities from Panama - species 1 Leptolyngbya sp. (SPAdes) | ecosystem: Environmental > Aquatic > Marine > Unclassified | place: Panama: Panama City | collected...
ATGAGTATAGGTGACGGAAAGAGCCAATTGGAAATCGCTTCCTACGGTCAAATTTATTATGACCTAAACACCGATGAAATGCAATTGGACCTTACCATGGGTCTGGAATTTTTCTTTGCCAAGGAATTACTGGAACAAATCGCGCAGCTTATCGCTGATAATGCCGATGGTCAAGGGGTGGATATTTCTCGACCATCCTTTGAAATCGCCAGTCAGTTCCGATTGGATGAAAAGGATTTGAAAAAATTCCAGGATGAAGTGGCAGCCTTTGGCGCTCCCGAAAAGGTTCCCGATGATTTACAACAAACCATTCTGTTTGGCGACTTACTCTTAAATTGGACTCCCGAGTCCATTTCCTTCCTTAGTGAAGGTCCGATAGGTCTGGCTGGTTTGGGAGAAACCTTTGTAAATGCTCAGGTAGAAGGTTTTATTGAAATCCAGCGTAAACGTCGTGGTGATGAAATCTATATCTATCTGGATATAGGAGGTGAAGAAATTTACATCGATTATAAGCGAAATCAGATGGGAGTTTATACCACTAATGAAGCGGTAATGACCATGCTTAAGGAAATGGACTTAAAAGACCGTAGAAATGAGGTGAGAGGGATGCCTCCATTTACCTATACGATTAGTAGCAAGGGTAAGATGAATCGTTTCATACGTCGTTTTGATAGCTTCGAAGAGTAATAAGTAAAAGGCATTTCAAGCCGATTCATTTTTAATCGTCTGCATAATATGCCTAAGCCCATCCATCAGGTAGGAATAGTTTAGACCTGTGTTTAGTACCTAACCTGATGGCCTCGGCGCATTGTTTTCTCAAACTGTGTAATCACACTAATCAAGCGCTGAGGTCTTTTCCCAAAGCGGATGACTTGGCTTAAAGTTCTTTCCTACTTATGTCTTGGCGGCCTTATTTTCATGGGTGTATATCGTTATAAGTCCGGTCAATCTGAGAGTATAGATCAGAACATATCACTTCGTGGGCAAATAGCGCAAATCCTTGAAATAGAAAAGGCAGGCGAAGAGAGCAGGATCAGCTTTAAATGGCAGCGACACCATCTCTTATGTATCCTCCCAATTGAAGAATCTAGGCTCTTTAACATAGGCGATAAAGGTTTGATACTAGGTGAGCTTCGGCCATTACCCAAAACTAGATTTCCCGATGATTTTAATTATCGAAACTATTTGCTGGGAAAGGGATATACGGCAATATTGGACCTAGACTCATTCCTCGTAATTGATAATTCTACCGACGCATATTTGTATTTCCGCCGGTGGCGAATCAACTTGGAAGAACGAATAGAGGCATGGAATCTTGATAGGCAAACCAAGGGCTTGTTAAAGGCCTTACTACTAGGTTCCAAAGGAGACATTAGCCCAGAAATGAGGAACAAATTCGCCTCGGCTGGGATCGCACATTTATTAGCGGTGAGCGGATTGCACCTAGGCATAATCTACCTATTAATGAATAAGCTGGTCCAATTCATAGTCCTTTTTCCGGGGCGGCGAATATGGTCCAGCCTGGTGATACTTTCAGGTCTATGGTCCTACGCCATAATAAGTGGCGCAGGACCATCCGTGATTAGAGCGGCTGCCATGTTTAGCCTGCTTATTGGTACCAGATTATTAAGGCGTCGAAGTTCCAGCCTGCGGGTCATGGTGATTTCGGCCGGAGTGCTAATTTTCCTCAAACCAAGTTTTATTTTTTCGATTGGATTCCAGTTGAGTTATGCTGCTTTGGTAGGAATAATTTTTCTCGTACCTAAAATGCAAACTTGGTTTTCGCCTAAAAACATTTGGCTTAAAAAATTGATGGACCTCATCTATGTTAGCACTGCAGCGCAAGTCTTCACTCTGCCAATTAGCCTGCTCACTTTCGGGAAATTCCCCCTGTATTTCATTTTGGGCAACCTGATTACCATGCCCTTAGTAGGAATAATTATGTATACGGGGCTCCTACTAATGGGACTGGACTTTTTTATTGACATATCAGCGCTATTGCCATTTTATGAGTTCCTTTTAAAAATACCAATTGAAATAAGTTCTGTTATTGGCGATTGGCCGTATTCACAGTTAGACATTAAGCTTTCCAAACCCTATGCTATAATCATGGCGGCTGGCTTATCGTCATGGGTTTTTCTAGCCTCATGGAGCAATTTTTATCGGTATTGTATTCCTATCCTGATTTGGATAACGGTTCTATCATTCCTGGTGCGTGATAAGATCGTTCATAGATTTATACTTGAGGTTGCCAGCATTAACCAGCTTAATGTGCAAGTTCACAAGGGCCCTTACAGCTACTCCTATAATTGGCCCAATTCCAAGAGCAGGACTAAGAGTAGCTGTTTAGGTGAGCGTTTTATTGATGATCATATCCGCTTCGAAAAAATAGAGACCCATATGTTTAGGTTAGAGCTCGACCAAAACTCAGTGTATTATTTGGTGAAAGGTGGAATTAGCCTCTCCCCAAAAATGAAAGGCACAATAATATACTGTGGTATATCCCTAGAAAAAGAAAAATCCTGGCGCCAATGGTGCCAGGATTATAATCACTCTTTCTACAGTACCCGAAACCAATGGGTACGTATTTTTAATTAGTTTCTAAAAATGGTGCTCAAAGCCGCCAAAATTTTACGCTTTTCCAAAGGGCGGCGTAAAACGTAGGCAAAACCATTATGGAGGGCCCGACCATTTAAATCGTTACTGCTGATGGCTAAAACCGGAGAATTCACTAAAGATTCTCTTCTTAATTGCTGTAACAAACCCATGGCATTCTCATTCCCTAAGCGGGAATTCATGATGATTAAGTCGTAGCGAGACTTACTCAAAGTTTTCTTTACTTCCTCCATATCGGACGCCACGTTAAGGATCCCACCACTCTGGCGGATCATGTAGGCTAAGAGCATTTCGTCAACCTCGTTAGTTCCTGCTAATAAAACGCGCTTACCTTCTAAGAAGTAATCCATAGAATTTACTGCTAAAGCTTTCTGTTCGTCCTTCGCAATAACGTCTTTTGGTGTTGCTATCATATTAATCCTATGTTATCCAGTATTTAATACTTAAGCGTAAAAAGTACACTTATTCCCCGAAGGGCAAATATAAACTTTTAGTTAAGAGCACCATAAGCCTAGACCATAAATAGAAGTTAATTCTGATTCCCCCCATTGGCCTGCAGTTAGGTAAGAAAAAATGAGAGCTCTACAATCTGACATACAAGTGACTGTAAAACAAACATTTGAAACATTACCAGCCTTGAAATTCCGAAAAAGCTTGGGGTTTATCGCCAATTCACCGTGCGGAAATGATTATTCCGATGGAAATTTTTAGGGATGTTTTGGAGAATACTCTGCATAAGTTCATCGACTAATCGGTCTTTGCTAAAGTGTTTGTGAACAACAATACTAATTTCTCGCACCGGCTGTGGTTCCGTAAATCTTACGATGTGAGGCCGATCCAATTCTCCATTCACTGATAAGTCGGGTATCAGCGTATAGCCGGACACCTGTTGAATCATTCGCTTCAAGGTATCAATACTACCGCCTTCAATCTCCAAATTTTTGTGGCGCTCAGATGATTCAAACTCGCAAATATTTAGGGTTTGATTTCGAAAGCAATGGCCTTTCTTTAAAATCCAGAGGCCATTGGGCTTAAGGCTCTCTTTGCTCACTTCTGCCAGATTTAATAGATCATTTCCTTCATCTGCATACACCACAAAAGGTTCATAAAACAGAGGGATTTCTACCAAATCAGGCTCATTGAGTGGTGTGGCTAAAATGCCAATATCAAATTCCCGACGAATCAATTGGTCAATCAGCCTTTCACTCTGTATTTCCTCAACAATAAGCTTAGTTTCCTGGTTCGACCGAATAAAATCATTGATAAAGCGAGGCAGAAGGTAGGGCGAAAGCGTAGGTATTATGCCAACTTTAAAGTTACCCGCGATCTGATTACGATCTTGATTAACCAATTCCTTTAATTCCAGTACCTCGTTAATGATCCGCCGAGCTTTTTGGAGGAAAGCCTCACCCATTGGCGTCACTTCCAAGGGCTGCCTTGAACGATCAAAAAGAATTAAACCGATCTCATCCTCTAATTTCTTAACCTGTAAAGTGAGAGTAGGCTGAGTCACAAAACAACTTTGAGCCGCCTTCACAAAATGCCGATGGGTATCTAGGGCCAAAACATATTGCAACTGTTGTAAGGTCATATTGATAATATAAATATCATTTGCTAAAATATCAATTTGATTAATAATTCTGGAAGTAGAATATTTGCCTTGAAAATTGAAGAATAAAGAGAAACTATTTGAGTGGTAAATAGTTACTTTAATGAAGAATTAAGGCAGACAATTTCAGATGTAAGGGATTTCAGATTAGAGGCACTCATATCGCTAAATCCCTTTTGAATTTGCTTTGCATGCGGTGCAGGAGATCTGGTACTCAAGATCAAGTCGGTGGACAGAATTTTTTATAAACCATCATTACCTACAAGAAATAAATCTTTATCACCAATCATTAATTAATCAATAAATGGAAAATAACGACAGCATGGGTAAGTGCCCGGTTCATCACGGTGGGAATACCAGTTCCGGGACCACCAATAAGGCCTGGTGGCCCAAATCCTTAAATCTGGATATTCTGCATCAACATGATTCTAAGACTAGTCCATTTGATGCCGACTTCAATTATCATGAAGAGTTAAAAAAATTAGATGTCGAGGCCCTTAAAAAGGATATGCATGAGTTAATGACTAGCAGCCAGGATTGGTGGCCGGCTGATTGGGGACACTATGGAGGCTTGATGATTCGCTTGGCTTGGCACTCGGCCGGGTCTTACCGCTTGGCGGATGGAAGAGGAGGCGCAGGAGCTGGAAACATTCGCTTCGCCCCTTTAAACTCTTGGCCGGATAACGCAAGTCTCGACAAGGCCAGAAGACTATTATGGCCGATCAAGAAAAAGTACGGTAATAAGATTAGTTGGGCCGATCTTATCATTTTGGCAGGAAACATTGCTTACGAGTCCATGGGACTTAAAACCTTTGGTTTTGGCTTCGGTAGGGAAGACATTTGGGGTCCAGAGATAGACGTTTATTGGGGATCAGAAACCGAGTGGTTAGCACCCAGCGAAAATCGCTATGAGAACCTGGATGATCCATCAACCCTTGAAAACCCCCTAGCCGCGGTTCACATGGGATTGATCTACGTAAACCCCGAAGGTGTAAATGGTAAACCCGACCCTCTTAAAACTGCAGCGCAAGTGCGGGAGACCTTTGCCCGAATGGCAATGAATGACGAGGAAACTGCAGCCCTAACCTGTGGAGGACATACCGTTGGTAAAGCTCATGGTAACCTAATGGAGGGCGATAGCGTTGGACCAGCACCAGAAGGTGCCGATATCCACGAACAAGGTTTTGGCTGGACCAATGAAAAGCATCATGGTAAGGCAAACCAGGCCTTCACTTCTGGAATAGAAGGAGCTTGGACCAAGGAACCCACTAAATTCGATATGGGCTATTTTGAAACATTGTTTGGTTACGAATGGGAACTGAGAAAGTCACCCGCCGGAGCCTGGCAATGGGAGCCTACAAATATCCCGGAGGAAAATAAGACCCCAGATGCGAGCGATCCATCAAAAAGGCATAATCCCATTATGACGGACGCTGATATGGCGATGAGAATCGATCCGATTTACGCCGATATCTGTAAGCGCTTCATGGAAGATGAGGATTATTTCAAGGATACCTTTGCCAGGGCTTGGTTTAAACTCACTCACCGCGACATGGGTCCTCAGGCTCGCTATTTCGGACCTGATGTACCTCAAGAAGATTTAATTTGGCAAGATGTAATTCCGGCAGGAAATTCTAATTATGATGTAGATGCGGTTAAAGCTGCTATATCGGCTATCGGACTTAGCGCTAGTGAATTGATGTCTACGGCCTGGGATAGCGCGAGAACTTACCGGGATTCGGATAAACGAGGTGGAGCAAATGGCGCTCGGATTCGCCTAGCACCACAAAATCAATGGGCTGGTAACGAGCCGGAGCGTTTGCATAAGGTACTTGATGCTCTAAAGCCAATCTGCGAAAGTCACAATGTAAGTATGGCAGACGCCATAGTTTTAGCCGGGAATGTAGGTCTGGAATCAGGTCTGAGCGCCGCTGGCTTTGGTCATATCGAGGTTCCCTTCACGCCCGGAAGAGGTGATGCTTCGGAGGAAAGCACCGATGCCTCCTCCTTTGAGGTTCTGGAGCCCGTTGCTGACGGCTTTAGAAATTGGCAGAAAAAACACTATGCGGCGCTTCCAGAGGAAATGATGCTAGATCGAGCACAACTCTTAGGTCTTACCGGTCCAGAGATGACCGTTCTAATTGGAGGTATGCGGGTGATGGGCACCAATCACAATGGTAGTGCCCTCGGGGTTTTCACTGATAATGTTGGTTCATTGAGCAACGACTTCTTTGTAAACCTTACCGATATGGCTTATAAATGGGTACCGGTTGGATCTAATAAATATGAAATCACTGACCGTAATTCAGGTGATGTGAAATGGACCGCTACAAGAGCTGACTTGGTATTCGGATCAAATTCAATTTTGAGAGCCTATGCAGAGTTCTACGCTCAGGACGACAATAAAGAGAAGTTTGCAAAAGACTTTGTCGCTGCATGGACTAAAGTAATGAACGCCGATAGATATGACGTCTAAGGACTGCTTATTATATCCTTAATGAACCCCGCGGTTCATTCTTAAAAAGTATGGAGGGTGATGATCTTAGCTAGGTTGTCACCCTCTTTTTTTGGCTTCTTTATTGGGCAAAAGCCTATAAACGCAAAAAAGCTCCCTAACGACAAGCGTAAGAGAGCTTTTTAAGCGGTCCGGACGAGACTCGAACTCGCGACCCCATGCGTGACAGGCATGTATTCTAACCAACTGAACTACCGGACCAGATTTGAAGAGAACGTCGTTTTTTCAAACGCGGGTGCAAATATAGGATACATTTTTAGCGATGCAAGTACAGGACCAAAAAAAATCGAAAAAATTATAGACCGTAAGATGCCCCCTTTTTTCGGGGTAGATGTACGGTAAAACAGGAACCCTTATCCTTCACACTTCTTACTTCAATCTTACCATTCATATATCCCAGAAACTCAACGCATAGCATTAGGCCAAGTCCCACCCCTTTTTCCTTATTGGTGCCTAAACCTACTTCCCGGTGAGGAGAAAATAGTTTTAACCTTTGCTCATTGGTCATGCCAATTCCATTATCCTCAACCTCTAATCTCAACTCGGATTCCATCTCGTAGGCCCGGATCTTAATCCATCCCCCGGAAGGGGTAAACTTAATCGCATTACTAATGAGGTTCCGAATCACCATTTCAAGCATATCTGCATCTCCTAATACGGTGCCTTCGCCTTCATCAATAAGTACCTGAATCTTGATGCCTTTCGCTTCGCCTAATGGCCTCAAATGCTCCCCTACCATTTGGATGAGCTTAGGGTAGTCCACTTCCGAGGCCTCGTAAGCCTTGGTATCCCTTTTGGCCCAACGCAATAGATTATCCAATAGTGCTCGAGAATTACGGGTAAGGCGTAGGAGTTCATTGGACATGATCTTCCTCTCATCATCCGGTACCCCGCCATATTCAATCACATTCAAAAAACCTTCAATTCCGGATAAAGGACTTCTGAGGTCATGACCAATAATGGAAAACAACCGATCCTTTTGGGCAGCTAGTTCTTTGGTCTCAATATTTTGTTGATCCATTTCCTGCTTCAAACGAATCAGACTTTTAGTTTTTGTCTCTAAGTCACTAATCGAGCTATCCAATAGATGCTTCACGTAGAGTGCTCCAATGTAGAAGATGATAGAGAAGCCCAGGAAGGAAAAGAAATAAACCAAAGTGCTAGCCAAATTTGGCAGGGGGAGCAGAAAAAATATAAGATAGGCTCCCAATCCTATAATATAAAGAAGGTAAAACCTCTGCTCCAAGCGAGAACCCGCAATCATTAAAGACAGTAGGTAATAAACTAAAAGGCATGAAATCACCGGGCCCTTCAAATAGCCTGTAAGCGGAAATAGGAGTACCGCAAACAAAATGGAAAGAAGGAAAAACAGGTATTTGGCAATGATCAACTTACGCCAAAATCGAACAATTATGTAGGTCAGGCCCAGGCCGAGACCAAGTAGGACGATGTAAAAAGATGGAATAGTAAAATCTTGGAGGAAAACGGGGATTCCGAGCAAAAGGAGGCAAATGGCACTGAGAAGGGTTACGCTCATCATCAGGCGCTCGTCAATGCCGTAATCCTCACTTAAGCCAAGCTTCTTCCAAATGTATTCTTCCATGCATCAGAGGTTTTCCTCTAGCAATTTAATACTTAATCTCTAAGCTTATTGAAATTGAAAATCTTAATTGAGGTACACTCAATTGGGAATTGGATCGAAGCTCCTATTTGAGCAAGGTGATAAATCCTCTGTTGATTCGAGTCTTTGTTTCTCTCTCGCTACTAAAACGGTACTCCAGGGTATAAGTATAAACGCCTTTGTGATCTGCGTTCTTACCATTCCAGCCTACATCAGGGCTTTGAGTCTCAAATACTTTCCGGCCCCAGCGATCAAAGATTTTGAGGTCATAATGCTCCATATAGCCGTCAGCATCACAAACTAGAGTTACGATGAACTCGTCGTTCGTACCGTCACCATTAGGAGTGAAGGCGTTAGGTGCGTAGGCAATGCATTCCTCGCAATTAACTTGCTCCACTAAAATAGAATCCACATAGCTGCAAATTCCATTGGAAATAGTGGCATAGTATAAGCCTGGTTGAGTAATGATGTAATTGGAGGTCGTGGTCTCATCATCCCATTCCACCGAGATATTAGGACCTGCAACTCTGAGGTCAATTCGACCTTCCTGACAGATTACGGTGTCTTGAGGTAATTGCGGTAAATCATTTTCCACTACCTCCACATAATCAATCATATAGTAAGCCGACTGAGGACTACCAGCGTTTTCAAGCGGTACCGCCATGGTCTCAGGATCTTGACTAAAATTACCAATGGTGAAGTAACGCTCTCCCCCTTTCGCTTTGATCACGCCACACACCGAGGTCCAGTAATTTACTTGGGTGATCGGGTCTTCGGCTATCACTTGCGGAACCGCGGCAATAAGATTATCTGGACGAACAGAATCAATCACCGTATCCGTCAAAAGCAAACCCAGATTATTGATTCCATAAGAATCCCCTTTTAGATCATTATTTCGGGGTAGAACATAGAAGCTAACCCGATAGAACTTTCCGGCCTCTAGGGGCTCACTGAGCTCTCCGTGTAAGTATTCCCTCTTAAAATTCGCTCCATCCAAACCATATACATCAATACCAGCAAAGCCATCGCCATCAAATGGCAAGGCATTATTTGTCGCCGAATCGCTGCCCGGGAAACCACAAGGGTGGTAGAAATCCGGATCACCATTGTAAAAATTCCATGGATTGACAAAGTCATTAAAAATGGTATCGCTAATTGGACAATCACTAGTATTTTCCAAAGAGCCATTACGCACCAAATTCTGACCCATCATAAGGCCGGAGCAGAGGAGGAAAAATAATAGGCTAGTATTCTTCATATATATAACCCAACATTGGGTGGCAAATCTCACTGATTGGCTAAAATATAAAAACAAGCACTTAGTCAGGTATTCCTAACAGATATTAAACGACAAGATTTACATATTCGCATTTAGTCTCCAGAAGAATTTGGATCAAAGCTATAAAAAGCTTCATATTATTTTAAAACTCCAGAAGCCCTAGTAACCTTAGCTTTATTACTTTCGCCGTTAATAAAAGTAAATTTGATGCAAGCTGATTATTTCGCTCATCCGACCGCTGTAATTGATGATGACGTAAAGATTGGAAAGGGTACTAAAATCTGGCATTTTTCGCATGTGATGCCGAATTCAAGCCTCGGGGAAAAGTGTAATTTAGGCCAGAATGTGGTGGTGAGCCCTGAAGTTATTCTAGGCAATAATGTCAAGGTGCAGAATAACGTTTCCATATATACTGGTGTGATTTGTGAGGATGATGTTTTTTTAGGTCCATCCATGGTGTTCACCAATGTCACAAATCCTCGCTCAGCGGTTAATCGCCGCGGCTCTTACGAAAAAACCAAAGTAGGTAAAGGGGCTAGTATTGGGGCTAATGCGACGATAGTATGCGGGCATGACATTGGAGAATTCGCCTTTATTGGAGCTGGTGCGGTGGTAACTAAAACCGTAAAACCCTATGCCTTAATGGTGGGTAATCCTGCCCGACAAATAGGATGGATGAGTCAATATGGGCATCGCCTTATCTTTGACGAAACAAATAGAGCTACATGCCCAGAGAGCGGGCAAAAATATTTGCTAGAAAACGACCAAATAAAGCCATATAATGACTAAAGATTCAACCGTCAAATTCGCAGTGGTTGGCTGCGGACATATTGGTAAGCGACACGCGGAAATGATTTGGGGTAACCCTGAATCAGAACTCACGGCATTATGTGACATTAGACCTAAGTCAGAGCTTGGCCTAGATCCAAAAATGAATAAGGTCCCATTCTTTTCTAGTATTGAGGATCTACTGGCATCTAAACCGGATGTAGACGTAATAAATATCGCGAGTCCCAATGGGGAGCACGCAGAACAAGCCTTGGCAAGTTTAAACGCCGGCTATCATGTGGTGGTAGAAAAGCCAATTGGCCTTACCAAGAATGCGGCGGAGAAAATCATATTTACCGCCTTGCATCGCAATAAGCACGTTTTTGCCGTAATGCAAAACCGCTACTCTCCTCCCTCTGAGTGGATTAAAGATTTAGTGGATAGTGGAAAGCTCGGTCGCATAAATATGGTGCAAATCAACTGTTATTGGAACCGCGACGAACGCTACTATAAACCAGGTAACTGGCATGGCGATAAAAACTTAGATGGTGGTACTTTGTTCACCCAATTTTCGCACTTTATCGACATAATGTATTGGTTGTTTGGTGATATTGAAAATATCAAAGGTCGAATGACGGACTTCAACCATATGGACACAACTGACTTTGAAGATTCGGGAATTCTAAGTTTCGATTTTACCGACGGAGGAATGGGAGTACTTAACTTCAGTACTTCATGTTGGGATAAAAACTTCGAAAGCAGCATCACTATTTTGGCCGAGAATGGCACCATAAAAATTGGTGGGCAATACATGAATGAAGTGGAATATTGCCATGTTAAGGATTACGAGATGCCGGTTCTTAAAGCCTCTAATCCTCCTAATGATTATGGTCCCTACAAAGGAAGTGCTGCCAACCACGTTTATATCATTCACAACGTAATCGATGTATTAAAAGGTCGTGCACCTATCACCACTAATGCCCTGGAGGGTTTAAAGGTTGTTGATATTATTGAGCGAATGTATCAGTCTGTAAAGTCCAAGCCTATTGATTAGTGCGGAGTACCATAATTTTGCGAGTCTACTGATTATTGCGGGGCTTATAGGGGTTTTAATTACCGACAAGTTTAAAACCTCATTGGTATTTCTCTTTACTGGAGCGGCATTAATAGCTGCTGGAATAATTCCTGCTGAAGGCTTTATCGAAGGCCTTAGTAATCCATCAATCATTAAGATTTTCTTATTAATTGTAATTACCGCGGGAATCAATGAGACCTTTGATCTCATTTCTATCTTTAATAGATTCTTCCAAGGGGTTAAAACTCCCGGCGGGTTCATAGTTAGAATGGGAGGTGCGGTAGCCGGTTTATCGGCCTTCATGAATAATACCCCGGTAGTTAACGTGATGATCCCATTTGTTTATCAATGGGGAAAAACAAACCGCATTGCACCGGCCAAACTATTGATGCCCTTATCCTTTGCGGCCATTATGGGAGGGGTAATTACCCTGATTGGAACCTCGACTAATTTATTGCTAAATGGCTTAATAACAGAAGCCGGTCTACAACCCCTTGGCTTTTTTGATTTCACCCTACCCGGATTAATGATCACGGTAGTAGGGATCGCCGTACTTGCTTTACTCTCCCCAAGAATGTTGGGTCAACAAGAGGATGAAACCGCTGACGTTATTGAGAAAGGCCGTGAATATCTTATTGAGCTGCGTTTAATTCAAAACAGTGAGTACATAGGACAAAGTATAGAATCCGTAGGATTGAGAAATTTGGAGGGTTTTTTTCTCAGTCAAATTATTAGAAACAATCGCGAAATAGCTCCTATTACCCCCAACGAGATTCTTCAACAAAATGATGTTTTACTCTTTGCAGGGGACACCAGTAAAATTAATGATTTAGTAGAAGGCTTTCCAGGTTTAAGCCTCACCATGACCCGTGATTTTGAGTTGATCAAAAATACCAGCTATGTCGAAGCTATTGTTACCCAAAATTCAAATCTGGATCGCAAGAATGCCAAGGAAATAGGTTTTCGTCAGCGATTCGATGCTGCCATTATAGGTATTCACCGGAGAGGTGAAAAATTATCGGGCAAAATCGGATCAATTGACTTGAGGGTTGGAGATGTAATATTAGTGGTGGCCGGCCCGCGTTTTGTAGAACGAACTACTAACAGCGGGGATCTGATTATTCTTAAGGAGCATCTCAAACATGAAACTTTGCCTAACAGGTCCAAAGCTTTATTTGGCCTAGGAACTTTAATAGCTATTTTACTCAGCTCATTTGGCATCATAAATTTCCTAGAAGCTCTCCTCCTTATTCTTGGTATTCAAGTAGCAACCAAAATGGTTTACCTAGATTTGATCAAAAGAGTCTTAAGTCTAGATTTACTAATAGTACTGTTGGTTTCGCTCGGTTTAGGAGATAGTTTGATTAGCTCTGGAGGAGCGGAATTACTAACCGATTTCCTATTCGCAAATGCCGATGGATGGGGTGCATTCACTCTCATTGCGGTAATATTCTTTACCACTTGGATGCTCACCTCCTTCGTAACCAATATTGCGGCAGTCTCGATTATGTTCCCGATTGCATATAGCTTGGCATTGAGTTCCTCTATTGCCTATGAAGCGCTATTCTTAAGTACCGCCTTCGGCGCTTCATGCAGCTTTATTACTCCTTATGCCTATCAAACTAACTTGATGGTTTTGGAGTTAGGGAAGTATAAGTTTAGGGACTTCCTGAGAATGGGAACGGTGGTTAGTATTATTTACGTTGCCGTATTTTTAGCTTATATTCAATTCTTTTACCTCTAGTAATGGCTTCTGAAAAACTTCATATCATTCCGCATAAACATCAGATTCAATCCAGCGATCGAGCAAAGCTGATGGGACATCCTGGCAAGGTTATTTGGTTTATTGGTCTAAGTGGTTCGGGTAAATCGACCTTAGCATCAGAATTGGAAAGGCGCCTCTATGAAGCAGGCAAGCACACCTATATTCTAGATGGCGATAATATCCGCTCAGGCTTGAATTCTGATTTAGATTTTTCCGATGAGTCTCGAAAAGAAAATATCAGACGCATTAGTGAAGTAGCCAAGTTAATGACGGACGCGGGAATCATAGTGTTAACAGCTTTCATCACTCCTTTCGAGGAAGAAAGGCAAAAAGTTAAAGCCACGATAGGCGCCGAAAATTACTTTGAGATTTTCGTTAACTGTCCCTTGGAGGAATGTGAAAAAAGAGACGTAAAAGGTCTTTACGCAAAGGCCCGTAAGGGAGAGATCTCAAATTTCACGGGAATTTCGTCTCCCTTTGAAGAACCTAAAAACCCAGACCTTAAAGTCCCCAGTCACCAACTAAGTATTGACGAAGGAGTAAATTTAGTGCTGCAAGCACTCGACGGGAGATTGTAAATCCGATCTGGATTTCTAAGTATAAAAAAGCTCCACCGAATCCGATGGAGCTTTTTTGGTTTTTTAGTTTAGTTCCTTAGAGTCGGATCATTCCGGCCGCTACGGTTTCATTAGTAGATTCGTCAACCAGGATGATTGAACCGCTATTGCGGTTGTCATTGTACTCGTCAATGAATAAAGGCTTGGTAGAACGGATTTTCACTCGAACAATGTCGTTCATAGTAATAGCCTTATCGTCCTCAATACGGTGTAAAGTATTGATGTTCACCTTGTATAACACCTCTTTAATGATGCATCGAGCCTCGTTACTGGTATGACGGATAATATACTTAGCACGTGGTTGTGCAGCTTTATTATTCAGCCAACAAAGCATTACATCCAAATCCTGCTCAACTTGAGGTTGATTGTTTGGACGAACAATCATATCACCACGACTGATATCGATATCATCTTCGAGGGTAATGGTAACAGACATCGGTGCAAAAGCTTCCTCAACCTGACCTTCCATGGTGTCGATTGATTTAATTTTTGAATTAAACCCACTTGGCAATACGACTACTTCATCGCCGGGCTTGTAAATCCCTCCGGCAACCCGACCAGCATATCCACGGTAATCGTGGTACTCGTCGCTTTTAGGGCGAATCACAGTTTGTACGGGGAAGCGTGCGTTTACATGATCTTGGTCGCTATCGATATGAATGGTTTCCAAGGTGTGTAATAAAGTTTCACCATCATACCAAGGGGTATGCTCACTTCTGTTTACCACATTATCACCATGTAAGGCAGAAATTGGCACGAAGCGGATGTCGCTAACATTTAATTTGGAAGCAAACTCCTTGTATTCCTTTACAATCTCGTTGAAGCGCTCCTCTGAGAAATCGACAAGGTCCATCTTATTCACACAGATTACCAAGTGAGGAATCTGTAATAAGCTAGCGATAAAAGAGTGACGGCAAGTTTGCTCAACAACGCCATGACGAGCATCAACAAGAATCAAGGCCAAGTTAGCGGTAGAAGCTCCTGTAACCATGTTACGGGTATACTGAATATGCCCAGGAGTATCGGCGATGATAAACTTACGCTTCGGGGTAGCGAAGTAACGGTAAGCTACATCAATGGTAATCCCTTGTTCACGTTCGTCTTTAAGACCATCGGTAAGTAAAGCTAAATCCACATGGTCAACACCACGTTTTTTACTGCTGTTCTCAACCGATTCTAATTGATCTTCGAAAATAGATTTGGAATCGTATAAAAGTCGTCCAATAAGAGTACTCTTTCCGTCATCCACGCTACCAGCAGTGGTAAAACGTAAGAGTTGCATATCTAAATAAGAGTTGTCGCTCATAATAGTTTGGTTTGCTAGGTTTTAGAAATAGCCTTGTTTTTTACGATCCTCCATGGCCGTCTCCCCTCGCTTATCGTCGGCGCGGTTGCCACGTTCAGTTTGACGAGCCGAAGCTACTTCCTGTACAATCTTCTCAAGGTTATCGGCATCTGATTCAATTCCACCAGTGATGGTAATATCTCCAAGGGTACGGAAACGAATCATTTTAGTTTCTGACTTTTCATTCTCTTCGAGAGTGATGTATTCCGACATTGGCAACCATGTATTGTTGCGCCACACTACTTCGCGTTCGTGAGCTATGTATAGGCTAGGAATGTCGATATTCTCATGAAGAATATATTGCCAAACATCCATCTCAGTCCAGTTACTAATTGGGAACACTCGGAAGTGCTCACCCATATTCTTCTTACCGTTGAAAAGGTTCCAAAGCTCTGGGCGCTGGTTCTTCGGATCCCACTGTCCGAAATCATCACGGTGTGAGAAGAACCGCTCTTTGGCCCGCGCTTTTTCCTCATCGCGACGAGCACCGCCCATGGCAGCATCAATCTGATGTTCTTCAATAGTATCTAAAAGCGTTACTGTTTGCAGGGCATTTCGACTGGCATTCTTGCCGGTCTCTTCTTGGACTGCTCCATCGTCAATCGATTTTTGCACCGAGCCAACAATTAAGCGTACTCCTAGATTCTCAACTAGATTGTCTCGAAACTCAATGGTTTCAGGGAAGTTATGGCCTGTATCGATATGCACCAAAGGAAAAGGAATTTTCCCGGGCCAAAACGCCTTCTTTGCGAGGTGGGTTAAAACGATCGAATCTTTACCACCACTAAAAAGGATGGCTGGATTTTCGAACTGAGCGAAGACTTCCCGGATAACAAAAATGGCTTCTGACTCAAGTTCCTTGAGATGGGTTAATGTATAGCGCATTAATTCTGCATTAGTTCAACTAATTCAAGAGCAAAAATAGACCATATTTTTGAGGCAGCGAACCTTTAAGCCAAGAAGACACCTAAGTTTAAGAGGAAATTCAGCTATTTGGAGCTTTATAAATAACATTCTAATAACCACCTGGAATTCCGTCATAATTAGGAGAAGAACTTATATTTGCTGCCTTAAATTAATCCTGTATCAAAGCTCATGCGATTAGCTCTTGGACTTCTAGCCATACTTTTCATCTTCCCGTCGTGCGTGCCTACTAAGAAACTCACCTATCTTCAGGAGGGAAATGCTGATTCGGAATATTCTCTAAAGCGTAGCCAATATTTGGTGCAACCAAATGATATCTTAAGTATCACCATTAGAACTTACGATTTAGAAACTTCTCAATTATTTAACATCTCCCAGGTGGGAAATGGCAATGCAGGAGCTTTAAATGCTGGTGATATTTTATTTTATCTCCAAGGTTATTCCGTGGATCTAGCGGGAAATATTCGGGTACCAATCATTGGTGAGGTTCATGTTAATGGATTAACAATTGATGGCGTTCAAGAATTAATTGAGAAAGAGCTTAACAATTATTTCGATAAGGAAGCTATAAACGTAACTGTGCAGCTAGCTGGAATTCGTTTCAGTATTGTTGGCGAAGTAAATCGACCAGGGAAATATGTTATCTATCAGAACCAAGTAAATGTTTTCGAAGCTTTAGCGCAAGCTGGCGATATAACTATTGTAGGCAATCGACAAGAGGTTATGGTAGTTCGCCAAAGTCCTGATGGAGTCCAAACCTTCACACTGGACCTAACGGACTCTCAAGTAATTAATGATCCGCGATACTTTATTCAGCCAAATGATGTCATTAACATCAAGCCGCTACCTCAGAAATCATTCGGTATTGGAACCACCGGTTTTGAAACCTTCTCTCAACTCTTAAGTGTTGTGGCCTCCACCATTACCCTAATTATTGCAATTAATAGTCTCAACCAATAATGAACGACTATACCAACAATCCTAATCCATCTGGGCCCGGATACCCAAATGGGATGTACAACATGCCTACTGAGGAGCAAGATGCGGTTGACTTTAAAAGAATTCTCTACCGAATTATAGGGGCATGGCCAATTATTGTTATTTCCCTATTAATTGCCCTTTCCTTAGCTTTTCTTACCTACCGTTACACTACACGTATTTATCAAGTTAAATCAGTAGTAATGATTAGCTCCGAGCAGTCTAGCTCGATGGAATCCTTGATGTCGGCCGTTGGGTATTACAATCCTCGCCTAGAGTTCGAAAATGAACTAGTAGTACTTCAAAGTAGATCCTTGGCAGCGAGGACTATTAATAAGCTTAGTTTCGAGGTATCTTATTTTTCAGAAGGTAGGATTAAGTCCGCCGAATTGTATCCAAACCCAGGTTGGGAGTTCATCTATGATTCAACTCATTTACAAACCTTGGGTCGTTTCCGGATTGAATACCTTGGTAAAAATGAATACCGAATAGAAACTCCCGAGGATATTGATGACGTGACCTTCCATCATTTCGGAGGAAAATCGTTCAGTAAAGCTGGTTTAAAGTATAAATCAGAGACTTTTACCGTAAGGGAAGGTGAGTGGATTGAACGCCCATATTTCAAGTTTAAAATTGTTGACGTTCGAAATGATCCCAACAATGTGGATATCGACAAGGTTCCCGTTTTCGTAAGGTTAGCAAGTAAAGGCTCCTTGGTAAATAAATTTTTCAAGAGCATTCTTATCGAACCGACTTCTGAAGGAAGTGCTGCAATTGATATCACCTTACAGGACGCAACGGCTAAAAAGGCGCGTGACTATATCAGCGAGCTGATTGAGCAATACCAAACCTTTAACCTTGAGAACAAGAATAGAACCACTAAAAAAGCGCTCGACTTTATTAGTTCAGAACTTCTTGCCTTAGAGGATTCGCTTAATAAGGTGGAACGTGTTTTAGAGGAATTCCAGTCTAAAAATCAGGTAGTGAACCTTTCGGAACAAGGAACTCGAATCTACGATGAGCTCATTAAGCTAGAAACGGAACTAACCGAAATTCGTTCACAAGAAAACTATTTCGAATACCTCACCGATAACTTCAATAATGAGGCAATTAGTGAGACGGGGATAACCCCGCCAATGGCAATGGGAATTCAGAGTACCAGCATTACTACAATCGTTGCTAGTTTAAATGAACTGTACACACAACGTACTAAGCTTGCATATGGGCAGACTGAAAATAACCCTATGCTTAAAATTCTCGACTCGCAAATCAGAAATGTTCGAAAGTCATTGAAAGAAAACGTAAGCGCCTTAGAGAATAATCTTCGAATAAGAAAAGATGTTCTATTATCGAAAAAGGCCGGTCTAGATGATTTAATTCGTAGCATTCCTAAAACGGAGATGGAATTAATTAATATCCGTCGTAAACGTCAAATCAACGAGAACCTTTATCTGTTTTTAATGCAGAAGAAGGCGGAAACCGCAATTGTGCTTGCAGGTAACACCCCGGATTCACGCATTGTAGACCCCGCTACAATTGACTCTAAGCCAGTAAGTCCAAATACAATGAGGATTTTTGCCATTGGAGTTCTTCTTGGTATTGCCGCGCCAATTATTACCATTGTTGTTACTGACTTGATGGACAATAAAATCCGAACTAAGGAGGATATCGAAAAAATTTCTACTGTTCCGATTGTTGCCATGATTGGTCACAGTGAGCGTAACACCAACCTTATTGTGGGTGAGTTCCCTAAGTCCAGCATCGCAGAGTCTTTCCGGGCTTTACGTTCGAATATTTCCTACCTCGCTAAGGATCAGGATATACAAACTATGCTATTCACCTCTTCCATTGGGGGTGAAGGAAAAACCTTTATTTCCATTAACATGGCATCGATTCTTGCTGCCAGCGGAAAGAAAACCGTATTAGTTGGTTTGGATTTACGTAAACCTAAAATCTACAATGATTTTGGCCTGTCTAATGCCTTTGGTGTTAGTTCAGTTTTATCCAACCAAATGGAAACGGAAGAAGCTATCCAAGCGTCCAATTTGGATAATCTCTCCATTATTTCAGCAGGACCAATTCCTCCGAATCCATCCGAATTAATTCTGAGTGAGAAATTCGATGAGATGCATGAAACCTTAAAGAAGAAATTTGACTACATCGT
>Ga0207422_1002948_pt1 | contig 19248 bp, 11 predicted proteins | sample MarCyaLeptolynsp_FD_187757 | JGI IMG/M metagenome (GOLD analysis project Ga0207422, IMG submission 187757) | Marine cyanobacterial communities from Panama - species 1 Leptolyngbya sp. (SPAdes) | ecosystem: Environmental > Aquatic > Marine > Unclassified | place: Panama: Panama City | collected...
GATGCTCTTGTCGTCGATCTTCGCGCCGAACAGTCCGCCCGCCATCGCGTACATGCCGAAGCTCGGAGAGAAGTTCGCCCCGATACCCCAGTCCATCGCGTACGAGGCATGGCCCGCGTTCACGCCGTCGCCGCGCCAGTGCGAGTAGGTGGCGCCATGCATCGTGAAAGCACCGAGGATCGCGTGCTCGCGTTTCTCCCGACGTTCCTTGCGACGCTGCTGAGCCTTGGTGAGCTCCTCTTCGCCTTCTTCGGCGGACTCTTCTGGCGCGTCATCGCTGCCCGTGTCGAGTGACGCCATCTCCTCTTTGGGAGCGGGACCAGCGGGTGCGGGCTCGGCTTTCACGACACGTACCGCGGTCGCCTTGGACTTCGGCAGCGTGCTGACCTGGCCGTCCGGCCCCACGAGCACGAGGGTGTCGCCATCGTGGCTCGCGAGCTCGCCCTTGACCGGGCCCTCTGCCGTCGACACTTCGACTTGTCGGCCCTCGAGTGCGGACCAGGCAGCGTCGTCGACCGCGGGTTTCTTTGCGGGCGCCGCGGTCTCGGCGACGGGTGGGAGCTGCTCGCCCCTATCGACGGGAGCCGCCTCCGTTTCGGGCTGCGCCTCCGCCGGCGCCGTTTCCGCTGGCGGAGGAGCGGTCTGGCCAGGAGCGAGCGCCGCAGGCGCGGTCTCCCCCTGATTGGGCGCAGGCGCCGGACCAGCCAGCGCTGCGCCGGGAATCAGCGCCAAGGCAAGACTGACCGAAAGGCTCCGCACGTCCCTAGCATGACGCGTGACTCCAGCTCCGCACAAGTTCGTGGGGACGATCGACGTCACACGACTCATCGGCGCCGGCGGCCATACAGGGCAATTCCGATGAACAGGCCAATCGCGAGGCCGATCGGGGCGCGTCCGGAGCTCTCTCCCACCGAGCACGACAGCACGCCCTCGGAGTCGAATCGGCATTCTCCGCCGTCGCAGGAGAGCTCGGCCGAACCGCGGACCTCGCCGTCGAGCAAGCCTTCGATGGCGTCGATGCACTCATCGAGCTGCGTGCCGTAGTTGACGTAGTTGCCGTCGCAGAAGAGCGCACCGCCGGCCTCGGAGCAGTCGGCTTCGCAGCCACCCTGCACGTCCGCCGTGCACTCGATCCATGCGTCCGCCTGGCAGTCGAGCTGACACTCGAGGTTGGCCGACGCGGTGCAGGAACCCGAGCAGCAGGCCTCACACGACGCAACGCAGTCGGCGTCCGGGGGCACGACTTCGCAGCTCGCATCGCACTCCGCCGCGCAGTTGGCCTCACAGCCCGCGATGCACTCCGAGTCGTTCGAGTCGCAGCGCGCGTAGCAGGAGGCGTCGCAGTCCGCTCGGCAGCCGACGGCACAGTCAAACGATCCGGGATCGACGCGACACTGCGCTTCACAGTCGGCGCGACACGACCCGGTGCACTCGACCTCGGCTTCGAAGGCGCAGCCACCCGCACATCCGACCTGCAGCTCGCCGGCGCAGGCTGCCTCCACCGTCAGCGGCGTGCACTGCACGTCGCAGCCTTGCGCGACCAGCTCGCACTCCGCCTCGGCTTCGAGCCGAATGTCGCCGCAGGCATCCAGGGGCCCGGCTTGGGCCTCCGTTGGCGCCGCAAACGCGGCCAGCGAGGCAACAGCAGGAAGGGCGAACGAAAGGGCAAGCAACGAAGATTTCATGTCGGTCTCCAAACGGTTCGTCCGCTTGGACGCGACTTCCGATGCATCCCTTGAGCACATCGCCGGGTGGGAGTGCCGGCCATCACCGCTCAACACCCGATCACGCGGCTTTGCGTGACACTTACGAATGCCTTCGGTGTTGGAACCGTCTCTCGACGGCCCCGCTCAGCCCTCCGGCGGAGGCTTGCAGACCGAGCCGTTCTCGATCTGTGCGTTGGTCCGGTAGGTGTTGAGCAGCTGCCACGACTTGGGCTCGGGGAACGGGATGGTGCCGTCCTCGCGCACGTTGGTGACGTGGTACGTGTGCTGATTCCAGATCCGCCGCGCCTGGATCCACCGCTCCTTCTCGTCGCGGATGACCTGCACCGTCGGCGCGGTCTGAGCTCCCTCGTCAAAGTTCGAGACCACCACGATCTCGGCGCTGCCGTCGTTGTCGACATCCGCCACGACCGGGTACTCGATCAGCGTCGATGAGCTGCGGGGCACCTGCAGCTCGACCTGGCCGGCCATGCCGTCGAACACGTAGAGCGTCGTCTCGTCCGCGTACATCGCCTCCGCGATCCCGTCGCCGAGGAAGTCGAATGCAGTGCCCGCGGCCCAACCGCTGCCGTCCTGGACCGGCATGCTCCACACGACGATGAGGTTGGGATCGAACACGCTGTAGCTCGACGCCGAGCTCACCGCGAACTCGGAGACCTCGTCTCCGTCGAAGTCGTGCACGGTCGAAGGCCGAAACCACGCGCCAAGCCCCGCCGGGTCTCCGGTCGGCCTCATATTCAGGTTTTTCACGGTTCCGTCGTGCTCGAGGATCGTGATGCCGAAGTCGTTGTTGATGATGATCTCCGGGTCGTCGTCGTTGTCGAGGTTGGCGACCTGCGGGTAGCCGGGCATGACGTCGGGGTTGTTCCAGATCTCCTCGCCCGTGTGCTGATAGGCCGACTGCCCGAGAATGAGCTCGAGGTCACCGTCGTCGTCGAGGTCGGCGGCGATCGAAGCCGTGTTGCGTTGGGCGATGAACCAGCCGGTCTGCGGCGGCGCAGAGAACAAGACGTTTCCGTCGGCCGACACGATGTGCCCATCTCCGATGATCTCCGGCGTGCCGTCCGCGTCCATGTCCGCGATGGCAACCGCGCCGCCCTGGTCGTGCTCCCAGATCGAGTCGGTCTGCCACAGCTGCGTTCCATCGGTGTCGAACGCGACGAATGCCATCGTCCCGATGATCGGTCCCACGCCGGACACGATCTCCATCTCACCGTCGCCGTCGATGTCTCCGATCGCCGGCGTCGTGTTGGCCTGGACCGCGTTGTCGATCGTGAAGTGGACCGACCCCGTCTCGCCATCGAGCACGACGATCGTGCCGAAGATGTCGGAGGTCACTACGAGCACGTCCGGCGTATCGCACAGGTCGATCACGCCGTTGCCGTCGTCATCGGTCAGGTTGCCGACCAGCGGCGTGACGCTCGATGACCCGCCGTCCCACGTCCACTGCACGTCCGGCGCAAACGAGCCGGCCGGAGCCTGATTGCCGCATTCACCGACGCCGTCCATGTTGTCGACGACCCTGCAGCTCTGCGGCGGTGGGTCGAACGGACCGAGGTCCGGATCCATGAACACGTCGAGCTTGGGCAGACCGGCCGTTTCATCGGCCGCGGTGTCCTCCCCTGCGGTCGTACCGCTGGTTGCGACGCCGGTGTCCGTCGCTCCGAGGCCATCTCCGCCGGTGTCGACGCCGCCGCTGCTGCTCCCGCCGTTCGAGTCGAACGGGTTGGTATCCGAGTCACCACACGAAACGCCAAAGACGGCCAGCGCTACAATCGTCTGCTTTTTCATCCCCTGCCAACACTCCCTGCCACCGCACACCATGCCTGAGACGTAGGTCAGGGTGCACCCCCGCCCACGTGCGAACCATCATGGACTGGAGTCAGGGGGCGGGAGGCGACAGTCAGGGAGTCGTCGTTTGAATGTCGACGACGAGCTCGTAGGGGATCGGACTCGGCGTCTCGAACGCGTTGACGATCAGGTGATACTCGGTCTCTTCGAAGTTTCTGGCGAAGTCGAACGCGGGGTCGACACCGAGGTTGTCGAAGTACGGGCATCCACCGGTACCGGGGTCCTCGCCTGCGTTGGGGTCCGTCGGGTCGTAGACCTTGCCGGCGCCGATGGGCAGTGGCCCACCCGGTGCCAGAAAGTCGACCAGCGGCAGGGCGATTTCCGGGGTGTCGGCGGGACACGGCGTCCGCCCTGGCCCGTACATGTACACCGAGGCCGACGCACCCGCGGGCACGATGAACGCATAGTGATCCTCGTCGCAGGGACCGCCGACCGAACCGGTCACCGACACCAAGCCACCTTCGTTGGGAACACCGAGCATGTCGACCCCGGTGAAGATGTCGTTGGGCTCTCCCTCGGCGACGGTCCCCGACCGGATCATGCGACGACACTGCTCGTCGCAGTCCGCTTCGCCGTCGCAGCTCTCCCCTGCCTCCTGGATGCCGTTGCCACAGACGGACTTGTCCAAGATGACGGAGACCCTGCCCGAAAGCTCCGGACGCGTCGTGTCGATGCTGACCGTGTACGTGCGGTCGCGATCTGCAATGAGGGCGAAGTCCTCGCTGAACGCGTCGAAGCAGCGGTTGCGAACCCGGATGCAGTCCTCGGGTGAGCATCCCTGGTCGAGCACGACGATCGCGACGTCCTGCTCTGGCTGCTGAGGAATCGCCTTGATGTTCCACCGCTCGCCCTCGAGGGCCTGGAGCTGAAAGAAGCCATCCGGTCCGGAGAACTGCGTGGGTGAGCACTTGGCGTAGCCGAGTCCGACGCTGGTGAGCTCGCTGAGGTCCATCTCGAACTCGGTGGACTCCGAGAAGACGGGAAGATCAGAGCCGGCGCACGCATTGGCAAGGCTCGCGCTTTGCCCGGGTTCGTTGTCGGAGTCTTGCTCGCCCTCGGAGTCCTGTTCTGCTTCCAGGTAGAGCGATTCATCGAACACAGAGCAGCCGGTCAGGGCTAGCGCCAGGCAGATCGAGGTAGTCGCGCGTGTCATGGGTGATTCAGCGATACGGATTGCTCTCGGGTCCGGACTCGAGCGCGCTCTTGGGCTTGGGTGCCGGTTTGGGCTTGGGTGCCGGCTTGGGCTCGGGAGGCGGCGCAGGTGGTTCTGCCGCCGGCTTGGGCGCAGGCCGGGGGGCGGGTTTCTTGCGACGCCGCTTCTTGGAGCTTGGTCGCGGCGTTTCTTCGGGCGGCGCGGTCGTGGGGGCATCAGTCGCGGGCTCGACCGGCTTGGGCGGCTCGGGCTCTGCTTGCGGCTCCGCCTCGGGTTTGGCAGCCGGTTCGGGGTCTGGTTGCGGCTCCGGTTTGGCCTCCGGCTCCTCCGACTCGGGCTTGGGCGGTGCCTCGTTCGCCTTGACCGCCGTGCGGCTGGGATCTTCGACCGCTTGTTCGTTCTGCGGAGACTCGCCGCACGTCATCGCCAGCGCCCCGGCCGTCGCCCCTCCGAGAAGGATGCCGGCAAGCAGCAGTCCGAGCCCACGACGCTTGGGCTCCACGGCCTCGACCGTCGTCGTCACCGCGGGCGACGTCGACGGCACCACCGTTTCGATCGATGTCTGGGCGCTCGCGACCGGGATGTCGCTCTCGGACGGCAGGCGCCCCTGGCGTGCAAGCTGGATCGTTCGCCGGCGGGCCCGAAGCTCGGTCCCGTAGAGCGACTCGACCCATTCGCCGACTTGCTCCGGCAGTCCGATCAATCCGTTCTTGGCCGCAACGGCGCGCAGCTCTGCGCCCATGCGACGCGCGGAGCTGTAGCGATCGTCGGGGTCTCGGGCGAGGGCCTTGAGGCAGACCGCATCGAGCTCCGGCACGATGCGCGAGTCGACGGAGCTGGGCGGCGGGATGTCGGCATTGAGAATGTTGTGCATCACGCCGGCCGTGGATTCGGACAAGAAGAGCTTCTTGCCGGTGAGCGCGTTCCAAAGCATGACTCCGGCCGCAAACACGTCGACGCGAGCGTCCATCTCCTTGTCCATGAGCTGCTCCGGTGCGAGGTACTGCAGCTTTCCTTTGCGTACCCCTTTACGGGTCGAGGTGATGCGACCTCGCGCCTTGGCAACGCCGAAGTCGGTAATGCGCGCAATCCCGTCGAGCCCGACGAGCACGTTCTCCGGTGAGACGTCGCGGTGGACGAAGCCGAGCGGCTCGCCTTCGTCGTCGGTGAGCTCGTGGGCCGCCTGCAATCCCGCGAGCGAGTCGAGGACGATGGGAAGCACGAGCTCCAGAGGTCGGGGTCCTTCCCATCCGCGCAAGAGCTCGGCGAACGAGCACCCCTCGACGTACTGAATGACGACGTAGGGCCGCGTGCCGTCCATGCCGAGGTCGACCACGGCCGCAACGTTGGAGTGATGAATCCGAGAAGCAATGGTTGCTTCGTCGAGGAACATGTCGCGCACGTCACCATCGCTGGTGTGGTGCTCGTGCATGATCTTGACCGCGAACAGACGCGCAAAGCCGGCTTCGTTGCGGCGCTGCGCGAGGTAGACGGTGCCCATTCCGCCGCTGGCGATCTCCGCGATCAGCTCGTAGTCCCCGAGAGTGACCGGGCCGCCGCTGATGCGACGCATGGGGTCGAGCTGGGCCACGAACGTGCGCCCCGGCGAGGACAGAACGTTCGAACCCTTGAGAGCGTGGTCGAGCAAGCGCACCAGCGCGGGGCTCGAGACCGGGCGCTTGAGCGCCATGTTGCGCGTACCCGACGGCGTCTGCTGCCCGGGCTTGATCAGGTACACGGTCGGGATCTCGCACAACCGCGGGTCGGCCTTCTGTGCTCGTTCGATCGCCCTCACGCGGTCGGGCTGGGAGCTGACGTCGAGCACCAGCGCTGCGAGGGTGTTGCGCCCCAATGGGCCACGCTCGAGAAGCTCGGTCTGAAACTCGGTGATCGAGTCCACGCGATGGACGCCATACGCGGACGCCTTCATCGCGGCGACCGCCGCAGTGGCGCTCGCTCCTGGCTCGTCGAGATAGAGGACTTCCAGTGACATCAGAACCGCACCCGAACTCCGCCGGGCCCAGGACTCCATACGAACCGGGACGAGGGATTGATACGCGCGCGCCGATTTCCCCGGTTGCGCTTCCAGTCGGTGAACACGCCGAGCACGACGGTGGCCGCTCCCACGGCGACGGTGGACACGACCAGCACGTTCGTTCGGAGCTCCGCGCGCCGACCATCCTCGAACCCCTCTCGGGTCGGGTCGTCCTTGTACTCGTCGTTTTGCGACAGCACGTTGAGGCCAGACCACAGCGTCACGCCGCCGAGTCCCGCCGTCAGGACCGCGCCGACGGCAAAGTAGGCGGGAGACAGACGCGCGAGCTTCTTCGATGGTCCCTTCTTCGGGCCCGTGTCCTTCGGTTCGCCTCGGGGTCCCACCGGATCGCTGACGGCTTCGTCGACGGGGGCTGAGAACGCAACATCCACCGACTCCCCTGCGCGGCCTTCGACGATCTCCTCGGCACGCTGACCCGAGGCAAAGCTCGCCACGAGTGTGTGGGGTCCCGGCGTAACGTAGACATCGTGCGAGAGGGCTCGCTCCACGGTGACCGCTGCCTTGTCGGACGACAGCACGCACGGGCGATCGCACTTGATGACGAGCTCCACGAGCATGGGCTTGGTCTTCGCGAGGATCTCCTCAGAGAGCGCCTCGTTTTCCTTGTCGTCCGGATAGCGTCGAGTCAGCGATGCCGCTTGCGTTGCGGCGCGGGCCGGCTCGTCCGCAAGCAACCAGTTCTTCGCGGCGCTGCGCACTGCGTGAGGTGACGGGGCCAAACTGTCAGCAAGCTCGTAGAACTCGGCGGCGCGTGCGTGATCCTTGGCAAGCTCGGCGCGCTGTCCCATTGCGAATGCCTCGGCAGCGGCGGCAACGTCCGCCTCGGCCGGCGCTCCAAGCAAGAAGCCAGTCACGATCCAGTTCAATACGAAACTCGCCATAGGGCTTCTTTATCCTCGCAGGATCAACGTTCGTTGTTAAGGTGTTGCGTGACGCGTAACGTCGGAGGCGTGTAACACGTATGGGTTTTTGACACCGTATGGCCATGCGCCCGCTGGCACATTCTCAGTGCCATTGAGCCCCTGAACGTGCGCGCCTTAACCGAGTTTCGGTGGACTCGGCGTCGTCAGCGACGGCGTCGGTTGTTGACGACGTCCGCTTGGCGTGTTCGCCGATCTCGTTCGAGCGCGACGGGATCCACCGCCAACACGGTCGCGTGAGCCTCGGCGAATGCGATCGGATTGCCGAGGATCGGTACGTCGTAGGTCGACGCTCGGTCACGAAGGTCCGTTGTCTCATCGGCCCGCAGCAACACCGCACCGCTCGGCAGGAACACCGTCGTGCAGCGTTGCCCCGCACAGACATCGACTGGATGGTCCGCAACGACCTTGTAGCTGCCACCCCGTGCGCCCAATCGGAGCTCCGTAGCCACGGACCCCACGTCGAACGCCTCGTTGGCGAGCACGCGTCCGCACCGGGTTCCGATCATCACGCTCCCAGTGATCTTCCCTTCGTCGATCTGAGCATCGACGAACACCGAGTCGCTCGCCCAAACCCCCGCGCCCAGCCGCGTGTCGCCCACCAAGAGATTGCCGTTGCCGTCCGCGGCGACCTCGATGCCCGCGAGTGCGCGAGCGATGCGACCACGTCCACCGGGGTCGCGGAGCGCCATGTAGAACTCGTACATCTTGGCGTGTTGGCCGATGTCGCCCCAATACTGGTCTCCGAAGTCCATTGCCACGATGCGAATCGGGCGACCGTTGTCGGCCTCGAATCGGGCCAATGCGCGCACGAGCCGTTCGAGAACATCGGGCCATTGCACGACCAGCTTCGCGATCGCGGGGCTGTCCGCCTGCGCCGTCTCCCACGCCCGCGCGCGCGCGCCAGAGTCGGGGATGGCTGCGACCGTGAGTGCGGTGAACAGCTGCGGGTCGAGGTCCGGGCGGTTCTTGCGATCCGCGTTCGGGTCGTCGACTTCGGGCTCGAGCTCGGCCAGAAGTGCATCGAGGAGTGCACGCGACACGGCGATCGAACCGAGATTGACGCCTCCAACGAGCTGCCCATCGTGGCGCTGGAGCAGGCCACGATCGGCGAGCGGCTGCATGTCCTGCAGCGGACGTCGCGGGATGAATGCCGTAACGTTTCCTTCGGCATCGACGCCCACCCAGTCCTTGTTCGCGGCGCTGCTCTCGTCCATCGTACGCATCGACACGAAGCGCACGACGTCCGCCTGCTCGAAGCGGGCGTCGGTGCCCGACAGATTCAGCGTCGGAATCTGCACCTCATCGCCCCACTTGACGACGATTCCGTGAAACCCCGAGCGTCGCAGGTAGGCCTCGACCGGCGCGAAGTACCGCATGGCGAGCTCGACGATCGACAGCCGCCGTCCACTCGATCGATCGGTGACGAACGACTCGATCGCGGGCTTCTGGCCGTGCTCGGCCTCGGTCAGCGGCGTGGCCCGCGTGCCATCACCAAACACGAAAGCGACCAGGGCTCCCTCTCCTTCCTGAAGCTGCGGGGACAGTCGCTTCCACATCAGCAGCAGGCCCAGTGCCTGGTTGACGGGCAAGTCTTCGTGAAACGCAACGCCCAAGCGGGCTCGGAAGCGGGGTCGCATGTCCTCCAGGCGCGACTGCCAGAAGTCTCGCGCCCCGGCGGTGCCGCACACCGCTCCGATCACCGCCGGTGGATCGCCCGCGTCGAACAACGCCGTCGTCGCGTCGATGTTCGCGATGATCGAGTCTACGAAGGGGTCGGGTCGTGCATCGCCCAACAGCCCACGCAGGATGCCGTCCGGCTCGCGCAGGGCATCGGCGACGATCGCCTCGGCCCGGGTCTCGGAGTCCGCAGTCGCGTAGATGCGCAGTTGCGGGGCATTGCCGGACGGTCGGACGTGGGCGACGTCGCCGTCGGCAAAGTGGATGCGAAGGCCGTCGGTGTCGTCGATCGATTCGATCTCGGCGAAGCCTCGCGCGTCCGTGAAGTGGGCGCGCAAAGCCTCGACGCGATTGGGCACGGAAGCTCCGAAGTGCTCGAGCAAGGCAACGCTGTCCTCGCGGGGAACTCGGTCCAGCAGTCCGGCCCGACCGAATCGCGTGGGCAGCATTGCGACGCGCTCGACCAGCGAGCCCCCGCGCCGCTTCGCCGAGGACAGCGCAGCGACGATGGGCAGCACCGCGTCGCGCGTGGGCAACGGCTCGAGAACTCCGGTCGCGAGCTCGAGACGCGAGCCGAGCAAGAACCCGCCGTTGGCCTCCCAACCGACGCGACGCTCGCCCGAAGCCGCCTGCATGCCGGCGATCACGTACGGGCTGCCGATGCGGGTACGAACGACCGGAACGCCCCGCGGCACGAGATGGCGGTCGACGGCATCGTTGCAGCTCACCGGAACGACGGCCTGATCGGCCCCGAGAAACTCGGCCACGATCGCCCCCAGCAGGTCGCCGTTGATGAACTGGACTCGCCCATCCTCGATGCCGAGCACCATCGGACGATCGCTGTCGCCATCGGTCGAGACGATCGCATCGATGGACCCATGTGCCGCGATCGCGTCGTCGGCCAGGGTCTGCATGATGGCGATGCGTTCGGGCGCGATGGCTTCGGTGTCGATCGCGACGAACGCATCGGAACGGCCCATCGCAACGACGTCGGCGCCCAGCCCTCGGAGAATCTCAGCGACGATGTCCCGACCGACGGCGGAGTGCTCGTACACAACGACGCGCTGGCCCTCGAGCGCATCCGAGCCGAAGGCATCGACGTAGCGTTGAACGTACGAGCGTCGCGCATCATCGACCGCCGGCGGAAGCTCGCCGGCAGGACCCGCGAACATCCCATCGTCGCCAAACCTGGAGGTCTGCGCCGAGCGAGCATATTCCCAGCGACGTACGCGCTCGACCGCGGCCACGATGTCGGTCTCGTCGGACTTGAGCACCTCGCCACGCGGCCCGACGAGCTTGATCCCGTTGCGGTCGAACGGAATGTGACTGCCGGTGACCATGATGCTCGGAATGCCCTGCTGCAGTCCAAAGTAGGTCAGCGCGGGGGTGGGAAGCCGGCCGCAGACCATGGGACGGAGGCCGGCATCGAGCACCGCGGCGTAAACGGCCCGGAGGATGCGCGTCGTGCTAGGACGGAGGTCTCCGCCGAGCGCGACCTGCCCGCCGGGCACCGTCTCGCCCCGTGCGACGAGCACGTCCAAGAAGCCACGCGTGTTGACGTACGCCTCGAGGTCGGTGATGTCCGAGACCAGGCCACGCAGACCGCTGGTTCCGAAGCGGAGCGCGGTGGGTTGGCGGCCGCGAAAGGTCGGCATGGCCTCCACGCCCCCCGGAACACGAACGCGGTAGACATCAATCGACGCCGACGCGCGCACGGCGTAGTCGACACCGTCGGGTACGACGCAGGCCTGTCCACGACCGAGCTCGAGCATGCCAGTTGCCGACTCGACCTCAACCTTCGCGTTCGACTCGCGCGCGAGGACGAGAATCGTCTCGAGACCGTACGCCGTAGCCGAGCGAGACTCCGCTGCCTCGAGCGACCAGCGAATGAGGTCGAGCTCCGTCGCCGGGATCGACCACGTCGCTTCGCGGCCCGACTCGTCGACGATCGGCTCGAGCACGACCGGACGACCCGCATCGAAGCGAACAACCTCGAGCAGCGTCTCGGGATCGACGTACTTCGGGGTCAGTCCTGCCCGGAGCACGTTGTCGGAGCTGGCCATGAGCTCGACCCCTGCGCCTCGAAGGTAGGCATGCGGAACTCCGGCGGGGAGAAAGATCGCTTGCCCCGGCTCGAGGTGAACGAGCTCGAGCATGAACACGAGCAGCAGACCGCGATCCGGTTTGCCTCCCAAGGCCTGCTGCGCGCGTATGGCCCACGCCTCCGGGGTGTCGGGCGACGGCGTCTCGGTCGCGATACGCCCCATCACCGCGGCGAGGGCGGCGTGGACCTCGGCATCCGGCCGGGCGAACCACGCACGCAACAGCGCCTCGATCCCACTGCTTGCCGAGGGCAGCAGCGCCTCGATCTCGGGCATTCGCGCGAGTGCATCCTCGATCTCTTCCAGGGGACGAAACCCGCACAGCGCATCGAAGTCGGACAACGCGACCAGGACTTCGGGCTTGTGGTTGGGATCGCGAAAGCGCCGGTGCGGCGCATCGATCGGAATCCCCGCGGCCTCCTCTTCGGTAAAGCCGGCCGCGGCTCGGGTCGCGTTCGGATGGACCTGGATCGACAGCGGCTGGGCGGCGGCGAGCAGCTTGAGTAGATAGGGTAGCTCGTGGCCCATCCCGCGGATCCACGCGTCCATCGGCTGCGCCCCCTCTATCGTCCAGACGGTGGCGGGTGCCTTGGGATGTGCGCCATACCAAGCCTCCGCAACGGGCGTGCCGGCCGACGAGCTTCCCAGCACATTCGGGATGAACGCCGGGTCACCCCATGCGTAGTTCTGCAGACTTGGCGCTACGCGAACCGGCGCATCGCGTCGCTTGGACACGACCCACGGTAAGCCGCCTTCGACCGGTGAACAAGCCTGCAGGGCGATGGGGTCAGCCTTCGGGATGGATCACGGCGGCACCGGTGCCCCCGAGGTACGCGTAGCTATCGAAGGCGTCATAGCCCGCGACGATGATCGACAACGGGTCGGACCCTTCGAAGCGGTGGGTCCCGTCGGACACGTCGACGACCGCGACTTCGAAGCCGCTGGCCGCGACCTCCGCGAACAGGCCATCGTCGAGGACCGCACCGTCGAGCATCGTCATGCTTCCCGCCGGACGCGTCACGATGGCGACGTCCTGCTCCCACGTGCTCGGGACCAACACGACGTAGCGATCGAGAAACTGCGCGATGGGATTGAGCTGGACCACCGCGGGATCGCCCGTGGCGCCGCTATCGAGAACCTGCTCGCCGGTCATGTAGGCGAAGACGCCGATGGGATCGCTGGCGACAATCTCGAAGTTGCCGGGGTGCGCCGACGTGCCCGACACCGTCAGCTCGGCAACGTCGCCCGCATCGAGAACGAGCGAGCCTCCGGGCGGCAGTCCAACGACGCCCGGGTCTGCGAACAGCTCCACCACGGTGCCGTCGGCCGTGGCCGCGATCTGCCAGACCGTCGGCTCACTCTGTCCATCGTTGCGCGGAGGAAAGCGCGCGGCGATGTAGTGCGTGCCCCAAAAGCGCGAGCTCGAGAGCTGCTCCTCGAGGTGGTCGCACGACCCAAAGTTCTCCGGCACCCACGCGCATTCGTGCCCCGCGAACACGGCGATCGGATGGTCTTCATCCGACTCGATGCGCGTGCCGGTCAGCGAAACCCCGAAGGTCTTCGTCATGACCTCGGCGACGTCGCCCGCCCCGAGCGTGAGCTGAAAAGGAACGCCGGGACTCCCCGCCGGCACCGCTGGCCCGGCGAGCGTCGGTACCGAGGGAGTGACCTCGACGACGGTCCCGTCATGTGCCGCGACGATGGTGACGTAGGTTCCCTGGGGATCGCCGTCGTCGGTCGCCGGCCAAGTCACCGCGGTGTACGCCCAGTCCCAGGACTCCAGCGGGTAGAGCATCGAAGCGTCGGACAGGTACGAGTTCGCACCGTCCAGCGGATTGAACTGATACGCAACGACGGGGACGTCCGAGGTGATTCGGTAGGAACCGTCCACCTTCAGCCCCGAGTCGTCCTGGTGGAGATCGGGGAGCGGGAAGGTGGCCAAGTCGATCGCGTCGATGGTCTGCGGGCCCGCGACGGGGGACCACCCCATCGGCGAAGCCACTTCGACGGTGACCGTTGCCGTGACTTGCTGCGGATTGGAGACCACGACCGCGTATTGGCTGGACTCGACGTTGTCGTGGCTGTCGAGATCGACCGCCAGAAACGTGCAGCCAACCGTCGTGCTCGCGTCGATGGCGGCGTCGCAGGTTGCGGGGATCGGATCGAATGCCACGGGTCCCGGCGGCTCGGGCGCGTCGCCCATGTCGAAGAGCACGCCACCATCGACACCACCGTCGTCCGCGCTATCGGCGTCGGCCGTGTCTGCCTCGTCGTCGGATGATGCGGCGGGCTCGTCGCCGATGTCATCGGACTCGCTGCCGGTCGACGACGCACCTGGAGGTACCGCAGTCGGCCCGAGCCCCGATCCCACTTCGCGCGTATCCGCGGTGCTGCATCCGAGGATGAGCAGTGCCGCGAGCAAAGTGATCGCCTCGTCCACCTTCAACGAGTGCGCCGCGATCGCGGTCGGTTCGTCGAGGTGACGGCGATGAAATTGACACGATCCGAAGGGCGACCTGTGCCGTACCGATCAGTTCAGCTGTTCGCAGACGTCGCGATAGTTGCGGTCGACGCAACAGTCCGCCGCCTCGCGACAAAAGCCGCGCTGGTTGGCAACGGTCAACCGTCGCAGGCAGTCGCGATAGCCAGGGCTCGACGCATCGTTGTCGGTGACGCCGGTCAGCTCGACGCATCGATTGCCGGCGGGATCCTGGTGAGTGACGTGCGCGCTCGGACTCCAGTCCGTGATGACCAGCCCCGAGGGACCGAACGTTGCGATGTCGAAACCGGTGACCGCACGCCAGCGCTCGTCGGCCTCGTCGAAGACGCAGTCGCGCTCGTCCATCTGCACCGTCTGGCAGCACACCTTGCCGAAGCCGCAGACGTCCTCGACTTCGCCCGCGGTCCACGTGGGATTGCACGGCACCGGGCACCCCGCCGCGGCATCCTCGGTGAGGGGGTCGTCGACATCGGCCGTCCGCACGCACACGCCGGACGTCCCGGCGTTGTTGCTGTCCCCCGAGAACAACGGGAATCCGCCGTTGGGGTTGTGGCCTTTGTAGGTTGGCAGCCCACCGTCGAGGGTGGCCGGATCGTCCGAGCAGCACTTGTGCTCCTCGCCGTCCCCGGTGAGGTGCGGGTTGCAACGGAGAATCGGGGCGTCGCAGGTGCGGTCGTCGGAGCAGCCGTAGAGCGGCGCGTCGGCCACGAGGTCGTCACAAGAACCCACCGCGCTCGGGGATGGTTCGCCCTCGATTCGCGGCTGATCTTCTTGGACCGCAAGACACGCTTCGGGAGGTCCGGGGTCGTCACCGGGCGATCGGCCGCAGCTGACCGCAAGCCCGAGCGTCAGCCCGACGGTCGTCCCGAGGATCCACGCGCGCGCCCTCATGGGGCAGACGGTACGACAGCATGCCGTCGCGGCACGATACGGGCCTGTGCTGCCCCTCTCGTCAACGTGCCTGGCCGGGTGCGCAGAGGGCGTGATACACAACGCGCGCCCACGAGGCGGGTTGGCCGCTCGAGGGGATATGGAGGTCTGGGCCCGGCATGAAGATCGGAATACCCAAAGAGATTTCCCCGGGAGAGAAGCGCGTTGCGACCACGCCGGAGTCGGCGAAGCGGTTGCAGAAGCATGGCTTCACCGTGCTGATCGAATCCGGGGCGGGTGAAGGCGCAAGCTTCCCCGACGACGCCTACCGCGAGGTGGGCTGCGAGATCATCGAAAACGTCGGCGAGCTCTACGAGCAAGCCGACATCATCGCGAAGGTTCGTCCGCCCGCGTACCACGAGGCCGCGGGGATGGAGGAGGCACAGCTCCTCAAGGAGGGCTCGACGCTCATCTCGTTCATCTGGCCAGCGCAAAACGAGTCGCTGGTGGAGATGCTCAAGGAGCGGAAGGTCACCTCGATGGCGATGGACGCCGTGCCGCGGATCTCCCGAGCCCAGAAGCTCGATGCGCTGTCGTCGATGGCGAACATCGCGGGCTACCGGGCGGTGATCGAGGCGGCGAACAACTTCGGCCGTTTCTTCACCGGGCAGATCACCGCGGCGGGCAAGGTGCCGCCGGCAAAGGTGCTGGTGATCGGCGCCGGCGTGGCGGGGCTGGCTGCAATCGGTGCGGCCCGAGGCCTTGGCGCGATCGTTCGCTCCTTCGACACGCGACCTGTGGTCAAAGAGCAGGTCGAGTCGATGGGCGCGGAGTTCCTCGAGCTCGAGTTCGAGGAAGACGGCGCCGGCGCAGGTGGCTACGCGAAGGTCATGTCGCCCGAGTTCATCGCGGCGGAGATGGAGCTGTTCGCGGAGCAGGCCAAGGAAGTCGACATCGTCATCACGACGGCGCTCATCCCCGGACGGCCCGCGCCGAAGCTGTGGGAGAAGCGGCACGTCGAGCTGATGAAGCCGGGCTCGGTCGTCGTGGACCTGGCCGCCGAGCAGGGCGGCAACTGCGAGGTCACCAAGCCCGGTGAGGTCTACAAGCACGCGGGCGTCTCGATCGTCGGCGTGACGGACATGGCGAGCCGGATGGCTTCCGTGGCCAGCCAGCTCTACGGCACCAACATCGCGCACTTGCTCGACGACATGGGCAAGGCCGAGGGCTTCAAGGTCGACCTCGAGGACGAGGTGGTGCGCGGCGCGATCGTCACGCACGAGGGCGAGATGCTCTGGCCGGCACCCAAGCCAGAAAAGCCGGTCGCCCAGGATGGCGGTGGGGCCAAGGCCGAACCGCCCAAGCCGGCACCGGCCACCATCAAGAAGGAAGAGAAGAAGGAGGGCAATCCGATCTGGATGATCCTCGCGGGTCTCGCCCTGCTCGGGATCGGGCTCAAGGCACCCGACTCGTTCCTCACGCACTTCACGGTGTTCGTGCTGGCGATCTTCGTCGGCTGGCAGATCATCTGGAACGTCTCGGCGGCACTGCACACGCCGCTGATGTCGGTGACCAACGCCATCAGCGGCATCATCATCATCGGCGGCATGCTTCAGGTGTCGGGGTCGGAGATATCTGCGACCACGATATTGGGTGCGGCCGCGATCCTCGTCGCCACGATCAACATCGCGGGCGGCTTCCTCGTCACCCAGCGCATGCTGCAGATGTTCAGGAAGTGAGGGCGGGACGATGACTGGACTTCTGACCGTTGCTTACATCGCCGCGAGCGTGTTGTTCATTCTCAGCCTTGGTGGGCTGAGCAACCAGGAAAGCGCCCGGCGCGGAAACCTCTACGGGATCGTCGGCATGATCATCGCGCTGGTCGCTACGGCGGCGCAGCCGAGCGTGACCGGGTACGGGGTGCTCGCTGCGGCGATCATCCCGGGTGCGATCGTCGGCGCGATGCTGGCGGCACGGGTCGCGATGACTTCGATGCCGGAGCTCGTCGCGGTGCTGCACAGCTTCGTGGGACTGGCCGCGGTGCTCGTGGGCATTGCGAACTACCTGTCGCCGACGGGGGTCAAACCCGGCGAAGAAGCCGTGCACGCGATCGAGGTGTACATCGGCGTGTTCGTCGGTTCGGTGACCTTCACCGGCTCGATCCTCGCCTACCTCAAGCTCAAGGGCTCGGTGAGCGGCAAGCCGCTGATCATTCCTGGGCGGCACATGCTCAACGCCGGCTTGACGCTGGTGTGCGTGTATCTCGGGTACGACTTCGTGGCGAACGGCCACGGTGCCGGCCATCCCGGGATGACGCCGCTGCTGATCATGACCGCGATCTCCGGCTTCATCGGGTTTCACCTGGTGGCGGCGATCGGCGGCGCAGACATGCCGGTCGTGGTGTCGATGCTCAACTCGTACTCGGGCTGGGCGGCATCGGCGGCTGGCTTCATGCTGGGCAACGACCTGCTGATCATCACCGGTGCGCTGGTGGGCAGCTCGGGCGCGATCCTCTCGTACATCATGTGTCGCGCGATGAACCGGTCGTTCATCAGCGTCATCCTCGGCGGGTTCGGCACGGATGGTGGGACGCCCACCGCCAAAAAGGACGGGCCGCAGGGTGAGCACACCGCCGTCGAGGTCGAGGAAGCGGTCGAGATCCTTCGCGAGGCGAAGTCCGTGATCATCATTCCGGGTTACGGCATGGCGGTTGCGCAGGCGCAGCACTCACTGGCGGAGGCCGTGAAGCTGCTTCGGAGCCAGAAGAAGGAAGTCCGGTTTGCGATTCACCCGGTCGCGGGTCGCCTCCCGGGCCACATGAACGTGCTGCTGGCGGAGGCGAACGTCCCGTACGACATCGTCCTCGAGATGGACGAGATCAACGACGACTTCCCGGACACGGACCTCGCGCTGGTCATCGGGGCCAACGACATCGTCAACCCCGACGCGGAAGACGACCCGGCCTCCCCCATCGCGGGCATGCCCGTCCTGCAGTGCTGGAAGGCCAAGCAAACCATCGTCATGAAGCGCTCGATGGGCTCCGGCTACGCCGGCGTCCAAAACCCGCTCTTCTTCAAAGACAACAACGACATGCTCTTCGGCGACGCCAAAAAGAACGTCGACGCCATCCTCGCCAAACTCCGCGACTAACTCCCACCGCACCGGTGTTGCACCCGTTTGTCAACTTTGGGGACGTAGCTCAAAGTTGACAAACTCTGGTCGGTGATTGGCGCTGATGTCCCCAATCGAGGGATATCGGCGTTCTTTCGGGGATCTTGGATCACGCGTGGGCGACGTCGTCACCCACGTGCATGCACCGACGAGGCTGCTTGGATTGGGGCGCTTGCGCGCTCGGTTTTGCCGCGCTGCTCGGGTCCGGTTGCTTCGCGGAGGCGCCGGATGTGGGTGGTGAGGAAGCGGGGACCTCGACCGGGGGACCGCCAGACGGCCCGGATGAGGACTCCAGCTCAGGGACGCCGGGAGGCTCGACCGGCGAAGACTGCGTGCCGGATCGAAGCCCGGCGCCAGTCACCGCGTTGGCTTCCGACATCGTCCTGGCCATCGATGCTGAATGGCCCGTCCCGGAGGCACAGGCGCCGCTCTCGGCCGCATTCAACTCGATCGAAGCGACTTGGGCCGCATGGGATGTTCGCATCGCCCAGGTGTCGCGCGCCGAGTACGAGCAACCGCTCCATGACGCGGCGTGCGACAGCTGTGCGCAGGGATGCGGCTCGACATCCGTGCATGCTTGGTACGAGGGGACCGAGCCCGCAGAGCTCGCCGTTTCGCAGCCGCTGATGGAGTTCTCGGCCTCGGGCAGCCTCGACTGCATCTTCCGGTCAGGGGAGGAGGCAACTCGGCACTATGTGTTGTTCGCGGCGCGAGACGTGCCCGGCGAGGCGACCGACTACGAGAGCTTTGCGGCGGCGGTTGCCTCGGACCAGCGCACTCGCTTCCACCTCGCGTATCTCGATGGTTGCCATGGAGCCTCCGGCGGGTGGTCCTACGAAGACACCACCATCGGGTCCGGCGGGCTCGGTCTCGACATGTGCGGCGGGGAGGTCGAGGCCTGGCTTGCTGCAATCGGCCGTCCGCGATGGGCCTGCAGTTGGCCGGCGCCCGAGGAAGGAGCGCTCGGGCGCCTGGTGGTCGAGGACCTCGCTGAAGGCGAGGACATCGAGATCACCCCCGCAGAAGGCCCCTGCGGCGGCGAGCCTGCGCTGGAGTTCGAGCTCGTCGACAACAGCGTCCGGCTCTGTCCCACCGCGTGCGAATGGCTGCAATCGGTACCGGTCGAAGACTACCGCGTCGACCAGGTGCTGGCCTGCGAAGCGTGAGTGAGTCGCAACCGTCTCAGCTGGGCACGAGTTGCGTGCGTCGTGTCGTGACGAT
>Ga0207422_1002949_pt1 | contig 19222 bp, 14 predicted proteins | sample MarCyaLeptolynsp_FD_187757 | JGI IMG/M metagenome (GOLD analysis project Ga0207422, IMG submission 187757) | Marine cyanobacterial communities from Panama - species 1 Leptolyngbya sp. (SPAdes) | ecosystem: Environmental > Aquatic > Marine > Unclassified | place: Panama: Panama City | collected...
CGGCCACGCGCTCCGCCCGTCCGCTCGGCGGCAACTCGACCGTCGTGACCATGCACGAGGACGGCGCGCGCACGTGGGACTCCACCAGTGGGCGACAGCTCGAACGGTATTCGCTGCCGGGGCTCACTGCCTTGAGCGCATCGAGCCGCGGGTCGACCGTCGCGGCCTGGAAGCCAGGCGACCGCAGGGTCGCGATCTACCGCGAGGGCCTCGGTGGTAAGGCGACCGAGATCGAGACGCCCTACGAGCTCGAGGCGATCGCCCTGAGCGCGGACGGAAGCACACTCGCCACGGCCGGGCCTTCGACGAGCCTCCACCTGTGGAACACGTCCTCGGGTACCCAGACGCAGGAGCTGCAACGACAGCTGGGAGAGTTTCCGACGAGCGTGGAGTACGAGGTCAACGCCCTGGCGGTTTCGGCCGACGCCGGGCGCATCGTCGTCGCCAACTTCAAGGGCATCCAGATCTGGGACGGCGCCACGGGGGAGACCCTCGAGATGTTCCAGCCGCACGGTTCGACGAAGGCCGCGTCCATCTCTGATGATGGCGAGTGGGTCGCGACGGTCGCTCAGGGCAGCGACGAGCCGCCGCTTCGAGTCTGGGGGCCCCCGAACTACCGCCCAATCGAAGTCGTGACCCGCGGCGAGACCGGGATGGCAGTCGCACTGTCGCCCAACGGAACTCGTCTTGTCGTCGCCGCAACCGACAATGGCGCAGTGGGCAAGGACTGGCTCGATGCGACAGTCCAGCTGCTCCGCTACGACGGCAACCGCTTCGTCCCGGTCACTGCGCTACAGGGCCACAGCGAGTCGATCACCGACCTCGCATTCATGCCGCAAGGCCCCCACATCGTCTCGGCCAGCCGGGACACGACCGCACGCGTCTGGCCGCTACCCTAGCGAGTCGTCCCAGCCGCCGTAGTCGATGTTTGGACAGCTTGCTTCGAGACGCTTGCGCGTGTCGTCCAGGCCGAGGCCGAAGTCGCAACGAACCTCGAACTTCTCCAGCGTGGCGAGCGAGCCCGCCGCCTTCTCGACGAGCTCGAACACCTCGTCGTCTTCGGCTTCGCGACACCGCAGACAGAGCGTCCTCCAGTGGGAAGGAACTCCGTGCTCGGCGATCGCCTCCAAGAACTCGGACAACTCGTTGTAGCCCAGCGAGACATGTGTGAGGTGCGGGGCGGTCGCCAGCAAAGCCCCCGCGATCGCGCCGCCCGAGTCGAGCATGTCGAACAACTCGAGCCGCTCGAGCTTGGGCGATCCCAGCTCGAGCCAAGCCCGCAACTGCTCCGCCGTCACGTCCCCTCCGGTCCGACTCTCGATCGACGCCGACCTCAGGCGTGGCATCCGGCTCTTGGCCAACGCATCGCCCACGTCGTCATCCGTACTCCAATCCCAGATCCGTAGCCGACGAAGCCGCTCCGCCGTGAACCTCCGGAGCTCGCCGCCCCCCTGGATCTCGACCTCCCGGAGATTGGGGCAGCACTCGAACAGCGCCGTGAGATCGCCGAGATCGGGGCCGACGTATTCTCCGCCGTCGAACTCGAACGACCCGACCGAGGGCAGCGTCGTTTCGGACATCGCCTTCATCCACAGCTCGTCCGGCAGGTAGTCCCGGGCCACGATCGAGATGCTCCCGGATCCAGCGTCGGCAATGCGACGAAGCACGGCACGAAAGCCTGGCAGCGAGGCGCCGTCACCCGTGCGGTCGAGCAAGATGTCCGCGCGCGCGGGCGAGATGTCCGCCTCTCCCTCGAACGGGCTGTCCGCGGGATCGTCGGGCTCGATGGGCTCGGGCGCGGGGGGCAGCTCCGACCTCGGGATCCGCTCCGGATCGGAGATCCGAAACCCCTCGCCCTTCCAGTCCGCGAGTGTGCTGCTCGCATAGAGCTTCGCCTCCTCGGTGGACGGAAAGGCATAGCACTTGCGGTCGAAGCTCGACCCCATGATGACCTGCTTGCCGTCGAGCACGACGAGGCGCAGGAGGTTCGAGCGCCGGCACTCCCAGCGGAGGACCGTGGCGCTCTTGGAGGTGCGCTTCGCTTTCTTCTTCTTGGTGCCATCCCCGTCGAGCTCGGCGAACCCTTCGGCGAGTTTCGCCGCGATGAGCTTGTCTGCTCGGCGTTGCGCTGCCGCGGCGTTCTTGCAGGTCTTGGTATCGAACTCGCGAACGCCGCCACTACAGCCGATGATCAACAGCTCGGAGTCGGCAATGCTGATCTCCCAAGTGTCCGGGCCCTTCGCAAACCTGCGCACGGGGGCTGTATAGCAGCGTGTGGCGGCCGGACTCACGGAGCGAGACGAAGGCCACTTTTTTTGTGATCCGAGTCGGGAGTTGGCGCTCTACGACGATGGGCGGCGCGGGCAACGGCTGAAGATGCCGACGAAGCCCTCTGCGCCATCCGTCGGGACAGGAGCACCTCATGAGCACGAAGCCTTTGATCCTCCCTATCACCATTGCAGGCAGCCTCTGCGCGCTCGCAAGCACCGCCGCCGCCGCTGAGCCCTCGGGCCATGGTGTCGCTCAGCTCAGGCCGAGTCTGGCTGGCACCGGTGCCATGACCCTGATCGGTCACGGCAATGTCGCGCCAAGCATCAATCACACGCCGACGGACATCCATCCTCGACTGATCGTCGAGGACAGCCTCGGCAATACCGCAAGCCTCGACGCCGAGGCCGGGAGTTTCTGGGCCGACGCCTCGCCGAGTGAGATCAACGCGATGTTGGACGTGGTCGATGCCGAGTTCGACGAAGTCCTCGCCAACTACAGCGCCGCCCTGGATCTCGACCTCGGTGCGGGCGACCCCAGCGCGCCTTCGGTATTCGCGGAGCTCGACACCCCGCTGTGCATGGGTTGCACCGGCCTCGGCGTCGACGTCCAGCACGAGAACGCCGCCGTCGTGGAGTTGCTCGAGAAGCTCTACGTGCAGCAGCTGCCCACGATCGAGCTCGCCTACGACTTCACTCGCTACTTCGACTACGACGTCGGCAACGTGACCGACTACTACGACGCCATGCAGGGGCTGGTCGACTTCGCGACGTACTCGCAGATGGTCGGCGCGGGCGGGACCTACCCGATCCACGAGTCGAGCTACCACGTCACCAAAACGACCTTCAACATCGTAGAAGGCGACATCCGCTCCGGGGCCGTTTGGGAGACCCAGACCACCGCCGACGGGACTAGCTATCAGCACCAGATCGACGACCACGACATCGACAACGACGGCATCCCCAATGGCGAGGATAGCGACATGGACGGGGACGGCTGGCCGAACTGGCTCGACTGCGATCGAGACGGGGACGGGACCGTCAACTGGAACGACTCGGACCCCGACAACCCCCACGAGGAGTGCTACCCCAAGCAACGGCTCACCGGCCTGACCGGCTATGGGCTCTGGTTTCCGGTGACTCCGCAGAACTATCTCGACGAGGTGGCCGTGCTCGCCGAGTGGGAGCTGGCCAACTTCCTCAGCAGCGAAGCTGCGCGCGTGCTCGTGGACGACTATGCTCGTGGTGATATCGGCATGGCGGAGCTACTCAGCGAGCTCGACCTGGCGTATGTCCATGCGACGGCGGGCATGCACCCAGTGCTGGCTTCCGCGCGCCTATATTCCGGGCATTGAGTTGCTACTGGCCGGCGAGCTCGACGTCGACCACCGAGACGCTCCAGCTCGGCGTCATCGTATCGACGACCAACACCTGCAGGAACCCGCTCTCGAGCCCGCCATCCTCCAGCTCGGGACTCGGGTCACCGGCAACGATCGCCCACTGTCGTGCGCTGCCCACCGCGTCGTACGGAAAGCTCACGATCGGTTCGTAGGGCGGCTCCGGCCGGCCCACGGCATCGGCGATCCCCAGGCGGAAGAAGCCTTCCATCAGCGACACCTCGGTGCTCTCCACGCTCCAGCTGATTGGCGCCGTGTAGACATTCGAAGCCACGATCGCGTCGTCCACGACGGAGCCAACGTAGATCTGCGAGTACGAGGCGCCGTGCACGAACCGAAGACGCGCGGCACCGGGGTCGTCGAGCTCGAAGCTGTCGTCGAACGTCGTGACCTGAATTCCAGCTTCTCCGACGTCCTCGGGATCGGTCTCCCCGGTCACGAGGAGGAGGTATCGACCACCGGCCTCGAGCGCGCCCGTGGCGTTGGTGTTGAGCACCTCGCCCGCGCAGCCACTCGGGTAGTTGTGAATGCTGACCTCGAGCGCGCCGGGGGCAACGCGTGTGCTCTGGATCTCGGCGTAGTCGAAGTTCGCAGCAAGCTCGAAGTCCCCAGCGCAGACCTCGAGGTTGCCGGCATCACGAGAGCCATGCAGCACGAAGAGCTGCGGGTCCTGACGAACGACGCCCAGTGCACCCTCCCGACCCACGGCGACGACCGACAGTCCATCGGGCTGACGAGCCAGTGCTTCGAACCGGCCCGATGCGATGAGCAAAACCTCGTCACCCTCGACCAACGGTGGCGTGGTGAAGCTCGTCAGCTCGTTGGTCGTGTCCGGGGCGAACAGCCGGATTCGATCGCCGCCTTCGGTCTCGAGCCCGAAGCCTTGGGGATCGGTCGACCCAAACGGAGCGAGCGATTCGGCATCGACACCTTCGATGTCGACCGTGGGAACGTCGATGCCGGCGTGCACGAGTCGGGCTCGCGCGCGGTCGGCCAGCGGCGCGCCCCAGTCCTCGACGATCGCCTGCAGCCGGAACGCGGTGGCCGGGTCCTCAGACCCGAGCAGCCCGGCCGCCACCGCGGTCATTCGCTCGTCCTCGTCGAGCGAGACCTCCTCGCTCACGAACACGGGTTCGACGTCGGCAGCCGTTCCCGCAGGACGAAACTCGAACGTCCAAGCCCCCGCTTCGAGGTCGAGCCAAGGACTGGCGTCAGCGTACGAGAGGCCCTGCACGACCGGGGAGTCGCTGCCCGAAACATAGATGTCGACGGGTCCTACTCCCGCGGCGGCATGCACGACTCGGAGCTGTCCGGTTGGAACCTCGCCGGTCGGGTCCTGCGGTTCGCCGCTCGAGCCGTCGGAGGCGTCGGCTGCATTGCCGTCGTCGGACGATCCATCCACGACGTCGCCGGGCCCCGTCTCGTCGATCGCGTCACCGGTGGTGCCCATCTCGTCATCATCGTCGTCACGCGCTCCTCCGAGGCCACCGGCGCCGTCGTCGAAACAGCCACCCACGAGAACCGCCGACAGCATTGCCGACCGAAGTGTTGAACGATTGAAACCAATCACTGCCCGTCCATCCCTTGTCGAAGGTTGTACATCCTTGTTCAAGGTTTGCAACTAGCGTTCCGGCGTAGGGCGCGCAACCACAAAGCGCTACAGGTATGTTCGGGTACGTGACCGTGCAGCCGATTTCCCTCCATTTTTCGGGTAGTTCGGGTCGGCATCGACGGGAACTTGGGGTCGTTCTGGCGGTCCTTGGCGTGTCGATGATGATGCGACTCCTCGCCGCGGGCTCCCTGCTCATGGGATGCGGTCCCGCGAACGACGACGCCACGCGCTCCGAGATTGCCGCCCCGTCGAAGGCCGAAGAGGAGCCAGACGTGAAGGCCGTCGGCACTACGGACACCGAATCTGAGCCTCGAGCTGACCCAGAGCCCCCATTGCCCGCCGCGAGCCCCGACTCGGTCACGCCCGCCGAACCCAAGCCGGAAGCCGCCGAGGCCCCAACGTTCAACGTCGTCGCGCGACTCGTCGACGCAGGCACACCCACCTCTCACTGCGGCGTCATGCACTTCAAGGTCGTGATGAAGTACGAAGTGCTCCGCGTGGTGGACGGGCACTTCGCAGGCGAAACGCTCTACGCGGGTGTCAGCTGCCCGGAGATGCCCCCGACCCGCACTCGCAAGTTTCGGTTCGTGGTCGGCGACACGTACGAGCTGAAGTTACGCACCGCCGGCCTGCGACGCGAGGGCGCAAAAGTCGACGCCTTCGAGGGTGAGCCCGGCAAGCGCTACGAGCTGCTGCACATCGAGCCGGCTTCCTAGCTTCCGCGGAGCTGCTGGTACTGCGCGATCGAGGCCGCACCCATGGACGGGTTTGGATACGCGGCGAACCTGGCGCGCTCAATCTTGTGAACGATCTTCGTCTCACCCGGCTCGTGCAGCTCGACCGTCAACGTTCCTTCGACACGAGTCTCGTCGGCCCGTTCGATCTGATTGCTGCCCGTTTCCCCCTGCAGCGAGAAGTACTTGTCGGAGAAGTTGGTGATCGAGAAGGTCGTGGCCTCGAAGAAGCGGCGATCCAGATCCCGTACGGTCTCCAGCGGAGTCCGGCCTACGGCGAACCAACCGTTGAACGAGGGCGCCCCCAGAGTGTCGCTGTCTGCACTGAGCCGAACGACGAACTTCCCGCCGTAGAGCTCGACGCCGATCTGCGTGTAGGGGATCTCCGCGCGGCCCTTGGCGCCTTCGAACGCGAGCGTGTAGCCCTCGGGCATGGGCTTTCCGCCGCTGGCCTGGATGTCGGGTACAGACTTCGGCGCGCCCGGCGTGACCTCGCTTGGACAAGCGCAACAGAGCGGGACGACCAACGCGAGCGGTGCGTAGCGAGGACGACGCCCCCGGTCAACCGCGCTGGGTTGCATTACGTGGTCGAGCGCAGCCCTCGCCGGTACACGGCAAAGTAGTTGGCGGTGCTCAGCAGCAGAAGAGCCACGGCCGCCCAGCCCAGCCAGTCCAGACCGAGCAGCTGCACCTCGGCGGGCCAGAACGCCTGCCGAAAGAGGTACAGCGCGAGCAGGACGGTCGAGGCTTTGCCGAGTGCGTTGCTGCTCGGCACGTCGCGAATGCGGCCCATGTGCAGCGCCCCGCCCAGCGCGACCAGGGCATCACGACCGATGATCACGGCGACGAGCCACCACGGGATGATCCCCAACCAGGCGAACGACAGACCGAACACGGCAAACACGAGCTTGTCGGCGAGCGGATCCAAAATGCGCCCCCAGTCCGACTGACTGCCGGTCAATCGAGCGACCGTGCCGTCGAGCGCATCGGTGAGGAACGACGCGGCCATCAGCACCATCGCCGCGACGCGGGCCTCGCGGGTCACCGCAACGACGGCCGCCACCGCCAGCGGCACGCGAGTGAGGCTGATGACGTTGGGCAGCGTCCAGAACGGCCCTCCGACGACGGGCTCGCGCTTGGCCGCGCGGCGATCGATCGGCGTTGCGGCTCCCATCTCATGTGACGGTACGAGGCTCGGTTCGTCGAGGACCCGCAGCTTCGACGCCGGCCCCGGCGTCAGGCCGCAATCCGTGCGCGGCGCTGCCCGTCCCGCCGTGCTCTGACGTAGAATCACGCATGCTTCGGCGCCTCGCGGTACTCGGCCTCGCGCTGGCGGCTTGTGGGGATCCCAAGACCGAACGTGCCCATAGCGTCGAGACGATCGCGTACGTCGCGTCGGCAACGCCCCCACGCCTGGTGCTCAGCGAGTCGACTCGCGTGAACACGGGCGGTCGGAGCAAACGCGCGAAGTTCCGCCTCGACGTTCGCGACGCGCAGACCGGGAAGCAAACCGGCGTGTACGTGTTCGAGCGAGGCGAGCAACGTGGCGCTTGGTGCTTTCCTGGCCAGTCCGCGAGCGTCTGGTGCTGGACCAACAGCGAACACCGGCTGCAAACGCGAGACCTCGAGACATTCGAGCTCGAGGCAGACATCGACGCACTGACGGCTCGCTTTCCTGCGCTCGAAGACGGCCTGGTGAATCGCAGCCCAACTGCGGTACCGGGGACTGGCGAGGTCATCGTCGAGACGGGTCGGGGCGAGACCTGGATCCTCGGCGACGATCCGATCAAGGACGACGGGGGCGAGGCGTACAAGCGCCGTGCGCGTGGCGAGTTCGCCGAGGAGCCCCAGCGGTTCTTCTCGCTGTCCAAGCACGGCGAGTTCGTGAACCTTTCCATCGAGCGGGAGTACGTGCCCACCGACGTCAGTGCGGACGGGGTCAAGACCGCGGCCGTCGTTCGGGATCGGGCCAGCAACGAGCTCATCATCTACGAGGCGGAGCAGGTCGTGGTGGGCCGGGTGGAGGGTGACGACGGCGCGCAAAGACTCGCCGCCTTTGGCTTCGACGCGTCGACGAAGTGGACGACCGACCTCGGCAACGTCACCATCTCGTCTGCTGCGCGCATGCCCGACGCGGTGGCGCTGGTCCTCGCGACGCCCGAGCGTCAGTTCAAGCTGAGCTGCTTTGGGATCACCGACGGTGCGATCCGGTGGAGCCATGACCTCTGATCGGATCAAGGCGTGGATACGGGAGCACCAGGCTGGGGTCTGGTGCGTCGGGCTGGCCGCGGTCCTCCTCGGAGGGCTCTCGGCTTGGCAGATCCTCTCGGCTCGGAGCGGCCCCTCGAAGGTGGTGTCGATTCAGCGGCTCGAGTCCGGCGGGGTCACATATCTCTTGGTCATCCGCGAAGTCGAGGTCGCCCTCGGCGATGGCTGGGGCGGCGGCGAACAGTGGACCGAAGACATCCTGACGTTGCTCGACCCGAACACCGGCGACCTTCGAGCCGAGACACGTTGGCCCGAGGACGGCGACCAGCCACGGTGTGAAGCGCTCAGCGCGGGCAAGATGCGCTGCTCCTCCCGCAAGGTACCGGGTCTGGTGTACTCGCTTCCCGAGCTCGAGAAGCTCGAAGAGCTCGAGCACGAGGTTCCCTTCTTGGGGGTCGGCACCTGCGGTGGCGCCTGGACCGACCTCGGCGAGGTCACCATTCGAAACGAGCCGGTCGCCGGCACATCACGACGCCAGTACAGCTTCAAAGCGGATGGACAGACCTGTCTGACCGAGCACGAGTTCATCGCCAGTGAGATCGTCTGCGACCGCGAGACCGACACCCCGCTGCAGATCGACGACGAGCCGACGGCGCTGTTGCTCGACCACAACAACACCATCCGCGACAAGCAACGACCGACGCTGCTCGCCTATCGCCCCGACTGCGGGCTGCGTTGGGAGCACGGCTGGCCGAAGGGCAACTTGGGTGACGCCATCGTGTTCGACGGCACACTCTTCGTCACGATCAAAGCGCTCGACCCCGACGAAGAGCACTCGCTCGTCGAGGCACTGAACCCCGTCGACGGCAGCACGCAGTGGGCGGTCGAGTTCTAGCAGCCCGTGGTGAAACCCTCGTGTCGACAGAACGCCGTCAGCGTCGACCGAGGCAAGGCGGGAAGAGGGCGTTTGTCGGGCACAAACAACCGATGAGCAACGAAGCCTCGGTCGACGGGGGCGGTGTTATGGCGTCGCGAGGGTTTCACCACGGGCTGCTAGGACCAAGTCAACCAGTTGACCATCAACCCGCCCCGCGCAACGCTGCCGGGCGTGCTTGCTCGTCGCGTGCTCCCCATCGCGCTGATGCTGACGCATGCGTTCGGCGTGTCCGCATGCCGTCCTACCGCGCCGCCTCCCGCAATCCCTCCGGCGGCGGGTCCCATTGTTCCTACCGCGGCAATGACACCATCCCAGCCCGAACCAGCACCACCGGACGCCGAGGCCCCCGAGCGCCTCACGCACGCGCAGGCTGTTTCGGACGCGCGCTACTTCTTCGACGCCATCGAGGCGACGCACCCCGACCCGTACACCGCGATCGGAGGCAAGGTCGCCTTTCACCGGCGCAAGCAGGCGTTGCTAACCGCGTTGCGGCCGGAGGGTCTGTCCACGGTCGAGCTCGGGCGTCAGCTGTCGGATTTCGCGTCGGCGCTCGGCGATGGTCACACCTTCATCAGCGGCGACGCAGTTCGCTGGAACGACCCCGATCCGTTCTTGCCACTCGCGTGGGTTGCAACCCGCGATGCCGTGTACCTGGCGGGGCACGACTACGCGGACCTCGACCGTAAGCGTGGGCATCGGCTCACCGCGGTCGGGGGCTTCTCCATCGAAACGATCGCAGAACGCATCGGGCGGCGACTCCCGGCGGAGAACGTGATGGGAATCCAGGGTCGCCTGATCCACTTCGTGCGATCGCGGGCGATGCTGACGCGGCTGGTGCCCGAGCTTGAGGACCAGAAGACCCTCGAGCTGTCGCTGACATCCCCACGAGGGCGCGTCACCACCGTCGCGATCCCGTTCGAGGGCAGCAGCAAGCCCCGCGGTCAGTGGCGGGCCCCGCCGCGCACCACGCTGGATTTTTCGCCCGGCAAAGACCCCTATGAGACGCGGTTCTTTCGCAACGACAAGGTGGGGTACCTCCGCGTCGGCGACATGATGGGGCGTGAGGGCTTCGAGGCCATGCATCGTCAGGGCTGGGGTGACGCCCGGGCTGCGTTGACGCGCTGGCACGCGCAACGGGATCGCCCCATGCCGGAGGACATCGAAGAGGCGCTGGCGAATGTGCCCTCCTTGATCGAGGCCACCGTTGCGTTGCTCGAGGCGATGAAAGCCAAGGGCACGACGGCGCTGATCGTGGACCTGCGCGGAAACACGGGCGGGGTGACCTCGACGTTCCGCGCCGTCTGTCACCTCATCCACGGTGACGTGGCGTGGAGCGTTCCCTTTGCCGAGCACTTTGCGACGCGGGTTTCGCCGCTGCTGCTCGACAAGTACCAGACTACCCTCGAGGAGTACCGCGTCGACAACGACGCCCCCGATTTGAAGCTCGGCGACTACCTCTTCGGTGAGGACCCCCCAGATGCCACGACGGCTCGGCAGCAAGCCGTCGCCAGCTGGAAGGCCACCGGCATGGGGTTCGCAGACACGATCGACTCGCTGGGATCTGGTGCGCTCCACACCCCCGCGCGAGTCATGGTGCTCATCGACGCCAATACCTTCAGCGCCGGTTTTCACGCGATGTACTTCCTCGATCGCCTCGGTGCAGAGGTGGTCGGCGTGCCGTCGATGCAATCGCCCAACGCCTTCATGGAGTTCACGAGCTTTCGCCTGCCCGCCTCCAAGCTCGAGGGTGGGATCTCCAACTCGATCCAGCAACTCGACCCGGACAACCCCACGGCCACCGTCTATCCCGTGAACCACGAGATCGACGGCAAGATCCTCGCCCGCTACGACTACGACACCCAGACCGCGCTGCGCTGGGCGCTCGACCTACTCGACGCCGAGCTGGGTCAGTAGAAACGCGTAGGCGTCCACCGTTTGCTCGATCTTCGCCGCGAGCGGCGTGCCAGCACCGTGCCCGGTGTTCGCACTGGTCCGCAGAAGAACCGGGCCCCCGTTGCTCGCGGCCTGCAGGCGCGCGGTCATCTTGCGTGACTGCATCGGGTCGACGCGCGGATCGTTGGCGCCGGTCATGAACAGCACCGCCGGGTAGGCGGTCTCGTCTTTGACGTTGTGGTACGGTGAGTAGGCGCGCATTGCCTTGTACTGCGCCTCGTCCTTGACCGTACCGAACTCGACGACGTTGAACGCACCGTTGGACGACAGCTCGACGCGCAGCATGTCGTAGATGCCGACGTGCGAGATCACGGCTTTGACGAGATCGGGGTTCTGGACCAGCGTCGCGCCCATCAGCAGGCCGCCGTTGCTCCCGCCCTCGATCGCGAGCCGCTCGGACTTCGTGTAGCCGCGATCGATCATGTGCTGCAAGACGCCGGCAAAGTCGTCGAAGACGTTCTGCTTCTTGGTGAGGCGCCCCGCCTCGTGCCACTCGTTGCCGAACTCGCTGCCGCCGCGCAGGTTCGCCACGGCGATGATGAAGCCGCGCTCGAGCAGCAGCGCGTAGCTGTTGCGCTGGTAGGGCGTCAGCGCAATGCCGAAGCCGCCGTAGCCGGTGACGAGACACGGATTGCTGCCGTCGAGCTTGGCCCCCTTCGGCATGATGATGTTGACCGGGACCTCCGTGCCGTCCTTGGACTTCGCCATCTCGCGCCGAACCTCGACGTTGGAGAAGTCGGCCGCGGACTTGGACGACAGCGCCGTCTCGCGGGACTGCTTGGCCTTTGCGTCCCACACGAACCAGCGCTTGGGCTCGACGTACGAGGTGGTGGCGTAGAGCAGGTCGTCGTCCGTGAGCGGGACCATCTCGGACACCGCGGAGACCGGCGGAATCGTGGGGCCATCCACCGCCTTGCCCTTGTGATCGAAGGTGCGGATCTCCGACGGTCCGCCGGTCTGATACTGGACGTAGAGCCGCGAGCGCGTCGGCACGACCGTGACGGGATCCCAGAAGTCGGTAACGAGCGTGTCCTCGCCCTGCGGCAGAACCTCGCGGGCCTTCGCGACGTTGGGGAGCTTGGTCGAGGTCACGACGAGGCGGCCACGCGGGGCATCGGCGCGCGACACCGCGTACAGCCCACTGCCCTGCCCGAACAGCATGTGCACGGCACCGTCCCCGAACTCGCTGAGCTGCGACCACTTGCCTCGCCCGCGTCGCAAGTGGTGCATGAACTGCCCACCGTCGCCGAGCTGCACGGTGGCAAGCACCTGATTGTCGGCCGGGTTGCGGTCGACTTGAATCTCGGCAACGCGCGGAAAGTCCGTGCCGAGCTCGAAGCGATCCTCGGAGACGGGCTTGTCGAGCTCGTGAAAGTAGAGCTGCTGGTAGAACGCGAGGTCTTCGTCGGGACGCTCGCCCTTGGCGGGATAGCGCGTGTACCAAAAGCCGCTGCCCTCGGCGGTCCACGCGAGGTCCCCGCCTGCGGTGCCGCCCTGGACCCGCGGGACAACCTCGCCGACGCGCTCACCCGACTCCACGTCGAACACGTGCACGTCACCAGACTCGCTGCCGCCAACCGAAAGCGAGACGGCCAACAGCGAGCCATCGGGCGATGGTCGGAACCAGTCGACGTGGGTCGATCCTTCGTCGTCGAGCGTGGATGGATCGATGACGACCTTGGCGCTCTCCGTGTCGTCGAGGCTGTCGAGGCGCACGACCAGCGGTTGCGGCTTGGGTGGCTGCTTCTTGCTGGCGAAGTAGTAGACGCCCGCCCGCGTGACGCTGGAGTACGTCACGACGGGCGCGCTCAGGATCGCTTCGGCCTCGGGGCGAAGCTCCTCCGCGACCGCGAGTGCATCGAGGTACTTCCGAGCGTGCCCATTTTGCGTCTCGCTCCACGCCTTGACCTCCTCGTCGTCCCAGTTCTCGAGCCAGCGATAGGGATCGGCAACGGTCTCGCCGAAGTAGTCATCGCTGGCCTCGACGGTGCGAGTCTCGGGAGCCTTGGCACCGTCTGTCGCCGTCGCATCGGTCGACGCCGGCGGAGTCGGGGGCGGAGACTTCGTGCACGCGCAAGCGAGCAGGGCGACGGCAGCGATCGATCCTCGACGCATGGCCGCGGGATAACACGAGTCAGCGGAACATGACGGCGTGCAGGATCGTCGACTGTGCGAAGCGGACGTGCGCCTGCTTGCGCTCCAGTTCTTCGGGGGGAATCTTGTCCGCGCCGCCGTACCACTGGGCCCGGCCTTCTTCGAGCGCACGGATCAGCTCGGGCCAGCCCGGGTAGCTGGTTTGCAGTGCTCGTTTCGCGTCGAGGGCCAGCCGCCACGACGTTGCCTCGTCGAGCCATCCGGCGCCGGCGCCGATTCGGGCGAGCCAGATGATGCGCGCCTTGTCGAAGGCGACGTTGCACTCGCCCTGGACATAGCGCTGGATCAGGGCCTGGAGCTCCTGGTGATCGGGGGTACTCCAGCCCTGCTGGATCTCCCGCTCTGCGTCCTCGCGCTTCCAGTAGCCGGGATCGCCGACGTCGCCCCGGTAGATCGCCAAAACCCCTTGCACCCAGCGACGCTCGGGGTCGGCGGCATCCTTGGCTGAGTGGGCACCGGCGCTATTGCGCCGATGGGCGAGGACTTGAGTCACGATGACGACCACCGCCATCACGGCGAGGCCGACGTAGGTGTAATAGGGCATGGGGCTCCTCGAACGTGGGAACGTCGGGAGCCCGCTTCCGGATCACTCGTCGTGGCCGGTCAGCACGCGCCGCTGGCGGCGACGCTGACGCCGGCCCCGTTGGCGTCGCACTCGTTGCTGTATGTGTTGCCGTCGCAGCCGCACACCGGGGCGAAGATCTCGGGGCAAATCTCCGGGATGACCTGGCAGGTGCCGAGATGGTCGGCGGCGCCGCAGAACTCGCCCTCGTCCCAGTCGCAGAACAGGCCGTCGTTGCAGGTCAGGCCGAGAAAGCCACCGCAGTCCGCACCGACGCCGCTGTCGTCGTCATCATCATCGTCGTCGTCGCCGCCGATGTCACAGGGACCCTCATGAATGATGGCGGTGCCGGCCCCGTTGGCGTGGCACTCGTTGCTGTACGTGTTTCCGTCGCAGCCGCACACCGGGGCGAAGATCGCCGGGCAAACCTCGGGAATGGGCTCGCACGAGCCGGTTGCGTCCGCGAAGCCACACGTGGCGTTCAGGTCGTAGTTGCAGAACTCGCCGTCGTCGCAGGTGAAGCCACCGAAGCCGCCGCAGAAGTCGATGCCGTCGTCGTCGTCGTCATCGTCGTCGCCGCCTTCGCACTCACCGACGTGGTCCACGGTGACGCCAGCGCCGTCGGCGAAGCACGAGTTGCCGTAGGTGACGCCGTCGCAGCCGCACACCGGCGCCCAGATCTCGATGCAGATTTCGGGCATCGGGGTGCACACGCCGATATCGTCGGCGTGGTGGCACGTGCCCTCTTCCATCTTGCAGAACTCGCCGGCATCGCAGCCCCAGCCGACGATGCCGCCGCAGATGTCACCACCGTCGTCGGGCTCGCAGTCGGGGTCGGGCTCGAGGCAGAAGTCGTCGCAGATGCCGTCGCCGTACCAATCCCACTCGGCACAGAAGTCGATCTCGATGCCGTCGGCCTTGTTCTGCTTGGCCTGCTCGCGGGCATCGGCCTTGTCGAGCACCTGGGGTCCGGCACCACGCGTCGCTGCCTGATCGCAGGCGGGCAGCACGACAAAGGTGAACGCGAGGGTCGAAACAAGCTTGGTCAGGCGCATCGTCTTTGAACTTCCTGACCGGGCCTCATTACAAGTCCTGGTCCACCTCCCGACCTCCGTCATTCCAGGCACTTACAGACCCCGACAGGTGGCAGATCCACCCTCACCGCCGACTACGGTGGTCGCCGGCTCGCTCCCGCGCCACCTCGCCCCAACACTTGTCGCCACCCCCGGCGACGAAAACTCAGCGATCTCGGCTACCTAAGCGGCACGTCGGCTCAGGCGGCTCGGGCGGGGCGGCAGTCGTCGGCGACCTTGCGCGCGCGCGAGGCCTGCTCGGGAAACCGGATGATCCGCAGCAGCGCCAGCACTCGCATCACCTGGTAGGTCGGGTCGAGCTCCCACGGCCGGTTGGCGAAGTTCGGGCGCCGGCTGTGGCGGTGATGGTTGTTCTGAAACAGCTCGCCGCCGCAAAGAAAATCGAAGGGCAGCGTGTTGCGGGACTGATCGGTGGTCGCGTGGTTGCGATAGCCGTAGCGATGGCCGCACCAGTTGACGATGGTGCCGTGGATCGGACCCATCAGCCAGTGGATCGGCAGCAGCAGGAACTGCCACCACGACGTTGCAAGCGCGACGTAGGCGAAGAAGATCGCAACGCCCCACAGCAACCGGTACGGCCAGCCCTGGCCCAAGCGATCGAGCGTCGGCCAGCTCGGCGCATCACCATCGAACCGAGCCTCGGGCGCCTCGCCTCCGTAGGCCACCGCCTCGTACTCGTACTTCATCCCCCACGCCATGCGAGGCAGCGCCCACCAGCCCCGGTAGTTGTGGGGCGAGTGCGGATCCTTCACCGTGTCGCTGTACGCGTGGTGCATGCGATGCATGATCGCGTAGCCCCGCGGGTCGAGGTACGACGAGCCCTGCACGATGAAGGTGGCGAGGTGGAAGAATCGCTCCCAGCCCCGGCTCATCGTGAACATCTTGTGCGCTGCGTACCGGTGCAGAAAAAACGTCTGCACGAAGATCGCGAGAGCCCAGTGCGCGACGAAAAAGAGGACGACCGCCATGGCGGCTCGACGGTAAGAGAGGCGGGCTTCGCTTGACTGTCCTGGTTCTGCGCGTTCGTGTCCTGGTTTTGTCACCATAGGCACGCGGGGCGCGATCGTGACCAACGCGCCGACTTTTCGGTCCAAAAGCGGCGAATTCGACCCATCCCGTGGATTTCCGCGCCCGGTGGGAATTGGTTGGACGCCGAGCTCCACTACACCATGCGCCGACCATAGCCACTCCGCGCTACCGTCGGCGCTCGCGCTGACGATGACGGCCACGCCCAATTCCCGCCTGGACGACCCCGCGCTCATGGCCACGGCCCGCGGCACCCCGGACCCGTCCGTGGTGGACGACGCGAGTCTGCGCGACCAGATCGCCCGCGCCGAGATTCGCAGCCGGATGTTCGGCGGGCACGCCCCGACGATCGGTCGGTACACGGTCCTGCACCCGCTCGGCAGCGGCGGCATGGGCACCGTCTTCGCCGCCTACGACGACCGCCTGGACCGGCGCATCGCGATCAAGGTGCTGCACCACGCGGGTGCCGAAGCGGGTGACCTCCTCCTCGCAGAGGCCCGTGCCCTCGCCCGCGTTCGCCACCCCAACGTCGTTGCCGTGCACGATGTCGGCGACGACCAGGATCGCGTCTACATCGCGATGGAGTACGTCGAGGGCGGCGACCTCCGACGCTGGCTGAGCGACGAGCCCACGTGGCGAGAGGCACTCGACGTTCTCGTTCAGGCCGGCCGCGGACTGGCGGCCGCGCACGAATCCGGCGTCCTCCACCGCGACTTCAAGCCGGAGAACGCGATCCTCACCCCGGACGGCAAGGTGCACGTCGTGGACTTCGGGCTCGCGCTCGCACCACGGCCCGGCTCCGCTCGCGAGCCGCAATCGGGCGAGCATCTCCCGACCCACACTGGTGAGTTCGCGGGCACGCCGGGGTACATGCCGCTCGAACAGCTGCGCCGTGGTCGGGTCGACGAGCGGTCCGATCAGTTCGCGTTCTGCGTCACGCTCTACGAGGCGGTCTACGGAAGTCGCCCATTTCGCGGTGGAGACCTCGAGACCATGATCGAAGCCGTCGAGAGCGGCATCGATTCCACCCCCGAGCACCCCGACGTACCGAGGTGGCTCGCCGGCATCATCTTGCGAGGTCTCGCTGCCGAGCCCGACGCGCGCTGGCCCTCGATGCAAGCCTTGCTCGATGCGCTCGAGCGACGGCGTCACCCGGTTCGAAATCGCTGGTGGGTAGGGCTCGCCTTCCTCACCGGAGGTGGGGTGGTCGCGGCCGCCTCGATGGATGAGGACCACTGCACCGGCGCCAGCGAGACCGTCGACGCCGACTTCTCGGACGCCGCTCGGGCCAAGGTGGCGGAAGCCTTTGCCGCGGCTGCCCCAGCGTACGGTGCCGATGCGTGGACCCGCGTCGATGCGCAGCTCGAGGACTACGCCGAGCGCTGGAGCCAGAGCTACCGGTACTTCTGCGAGGCCACCCACGTGCGGGGCGAGCTCTCTGCCGAGCGGCTCGATACGCGAATGCAGTGCCTCCAGCGGCGGTGGCGTCAGGTCTCTGCGCTGATGGGCGTGTTCGCGGACGCCGACGCGGCCACGGTCAAGCGCGCCCCCATTGCGACGGAGGCTCTGGAAGCCCCGATGACCTGCGAGGCCGACCCCGACGCCAACGATGCCACGCGAGTGCCCGCCGACAAGGCCGATGCCGTGCAAGCGCTCGAGCTGGAGCTTCAAGAGGCGATCGCCGTGCTCTCGGTGGGCAAGTACGACGACGGCGCAAAGCTGGCCGAAGACGTCCGCACGCGCGCCGCCGAGCTGGAATGGATCCCGACCAAAGCCCGCGCATCGTTCCAGGTCGCGCAGGGCCAATCCCGACTCCGCCAGCTCGACGAGGCGATCGAAGGCTACCGCGAGGCCTACTTCGGCGCCCACGCGATGGGCATGGACAGCCTGATGGCCCACGCAGCGGGGAGCCTCGCGTTTTCGTTGGGCGGTTCGCGCCACCAGAAGGCACCCGCGCTCGTCTGGTCGGAGCTCGAGGCCGCGTCGTTGCGTCGCCTCGAGGATGTGCCGCCCGAGGACTGGCACATGCACCACAATCGCCGCGCGTCGATCTATCACGGTGCGGGCGAGCTCGACGATGCACTCGAGCAGATGTCGGCGGCGCTCGACTACAACGCGAAGGGCACGCCCCTGAGTCGAGCGACCACGCTCAACAACTACGCGGTCTTCCTCTACGAGGCCGGCCGGGTGGAGGAGGCCCTCGAGGCCGCGACCGAAGCCCTCGAGCTTCACCGCGAGCACAACGGTCCGGACCATCCGATGACCCTGGACACGCAGCAGCTCGTGATGACCGCTCTGCACGGCATACGACGGACCGAGCAGGCGCTCGAGCAGGCAACCGATCTGCTCGAGCGAGTCGAGCGCGGGGGTGACCCCGACACCATCGGCGACGTGCTCAACAACCGCGGCAACATGTTCGAGACGCTCGGCCGCACCAAAGAAGCGCTCGCCGACTTCGACCGCGCCCTCGAGATCTTCGAGGGCATCGAGAAGGACGGACTCGACGTCGCGGTCGTGCTCACCGGCAAGGGGCTCGCGCTCAAGCACGCCGGTCGCATCCCGGAAGCGCTACCCCTGCAGCGGCGCAGCGCGGAGATCTTCGAGGCCAAGCTCCCCAAGGGGCACTTTCGAGTCGGCGTGGCGCTGAGCAACCTCGGCGCCACGCTCACCGACTCGGGCGACCCCGCCGCGGCGATTCCAGTGCTCGAGCGCGCTCGTGAACAGATGCTGACGAACAACCGGGCGGGCATCGCCCTCGTCCGGCTCGAGGGCAACCTCGCACTCGCACTCGATGCGGTCGGACGTCCCGAAGATGCACTGCCGGTGCTGCAGGCCGCCGAGAAGCGCCTCACGGCGCACGACACCCCCAACCGCTACGAGATCGGCAAGGTCCGCCGCAACCTCGGGCTCATCCTGCACGCGCTCGGCCGCAATGAGGAAGCTCGTGAAGTCCTCGAGTCGGCCCTCGAGGATCTGGAGTCCTCACCTCCGGATGCGCTGCGACTTGCGGAGGCCTGCCGCAACCGCGCGTACGTCGAGGATGCACTCGGTAGCGACAAGGCCGAGGTCGAGCGCTGGGTCGAGCGCGCGCTGCACCACTACGAGGAGGCGCCCGAGGTGACGAACGAGGCCGCGGTGTTCCGAGCCTGGTGGGCCGAGCGCAGCGGGTGAGCGCTCAGCCTGGCGCGTCCGCGCTGTCGTGCACGGCACGAGCCCACTCCGACAACCGCGTCGAGGTGGACTGGAGCGCTTCGTCGCCAGCTTCGAGGGGGGCCATG
>Ga0207422_1002952_pt1 | contig 19215 bp, 15 predicted proteins | sample MarCyaLeptolynsp_FD_187757 | JGI IMG/M metagenome (GOLD analysis project Ga0207422, IMG submission 187757) | Marine cyanobacterial communities from Panama - species 1 Leptolyngbya sp. (SPAdes) | ecosystem: Environmental > Aquatic > Marine > Unclassified | place: Panama: Panama City | collected...
CCGTCGGAGACCGCTTCACAGTCCTCAACCGGGGCAAGACACTCGGTACCGCAGAACGCGGGAACATCAAGGCAGAAGAACTCCAGGAACTCATGGCAGGCGGACAGGAACTCGCACAACTCGAAGGGTCCCTCGGCGGAACCGTCTGAGGACGTCCATTTTTACGGGAAACAGTCGTGACAAATCTCGATGTCATCACGATCGGCCGCTCGTCGGTCGACCTTTACGGTGCACAGGTCGGTGGCCGGCTGGAGGACATGGCGTCCTTCAACAAATATATCGGAGGGTCCCCGACCAACATGGCGACCGGGACCGCCCGGCTCGGTCTGAAGTCGGGGCTGATCACCCGGGTCGGCGATGAACATATGGGCCGGTTCATCCGCGAGGAACTGGCCCGGCACGGCGTCGACACACGCGGTGTTGCCACCGACCCTGAACGTCTGACGGCCCTGGTCTTGCTTGGCATCCGCGACCAGGAACAGTTTCCGTTGATCTTTTACCGCGAGAACTGTGCCGACATGGCGCTGTGCGAGGAGGACATCGATCCGAACTTCATCGCGTCCTCCAAGGCAGTGGTGGTGACGGGAACGCACCTGAGCCATCCGCAAACCGAAGCTGCTGTCCTCAAGGCACTGAAACTCGCCCGCGAAAGTGGGGGCCGTACCGCGCTTGATATCGACTACCGGCCGAACCTTTGGGGATTGTCCGGCCACGGCGACGGCGAAAACCGTTTCATCGCGTCTGACAAGGTGACGGAAAAGCTACAATCGACCCTTGATCTGTTCGACCTGATCGTCGGGACGGAAGAAGAATTCCACATTGCCGGCGGCACGACCGACACGGTTGAAGCGCTCAGAAACGTCCGCAAGGTTTCCAGGGCAACTCTGGTTTGCAAACGCGGACCGATGGGTGCGTCCGCCTTTGAAGGCGACATCCCGGACAGTCTTGATGATGGCATATCAGGACCCGGCTTCCCGATCGAAGTGTTCAATGTCCTGGGTGCAGGCGACGGCTTCATGTCCGGACTGCTGAAGGGCTGGATATCTGGTGAAGACTGGGTCACCAGCTTGACCTATGCAAATGCCTGCGGCGCCTTCGCTGTCTCGCGTCATGGCTGCACACCGTCCTATCCGAGCTGGGAAGAGCTGCAGTTCTTCCTCAAACGCGGCGTCAAAACGAAAGCGCTGCGCAAGGATCCCGACCTTGAACAGATCCACTGGTCGACCAACAGGCGGTTCACCCACGGTGGCGACTGGTCGACCATGCGCGTCTTTGCCTTCGACCATCGCATCCAGATCGAACAGATGGCAGACGATGCCGGTGTCACGCATGAACATATCGGCTTCTTCAAGAACCTTTGCCTCGATGCTGCGCTCAGTGTCGCAAACGGTGAGCCCGGCTACGGCATTTTGTGCGACAGCCGTCTCGGGCGCGAGGCACTCTATCGGGCCGCTGGAACCGGACTTTGGATCGGTCATCCGGTGGAGTGGCCAGCCTCCCGGCCACTGGAACTGGAACCGGAGATCGGTCCGGATTTCGGCGGCCTATCCGAATGGCCGTCCGAACACGTGGTCAAGGTCCTGTGTTTCTATCATCCCGACGACCCGGAAGATTTGAAAGCCGAACAGGAAGGCGTTCTCAGCCGGCTTTTTGCCGCCTGCCGCCGGAACCGCCTGGAAATGCTCCTGGAAGTAATCCCTTCGAAGGTCGGGGCTGTTGACGACGACACCACCGCGACGATTATCCGGCGCATGTATGAAATCGGAATTTTCCCGGACTGGTGGAAGCTGGAACCAATGACGTCGACAGAAGCCTGGTCGAAAGCGTGCGCCGCCATCAGCGAAAACGATCCATACACGCGTGGCATCGTCGTGCTTGGTCTCGACGCACCGGAAAATCAGCTCGCTGCGAGCTTGGCGGAAGCTGCGCGGTTCGACCTGGTGAAGGGCTTTGCGGTCGGACGCACGATCTTTGCAGATACAGTGCGCAAATGGCTTGCAGGCGAAATCACGAACGAAGAAGCCGTCGCCGATATGAGCGCACGTTACCAACGGCTGTGCCAGATCTGGGATGAAGCACGCGCAACGGCGCTCCGCGATGAAGCTCGGGAAAAAACGGCATGAGCACAATCCGCCTCACCGCGGCCCAGGCGATGGTCCGCTATATCGCGGCACAAATGAGTGAAGACGGCAACCGTTTCATCGACGGGGTCTGGGCGATTTTCGGACATGGCAACGTGGCCGGTCTCGGAGAAGCGCTCCAGCAGGCAGGCAATGCGCTGCCAACATGGCGCGGCCAGAACGAACAGACCATGGCGCACACGGCGATCGCCTATGCCAAGGCGAAGAAACGCACCCGCGCTATGGCCGTGACATCTTCCATCGGGCCGGGCGCCACCAACCTAGTGACTGCCGCAGCTCTTGCCCATGTCAACCGTTTGCCGCTGCTGCTCATTCCGGGCGACGTCTTTGCCAACAGGGCGCCCGACCCCGTTTTGCAGCAGGTTGAGGATTTCGACGACGGCACGGTCTCGGCCAATGACTGCTTCCGTCCAGTGTCGCGCTATTTTGACAGGATCAGCCGGCCCGAGCATCTTCTGACCGCATTGCCGCGTGCCTTCCGCGTCATGACCGACCCCGCCAATTGCGGACCGGTCACCCTGTCCTTCTGTCAGGACACGCAGACGGAAGCCTTCGATTATCCGGAGAGCTTCTTCGAACCCAAGGTGTGGCGCATCCGGCGCCCGGAACCCGATGGCCGCGATGTTGCTGACGTCGCCGCTTTGATCCGGGCTTCAAGAAATCCCGTCATCATCTGCGGCGGCGGTGTCGTTTATTCCCAGGCAGAAGAAACACTTGCAGACTTCGCCACGCGGCACGGCATTCCGGTGATCGAAACCCAGGCCGGCAAGTCGGCCCTGGCCCAGTCCCATCCGATGAACTTCGGTGCTGCCGGCGTTGACGGTGCCGAGAGCGCCAACAAGCTGGCAGAAGAAGCGGACCTGATCATTGGCGTCGGGACACGTTTCCAGGATTTCACGACCGGATCCTGGGCGCTTTTCAAGAAACCGAACAGGAAACTGGTATCGGTCAACGTGCAAGGCTACGACGCGTTGAAACACGGTGCTGTCGGTATTGTTGGTGATGCCAGGGTAACGCTCGAAAAACTGTCCGCAGCCCTTGGCGACTTCAAAGCCGGTGCCTTCGATCCGCAGTCCCGCCTCGACTGGCTGGCGAAAGTTGATGCCCATTGCAGCGCACGGACCGGCGTTCCGGCCGGCTATTTGCCACTGGACGCGGAGGTGATCGGTGCCGTGCAGCGCACATCCACGGACAAGACCATCGCCATGTGTGCCGCCGGAACCATGCCGGGGGCTCTCAAGCTGCTGTGGCAAGCGCCACAGGGCGGCTATCACATGGAGTACGGCTATTCCTGCATGGGGTATGAGATTGCCGGTGCCATGGGTCTCAAGCTTGCCGAGCCCGATCGCGACGTTGTCTGCTTCGTCGGTGACGGCTCTTACATGATGGCAAATTCAGAACTCGCGACCGCAGTGATGCGCCGTGTGCCGTTCACCGTTGTCCTGACCGACAATCGCGGCTACGGCTGCATCAATCGCCTGCAAATGGGCACCGGTGGCGCTCGCTTCAACAATCTCTATCAGGACTGCAATGTCGAGGTTCAGCCGGACATTGATTTCGTCACCCACGCAGCCTCCATGGGAGCGCATGCCGTCAAGGCGAAGGATGTTGGTGACCTGGAAGACCAGATCCTTGCCGCACGGGAGCGCGCCATACCGACCGTGATCGTAATCGACACCGACCCGATGCACGGTCCCGGCGAGAACGGAGGTGGCCACTGGTGGGATGTCGCCGTGCCGGAAGTCTCCGACAGGGCAGAAGTCCGAACCGCACGCGAAGGCTACGAGTCAGCACTAAAGCACCAGAACCTCGTGGATTGATTTGATAGCGGAGAGAACCATTCACCAGCTCCACCGCTGCCTCCGCAAGACCTCATCCTGAGGAGGACCGAAAGGTTCGTCTCGAAGGATGGGCGGCACACTCTGAAACAGGTGGCTCATCCTTCGAGACAGCGCTGACGCGCTTCCTCAGGATGAGGTCCCCGAGAAAACCGAACGATAGAACGTCACTGGATGAACACCATGATCCTTTACGGCACCAATCCGATTGCCTGGGCCAACGACGACGACCAGAGCCTCGGCGCGCATATCCCGACAGGGCAGATCCTGAGCCAGGCTGCCGAGATCGGCTTCGACGGTATCGAAAACGGCCACCGCTGGCCCGACGACAAGGAAGAATTGAAACAACTGCTCGGCGGGCACGGCCTGAAATTCGTGTCCGGCTGGTACTCTCTCAATCTTCTTGCGCAATCCGTCGAGGAGGAAAAGAAGGCGATCCAGCCTCATCTGGACAAGCTGAAACATAATGGCTGCAAGGTCTGCATTGCCTGCGAGACCTCCAACACGATACAGGCTGCAGACGTCGACATCTCCACCAGCCCTGTGCTCACCTCAGACGAGATGCAGACCTTTGCCGCAAAGGTCGAGGAACTGGCCGTCTATTGCGCCGACCAGGGCATCGACCTTGTCTACCACCATCACATGGGCACCGTTGTCGAGACACCGGAGGAGATCGATGCTTTCATGGCAGCGACCGGACCTGCAACGAAACTTCTCTTCGATGCCGGCCATTGCTATTTCGGCAGCAAGGGTCAGGACCCGGCGCTTGTCCTTCAAAAATACATCGACCGGGTGAACCACTTTCATGCCAAGAATGTTCGGCCCGCTGTGATGCAGGAGATCAGGGCGGGCGGCAAATCCTTCATGGACGGCGTCCGTGCAGGTGTCTTTACCGTTCCGGGCGACGAAGAAGGCGGCATCGACTTCGCCCCCCTTCTTCAGATACTGAAACAGAACGGATACCAGGGTTGGATTGTGATCGAGGCCGAGCAGGATCCGCTCGTGCGCGATCCCTTCCATTATCAAAGCCTCGGCCTCAAAACACTCAAGGCCGCAGCAAAGGAGCTGGAGCTGACATGAGCGACCTTCTGCGCAAACCAGCCGGCGTTTCCGGCAAGGTTCACGACATCACTATCGAGAATGCCAAGGGCCCGAAATCGACCGAATGGGGCTATGTCGGCTTTGGGCTTTACCGGCTGCAGGCTGGCGAGAGCGTGTCGGAACAGACCGGCGATTTGGAAGTCATCCTTGTCATGGTGGAAGGCAAGGCGGTAATCTCCGCAAACGGCAAGGACTTCGGCGAACAGGGCGAGCGGATGAATGTGTTCGAACAACTGCCGCCGCACTGCGTTTACGTTCCAAACGGCAGCAGCTGGTCCGCAACTGCAACAACCGACTGCACCATTGGTGTCTGTACGGCCCCCGGCAAAGGCGGTCACGAAGCGAGGGTTTTGTCCACGCCGGAGCGGGTAACACGCGGCAAAGGCGCCAACACCCGCTACATCTATCCGATTGCGATGGAAGAATCCGATGTCGCGGACAGCCTTCTGGTCACCGAGGTCTTCACGCCATCCGGAAACTGGTCCTCCTACCCGCCACACCGGCATGACGAGGACAAGTTTCCGGACATGACCTATCTGGAAGAAACCTACTACCACCGTCTCAATCCCGAGCAGGGCTACGGTCACCAGCGTGTCTTCACTGAAGACGGAACGCTTGACGAGACCATCTCCGTCAACAGCCACGACGTTGTGCTTGTCCCGAAGGGGCATCACCCCTGCGGCGCGCCCTATGGCTACGAGATGTATTATCTGAATGTCATGGCCGGCCCGCTGCGCAAATGGCGCTTCCAGAACCATCCGGACCATGACTGGATTGCACAAAGGGATGCAGGCTGAAGGCAGCAGATAACTGCGGGCCGTCCGGGACCTCTATGAGAATTTCAATTTTGGCACCGCTCAGGGCCGGGACAGCTCGTTGATTGACTTTGCGGCGGCGTGAAATTTCAACACTCATGCAGCTTCAAAGCAATCCACCAACGCGCCGCGATGTTGAATGACGGTTCCGGCGAGCCGGGCCCCGGCGGCAACGCTTGCAGCGATATCCCCGCTGGTCAGATATTCGCCAAGAAAAGCCGCGTTGAAACTGTCTCCTGCGGCCGTTGTGTCAACGACGTTTTGAACCGGGCTCGGTTGAAAGGCCTGCCTTTCCTGCGGCCTCGCGCAGATGACTTCCTCCGGGCCGTTCTTGACCACCACCATGCCGGCCCCTGCAGCCAGATAGCGGTCCGCGCTAACATCGGCGGACTGGTCCCCAAAATGCGCCAGCTCGTCCTCGAAGGACGGCATCACAAGGTCACACAGGCCGGCTGCTTCGGTGACGTAGGCCCGCATGATGTCGGCACTCTCCCAAAGGCGCGGCCGGAGGTTCGGATCAAAGGCTGTTTTTGCGCCCGCCCGCCGCGCGGACCTGAGGGTGTCAAAAAAGGTGTTCCTGTCCGCTTCCGGAAGGATCGCGAGCGTGATGCCACTGAAATAAATCAGATCCGCTCCCGTCAGGGCCTTTGACAGTTGCGCCTGCTCCGAGGCAAGACGCCGGGCCGCGGACTGAGACCGCCAATAGGCAAAGCTGCGCTCCCCGTCTTTCAGCTGGATCATGTAGAGACCGACTGTTCTGTCGTCCAGTTCCAACACTTGGCTGACATCGATCCCTGACTGCCGGAGGAAATCGAGCATTTGTCCGGACACCTGGTCCTTTCCGACAGCAGTGAAATATCCGGTTGTCCAGCTTGCCGGAAGACATTTTCGCGCATACCACGCCGTATTCAGCGTGTCCCCGGCAAACCCCATCTGAAAGGTTCCCTCACCGGTCGGAGCCATTTCGACCATGCATTCGCCAACTGCCAAAAACGTCCCGGCCACCAAGATCCTCCCGCGGAAGCGTACGTTGCGGCAGCAACAGAAATCCCTGTTTTCTGCCATTTAAATCCATTTAAAAACGGCTTAAATTAATAGCAGGAAAAGCGCGCACGTCAATCGGCGTCATGCTACTTGATGCCGGCACGCATGAAGCTTTGAACGAATTGGCGCTGAAACAGAAGGAAGGCAATCAGGAGTGGCCCGGAGGTCATCAGCGTTGCTGCGTTGATCACGGACCATTCAACACCGCTATCGATGGCGGAAAAGATGCTGAGGCCTACTGTGACGGGCCGGGTTTCCACCGAGTTGGTAACAATCAGCGGCCAAAGGAAGTTGTTCCAGTGGTGGCTGACCGACACAAGGCCGTAGGCAAGGTATGTCGGCTTGGCGAGTGGGATATAGACTTTCCAGAGCACACCCAGAAAGGATGCGCCTTCGACGCGCGCCGCTTCATCCAGCTCCTTCGGGATCGTCATGAACGTTTGGCGCAGCAGAAAAATACCGAAACCCGACGCGATATAGGGCAAGGCGATCGCCGGGATTGTGTCGACCAGATTGAGCATGCGCATGGTCTTGTAGTTTTCGACCATCAGGATGTCGGGCATGACGAGCAACTGAAGCAGAACGAGCGCAAACAGGATGTTGCGGCCGGGAAACTCGAACCGCGCAAAGGCGAAGGCCGCCAGCGTGCAGAGAAAGAACTGGCCGGCAAGAATCATCGTCACCAGGATGAACGTGTTCAGGAAGTAGCGCGCAAAGGGAGCGGCCTCCCAGGCTTTTGCGAAATTCTCCAGCGTCAGCGGCGCAAACAGGTCGAAGCGCGCTTCATAAGCGGCTGGATGAAAGGCCGTCCAAACCGCATAGGCAAGCGGCAGCACCCAAATCAGCGCCAGTGCCCAGGCGGCGCAGGTGTTGAGCCAACGATCGATCAGTTCCGAGGCGCCGTTCATTTGTAATGTACCTTGCGGTCAAAGAAGAAGAACTGGCCGATGGCAAGCAGTGACAGCAGGATCAAGAGCGCAACGGTAAGCGTCGCACCGTAAGCAGTTTCCCAGAACCGGAAAGCCACCTCGTAGATGTAGAACAACAGAAGCGCGGAGGCGTTGTCCGGACCACCATCCGTCAAGATGAAGATGTGGTCGACAAGGCGGAAGGAGTTGATCACGGCGTTCACGCACACAAACAGCGTTGTCGGCATCAGGAGCGGAAACGTGATGCGCCAGAAGATCGTCCAGCGGCCGGCCCCCTCGATCTGCGCCGCCTCCTTGAGCGACACCGGGATCGCCTGCAGCGCCGCGAGATAGAAGATCATGAAGAAGCCGGCTTCCTTCCACACCGTCACGACAATGATGGCGTTGAGGGCCGTATCCGGATTGCCGAGATAATTGCTGGCCGGCCAGCCGAAGAGAGCCCCGGTGATCTGATCGAAGAGACCAAAGCCCGGCGTGTAGAAAAACATCCAGATGTTGGCCACCGCAATCAGCGGCAGCACCGTCGGCGTGAAATAGGCCATGCGCACAAAACTGCGTCCGGCGAGCTTCTCGTTCACCCAGAGCGCCATGACAATTGCCAGGGCAACCGAGACCGGGATTGTTCCGATCGCGAACCAGAGATTGTTCCAGAGGACTTTCCAGAAGACCGGATCGTTGATCATGCGCTCATAGTTGTCGAGCCCGATGAATTTCGACGGTCGGCGCCCGCGCGGTGTTGAGAAGAAACTGTTGATCAGCGTCGTGACGGCGGGAATGTGCGTGAACGCAAACAGGAAGACGAGTGCCGGCAACAGCAAAAGCCAGCCGTGGATCCAGTCCCGTCTGAGTTTAAATGACCGCATCGCCACGTCCCGTCATCTGAATGCCTGTACCTCTTAGCCGGATCATGTCCGGAACCAGGTCTTCGAAGGAAATTGGCAGGGCGCCGGAAAGACGTCCGGCGCCCTGCCTGAGCAAACCTTAGCGGTACTCGTTCAGGATCTGGTCAGCCTGTTCCTGTGCTTCCTTCAAGGCGGTCGCCGGGTCTTTCGAGCCGGTGATCGCGGCAGCCAGGGCATCGTTGAAGATGCCGGTGACACGCTGGTTCTGGTAGGTGGACAGCTCTGCCTTGGCAAACTCGAGCTGATCGCGGGCAACGAGGGCAGGCGCGAAGTCGGCCGTGTAGGCTTTCATCGTTTCGGTGTCCCAGGTTTCGGCACGCGGAGCAACGTAGCCTGTGGCGATGGTCCACTTTGCGGCCTGTTCAGGTGCGGTGATCCACTGGACGAATTCGACAGCGGCCTTGTTCTGCTCATCGGACGCCCCTTTGAACAGGTAGAAGTTACCACCACCCGTCGGTGCACCGCGCGTTTCTTTTGCCGGCAACATCGCGACACCGAAGTCGAACGGAGCGTTGTCGCGCACGTTGGTCAGGTTCCCGGTGGACGTCCACATCATCGCCGTCTGGCCTTCGAAGAAGGCTTTTGGCGTTGCCCCCCATTCGATGATACCCGGCGCCATGACTTCGTCTTTCGTGCTCAGGTCAACAAGGAACTGAAGCGCTTCAACCACTTTCGGGTCGTCGAAATTGGTCTTGTTGCCATCGGCGTTGGCCAGGATTGCACCGTTCTGGATCGCCAGACCCTGGAACAGCCAGTAAGGGAAACCGGAAGACGGAATCCGCACGCCCCATTGGGTAACGTTGCCGTTTGCGTCCTTCTTGGTCAGCTTTTTGCCGAACTCGACCATCTCGTCCCATGTCTCAGGCGCGACGTCGGGATCAAGGCCCGCTTCCTTGAAAGCTTCCTTGTTCCAGTAAAGAACGGGCGTGGACCGCTGGAACGGAATGCCGTAGGTCTTGCCGCCGGTCTGGCTGTTTTCCATGAAGGCCGGATAGAAACCCTCGATCCATTTCTTGTCTTCCTCGTTGGTGAGGTAGTCGTCGAACGGAACGATCAGGTCTTCGTCGATGAGCGTGAACATGTCGACGGACAGGATCACGGACAGCTGAGGCGGGTTGCCGCCGCGCGATGCGGTAATCGCCTTGGCAACAGTGTCCTGGTAGGAACCGGCATACACAGCATCAATGTTCACACCCGGGTTCTGAGCAACGTACTCGTTCGTCAGTTCCTGGATGGTGTCTGCGGCCTTGCCGCCAACGGCGACCGGGAAATAGAATTGCAGATCAACAGCCTGAGCGGACGCCCAGGTGCTGAAGGAAAGAGCCGTTGCCGCAACGGCTTTCAGGAAAGTTGACTTCAACATCGTAATACTTCCTAAGGTTTGAACATCCGCATTCCTGCGGCTGGTCTACGCGGGCGCGCGCAGTCGGTTCAGGACCGCAATAGCGATCCGAATTCTGGAACAAGATCGTCTCGCCGCCGCCCTGTGTCGGCGTCAAAGACGTGAAGAGCATCTGGATCGAACCCCAGTTCGATATTCTCGCCCGGTGACACTGGCCGGGTTGTCGGCAACCGCACCTGAAACGCTGTTTCGGCGACAACGCAGTCGGCCAGAATGTCAGCCCCGAGATACTCAACGGCCCGGATCGATGCTGACACGGGTCCACCGTCTTCGAGCCGCATGGCTTCCGGACGAACGCCGAGCTGGAAATCAGGGGCAGTGCAGAGCTTCTTGAATGCATTCGCCGGGAAGAGATTCATCGGCGGCGTGCCGATAAACCTCGCCGCAAAAGGGCTGGCCGGTTTTTCGTAAAGGTCTCTGGGTTTGGCTGCCTGTTCGAGCTGCCCCTTGTTGAGCAGGACAACCTGATCGGCCATGGTGATTGCCTCAACCTGATCGTGCGTGACATAGACCATGGTGAAGCCCAGCTGCTGCTGCAGCGACCTGATCTCCAGGCGCATTTCATGGCGAAGCTTCGCATCAAGATTGGAAAGCGGTTCATCCATGAGACAGATCGGCTTTTCGCCGATGATCGCGCGACCCAGCGCGACGCGCTGCTGCTGACCGCCTGACAACTGCCCCGGCTTGCGCTCAAGCAAAAGCGACAGACCCAGAAGATCGGCCACCTTCTTAAGGCGCTGATCGCGTTCCGCCCGGCTCACTCTTCGAACCTTGAGACCGAAGATAATGTTCTCAGCCACGCTCAAATGCGGAAACAAGGCGTAAGACTGAAACACCATCGACAAGTCGCGCTTGGATGACGGCTTGCCGGTGACGTCCTCACCGCCGATCAGGATCTGCCCGTCGCTCACCCTCTCAAGCCCTGCGATCATACGCAAGGTAGTGGACTTGCCGCAGCCCGAGGGGCCGAGCAGAGCCGTGAAAGACCCTGCGGGGATCTCGATGGACAGTGCATCGACCGCGATCGTTTCCCCCCAAACGCGCGAAACGTTTTTGAGAACAATTGGCTTGCCGGAGCTTGAAAGGGCGTCGTTCGCCATCACGAACCGCTCCTTTCATCTGCGACGAAAATGCCGGTTTCCGTACCTTCAAGCGCGGTGAGATACTCCGCCGGTATCGGGCGGTCGGTGAAGATTGCGTCAACGTCCTTCAAGCGCCCGCCGCGCACATGCGCGCTGCGGCCGAACTTGCTGTGGTCCAGAACGAGAAAGGACTTGCGGCAATTGGTCAGGATGGACTGCCGTGCAGCGACCTCGTCTTCGTGGAAATCCAGGAGTGTCCCATCCTCGTCGACCCCGGCGACGCCGAACACGCCGACATCAACCTTGTAGTTCGAAAAGAACGCCTGCGCGGCGGACCCTAAAATGTCACGGTCACCATGGCGAAGACGCCCACCAGCAATCGTCACCTGAAAGGACGGATTGCCGGACGCTGTGAAGGCGACATTCAGATTGTTGGTGAAGACCGCCAGTTTCTCGTGGCCGGTCAGCGCCTGCATAACGATTTCAGGCGTCGTTCCGATCGAAAACGCGAGCGATTGATTGTTCCCGATTTCTCCGGCGACGAGCGTCGCAATGCGTTGCTTTTCCGGGAGATTGAGGATCTGGCGCGTTGAATAGTGAATGTTGGAGGCGGGTGCCGGCGGTTCGACACCTCCATGCGTGCGCCGCAGAATGCCAAGCTCGCACAATCCATTCACGTCTCTGCGGATTGTCTGTGTTGTTACGTCAAAACGTTCGGCAAGTTCTTCCACCGAGGCAAACCCGGCCTTTTGCACCAGGTCGGCAATCTCGGCCTGTCGTTTTGAAACATCCACCTGCCCTAGCATATGCCTATGCCCCGTCATCTGCTGGCCCGCCGCGGCGGAGCCGAAAGCGGATTGGTTTCGAGCGCTCCGCGATTACTCGAAAGCAATCAGTCTCGAAGCACGTAGACCATGTTCATATGAACATTATTCGACGTTCATATGAACATGATATGACAATTTAGGATTTGAGTCAGCCTGCGCGTCAAAACACTCAGCACGCCAGAAACTTACGCGGAACCGGAAGCAAAAATCCGCTTGCAGATAGGATACGATCAATTCGAAAGATTAGCCGGAAAAGTGTTACCGGCGGAAAATGAAAGCACTCTTGTTTTGAGGCATGTGCGGTTGGATTGCAGCATGCCTCATCCCTGACCGCCCTCCAAAAGGAGGGGAACCTGGTTCATGTCACTTTGCGTGACTTTTTCCATAAAGCAGCCGCAAGTGACGGACTTTGAGATCCAAACTCAGCACTGCCGTATCCCCCTCCCCCTTGTGAGAAGAGGTTAGGGGTTGGCGGGCAAGTGGCCCGAATTTGTCTGTCGACAACCGGCGGACAGGCGTTACCTGAACAAGTCTATCGCGCGTTCGGTGCAGCCAGTCTGAAGGCTCCCGATCTACCGATACAGGAGCGACTTGCCCTCACTGTTGAACAGGTGCAGCTTTTCCGGAACTGCTGTCAGGCGGATCGTCGTGCCCTTGGCAATCAGGTGAATTCCGGGAAGTTTGGCGATCAGAGATGACTCGCCGTTCCGGGACTTGAAATAAAGAACCGTTGTTTCACCGAGGGCCTCGACCATCTCGACTTCAGCAGAAATCAGATAGTCGTCGCCCTCCGTCACGGTCAGATCTTCCGGCCGCACACCGAGTTTGACCGTGGTACCCTGGTCGCTGTCGAGCGAGGCGATTGGCACATCGGCATGCCCGCCATCGCCCATTTGAACCGATGTCGTCGCGCCAGTCGCTGTGACGGTCGCTTCAATCAGGTTCATCGCAGGTGAGCCGATGAACTGTGCAACGAAGGTGTTTGCCGGACGCTCATAGAGCTCAAGCGGAGCACCGAATTGCTCGACATCGCCTCCATGCAGCACCACGATCCGGGTCGCCAGCGTCATCGCTTCGACCTGGTCGTGTGTGACGTAGATCATCGTGCTCTCGGGCATGCTTTCCTTGAGCTGAGCAATCTCAATACGCGTTGCCACACGCAGCGCCGCATCCAGGTTGGACAGCGGTTCGTCAAAGAGAAACACCTTCGGATCGCGCACGATCGAGCGCCCGATGGCGACGCGCTGACGCTGCCCGCCCGAAAGTGCTTTCGGCAGTCGGTCGAGATACTGGGTCAACTGAAGCGTTTCTGCCGCACTCTTGACCGCTTTGTCGATCTCTTCCTTGGATTTGTGTGCCAGTTTCAGCGCAAACGCCATGTTGTCATAGACGGTCATGTGCGGATAAAGCGCGTAGGACTGGAACACCATGGCAATGCCACGTTGGGCCGGCGGCACGTCGTTGACGACCACATCATCGATCTCCAGCGTGCCGCCGGTGATCTTCTCAAGTCCCGCTATCATGCGCAGCAGCGTTGATTTCCCGCAGCCAGACGGACCGACGAAGACGATCAGTTCGCCCTGTTCGATTTCCAGGTTGATATCGCGCAGGACCTCGACTTCGCCGTAGGACTTGCAGACGTCTTTCAAGGACAAGGAGGTCATACCGGCTGCTCCCCAAAAAGTTTCTTGTTCATGTTATTTCACCGATCCTGCAAGTAGCCCGCGAACCAGGTAGCGTTGCATCGCAAAGAAGACGGCAAGCGGGACCGCAATGGACACGAAAGCGGCGGTTGCCAGGATCTCCCAGTTGCCACCACGCGTCCCCAGGAGCTCCACGATCTGGTTGGTCATCACCGTGGTGGACCCCGTTGCATCGATCAGGAACACTTTCGCCACAAGCAGATCGTTCCAGGTCCACAGGAACTGGAAAATCGCGAACGAGGCGAGCGCCGGAAAACTCAGCGGAATGATGATCCGGGTGAAGATCTGGAAGTCGGTGGCCCCGTCCACTTTGGCATTCTCAATGATGTCACGCGGGAGGCCGACCATATAGTTTCTGAGCAGATAGACCGCGAGCGGCATCCCGAAGGCCGTGTGCGCTAGCCAGACCCCGAGATATCCCTTGCCGATCCCGATACCCAGGTGAAGTCGCAGCAGCGGGATCAGGGCCAGCTGGAGCGGGACAACCAGCAATCCGACAACGGCGGCGATCAAGATGGCACGCCCTGGAAACTCCATCCAGGCCAGCGCATAGGCGGCAAAGGCGGCAACAACAATCGGAATGATGGTCGCCGGAATGGTCACGGTCAGCGTGTTGAAGAACGCCTTGGCCATGTTGTCCTGGCCCGTGCCCGAAAAGAGAATCGTGGTGTAGTTTTCGAGCGTGAACTCAGGCGGCACCGTTGCGGTGATGAAAATCCGTTGCCCGCGCCCGGAGAGTTGCTTGTCATTGCCACGCCAGACATAACTGCCGTCTGCCTGGAGTGTCACGCTTTCCCCATCTTTCATCTCGGCGGTTTCGCCGGGCTGATAGGCCGAGACATCGCGGGAGGACACGCCCCAGGAACGGATATCCCTCGGAGTGCCATCGAAAATATTGCCTTCAACGACAAACATGTCGCCGTCCGCCACTCTGTTATCGTCCGGATCGGCGGCTCGATAGACTTCGTTCTGCTCCGCTGGAAAAAGCGCCGCCCACCATCCCGAACTTGAGATCTGGTCCGCAGTTCTGAACGAGGACACGAACAGACCGATCGTCGGAAACAGCCAAAGCAGCACAAGCAGTGCGACGGAGATATGGACTGCCCAAACCAGCCCGGATTTTTTACCGGCTATTGTGGCCATCACTTCATCTCCTTCCGTGCGTTGTAGACATTCCAGACGAGGATTGGCGTCACAAGCAACATGATGATGATCGCGCTCGCCGAACCGACGCCCCAGTCATTGGCCCGGAACAGCTTGTCGTACATGTAGTTGGCCAGGACCTGGGTTTCCCACTGACCGTTCGTCATCGCAAAGACGATATCGAAGACTTTCAGAACGGTCAGCGTGATCGTTGTCCACACCACGACGATGGTTCCCATGATCTGCGGCACCTTGATCTTGAAGAAAATCTGGAAAGGATTCGCACCGTCGATGATGGCGGCTTCGATCGTCTCTTCCGGAATGCCTCGCAAGGCGGCAGAGAGGATCACCATGGCAAATCCTGTCTGGATCCAGATCAGAACGACCATCAGGAAGAAATTGTTCCAAAGCGGAAGAGTGAGCCAGGTCTGGGCTTCGCCATAAGGAATCTCTCCAATCCAGATCCCGACGAGAGAACTGATAGACACCCAGATCAGCCAAAGCGCACCGCCAGCCACAAGCAAACGCAGCGGAAGCAACCAGGCGGACTTGTCTTCGCCTTTGGCGATAATCGCGCGCACGAACGACCAGGCGACGGAAGCGACGATGACCACAAACCCGATGAGCAGGATCGAGGGAAGTATCTGAAGCATCAGAACCGATCCGATGCCACCATCTAGCTTGAGCCAGACTGCATTCAGGATACCGATCTGGTTCTGATCTTCAGGCCTCGTATCGTAGATCAGCTTGAAAATGACCGACGCGCCGACGAAGGAAATGGCCATCGGCATGAAAATGAGAGATTTTGCCAGATTGCCCCACTTGATGCGGTCCGTCAGCTGCGCAACCAGCAATCCGAAAGCAGTCGAAACCGCAGGCACAACGATCAGCCACAGCATGTTGTTCCGGACAGCTTCCCAGAACTTTGGCTCTGCCATCATTTGCTGGTAGTTCGCCAGTCCGACGAAAGCACCTCCCTGATCGCGATCAGTAAGCGACAGGCGCAATGTTTCGAAGACCGGGTAAGCCAGATAAAGAAGCAGCGCGAAAAGCGCGGGGAACAGGAACAGCCAGGGGCGGATCATGTTCGCGCGGTTGATGTTCCGGCCCGCGTTTGGCCCGGAAGCCGGGAATAGCACCTTGTCCAGAAAGAGATTGGACAGGAAGAAGTAACCGAGGCAGGCACCGACGCCGACGACGATCGTCGTCAACCCTAACAATGCCGGGTTATCCGAAAGCATGGCCGTTCCATCCCATTTTTCATTATGAAGGGCTCCCGGTCACGCCGGGCGACACCAGTCTTGGGAAATGAGGAGCGTGGGAAACGCTTGCGCCAAACGGCGTTGGCCGGCCCCCAATCGGAGACCGGCCAGCGCAATTTTTACTTAAGAGCGTCCCAGCTATTCTGGATTTCACCTGCAACCGTCGCGGCATCCTTACCGCCGGTGTAGTCAACCATACCGGTCCAGAATGTTCCTGCACCGACACCGCCTGGCATCAGATCGGATCCGTCAAAGCGGAAGGTGGTGGCGTTCACGAGGATTTCGCCCTGCCCGCGCAGCGTGTCGTTCAGGTAGGCTTCCGGGTTTACACCCTTGTGTGGTGTCAGGAAGCCGGTTTGAGCCATCATGACTTCGTGCGACAACGGCAACTGGAAGAACTTCATCAGCTCTGTGGTTGCGTCAGACGGTGTGGTAACAGCCATCAGCGTGCCGCCGCCCAGGACCGGATTGCCGAGGTCCTTGCCCGCATAGGCAGGCAAATAAAAGAAATCGACATCTGCGCCGAATTCAACACCGTCCGGGAAAAACGCAGGCACGAAAGAGGCCTGACGGTGCATGTAGCATTGCGGCGGTGAAGAGAAGAGGCCCTTGGGGCTGTCACGGAAATCGGTCGATGCGACCGCGTCAGCGCCTCCGGCAACCTTGTCGTCGTCGCGTGCGAACCAGCCGAACTCCTCGATCGCGGCAACAACCCGCTCATCGTTGAACGGAATTTCGTTGGTCACCCACTGGTCGTAGACATCTGCCGGCTGCGTGCGCAGCATCATGTCCTCGACCCAGTCCGTTGCCGGCCAGCCGGTTGCAGCACCCGATCCCAGGCCGATGCACCAGGGCACCTCGCCGTCCGCGACGATCTGCTCTGTCAGGGCTTTGAGGTCTTCCATGGATTCCGGCACTTCATAGCCGGCATCCTCGAAATTCTCCGGCACAAACCAGACAAGGCTCTTCACGTTGACGTTGTAGAAGAAGCCGAAGAGCTGGTCGTTGCCCTCGGCATCCTTGTACGTGCCGAGATTAACCCAGCTGTCACCGGCACCGTAATTATCGGCGACCCAGCTTCCCATGCCTTCCGGCAAGGGCTGCAGAAGACCGCGGGACGCCATGTCGGAGGCAAGACCGGGCTGCGGGAACACGGCGATGTTCGGGGCGGCACCCGCCTCTGCATCGATCACGATCTGCTGCTCGAAGGAATCAGATCCGGTGTAAATGACTTCAGCACCGGTGGCCTCGGTGAAGTAGGCAAGCACGTTGCGGAAATATCCGTCTTCCGGCTGCAGCCACGGACCGGCAATCGTCACGGTCTGACCTGACAGGTCGGGCGCGCTTTCAGCCCAGGCGTTGTAGCTGTCCCAGTTGAACGGACCTTCGCCCGGAGTAAATTTCAGGTCAGCGGCAAAAGCGGCGCCAAAACCAAGCGACGCGCTCAGCGCCAAGCCTGCCGCGCAGGCCATCAAACGTGATTTCATGTCAGTCCTCCCAGATTGTCCCTTTATCGGGACATTCCCTTTAAAGTGGCACACTTCACCAACCGGCAGCAATACCGGGGCTCCTCCCGCGTGCAATAAATTCACCGGAACCCGGCATCCAAACCGCTTTGGATTTAACTCTAAACATGTCGCTACGCTTCGGTCTTGTCAAGCAAACATCTTGCGAATTAATGTTGCATTTCAATAACAGCCTGAAGGGAGGGCGCTTTCAAAGCGTTTTGGGCACGAATGAGCAAGGGTGTGAATCTCAAGGAATTGTCCAATCGGCTTAATCTGTCGCAGACAACCGTCAGCCGTGCCTTGAACGGCTACCCGGAAGTCAGTGCGGACACGCGGCGGCGGGTTGCGGAAATGGCCGAAAAGCTCGGCTACGCGCCCAACAGCCAGGCCAGGCGCCTTGCGACCGGCCGGTCGATGGCAATCGGCCACGTCATCCCGCGTTCAATCCACGAGATGATGAACCCGATCTTCCTTGAATTCATTGCAGGCGCCGGAGAAACCTACTCCAAACACGGTTACGACATGATCATTTCGGTGGTCGAAGACGATCATGAAGAAGACGCCTATCGTCAGATCGCAACCCGCAAAAAGGCTGATGGTGTGATCATTCACGGCCCGGCAGCAAACGAGGGACGGCACAGGCTTCTCCGGGAAATAAACCTGCCCTTTGTCGTTCACGGCCGCATTCCCGGCGCGGAAACCGAAACCTCCTGGGTCGACATGAACAATCGGCGTGCTTTCGAGCGGGCAACCAATCTGCTGCTCGATCTTGGACACAATCGGATAGCGCTTTTGAACGGTCTGGAGCACATGGATTTCGCGCGTCGCAGACGGAAAGGGTTCGAAGATGCAATGTCTGCCCGCGGGCTTGTGGCGGACACCGGCATCATGCGCAGCTCGGACATGACGGAACCCTACGGCTGCGACAACGCCATGGAGATGCTGAAGTCCGACAATCCGCCGACAGCTTTCCTGGTTTCTTCAATGATCTCGGCGATCGGCGTTGCCCGTGCCATCGGCCAGTGCGGCCTGGAAACAGGAAAGGACGTCTCGATCATCACGCACGACGACGCCCTTTCCTTTTTGCCCAACAGCGGCGAAGTGCCGATTTTCACCTGCACACGTTCTTCCGTTCGATATGCCGGGCAGAAGGCAGCCGAACTGCTCCTTGACCATATCGCGGAACCCGACCGGCAGGTATCTTCTCTTCACCTCGATGCCGAGCTGATTATCGGACAATCGACCGGACCGGTCCCCGGACGCTAGGGTACGGACCCATAAATGAAGCCGATTTGGCGGCATAAATGGCGAAAGCACGCAAGGAAGCGTGTGAAGAGCGGGCTTTATGCCCGGTCAAGCGCGTTGACGCTGCGAGGTGAAGCCATTTTGCCGTCCTTCGGATTTGGCCGTTTTGGCCATCTGCTTCGTCGCGAAAGGCTTGAAAATGAACCACATTTCCTGCGCTTTCGCTCCTTGCCGCTGGTCAAAACGATCCAAACCAAATTGACTTCATTTATG
>Ga0207422_1002953_pt1 | contig 19213 bp, 11 predicted proteins | sample MarCyaLeptolynsp_FD_187757 | JGI IMG/M metagenome (GOLD analysis project Ga0207422, IMG submission 187757) | Marine cyanobacterial communities from Panama - species 1 Leptolyngbya sp. (SPAdes) | ecosystem: Environmental > Aquatic > Marine > Unclassified | place: Panama: Panama City | collected...
GGATCCTCCATCATGTAGGTCAGCAGTTCGCGAAACAGGGACGTGTAGATCGCATCGATCTCCTCGTCCTGATCCCGGATCAGAAGCGCCGTGTCCACATCCAGCGATACGTAGGAATCGAGAACGGCCTTCAACTGGCTCATCGCGAGTTCGGACATGTGTTCGACGCCGTGCATGAACCGTTTCGACTGAAACGGCGAATTGATCGCGATCACGCGTTTGGCGATGTTCTTGGCAAGATCGCCGACCCTCTCCAGATCGCCCGATGTACGCATAATGCCGACGACGCGACGCAGATCCTGGGCCATGGGTTGACGTTTGGCGATGACCAGCACCGCCTTGTCTTCCGCACTGCGCTGCAAGGCGTCGATCTTCGCATCCTCGGCAATGACCCGTTTTGCGAGATCCATGTCATTGGTCGTCAGTGCGCTGACAGACTCCGCGACCAGACGTTCCGAAAGCCCCCCCATCTCGGCGATCTGTGCGGTGAGGTCGCGCAATTCTTCATCATAGGCGGTTACGATGTGTTCGTTCATTGGCATGGCTGCACTGAATCCTGTTCGTCAACGGTTCGAAAGTGACAATGCGCCCTATCCGAACCGGCCGGTAATATAGTCCTGGGTTTTCTGGTCCCCGGGATTTGTGAAAATCTGATCGGTCGGGCCTTCTTCGATCAGAATGCCCAGATGGAAAAACGCCGTGCGCTGTGAAACCCGCGCCGCCTGCTGCATGGAATGGGTCACAATCACGATCGTGTAGTTCTGCTTGAGGTCGTCGATCAACTCCTCGACCTTGGCCGTGGCGATCGGGTCCAGCGCCGAGCAAGGCTCGTCCATCAGGATTACCTCCGGACTGACCGCAATCGCCCGGGCGATGCAGAGCCGTTGTTGCTGGCCGCCGGAAAGTCCCGTCCCCGGCGCATCGAGTCGATCCTTGACCTCATCGAACAAAGCCGCCTTCTGCAGGGAGGTTACGACAATTTCCTCGATGTCGGCCTTTGAGCGCGCCAATCCGTGGATCCGCGGCCCGTATGCGACATTCTCAAAAATCGATTTTGGAAACGGATTGGGTTTTTGAAACACCATGCCGACGCGCGCGCGCAATTCCACCACATCAATGCTCTTGTCATAGATATCGATGTCGTCGAGATTGATCCTGCCCTCAACGCGCGCGATATCGATCGTATCGTTCATCCGGTTGAGACACCGCAAGAACGTTGATTTGCCACATCCGGACGGACCGATGAGCGATGTGACCTGACGTTCGCGAATATCGAGATTGACGTCGAACATTGCCTGCTTGTCGCCATAATAGACGCTGACGTCACGGCCACGCATCTTGATCGGCCAATTCTCCTCCGGCGACGGCGCCGCAGAGACTGTCGCCGCCGCATCTGCTTCCAAAGTGAGGTTTTCAGACATACTCCTACCCTTCGTATCGTTTACCAGCGCCGTTCAAATCGCCTGCGGATGAGCACCGCCAGGAGATTCATGGCGACAAGGAAACCGAGCAATATCAGAATGGCAGCCGCAGTTTTCTGGCGGAACGCCGGCTCCGGAAAATCCGCCCACATGAAGATCTGCACTGGCAGCACGGTTGCCGGATCGAGCGGGCCGGTCGGAATATCAACGATGAAGGCCACCATACCGATCATGAGCAGCGGCGCGGTTTCACCCAGCGCCTGTGCCATTCCAATGATGGTTCCGGTCATGATGCCGGGCAGCGCCAACGGCAGAACATGATGGAAAACTGCCTGAATACGCGATGCGCCGACACCGAGTGCCGCCTCACGGATCGACGGCGGAACTGCTTTCAGGGCGGCGCGCGCGGCAATGATGATCGTGGGAAGCGTCATCAGCGCCAAGACCATGCCGCCAACAACCGGCGCGGATCGAGGGAAGCCGAAGAAATTCAGAAAGACGGCAAGACCCAGGAGCCCGAACACAATCGAGGGAACCGCCGCGAGATTGTTGATATTCACCTCTATCATATCGGTGTAGCGGTTCTTGGGAGCAAACTCTTCCAGATAGATCGCCGCCGCCACACCGACCGGGAACGACAGCAGCAATGTTACGGCCATCGTGAACATCGTACCGACGACTGCTCCCCACAAGCCGGCCTGTTCCGGCTCCCGACTGGCGCCTGCGGTGAAAAAGACGGAATTGAACCGGCTTTCGATCATGCCCTTGGCATTGAGATGATCGACCCAGGCGATTTCATTGTCGTTCAGTTTTCGGTCCGCTTCGGGAATTGTCCGTTTCACAACCGACCATGCCCCCGGCCCGGCCTTGTCCAGTGATGTCGGCGGGATCAACACTTTGGCCTTTGCCGAGGACTTGTCCACCTCAACAACCCTGAGAGTTCCACCGTTGACCCGGATGATGTAAGAGGCCTGATCCGTGTCCAACTGGTCGCGACCGGTGTCGCGCAAAGCCAATTCTTCCAGCGATTTCGCCTGCCCGTCCAGGCGCGTCCGCTTGCCGCGAATGGCCTCCAGACTGTCGTTCAGCTCTTGAAGCTGCTCGGACAGGCGATTGCGATCAGCCTCCGAAGCCTGTGCGAGTTCTGTGGTCCGATCGGAAACCTGCCCGACCAGTGCATTTTCAATCCCGCCGAGCCGGACAAACTCATCGCGCAGCGCTTCCGCCTTCTCCACGTGGTTCTGTTTGACTGCGGCAAACAGATTGGCGAAATCGTCCGCATCGGATTTTATCTCAATTTCCTTGCCGCTTTCAGCAAGGCTCGCCGCTCCCCTGGTCTCGAAGACCTCCTCTCCGGTCACCTCACCCTTCAGATAGAGATCCCCGAAATCCGAGAGGAGAAACGCGACATTGGCCGTGGTTCCCGCAATTTCCGGGTTGTCGAGAACCATTTTGCGAAGATCAGAGCCCGAACCCGACGACAGCAGCCCGTTCAAAGCCCGTTTGTCGCGACGTCCCTTGACGAAGGGAAACTCTGCACGAACCGCCTTTTTCACCAATCCGTTGAAATCAACTTTCAACAAGGCCTTGCGCAACTCTTCACGGGTCCCCGGATTTTCAATTTTTGGGACTTCGACCGCCAGTGTCGCGTAATGATACGTGAAGGCGTTAATTGCCTGACCGATCACCGTCGACAGAAGCAACAGCAGAAATCCGACGGCAACCAGCACTGCGGCCAGGCCAGTATATTTGAAGCGGGCCTCCGCGGCATAGCGCTTGGCAAGGCGTGACCGCGCGGCATTATCGGTATGGATGCTCACCCGGTCCGATGACGGCATTTCGCCCTCCACTGCCATATCAGTCATATTGCTCTCTATACTTTTGCACGACACGGAGCGCGATCACGTTGAGGATGAGCGTGACGCAGAACAGGACAAGACCAAGCGCGAAGGCGGCAAGGGTCTTGGCGCTGTCGAACTCCTGATCGCCGACCAGGAGCGTGACGATCTGCACCGTTACCGTGGTGACGGCCTCCAGCGGATTGATCGTCAGGTTGGCGGAAAGTCCGGCAGCCATGACCACGATCATGGTTTCACCGATTGCCCGCGAGACAGCCAGAAGCAGCGCCGAAACGATTCCCGGAAGCGCGGCCGGCAATACGACTTTACGGATGGTCTCCGATTTGGTGGCGCCAAGCCCGGCCGATCCGTCACGCAGGGATTGCGGCACCGCGTTGATGACATCGTCGGACAGGGAGGAGACGAACGGGATAATCATGATGCCCATGACGATACCGGCGGCCAGGGCCGATTCCGAGGAAACGGTCAGACCGACAGTTTCTCCGGCGCCCCGGAAAAACGGGGCCACTGTCAAAGCGGCAAAAAAACCGTACACGACGGTGGGGATGCCAGCGAGGATTTCCAACACTGGCTTGGCGAACGACCGAAATCGCAAGGAAGCATAATCCGACAGGAAGATCGCCGCAAACAGACCGATCGGTGCGGCGACCAGAATGGCGATCGCGGTAATCAGGAGCGTGCCCGCGAACAATGGGATCGCGCCGAATGCGCCGGTCCCGCCGACCTGATCGGCACGCAAGGCGGTTTGCGGGCTCCAATGGGTACCAAACAGAAAGTCGAGAAAGTCGACCTTCAGGAAAAACCGGTAGCTTTCGAAAACCAGGGAAAGAATGATCCCGACAGTGGTCACAACGGCGACTGCGGAACACAGGATCAAAGTCCACATCACGACACGTTCGACAAAGTGTCGTGTGCGGTTTCTAAGGGCGATGTTTTTCCGGCTCCACCAGAACGCGAAGCCGGTCCAGGCCATCAGCAGCCCACCCAGGAGCACATTGGACTGTGAAATCGTGGATTTATAGATATCGGAGGCCGCAATCTTGGCGTCATTGACCGTAGCTATCAGACCGCCGTAGGCGAGAGTCCGGGCATCCCGTAGCAGAGCGTTCAATTCAATTTCGCTCAATCCTTCGGTCAGATGCGAGATGCTCCCCTCCACCATCCGGTCGACAATATTGCCCGACAGGGCGTTCCAGGCCAACAGGATGAAGAGCGCCGGCCCAACAGCCCAGATTACCATATAAAAGCCGTGATAGACCGGTCGGGAATGCAAAGCGGAAAGATCTCCGCCCGCAACCTGAACAGCTCTGCTCGTCCCGGCGGCATAGGCAAGAGCCGCGACAGCCAAAAGACCAAGGAGGAAAAACCAGAACACGAAACCGCCCCGCTGATTTACTCATTATCGACGTTGACGGACAGCGCTCCGGTCAGACGAGAGACGCCGTCAAGTCGATGTCGGCGGAGGGGATCTCCGCCGACTTTTGTCGGTAAGGGGTCGATCTTATAAGCCGGTCAAGGCAGCCTGTGCAGCGGCGCCGGTCGAGATTTTTTCGCGATCGGCAGCAGGCAGCGGGATAAGCCCCTTGTCGGTCAGGTACCCTTCGTCGCCCCACGCACCTTCGGAAGTGAACTCGGCGACAAAGTCCTGGATTCCGGGAATGACGCCGATATGCTCTTTCTTGACGTAGAAATAGAGCGAACGCGAAATCGGGTAGGATCCTGCGGCAATGTCTTCGAATTCCGGAGCCACACCGCCAACGGAGGCGCCCTTGATCTTGTCGGCGTTCTGATCAAGGAAGGAAAATCCGAAGACACCGAACCGGTCAGGCGCTTCTTCAAGTTTCTGGACGATCAAATTGTCGTTCTCGCCGGCTTCGATGTAGGCTCCGTCTTCACGGATTGCATGAGCAACTGCCTTGAACTTCTTCTTGTCTTCCTTGCGCATGGCTTTCAGCATGTCGAACTTCTTCGCCCCGCCTTCCATGGCAAGTTCGGCGAAAGCATCGCGTGTGCCGGACGTTGGCGGCGGGCCGAGCACTTCAATCTTCGTGTTCGGCAGGGCCGCATCAATGTCGGACCATTTCTTGTAGGGGTTCGGAACCAGTTTTCCATCAACCGGCACATCCTTGGCAAGCGCCTGGAAGATCTGTTTCAGGGTCAGATCGATCGAAGCGCCGGCTTTGGCATTTCCGATGACGATCCCGTCGAACCCGACTTTGACCTCAATGATGTTGATGCCCTTGGCAGTGCATTTTTCGAATTCGCTCTGCTTGATGCGACGCGACGCGTTTGTGATATCGGGATGTTCGATACCGACGCCGCTGCAAAACAACTTCATGCCGCCGCCCGAACCGGTGGATTCGACAACCGGAGTCTTGAACTCGGTCTTTTGGCCGAACTGTTCCGCGACCGCGGTCGAGAACGGGAAAACCGTCGATGAGCCAACGATTTGTATCTGGTCGCGTGCCTGGGCCGCGCCAGCGAATGTGAAGCCTGCAAGCACAAGTGCACTTACACAAAGGTTTGCTTTCACCTGATCACTCCATAATGGATCTGAATTCGTGAATATCAGAACGGGGCCGTTCGACCCTGCGTTCATTCGGTGTCCAAGGTGACGATGCAATCGACTTCTGCTTGAACACGTGGACCTTTTAGGAACCGAATATAACAGTTTCGTGACACAGGAGATCGGATTGCCGGAGGGGTCATTCTGTCCCCAGGGAGTTTCCCGATTTTAATCTGTCACGGTCGTTTCGGAGGAGGCCGCCGGCAGAGTGACGGAAAACGTTGCCCCTTCACCCAGGTCACTCTTGATTTGCAGGCGGCCGCCGTGACGACCGACAATATGTTTGACGATCGCCAATCCAAGACCCGTTCCCTTGCTTGACCGGCTCTTCTCTATGTCGGCGCGATAGAATCGCTCCGTCAAGCGCGGGAGATGTTTGGGTTCGATGCCGGGCCCCCAGTCACGTACCGATCCTTCGTAGTGCGCGGACGGCGCCGTTTCCCCAGCCGGATCGGGACCGGGCCGAAAGTGCAGTGTGAAAACCACCTTGCCGCCGGACGCGCCATATCGGAGCGCGTTCTCTACGAGATTTGCAAAGACCTGCACAAGTTCGTCGAAATCCCCGAAGACCGGCATGGTGCCGCGCCCTGCAACTTCATTCTCAACCACACCCGGATCCGCTTCAAACTCCAGGTTGACGGACAATTCGTCCGCGAGCGGGGCCATCATTTCAAGGACCTGGTCGGCAACCGCCCGCAGATCGACTTTCTCGTCCGGACGAACATGGCCCTTCATCTCGATCCGGGACAATGACAGGAGATCATTGATCAGACGCCCCATCCGGTTCGATTGTTCAAGCATGATGCCGAGAAAATTGTCCCTTGCCTTTTCGTCATCGCGGGCCGGCCCCTGCAGGGTTTCTATGAAGCCGGTCAGCGAAGCCAGAGGGGTTCGCAATTCATGGCTGGCATTGGCGACAAAATCGGCGCGCATGCGGTCCAGTTGGTGCAGTTCGGTCAGATCGAAGAAGACAATGATGATAAAATCCGGTCTATCCGGCGTTCGCTTCCGGCCACCTGGAAGCAAGACCGGCGAGAACCTTGCCTCCATCACCCGGTCGGACGGCACCTTTTCCCGCCATTCGACCGAGGCCGCCCCGCCTCCGGCAACGACCTCATCGAAGGCGCCCAGAACCTGCGGGATCCGCAAGCGGTACGCAAGCGGATCGCCTGGCAGGATCGGTCCGAACAGATCGGATGCAGAAACGTTTCCGTAGCGCACGATCGCCTTGTGGTCGACGACAATGCATGGCAACGGAAAGGCATCCACCGCCATCTTCATACCGGTGTCCGGCCAGATCGACCGTGTCCGAACACGCCGACGGCGTAGGGCGGTGCGGCTGTGATCGCGCGGAACGAGCGTGGTGGCAGCCAATATGAAGAGCGATGCCGATATTGCATAAATGGCGCCGATCCGCTGTTCGAAAACCAGAGCACCGATCACCAGGAAGGCGGCCAAAAGCGTCCATCGCGCATCCGCAACCCGACGCATCAGTACCGTATTGCGTCCGCGAGCCGGTTCATCTTGATCATCCATTGCAATGTTTCCGGTTCGGCCAGGGCGTCTTCATAAAACTGGCCTCTTAAGATCGGACATTCATACTACGTTGCATGCAATTGATTGCTGTTTTTTTACGCATCCCGCGTAATTCCGCTGAAGAGCATGGTTTGGCGCCAAAGTTGACTTTTTGCCCTCGTTGTCCCCCATATCTTGTGAACACAGAACGAGGCGGTCATTTGCATGTCGGATAAAAACAACCGGAAACAAAAAAACAAGGGCAGGAAATCAGGCGCGCCGGTTCTGCGCGACTTCAATCTCGACGATCCGGACCTGGATAAACGGATCGACAAACGTTCTTTTTCTTCGGGCGGATATCCCTACGACGAAAAACTCTCACGACGGGATTATTATGACCTTTTGCACCCGCTACAGATCGAACTTGTGAAGCTGCAGAAATGGGCACGTGAGGAGAACCACAGAATCATCCTGGTATTCGAAGGACGCGACGCCGCCGGCAAGGGCGGAGCGATCAAAGCCTTCACGGAAAATCTGAACCCGCGTTATGCCAGGATCGTGGCCCTGTCGAAACCGTCCGAGACCGAACGCGGACAATGGTATTTCCAGCGTTACATCAATCATTTCCCGACCGATGGCGAAATCGTCCTGTTCGACCGATCCTGGTACAATCGCGCCGGTGTCGAGCCGGTTATGGGGTTTTGCGATCCGGTAGACACGGAAAATTTCCTGGAAGAAGTTCCACGCTTCGAAGGCATGCTGCACCGTGAGGGCATTACCCTGGTCAAGTTCTGGTTGAACATCGGTCAGGAAATGCAATTGAAACGCTTTCACGCCCGGCGTCACAATCCGCTCAAGATCTGGAAATTGTCGCCAATCGACCTGGCGGCCCTGCAGAAATGGGACGATTATACCGCCGCACGCGACCGGATGCTGGAGCACACACACAGTGACCACGCGCCATGGACCATCGTACGGACAAACGATAAGAAACGCGGTCGACTGAACGCAATCCGGCATGTGCTGCAAAAGGTCGATTATGCGGACAAGGATCCCGACGCGATCGGCGACATCGATCCTCTCATCCTTGGGTCAGGGCCCGATTTCCTTTCCGACGAAGCGGAATAAAACGGGTCCTTTCAGGATGGAGCAGCGTCCGATTTGTCCAAACGCTATCGCGGCGGTGGAGGCGGATGGCCGAACATACCACCGCGGGGCGGACGGTGTCCGGCGCCCATTGGAGGCCTTCTTCGTCCATCATGCCGGCCCTGCAGGGCACGGCGGCCGCCAAGTCGCAGGAAGCTAGGATCCGGCCGACCCTTGAAACAGCGCGGAATGAAGGGGTAGGTCGTCGTGATGACGTAATGGTAGGTGCCTTCGGGATATTCCGGTGTGACACCGCTGCGACCGTTACAGGCATCGAGATCGCCACGTCCGGAGACGTGTTGGTAATCCCGTGTAAATGTGCCGTCATATCGCCCGCCCGGACTCAGTTTGGTCCTGATCGCAGAGGCGGACTTCATGCGCCTTAACGCCGGACATCCCGACACTCGACAGCACGGCACCATAAAAAACCTGTCGCACCCGCGCCTCATCCGATTGATGACTTTACGCTACGGAATGATACCGAAGTCGGGGGTAATCAGGTTACCATTTGTTCATGTCTTGACCGTTACCCCGAATTAGTGCGCAAATGCGATCCCCATCTTTTGAGCGTCCTCCAATGACCGACCTGTTTTCGACACTTCCCATGGCCCGGCCAATGCAGCCGGTCGACGCCGATGCGGTGCTTGCGATTTATGGCGAGGGGATCGCGACGGGGCATGCTACATTCAATGACACCACACCATCGTTCGAGGATTGGAGCGATGGCCATTTCGAGACACCGCGCATTGTGGTCGATCTGGAAGGCGCCGTTGCCGGGTGGGCAGCGCTGGCACCGGTTTCCGCCCGCCCGGTTTACGGCGGCGTTGCCGAGGCCAGCGTCTACGTCGCTGAAACCGCACAGGGTCGCGGGGTTGGCACAGCCCTGATGCAAGCCCTGGTCAGCCAGTCGGAAGCAGCTGGATTCTGGACCCTGCAGGCCGGAATATTTCCGGAAAATCCGGCAAGTCTTGCCCTGCACCAGAAAAGCGGGTTCAAAATCCTCGGCGTTCGCGAACGGATCGGCAAGATGACATTCGGACCGATGCAGGGAATCTGGCGGGACGTCATTTTTCTGGAACGGCGCAGCAATATGGTCGGCCTTACGTGATGGGCAAGGATACAGGCGATGAAGCGCTGTTTGCCAAGACGTTGAACGGCATTGGCGCACCGTTTGTTTTTCTCCATGGATTTGGCGGAGATCACGAAGCCTGGACCCACCTGACTCGAGGCCTGTCAGACAAGGCACCCAGTCTCGCCTACGACCTGCCGGGACATGGCCGTTCAAGTACACATCCGGCCCGGTCTCCGGAGGAGGCGGCCAAGGCCGTCGCCGCGGATCTGGAGCGCCGCGGCCATCGGCGGATCAACCTCGTCGGCCATTCGATGGGCGGCGCCGTCGCCTTTCTGCTTGCCCTGCAACACCCTCATCTGGTCCGCTCCCTGTTCCTGATCGCTCCGGGCGGATTCGGTGCGGAAATCAATCAACGGTTGTTGCGCCGTTTTGCCCAAGCGGACAATGAGAAGGACGTTACCGTCGCACTTGAGCAGATGGTCGGCTGGTCGTTTCGGTTGCCGCGCATGCTCGCCCCTTCGATTGCCGTTCAACGCGAGGATTCTTCCGCTCGCGATCGTTTGCTTGAGATCATGGAGACCCTGCTGGATGGCGACGAGCAGAAACGCCTGCCGGTTGGAGAAATCTCGAAAATGCCGTTCCCGGTTCGCGTGATCTGGGGGACTCAGGATCGCGTCCTGCCGACCCGGCAGTCGCACAGGCTTCCCGGGCTTGCCGCAACACATGTGTTCGAACGCGTCGGGCATATGCCGCATATGGAAATTCCTCAGGAGGTCCTGAAGATCTTGGCGTTTGAGTTAGCGCGCTGACGCCTGGAAGATCAGCTTTCCCGCGCATCGACGCGCTTTGAATACAGTGGATACAACGAATTTTCCGCGCAAATGCTGGGCATTCGGGATGTTTCAGGCGGCCGACCCGTGCCGCGCTGACAGGCAAAACACAGCCGCCGGCCCTGCAGGCCAATGGAAACAGATTTAAAGCGGCCAACGTTACAAAGGCGCGGCAATGTCCGGTATCTGCTACCCGCATATGGGTCGTCGTTGCCTGTCCGGGCCAACCGATTCTTGCAATCCGAAAAATGTTCTGACGTCCCCTGCGTCAATCGAACCTTCCCATGTCGATTGCCGTGTTCGAGCCCTGTGACTAAGGTCATGCTGAATCCAGCGCGGGGGCCAGACCATGGCTACACTACTCGAAAACAGCATTCGACAGGACATCGTTGATACAAGCGCAAAAACCAACACACTCGGCCTCAATCAGGGAACCTCGGGCAATGTCAGCGCCCGAACCGACGACGGGTTTCTGATCACCCCGTCCGGCGTCGCTTACGAAACCATGAAGCGCGACCAGATCGTGCCGATGGATCTGGACGGGCACCATTGCGGCGACTGGCTCCCGTCATCAGAATGGCGCATGCATCTTGATATCTATCGCGCCCGGCCGGAGGCGAAGGCGATCGTGCATGTGCATTCGCCGCATGCAACGGCCCTGTCGTGCCTGCGCCTGGAGATCCCCTCCTTCCACTATATGATTGCGGTTGCAGGCGGTACGACGATCCGGTGTGCTGATTACGCAACTTTCGGGACACAGGACCTTTCCGACAGGATGATGATCGCGCTTCAGGATCGGAGCGGATGCCTTTTGGCCAACCACGGGCAGATCTGCTTCGGTCCAAGCCTGGAAAAAGCCTTGTGGCTTGCCGGTGAAATCGAAGCTTTGTGCCAGCAATACTGGATTGCCAAACAAATGGGCGAGCCCGTGATCCTGGACGAGAATGAGATGGCCACGGTGATTGCGCGGTTTCGGACCTACGGCAAGCAGACACACGAGGCAAATGAGGCGGCTCTGGCCAGCTGACATTGACGGCCATTGTGCCAGTGCCAAGAAGTCATCACCGGCCATGGCTAACAAATGCTTGCGATAACCTCTTAAATTCGACCCACTATCCCAATCGAATATCAGCGTTTTTCTGAGAGATTACCTGTTGAACAAGAATAACAACAGGCGGGTCAAACAATGGCGGTTTTGGTAACCGGTGGTGCGGGTTATATCGGCAGCCACATGGCGTGGGAGTTGCTCGACGCCGGCGAAGACGTTGTCGTGCTCGACAATCTTTCGACGGGACACAAATGGTCGGTTCCGCGCAAGGCAAAGTTCGTTCACGGAGATATCGGCGACCCACGATTGCTGATCCGGGTAATGGAACGCCACGAAATCGACGCGATCATTCATATGGCCGGCTCGACGATCGTACCGGAATCCGTTTCCCTGCCGCTTGCCTACTATCACAACAACACTGCCAAGTTGCGCACGCTGCTTGAAGCCGCGGTTTCGAATTCAGTGAAACATTTCGTGTTTTCCTCCACAGCCGCGGTTTACGGCGACGTCCCGCCCGTGCCGGTCCGTGAAGATCAGCCGCTCAATCCGCAATCGCCCTACGGGCGCTCCAAGATGATGTCGGAGATGATCCTGGAGGATGTGGCCGCGGCGCACGATCTGCAGTTTGCGATCCTGCGCTATTTCAATGTCGCCGGAAGCGACCCAAAGGGACGCACAGGACAATCAACGCAGAACGCGACACATCTGATAAAGGTGGCATGCGAGGCGGCGACCGGCCGGCGCCCACATCTGTCGATCTTCGGCACCGACTATGACACGCCGGATGGAACCGCCGTGCGTGATTTCATACATGTCAGCGATCTGGTCCACGCCCACCGGCTGGCCCTGACGCATCTGCGCGGCCAAGACGAGAACATTCTCGCCAATTGCGGCTATGGGCGCGGTTTCTCCGTCCGCGACGTGGTTGAGGTCATTGAAGCGGTTTCCGGGTCCTATGTGCGAACCCTCGAGGAGGCCCGACGTCCGGGAGATCTGGAAAGTGTGGTTGCCAATTCCGACCGGCTGCGGTCACTTTTGGGCTGGCAACCACACTATGACAATTTGGAAGCGATCGTCGGTCACGCTCTGGCCTGGGAACGCACGCTGCAGGAAAAATCCGAGGCCAAGTTGGCGTCTTAGACCCGTTGGTGAGCGCACAAAACCGTTGCGGCATGACGGCGCTTTGAAGCGGAGGTTGGGGAGACTCAAAGCCTCCGCACTCTTCAGTCAACAGACGCCTGGCCAAGCGCCGTTCCGGACCTCAGCTCTTCATAACCCAATCCGCTTCCAATTCATCTGGCGCAATAGTCTTCATCCGATCAATTGACCGATGGCGTCCCTCCGGACACCGGATCGAGGCTCCGATGGATAATATTGCAATCACAGCCATCCGCTTTTGCAGCACTCCGGCCCCGCATATTGCGCTGCCGGCCATCGTACCTCTGTCTTGATTGCATCTGCCGTTTACAGCCATTCGGTAGGAGCCTATCGCACGCCGGGAAGGTGCTGAACACCGCGTGGCGGAGCACTGCGACGCCCGAATGCCGAGCAGAAAAGGGGCCGCAGGGGACAGGAGACAGGGCTGGCGCAACTGAACCGGGCCACACACACACACCAATTGTGCCCCTATTGTTGTTCCTCGGTCAACCGCACGTTGCTGTGCGCCTGCCCCTTATGGCTGATAACCCATTGCCGGATTGTGTCTGTCGAGCGTCCGGTCAGACCGGTTCCTGCTTTCAAAACACGATGCGCTCGATCTCCTGGAAGTGAAGCTGGCTGCCATCGTCGAGCGTGATCGTGCCCGACGCATCTTCCGACAGGTCGATCGAATCGCCGTCCTGTGCCGAAATCGAGCCGGAATCGAGCTGCAGCGTCCAATCTGTACCGATATCGCCGATGGATCCGGCACCGTCGCCAAGCTGGATCGTGTCGGTCCAGCCTCCAGCTGCCCCGCCGTATGCGGAATCGACACCGTCCCCGGTATCGAAAATGAACAGATCGTCTCCCGCGCCGCCGGACAGGACGTCGTTGCCGGTACCACCGGAAAGCGTGTCATTACCGTCGCCGCCATAAATCGTATCGGACCCGGTCCCGCCGGAAATACTGTCGTTGCCGGCTTCGCCATACAATGCATCGTCGCCGGAGCCGCCGCTGATATCATCCGCGCCACCACCGCCCCATACACTATCGTTGCCGGCGCCGCCGTCGACCGTATCGTTGACGGACGCGCTACCCGTGTCGAAGACATCGTTTCCGGCACCGAGGTCGAACGACATCTCGCTCGATCCGCCATAAACCCGATCGGCATGATCCGAACCCTGAAACTGCTCGATGTTCGAATAGCTGTCGCCAGCCGCATCACCCGCAAGCCCGCCGGCGCTAGCTCCGACATTCGTGCCGCCGATGCCGCTACCGTCGACGTCCTGAAACGCAACCGTAACGCCTTCCTCGGCTCCGGCAAAAGACAACATGTCAGTGCCTTCGCCGCCATCGATTGTATCTGCGCCGCCACTACCGACAATCGTGTCGTTGCCGGCGCCACCGGAAATCGAATCATCGCCATCAGCATATTGACTGAGTGCGCTCGGTCCCTGTTCGCCGGCAACGAACAGGTCGTTGACCGCACTGTCGTCCAGTTGGTTGCCGACAACAACAAACTCATCAACCTCACCGTCGAGGAAATATGCGAGATTGTCGGCCGCGCCGTCGCTGCTCGACATCTGGTCGGCACCGATGGTCCAGGGTTCGTTGTTGCCGCCCAGACCACCGGTATAACCGGAATTGCTGGCGGCCAGTTGACCATCGACATAAAGCTTCATGCCGTCGTCACCCCAGGAAAACGAAACCTGGCTCCACTCACCCGCGGTAACCGAACCGGCACTGGATGAAATACTGTAACTCTGGCTGTCGCTCTGAAGTCTGACCGTGACCGAACCGTCGGAATTGATCCATGATGTCAGGTGACCGCCGCCGTCATTGCCATTGGAATCCCGGGAGAACAATGTCGGCGAGCTCGCGATTTCATCGGCGTTGAACCAGAGGCTGACGACCCCTTCCGTCAGTTGAAAATCCGTATCGGCCGGGATCTCGACATAGTCGTTGGTTCCGTCCAGCGCGAGGCTGGTATTTCCTGACTCACCGTTGAAACCCGTACCTGTATCGTCGGCGCCATTCTGATAGATGCCGGCATGGCCGTTGCCACTGGAATCGACAACGCTGGCTCCATCTCCATCAAACTGATAGTGAACGACGGGGCCGAGCGCGGCGACATATTCGTCATAGGTCGGTGCGGCATCGGCACCGCCGCCACTCAAGCTGTCGTTACCAGTGCCACCGACAATCGTATCATCGCCCCCGCCGCCAATGATCGTGTCGTTGCCGCCGCCACCGACCAGAGAATCCTCGCCGGACAGGCCGGAAATCAGATCCTCTTCCGCGCCGCCGGTCAAGCTGTCATTGCCTCCGGAGATCACAGCCGCTTCGGTGTAGGTGATGCTGGAAATGTGAAAATCAGATCCGGAGGTACCGCCACTCGTCAGATTGCCGGTAAATATCAATTGATTGAATTCGGCACCGGGATCTATCGAAACGGTCCCGGCGGTCGATCCCGGCGACGATTCAGAAAAATCCCCTTCCGCGACAAGAACGCCGTCGTTGTAAACTGCCCAGTGACCGGTTTCGCCATAACTTGAAGTAAATAGATTATCAAAGTCAAAGCTGGCCGAAGCAATGCCATTATCGAAGTCAACGATCAATTGTTCAGACAGACCAGAGGCTTTGTCATAGGAAAGCCGGTCGGACATGCCACTGTTCGAATTCGCAACCGAACCGCCAGCACCCAATCCATCCGCGGTTGACGAGACATTCCCGACCGAAGCGGATGTCAGCGAGCCACCGGAGACGTTGCGCGCGGTCACAGTGAAACCGGAACCCGTGTCGGTAAAATTGCTGGTCGTAATTGTGCCGGATCCACCGCCGCTTGTTGTCAGTTCTGCACCTGTCAGCGTAGCGCCATCATCAAGATTAGCGACACCTATCGTCAGAGGTTTGTCATAGGTGTTACCTCCGCTATCGGTCACCGTGACGATCACATCGTGGGAAGCGGCACTCTCGAAATCGATATCGGCTCCAGTCTTTACCCTTATCTCGGTGCCAACCACCTCGAACAGGGCGGCTCCACCGCCCGAAAGGCTGTAGGTCAGGGTTTCGCCGGAATCTTCATCGGTGGCGGCCAGGCTGGCGACCACGGTGCCAGCGGCCGAGTTTTCCATGACCTCGACGGTGTCGACACCATAATTCGCCTTAAGCGAAACATTGTCGATCAGTGCACCAAACTTATCGTTGCCGCTCTCCAGTTCCCGGAACTCCAGGCGGTCCGTGCCGCCGGTTCCGGTCACGGAGACGGTGAACTCCTCCCAGGAGGTGCTGGCGGGGTCGAATTGCTGAACCAGATTCCCGTTCCAGTAAACTTCGAAAACATTCGTACTGGACCCGCTCCGGTCGGCCGCATCGAAGGTCAGATCGTAAGTCCGACCCGCTTCGGTCTGGACGTCCTGATAGACCGCATCCACACCTGTTTCAGCGTCGGTTTCCAGGTATTGGGAGCCGTCGGAGGCCGTGTGACCGCCCCAGGCTTCCTGCAACTGGACCGAGCCGCTGCTGGCTTTCCAGCCAGTGATGGAGGTGGCGTTGTTTGACGACCCGGTCGCCACATCGTCGGCCTCAAAGGAACCGTTGACGATCAGGTTCGGACCGAGGCTCTGGGTCGGTGTAATCGATAGTGCGGTCGGCGCTTCGTTGATGTCGGCGACACTGGTCGTGAAGGTCTCCTGACTGGTCGAACCGTCTGAAGACGTCGCAGTTACGACGATGTCGATCGACCCCTCGGTTTCATGATCGAAGGATGCTCCGGACGCCACCTTGACGACGCCGTTGGCGTCGACCGTAAACCGGTTGTCATCGACACTGTACGTGACGGTATCGGAAACATCCGTATCGGAAGCGGAGGCAGTCACTCCTATTACAGTGCCGGCCGTCGCGTTTTCGGCAACAACGTTTGCCGCGTTGTCCGTATCGGTTACGGCGCCGACGTCGAATTCATCGATGTCGGAGACGTTAATCGAAACCGTTTCCTGACTCGTAGAGCCATCCGTCGACGTCGCCGTCACCACGAGGTCGATGGACCCTTCGGTCTCGGCATCGAATGATGCACCGCTGGCAACCTTCACGACACCGTTGGCATCGACCGTGAACCGATTGTCATCGAGGCTGTAGGACACTGTATCAGAAATGTCGGCATCCGAGGCGGACGCGGTCACGCCGACCGTCGCTCCTTCGGATGCATTTTCGGCCAATGTGTTGGCACTGTTGTCCGTATCCGTCACCGCGCCGACATCGGCTTCATCAATGTCAGACACATTGAGCGAAAACGTCTCCTGGCTCGTCGAGCCGTCCGTCGACGTCGCCGTCACAACGATATCAATGGACCCTTCGGTCTCGGCGTCGAACGACGCACCGCTCGCGACTTTCACGACACCGTTGGCATCAATCGTGAACCGGTTGTCGTCAATACTGTAGGAAACGCTGTCGGAAATATCGGCGTCTGAGGCCGAGGCGGTCACGCCGACCGTGGTGCCTTCCGAAGCGTTCTCTGCAAGGCTGTTAGCGCTGTTATCCGTATCCGTCACCGCACCGACATCGGCTTCGTCGATATCGGACACGCTGAGAGAGAAGGTTTCCTGGCTCGTAGACCCATCTGTCGACGTCGCTGTCACGACAATGTCGATGGATCCCTCGGTCTCCGCATCGAACGAGGCGCCGCTTGCGACCTTTACGACGCCATTGGCATCGACCGTGAACCGGTTGTCGTCGACGCTGTAGGACACTGTGTCAGTGACGTCCGCATCCGAGGCGGATGCGGTCACGCCGACCGTAGTGCCTTCCGAAGCGTTCTCTGCAAGGCTGTTGGCACTGTTGTCCGTATCCGTCACCGCACCGACGTCGGCTTCGTCGATGTCAGAAACATTCAGCGAGAACGTTTCCTGGCTCGTAGACCCGTCCGTCGACGTCGCCGTTACCACGATGTCGATGGACCCTTCGGTTTCCGCGTCAAACGACGCACCGCTCGCAACCTTCACGACACCATTGGCGTCGACCGTGAACCGGTTGTCGTCGACGCTGTAGGACACTGTGTCCGACACGTCGGCATCGCTTGCAGACGCCGTGACGCCAACCGTCGCTCCTTCGGACGCGTTTTCCGCGAGACTGTTTGCACTGTTGTCGCTGTCTGTAACCGCACCGACATCGGTTTCGTCGATATCGGACACGTTCAACGAAAACGTTTCCTGGCTTGTAGACCCGTCCGTCGACGTCGCCGTCACCACAATGTCGATGGAGCCTTCGGTTTCTGCGTCAAACGACGCGCCGCTGGCAACCTTCACGACGCCGTTGGCATCGACCGTGAACCGGTTGTCGTCAACGCTGTAGGACACTGTGTCCGACACGTCGGCATCGCTCGCGGAGGCCGTAACGCCAACCGTCATGCCTTCCGAGGCGTTCTCGGCGAGGCTGTTGGCAGTGTTGTCACTGTCCGTGACCGCGCCGACATCGGCTTCATCAATGTCGGACACATTCAGCGAGAACGTCTCCTGGCTCGTAGACCCATCCGTCGACGTCGCCGTCACAACAATGTCGATGGACCCTTCGGTCTCGGCATCGAATGATGCACCGCTGGCAACCTTGACCACACCATTGGCGTCGACCGTGAACCGGTTGTCGTCAACGCTGTAGGCAACTGTGTCGGACACATCCGCATCGGAAGCCGACGCTGTCACACCGACCGTCGCACCTTCGGATGCATTTTCTGCCAAAGTGTTGGCACTGTTGTCCGTATCCGTCACCGCGCCGACATCAGCTTCATCAATGTCGGACACATTCAGCGAGAACGTCTCCTGGCTGGTCGAGCCGTCCGTCGACGTCGCCGTCACAACAATATCGATAGACCCTTCGGTTTCCGCGTCAAATGACGCGCCGCTGGCAACCTTGACGACGCCATTGGCGTCGACCGTGAACCGGTTGTCGTCAACGCTGTAGGACACGGTGTCGGAAACATCCGCATCACTTGCAGACGCCGTGACACCGACCGTCGCTCCTTCGGACGCGTTTTCCGCGAGACTGTTTGCACTGTTGTCGCTGTCCGTAACCGCACCGACATCGGTTTCGTCGATATCGGACACGTTCAACGAAAACGTTTCCTGACTCGTGGACCCGTCCGTCGACGTCGCCGTCACCACAATGTCGATAGACCCTTCCGTTTCGGCGTCAAACGACGCGCCGCTGGCAACCTTCACGACGCCGTTGGCATCGACCGTAAACCGGTTGTCGTCGACACTGTAGGACACTGTATCAGAAACGTCGGCATCGCTTGCGGAGGCCGTGACGCCCACCGTTGTTCCCTCAGATGCATTTTCCGCCAAAGTGTTGGCACTGTTGTCCGTATCCGTGACGGCGCCGACGTCAACTTCATCGATATCGGACACGTTCAGCGAGAACGTTTCCTGGCTCGTAGACCCGTCCGTCGACGTCGCTGTTACAACGATATCGATCGAGCCTTCGGTTTCCGCGTCAAACGACGCGCCGCTGGCAACCTTCACGACGCCGTTGGCATCGACCGTAAACCGGTTGTCGTCGACACTGTAGGACACTGTGTCCGACACGTCGGCATCGCTTGCGGAGGCCGTGACGCCCACCGTTGTTC
>Ga0207422_1002955_pt1 | contig 19209 bp, 13 predicted proteins | sample MarCyaLeptolynsp_FD_187757 | JGI IMG/M metagenome (GOLD analysis project Ga0207422, IMG submission 187757) | Marine cyanobacterial communities from Panama - species 1 Leptolyngbya sp. (SPAdes) | ecosystem: Environmental > Aquatic > Marine > Unclassified | place: Panama: Panama City | collected...
ATCGAGGCGGACCTCATTCCATCGCCACTTAGAGTCATCGACGCACGCGATCCAATCGATCGCTGGAACGCGTGGGTTCGTCAAGCTGAGTTGCTCGAGGACATGGGTTCGTCGGCGGCGCTTGAAGCCTGGTCCGAAGCGGAATCGATCGTCAGTCAGCGTGCGACTGAGCTCGCGCTGAGCACTGGCCGAGAGCGTTTCCTAGCGGGGCAACGTGCGAGCGCGGAAGGCCTGGTGGCCGCGTTGGTGCGCGCTGGCCGGGCCGAAGAAGCCGAGTGCCGTGCGCGCTTGGCTCGCAGTCGCTCGCTTCGGCTTCTTGATCTCGCGAGTGCGCTGGAACGGAGCGATCCAGCGGCACGGGATGCATGGCTCGCCGGACGGGCGGAGTTCTCCCGGTTGCGAAGGCAGATTGCCCGCGAGGAGGCGAAGGACCGAGAACACGCTCTCGCGGTCCGCGAGCGTCGACGCGCGCAGCGGGTGCTGCAGCACGCTGAAGCGGAACGTGCACTCGACGACGCCGCGGCGGCGCTGCAGCGGCAGCGCCGCGAGTCGTGCGAGGCTCTCCCGCCTCTGGCGCCCGAGACCAGCCGGGTGCTCGCGTTTCCCGTACGAGGACACTGGCTGGTCTTCGCGACCGACGACCGCGGCACGGATGTCGTTCGAGTCGACGCCTTGGCGGAGGGGGAAGTACCAGACGAGCGCTTCACGGCGCTCGTCGAGCGCACGGAAGCCGCAGCCCGGATTCAGGTGCTTCCGACTGGTGCCGCTTGGAACACGCCGATGGCGAAGTGGCGTTGGGGTGAAGACCACCTATTGGATGTCGCGCCGCTGGAATACGCCTTGGACCTCGCGCCGCGCCAGCCACAGCGGCGACGGAAGCGTGCCGTCGTGGTCGCCGACCCGTCCAGCGATCTTGCAATGGCTCGTGATGAGGCAGAGGTCGCCGCCGAATCGCTAGCCACTGCAGGATGGACGGTCGAGCACCTTCGTGGCTCAGAGGCAACGCAAGCAGGCCTGACCGCCGCGCTTTTGGGGGCAGATCTGTTCCACTACGCCGGGCACGGTGAGAGCCGAGGCGATGCGGGGTGGGATGCCGCGCTGATCCTCGCGTCCGACGAGCGACTCAGCGTCAAAGACATTCTCGCCTTGCCGTCGCTGCCTTCAATCGTGCTGCTCTCCGGCTGCGAAACCGGAGCGGCGTTCCCCGGCACGTTGGAGGGAGGCATGAATCTCGGCCGCGCGTTTGTCCTCGCCGGCGCCTCCGCTGCTTTGGTTGCCGACGACAAAGTGCCCGATGCACTGGCGCGAGATGTCGGAGGCGCCGTGTACAACGGGCTCAGCGAAGAGGGGTGGTCGCTTGCCGCTGCGCTTCGCGACGTTCAACTGCGGGTGCGCGGCCAGGGCCGCGCACCGCAGTGGGCGGACTTTCGAGTCGTGGTGCCCTGAACGCGGGACTTCAGAGCGTGTAGGGCTCGACGATGTCGATGGTGTCGCTACGTACCATGCCCGACCCGAAGGTCACCGTGATCCTCCCGTGGCTAATCGACGCCGGGAGTCGCTCGTCGTCGTCCGGCAAGAAGTTGCGAACGGGCTTGGTCGTGGATGCGTTCGGGTTTTCCAGCACGAAGTCGACGGGCGTTCCGTTGTCGTCGAAGAAGGTGACAACGGCTTGCGTAACGCCGAACTCGGAGAGCTCCTCCTCGTAGGCGTCGTCGAGCTCGAGCGTCAGCGTGGTACTCGTCGTGGTGTAGGGGCACGCATCACAAACCGGCTCGTCCGGTTGCGGTGTCGTGATCCGGTTCATCGGCTCGTATTTCGCGAGGTCGCAATCCGATGCCTGACCACTGGCAAAGACCACCTCGCGACCCAGCTCAGGGCACCACTCGCTCGTCCCGAAACTGACTTCGACTTCATCGATGTCGTCCGGTGGAACGAGTCCTGCGAGGTCATCGGCGATGTCTTCGTCCGTGAACGGAGCGCCGCCAAGGTTGCAGTCCAGCACCAGGGGGCCGCAGCCACCGCCGGAGCAAATCGCATCGAGCGCGTCGCACAGCATCAAGCGGCGCACCGGCGGGGCTTGACCCGCCCCGGAGTAGTAGAGGTCAGCCGACGGCAGGATCGTCCCGCCGCCGTTGTCGTAGAGGTGCTGCATCACGCCGGCCCGACCCAACTGTGGGTCGAAGGAGAGCATCATTGCGGCGCTGGCCGCCGTCACGATCGAGGCGTTCGACGTTCCTGTCGAGATTGGCCCGTAGGGATCGGTCGAGCTCCCGCTCAGGTACGTCGTCGACGTCGCCGGGGCAACGAGGCGCGGTAGGGAGTCCGTCCGCGTAACCGGGGCCGCCCCCGGGCTATCGTTGAGACCACCGACTGCGTGGACCACGGGCCGATACTGTGTGGTTCCGACCGGAGGGGTTTGGTGGACACCAAAGGACATGCAGTCGCTCCCGGTCGGCATCATGTCCGTCTCGAGTAGTGCGGGATAGAGCGCTCCTTCGGTGCCCAAGTCCACGTCGTTCCCCGCCGCGGCGACCACGGTTCCGTAGCAACTCGCGTACATGATCGCGTCGCGCAAAATGTTTCGCGATGCCTCGATACCGTTCCCCCCCGGAGCGAAGAGCTCGAGGTCGATGCCGACGGAGAGGTTGATGACGAGCCGCGATCCGGGCCCGGCCTGCCAGCGCCCCACCGCTTCTAGGATGCCGAGGCCAACGTCCGAAGCTCCGGCGTAGTGACCGCCCTTGCCCCAATCGGCCACGCCGCCCTCGATGCGGGGAAGTCCCAACGAAGGGACGATCTCGACCCCGCACCCTGTGGTGTCGGGCGGGCACACGATCGGCTCGGCAAGCTCGATCATCCGCTGCCCATGAGCAGACCGCCCTGGCTCCAACGGGTTGTTGGGTTTGGTGTCGACGATCGCGAGTGTGACCGGGGCTCGCGCTCCCGCCGTTCCTTCGAACTTCGATCCCGGTCCGAAGTTTTGGTAGCGCCACTGAAACCGCGCGAGGAGTTTCTCTCCGACAGTGTCACGGAGGACTCCCTGTGGCGCGACCCCAACGGTGACCGGGTTGTAGCTGAGCATTGCGCCGTTCGACGGGAACTCGGGCGGGTCTCCACCTCCGATCCACGTGTACCGGCAGTACCGCTCGAAATGCGGCGGAGGCGGGTGCGCGGCGAGGTAGGGGTTGGCGTCGAAAAGCGGGTCGGGCTCCCACTCTGGATCGATCACCGGGCACCCCGAAGACGAGTACTCCACGACGTACTCCCCAGGGAGCTCGACGAGGCTCGTGTCGGCTGACTGCGCCCGGAACTCGGGTGCCGCCGTCGGCCCAGGCCCGCCGGCGTCGTCGACCCCGGCGCCCCCGCAGCTCGCGCAAAAACCCACAACCAACAGACTTTTCCAACGCGTCATCTTCATAATTCCACCAACAGGCCTGACGATGTCCCTTTCGGGGACCCCTTGTCCAACAGAGTCATGGCGATGACGAAGAGATTTCGTTCGATTGAAAAAAATCTTCGTCAGAATCCCTTTGTCATCGAGTCGCCGCCCGATGACACGGCGGCACGAGTCCCCCGCGAGCTGGGGGCGCGTGGCCCCGCTGCGCTCCGGGAACCCGACCGCTCACGTCTGTAACGGCTGGCGCGGACCGATCCCTCACCGGCCTACAAACTCAAAGCTCGATCAGCTCGATCTCGGCCTCGAAGACCTTCTTGTCCGGCAGCCGCATGATCGACAGCCGGATCTTGTCGCCGGCCTTCTTGCCGTCCAGGGCGTTGTAGAGGTCGTCGAAGGTCTCGATCTTGGCCTCGTCCACGCCGACGATGAAGTCGAGCTGGATGTCCTTGCCGCCCTGGACCGGTGGACGCAGGCCGCCCTTGAACGCGGGGGTGTCGCGCGGGACGGTCTGGACGGCGACGCCCTTGACCGAGAAGCGCGATGCCATGTCGTCCGGGAAGATGCCGATGCCCAGGCCCACGCGCTTGGGCTTGCCGTACTCGATGATCTGCGGCACCACCCGCTGGATCGAGGTGTAGGGGACCGCGAAGCCGATGCCCGCCGAGCTTCCGCTGCGCGAGAAGATCATCGTGTTCATCCCGAGCAGCTGACCCGAGCTGTCCATCAGCGGACCGCCCGAGTTGCCCGGGTTGATCGCCGCGTCGGTCTGAACCATGTCCTTGATCGTGACGTTGCCGATGCCCTTGACCTCGCGTCCGAGCGCCGAGACCACGCCGACGGTCATCGTGTGGTCGAGGCCGAACGGGTTGCCGATCGCGACGGCCTTTTGACCGACCACGAGCTTGTAGTCCTTGGGCGGTCGTCGCATCGGGACGAGCTCGGACTTGGGCTCGATCTTGAGGACCGCGATGTCCTTGGTGGGGTCGAAGCCGATGAGCGTGGCTTCCTGCACGCTGTGATCGAACAGCGAGACCGAGAGCTTGGGTGCCTTGATCCCCGCGGCGCAGTCGGCCATCGCGACGTGGCAGTTGGTGACGATGTGGCCCTTGTCGTCCCAGATGAAACCGGTGCCGGTGCCGGCGGAGACTTCGTGGGCTCGTAGGGCGAAGTCCTCGACGATTGCTTTTTGCGTGACGAACACGGTCGCCGGTGCTGCGGCGGAGAACACATCGATCGAGTTGTTCTCGTCCTCGGTTCGTGCCGCAGCGGAGGGCGGCTTGATCTTGGGCGTTGCACTGGCCGTGGGGTCGACGACCGGCGTCGCGACCGGTGCCTCGCCGTTGTTGACCGCGAGTGTCGGCTCGACGCTGGTCGGCGTTGCGCCCGCGCCGTCGCCCTTGCTTTCGGGCTGGTCCTTGCCGTCGGCGGCCGGCTCCTTGGGAGGGTCCTCGCCCTTGTCCACGCTCGACTCGCTCGGGTCTTCCTTGTTGTCGAGGAGATCGCAACCGAACGAGGGGGCGAGGAGCAAACCGAGCAGAGCGAGGGTGCGCACCGGGCGAGGACGAGCAAAGGCGTGTTTGTGCGACATGAAACGGACCTTCAGGGGGGCAGGCGGGGATATGGCCGGCCGCGACATGGGTAGACGTACCGCGAGCCCCTGGGTTCTGTTTCCCGTGTTTTCACCATCAGGGCCCGAAGTGCAACCGGGCCCCATTGGGCCTGGAGCCGCATCGGCGCGATCGGCACGGCCCGTGCTATACCTGCCGTCGCCCATGGCGGGAACCGGCGAGGAATTCGGCCCCTGTCCCTTCTGCGGGAAGCTGCATACGGAAGACGTCCTGCTGTGTCCGGACTCCGAGAAGCTTCTCCCGCTCGAGGGGCGAATGCTCGACGGCAAGTTCCGTTTCACGCGTCAGCTCGGCGAGGGCGGCATGGGCGCGGTGTGGAAGGCCGAGAACGTCCTGGTCAAGAAGGACGTCGCGATCAAGCTGATGCACGTCCAGTTCTCGCGTGACGAGGGCGTGCTGGCGCGGTTCCGCAACGAAGCCACCGCCGCGGGTCGCATCGGCAGCGAGCACATCTGCGACATCCTCGATCTCGGCAAGTCCGCGCTCGGCCCCTACATCGTCATGGAGATGCTCAAGGGGAAGGACTTCGCGAACTTCCTCCAGGAGATGCATGGCCGCGTCGACCCGGGCCTCTCGGTCCTCATCGTGCGCGAGGCGCTGATCGGGCTGCAGGCGGCGCACGACGTCGGCATCGTTCACCGCGATCTCAAGCCCGAGAACATCTTCCTCCACGAGCCCAAGAAGGGCCGGCTGATGGTCAAGCTGATGGACTTCGGGATCTCGAAGTTCACCGAGGGCAGCGAGGCGGGCAAGACCGGGATGGGGGTGCTGATGGGCACGCCCGAGTACATGTCGCCCGAGCAGACCGAGGGCGCGGCTCAGGTCGACCACCGCACGGACATCTGGGCGATGGGCGTGATCCTGTACTGGGCGCTCACCGGGAGAAATCCGTTCGCGGGGCCCACGATGGCGGCGACCCTGGTCAACGTCTCCACCAAGCCGCCCCCACCCCTGCAGCAGGTCGCGCCTCACGTCGACGCGAATCTGGTGTCGATCATCGACCGCTGCATGACCAAGAACCCGGAGGAGCGCTGGAACTCGTGCGAGGAGCTGAGCCAGGCGCTCGCTCCCTACGAGAACCGCGACAACGGGGTCTACGTCGTGGGTCCGGCGCGGGGGGGCGCGCCCGCCAAGCCGGGGGCGACGGTTGCGTCGGCGCCGAGCAATCCGCCGCCGGGGGCCACGGTCGCCAGCGCGCACACGCCGATGCCCGGACCGACGCACACGCCTCCGCCGGGCTCGCCGACGTTCGGCAGCAACCCGAGCGGAAACTCCGGGTCTCCCACGTGGTCTGGCGGTGCCTCGAGTCCAGCCGGGTCTGCCCCGACCATCGGCACCGGCCCCGGAAGCTTCGGCGGCATCGAGACGGACTTCGACGCCCGACCCGATTCCAACATCGGCGGCGGCAAGGGCCTGTTCATCGGCCTGGCTCTGCTGGTGCTCGCGGGGCTCGGCGTCGGCGGCTACTTCATGTTCGGGCCGGGCAAAGGCGGCGGAGACAAGGTCGCCAAGGCCAACGATGCGGGTGACGAAGGCGGAGCCGCGGCCGGGGACGACGGCAAGGCCGGGGACGACGGCAACGCGGCCGATGACGGCAAAGCGGCGGACGAAGGCAAAGCCGCCGACGAAGCCGGGGATGCGGCCGAAGGTGCTGATGGTGGTGATGCTGCCGGCTCGGGCGGCGTTGCCGTCGCGGCCGATGCGGGTGCCGATGGTGCCGCCGAGGGCGGCGCGGCTGACGGTGGTGCGGCCGATGGCGGTGCGGCCGATGGCGGTGCGGCCGATGGCGGTGCAGCCGATGGCGGTGCAGCCGATGGCGGTGCGGCGGACGGTGGTGCGGCCGATGGTGGCGCAGCCGACGGTGGCGCGGATGACGGTGCGGCCGACGGTGGTGGCGACGACGGTGCGGCCGACGGCGGCGGCGACGACGGTGCGGCCGACGGTGGCGACGACGGTGGTGACGACGGTGGTGACGGTGGTGGTGATGGCGGCGGAAAGACGCCAACGCCGACCGGCCCGAAGTTCGACAAGGGCAAGGTCAAGAAGGTCGGCAACCTCTTCGTCCAGAAGCGCGCCGGGCCACGCATGAACCAGATCAAGGCTCGCAGCTCCTGCCCGAGCAAGTTCGGCGGCATCAAGAAGTGGCGCCTGCCGAGCTCCGGCGAGATCAAGCGCATTGGCGCACCCAAGCCGGCTTCGGGCGCCTACTGGATCAGCGATCGCGGCAAGGTCTACGACACTGCGCGCAAGTCGGCCGTGAAGGCCGGGCCTCGAAAGATGGCCAACATCATCTGCGTGTCGAAAAACCGCTGATCGCGGGACCGGTCGTCCGTTCTCGGGCGGTTCGTTTGGTGCACGGGGTGTTTCCCGGCTCACGACTGCGGCGGTGAAGCGGCCGCCCCGGTCGGACCATTCATGGGGGTGTTGTGGCGTCGGGGGCGCAGATCCGCGCCGTCGGCAGCGCCGCCAGAGGCGCCGACAAGCCATGTTAACGTTCCCCGCATCTAGGCGAGTCCCCGCCTGGACCACCTCGAATTGTCCCACCCGCCCCTAGTTTTGGAGGCTATCCGATGAAGCGCCGCTCTATTGTTCTTCCTGCTCTCGCCAGCGCATCGCTGCTGTTCGCGTTCGGCTGTCCGGCCGATGAGCCCGGCGAAGACGGTGCCGGATCCGGCGACGAAACCGTCGGGGCCGACGACGATGACGACGACGACGACGACGACGACGACGACGACGATGACGACGACGTCGACTCGAGCGGCGGCGACGACGACGACGATGACGACGATGACGACGATGACGACGACGATGACGACGACGACGACGATGACGACGACGACATCCCGGCGTGCCCGTACACCCCCGTCGACGGCGATCCGGAGCTCGCGTTCGAGCTCTACGCGGAGGGCTTCAACCGGCCGATGATGGCGATCGGCGATCCGGTCCAGCCCGATCGCCTGTTCGTCGTCGAGCAGGGCGGCACGGTCAAGATTCTCGAGCCGGGCATGACGATGGCGCCGGCGGAGAACTTCCTGCAGGTCAACTCGCTCTCGGCCAACAACCCGCTCATCGGCTCGGAGAGCGGCACGCTCGGGTTTGCGTTCCACCCCGACTGGCCCGAGGACGGCCGCGTGTACATCAGCTACAACCCGCCGGGCGGCGACACGATCATCGAGGAGTACATGGTCGACGAGGCGAACGGCAACCAGGCCGACCCCGCCTCGGCACGCACGGTGATCCGGCTCGCGCAGCCCGCCGGCAACCACAACGGCGGCATGATTGCGTTCGGCCCCGACGGCTACCTCTACGTCGGCTTGGGCGACGGCGGTGGCGGTGGCGACGACTACAACACCAGCCGCAATCCGAACCTGCTGCTCGCGAAGGTCATCCGCATCGGCGTCGAGCCGGACGGCAACCCCGACAATCCCGAGTCCTGCCCCGGCTGCCCGCAGCTGGGACCGTTCGACTACACCATTCCGGCGGACAACCCCGGCGTCGACGGAACTCAGGACGGCTGGGCGCCCGAGATCTGGGCGATGGGTCTGCGCAACCCGTGGCGGTTCGCGTTCGACCCCGACAATGGCGACATGTACGTCGCGGACGTCGGCCAGAACGCCTACGAAGAGGTCGACATCGTCAGCAAGGGTGGCGACTACGGCTGGGTCGTGATGGAGGCGGATCACTGCTACGGCGGCTCGCCGTGCGAGACCGGAGCCGGCCCGAACGTGGCCAACAGCGACGGCCACATCGCGCCGATCTTCGAGTACCCGGGCAACATCGGGCCCAACTGCCAGTCCATCACCGGCGGCGCGGTCTACCGGTCGTGCGAGGTGCCGAACTGGGATGGCATCTACGTGTTCGGCGAGTACTGCCACGAGACGTTCCACGGCATTCGCTGGGACGGCTCGTCGACGACGGACCTCGGCTCGATTCCCAACCCGGGTGAGCCGGTCCTCGGCAACGGCTGGAACGCGTGGGGTGATGTGTTCATGACCACCGTCGTGGGCGACCCGTACGCCCCGCACGGCAGCGGTCGGATCTACCGCCTCGCCCCGCAATAAGCCCGTTTCAAACGGGACCCAATCTCGGCGCCGCGCGTTCATCGAACGTGCGGCGTCGTAGTTTTTCCCTTCTGGCTCTAGCAGCGTGCGTTCCTCCGTCGCGGGACGGAGATGCTCCTGCCCCGCGCACTGCCGAGCCATCCGAGGGACCGGGCGATCGCAGCCAGGCGGTGGCCAACGCGGCGCCGGCCGACCGCCTGCAGGCGCGGGTCGAATCCCTGCGCGGGCAGTACGGCAAGAAGGGCTTTGTCGTCGTCGCGGCCGAGCCGTGGGTCGTCATCGGCGACGAGGCACCCGAGATGGTGGAGCGTCGTGCCGAGGGCACGGTGGCCTGGGCGACCGAGCGGCTCCAGGCGGCCTACTTCGACGACGACCCGGCGGAGCTGGTCGAGATCTGGCTGTTCGCCGACAGCAAGTCGTACTACCGCAACGCCAAGAAGATCTTCGACGACGAGCCCGACACACCCTTTGGCTACTACACCTACGAGCACGAGGCGCTGATCATGAACATCGCTTCGGGCGGCGGGACGCTCGTGCACGAGATGGTCCATCCGCTGATGCGGGCGAACTTTCCCACGTGCCCGTCGTGGTTCAACGAGGGACTGGCGTCGCTGTACGAGCAGTGCGGGGAGCAGGACGGCGAGATCGTGGGCTACACGAACTGGCGCCTGGCCGGGCTGCAAGAAGCGCTCGCGGCCCGCACCGTGCCCTCGTTCGAGTGGCTGCTGGCGACGACGGAGGACGGCTTTTACCGTGAGGACCCGGGCACCAACTACGGTCAGGCGCGGTACCTCTGCTACTGGTTGCAGGAGCAGGGCACCCTGCGCGCCTTCTACCGAGACTTCGTGGCCGCGGCGCAGACCGATCCGACCGGCATCGCCACGCTGCGCAAGCACGTCGGGACCGACGACCTCGAAGACTTTGCCGAGCAGTGGCGCCGGTTCGTGCTCGACCTTCGCTTCGAAGGTTGATACGTCCGGGCCGATGCCCAGCCTGCGCCCCGAGCAAGCCGAGTGCCACGTGTCTGTGTTCAAGGAGGGCGCGCTGTCTCGCGTGGGCCATGACGTGCGGCTGCGCTTTGCCAAGCTCTCGTTCGCGATCGGGGATGGCGAGTCGATGAAGGCAGAGTTCGACATCGCGAGCCTCGAAGTCGTTGGGGCGCTCGAGCATGGCAAGGTGAGGCCACACGTGCTGTCCGCCAAGGACCAGCGCGACATCGCGGCCAACATTCGCAAGGTGCTCCAGCCCGAGCGCTACCCCAAGGCGAAGTTCGAGAGCACGAAGGTCGAGGCGACGGACGACGGCTATCGGATCTCGGGCACGCTGTCCCTGTGCGGCCGCACGCGGGGGCTCGAGCTCGTCGCCCGGCGCCACGACGGCAAGGTGGTGGTGGAAACGACCCTGCAGCAGCCCGACTTCGGCATCAAGCCGTTCAAGGCGCTGCTCGGGGCGCTTCGCATCCAGCCCGGCGTGCGGGTCGAGATGTCCGTGCCGTACGAGGACTAGCTCAGACCCGTCGGCGACGCCGCCGACGCATCGCGACGGCCGGGAGCAACAGCAGCCACGCCGCGTTGCCCCGACCTTCGGTCGAGCACGAGCAGCCACCGCCGCCGTCTTCGTCTTGACCGGGGCCTTCGGTACCGGTGCCCTCGGCGTTGTTGGTGGTCCCGGCGGTCGTCACCGGACCGGTGTCGAGATCGTCGTCGTCATCGTCGTCATCGTCGTCGTCGCCGGCCGTCGTATCGACCGCGCCCGTGTCCGGACCCGTCCCGGTGGTCGGCGGAGGCTCCCCAAAGCCGTCGATCGGTACGGCGAGCGTCGCCTCGCCGAGCAGCATCGGCGGCGCGCCACCGGCGGTGTCGAAGAGCATCGCCACGTCGTTGCCGGCCTCGTTGGTCACGTTGTCGTTGGCGAGGACCTCGATGTACTCGGGTGTGTTGATCAGGTACCACAGCCGCGCCGTGATCTGCAGCTCGTCGTCGGTCTCGTCGTCCGGCGTCGCGTCTTCGACCTCGGGCATGCCCGCGAACGAGTAGGGGGCCACGTCGTAGTTGGGCCACGTGCCGTCGGGCAGCGGCGTGTAGCGGTCGCCCACCGGATCGGTGGCGAGGTCCTGCGTGAGGCCGGCGGGCGGAATTCGGGTGTCGCGACGCCAGTGGTCGTTGAGCAGCAGATGCAGCGTGGTACCCGTGGACAGCTCCTCCGCGACGCCCTCGTAGGTGCGCAGCTGGCCGTCGTCCGCCGGAGCCGTCCCGTCGTAGGCGCCCGAGGTCCAGATCACGTCGTCTCCGTAGGTCGCCTCCACCTCGAGCCACATGACCCGTCCCTCGGAGTAGCCGGTGGGCAGCTTGTGACCGCTGTTGTTGGTGACCGTGACCTCGACTCCGGACAGGCCCTCGCCCAGATGGACGCTGCGCGGGGCTGCAAGGTCGACGGTGGCCGCCGTCGCGAGCAGCTCGTCGGTACGCGCGAGCGCGGTGTCGAAGAAGAAGTCCGCGAGCTCGCCGGTCCCCATCGAGCCGTATTCCTGGCGCAGGAGCTCGATGACGAAGCGGTTGGCACCCACGAGGTCGTGTCGTCGCCCGCCGGTGGGATGCGAGAAGAAGTCGACGAACTGCTGGCACCCGGGCACGTCCTCGAGCGCGGGCATGTGGCAGTCCTGGCACGATGCAAAGGTGTCGCCCTCGACTGCGAAGTCGCTGTTGGCCCACTCGGAGTAGGTACGCTGCTCGTTGAACTGCGGCGCGATCTCGTTGCCGTCCGCGTCGACCCGCGGCCGCTCCGTAGAGACGTCGTGGCACGTGCCGCACATCTCCGAGCTGCCCGTGAACGGATCGTTGATCCACGAATGCGGCGGAGTGTCCGGGCCGTCGTAGGTCCAGGGTCCGCGCCGCGGCACGAGGCCGTCCACCAGCACGTCATCGATCGCGTAGCGAGCGTTGCCCAGCGGATTGGGGCTGTCGTCCATCATGCGATGGCACGCCTCGCACGTGACCCCGTCCAAGTCGCGCGGCTGCAGGTCGGTGATCTCGGTGGCATCGCCGCGACCCTCGAGAAACGCCCGCGGCGAGTGGCACCGAATGCAGTCGACGGTCTCGCCGGGATGGTCTTGGTCCGCGATCGCGACGCCGGCCCAAAACACGGGGTCGCGAGCCGCGTTCGCCATGAGCGAGCCCTGCCAGCCGATGTACGGGGCGTAGAGGGGGTCGGCGGCCTGTGCCTTGGCGTTGTTGAACGTGTGGCACATCTGGCAGGTCTGGGCCTCGCGCAGCTCGTTGGTCAGGCCATTGGCCGGGGTGGGGGCGGCGTTGGCCGGCGCACAGATCGTCGCCGCCGCTGCGCCGACCGTCGTAGCGAGCCATGTGGGTCGTCGAAAGCCAGGGATCATGGGCGGTGCTATCGTACGCCGATGCGCTGCCGACCCGAAGCGCTGGTGCTCACGATCATCACGGCGTGCTCGACGCCCAGCTCCCCGGGCAATCCTCCCACCGGCGAGGACGCACCGCCGGGGCGTGGCCGTGTCGTCGGTAACGTGGGCAACAATGCGAGCGGCCTCGCCGACCAGCCCGACTGGGACGCTTCCGCCAAGCGTATCGCCCAGCGGATGCAGGGGCGCTTTCCCGCGACGCTCCCGGCGTCGGACGCAGCGTGCGACAAGATGCTCGACGCCGCCCGAGACCACTACCGCCAAACCGACGGTGAGGACTCGGATGCGGTGAAGCGCTTGGCCGCGACGCGGTCGGCCGAGCACACAACGTGTGTGCGGGAGACCACGCCGAAGGTTGCGTGGTGCGTGGCGACGCTGGTGGCCGAGGACATCGGCGAGTTCCCGTTCCTGCTCGATCAGTGCCAGCGTGCCTTCGGGGAGCCGCCGCCGCCGACCGTCGAGGCACCACCCAAGCGCGCGAAGAAGGCTCCGGTTGCTGCGGCACCCGCCGCCGCCGCGAAATCGGACGCGCTCGAGATGACCTTCGTCGGCGATGTGATCTTCGGCCGCTATCGCGCCAGCGGGTACGACCCGATCCCCGAGGACGGCTTCGAGGTCTTCGCGCCCACGGCGGCCCTGCTGAAGTCGGATCTGTTGGTCGGCAATCTCGAGACGCCGCTGGTGCGGGACCTGCCGGACAAGAGCCCGATCGGTAGCCGCTTTGCGTTCGGGGCCTCGCTGGACCACGCGCAGCACCTGGTCAAGGCCGGCTTCGACGTGATGAGCCTGGCCAACAATCACTACTACGACCAGAAGACCGAGGGCATCGAGCAGAGTCCGGTCTTGCTCGAGGAGCTGGGTGTCGTTCCGATCGGTGGTGCCCGCGCAGAGGACCCGCTGTTTCGCATCGAGTCCACCGAGGTCGACGGGTGGAAGGTCGCGTTTGTTGCCGTGTCGACGCGACGCAACGCGCCCAAGCGCGAGGGCGTGCCCGAGCTACCGTTTCTGCCCACGCGCGAGATGGACGACACGCTCTCGCCGCTCGTCCAAGAGGCCGCGGGTACGCACGACCTGGTCGTCGTGATGGTGCATTGGGGCAACGAGTACGCCGACGACCCCGACTACGCGCAGGTCAAGGCCGCGCATGCGTTGGTGGATGCGGGCGCCGACCTCGTCATCGGGCATCATCCTCACGTACTGCAGGCGATTGAGGCCTACGAGCAGGGCATCATCGCGTACTCACTCGGCAACTTCTTGTTCGAGAACACCACCGAGATTCCGCGACTCACCGGCGTGCTCCGCGTGCGGTGGACCAAAGACGACTGCTACGACAAGGCGGTCTTTCACCCCGCGTACGTCAAGCGCCGACCGGTTCAGCATCCGGTCCCGGCAACGGGCTACATGGGGCGGCAGGTTCGCGACCGCCTGGTCTCGCTTTCGAAGCGCAAGAGCACCACGTGGACACAGGTCGAAGACGGCGAGGACGTCGTGCTCGATCCGCTCACGTGCAAGTAGCCCTCAGCCGGCGCAGGGTTCGAGCTTGCCGAAACCGACGTAGCAGGCGAAGCCGCACTCGTACATTACGACTTCTTGCTGCGGACGGCCGTCGAGCTCGGCCGCGCCGCGAACGGTCGTTGCAACGGAGCCCGGCTGGAGCTCGACGGTCTGCTCGGTGCCCGTGCCGAGGTCGCGCAGGAGGTAGTCGTCGTAGGTCGGCTGGTACAGCAGCTGCGGCTCGTCGGTGTCCGTGAATCGGCCGAAGCCAGCGAACACGGCTTGGTCCACGATGACGGAGCGTGACCACAGGCCGTCCGCGTAGGCGGCGACCTGACCGCCTTCGTGGACGAGCAGGCTTACCTGTGAAGCTCCGTCGAGGTAGGCCGCTCCGAGGAGATGGGGTTGGAACCCCTCGAACACGAGCGAGGATGCGATGCCGCGGCTGGGCTCGTACACGACGGCGTGCTCGGCGTCTTGTCCCGCCCCCACAGACGCGATCAGGCGCCCGTCGTCCAACGGGTAGACTTCGAACAAGGTGCCGTCGCTCGGGGCTCCTTCGAGCTCGGCGGTGCTCAGCGGGACGAGCACTCCGCTGTCGTTGCGAACCGCGGTCAGGCGCGCGGGGGCAACGTCCAGCACGATCATGTCGTCGTCGCCGTCTCCGTCGATATCGGTCCACGTCCACGACCACGGGCCGTCCCAGTCGAGGTCGATCGCTTCGCCGAAGTCGAGCCCGGACTCACTCGGGTACCAGCGCGCTTGGTCGTCGCTGCGGCCCAGCAAGTCGACCATCCCGTCTCCATCCACGTCCGCGAGCCGCACGAGCGTCTCCGGCACTTCGATCTCCGCGATGGGCACGGCCTCGCCGTCCACGAACTCGCTGGCCCGCAGCACGCTGAGGAGCGGCTCGACTGGATAGCTCTGCCACAGCTCCTCGCGGCCGTCGCCGTCGGTATCGGCGAAGATCGAGGACGTCAGAAGCTCGCTGGTCCACGACTGCAGGCACAGCGGCGGCAGCTCGATGTCACCGCTGGAGGAGGAGTCAGCGTCGGCGGGCGCGCCTGTGCTCGTGTCGCCGCCGGAGCTCGGCTGTCCCGTGTCCGAGGCAGTCGCGTCGCCGGTATCGGTCGAGGCCTCGCTCGAACCGCCGTTGGACCCCTCGCCGTCGGCAAGCACCCCGGCCTGCGGTCCACACCCTGCAACGACCAATCCGAACAATGCGCGTTCCAAGCCTCGATTCGCCACGACATCACCCCTGGGCAACCGCCCCCGCAATGGGGACAGCCAAGGGCGTCCCGACTTGCAGCCATCGGCGCCGATCTGCGTGTGAGATTCAGCGGGCGCTACTGGCCTCGGGGCCCGGTCCTCAGCACCCGTCGAGCTCGAATTCGTCGATGACGTCGCCGGACATGCTGATCGCCTGCCCGATTGCGGTGCAGCCGCGCACCCGCAGATCCAAGAACGCGTGGTTTTCGTCGTCGACCGCGTCGGTCCACCAATCCCCGGTCGCTTCGCGCAGACCGGCGCCGCCCGAGCCGACGACGAAGTAGTAGATGCCGCCTTCTTCGTGCAGCACCGGCTCGCCTTCCTTGATCGCCTTGGTGCGCTCGTAGTGGTGGTCGTGGCCACACAGCACCAGATCGACGCCACCCGACTCGAGCACCGGCAGCAGGCCGTTGCGCACGAGCACGTTCGGTTCGCGATCGCTCGAGGTGTAGGGCGGGTGGTGAAAGAAGGCGATCTTCCACGGCTTGTCCGAGCTGGCGAGGTCGGCCTCGAGCCAGTCGAGCATGTCGTCGTCCATCAGGTTTTCGGTGTCGATCGCCGCCGGGAGCAGGGTCTCGCTGTTGCTGTCGAGCGATACGAAGTGCACGTCGCCGTAGTCGAAGCTGTAATAGCGCTCCTGGTCCGTCTCGCGCAGCGCCTGCTCCCACAGGTAGTAGACGTCGAGGTAGGGCTGGCCGACGTCGGTCTTGTACTCGTGGTTGCCCGGCGCGGGGTAGGTCGGGACTTCGTGGAGCAGGTCGCGGTAGATGTCGAAGACGTGTGCCTCGAACTCGGTGAACGTCCCGCTGCCGTAGGCCATGTCGCCCAGGTGCAGGAAGATGTCGAAGTCACGCATCAGCATCTGGTCGCGCAGACCCCTTTGGTTGTCCGAGCCATCGCCGCTGTCGCCGAAGGCGAGAATGCGGACGGTGCGATCGTCCTCGGCCTCCCATGCCGTGCCCAGCGACAAGCCGCGCGCGAGGACCTGCCCGTCTTCGACGACCTCGTAGCAGTACGCCGAGTTGGGCGTCAGGTCGGTCACCGTGGCGTCGAAGGCGAAGTAGTCCTCGGTGTCGTCGGTGTACGTCGTCTCGAACAGGCGGGACTCGGCCGCAAATTCGCTCCACGGACCCTCTGCGCTGGGGGCGATGCGCACCATGGCGCCGCCGCCGGTGGTCGAGGTCCACGCGATGCGAGCCGACGTCGGCTCGATGCTCTGTAGGTACGGGTAACGCCGCAGACCGGTGGCCTCGGGGAACTCCGGCGATCCGCAGTCGACGGACGGGATGTCCTCCTCACCGCCCGAGGAGGAACCCGCGCCCTCGCTGCCCTCCGAGCCCTCCGCGACGACGGTGGTCGAAGCGTTGCCGCTGCTGCTCGTCGTGGTCTGGGCGCTGCCGCCACTCGAGTCGCCGGCTGCCGGTTCATCCCCCGGCTTGCACCCCGTCACGAGCAGCAGTGCCGCTGCCGTCGTCCTTCGCATCCCCGCCAAGCGCATGGTGCCTGGCCTACCACGTCTGCCTGCGTCAGGGCTGTGACATTGGGTCCGCGCCCGAGGATGGGTCGGCAAGTAGCGAGGACAGCGTCTTTTCGGCCCGCTTCGGGGGGACCTGCATCAGCCGCCGCTGATCGACGCGGACCGACACCGGATGTCCGATCACTCGCGCTTCGGCGGAGCCATCCGCGGTGGTGACCAGGTACCTCAGCACGGGCTCGCATTTGCAGGGCGGGTCGTTGGACGCCGCGACGTCGTAGAAGAACTGCACCACCTGGGCTCGCTCCGCGTCCTCTTCGATCCGACGTTGGGCGATCACGGGGCCCGGCGTGTCGAGGTGATAGTCGTGCAGCGACATCTCGAAGGCGCTCGCGTTCTCGAGCAGGCGCACCCCATCGACCCCGAGCTTGTCGACGATGCGCGTCCGCAAGTCTGGAGCGAAGGTGGCGAGAACCGGCGCCTCGTCGTCGGGCAAGGCCGTTTTGGATGCACAGCCCGAGAGCATCAGGCCGGCGATGATGGCGGCAGCGCGCAGCGTCACCCTCGTTACGACACGGCCCGCCGGGGCTGGTTTCTGGGGTGATTTCAGGCCGCGGGGCGCTGGCGCAAGCTCGCGAGCGCTGGCTCCAACACATTGACGCGTTTGGTCGTGTTGAACAGGTCCTCGAGCACGGCAAACGCCGGCGCACCGAGGCGCAGCCACTGCTTGAGCCGACCCAGTGCGGCGCGCTCCGGGGCGCCGGCGGCGAGCAGGCGCCGCACGTAGTCGGTGAGGAGATCCGCCAGCCAGGGAAGATCGAGATCGGGCTCGGTGGCGCCGCGAACCTGGCGAAAGAGGCGCGGGCGGCCCATCGCGCCGCGACCGACCATGAACGCCGAGCAGCCGCTGCTTTCCCCGCAGGCCCGCATCGCGGCGACCGAGTCGACGTCGCCGTTGGCGACCACGGGAAACGAGACGACCGACTGGGCCCGACCGAGCGCGGGCCAGTCCACCGGCGGGCGGTACAGCTGAAGCCGCGTGCGGGCGTGAATCGTGAGCCACTCGGCGCCACCGTTTTCCGCGGCGCGGGCGATGTCCTCGACCGCTTCGGCGTCGCCCCAGCCCAGGCGAATCTTCACCGTGACGGGGACGCGGGGGTCGGTGGCCTTGCGAACCGCGGAGGTGATCGCCTCCACGCGCTGCGGGCACTTGAGAATCGTGGCGCCGCCGTCGTGGCGGTTGACGGTCTTGGCGGGGCAGCCGAAGTTGATGTCGACGCCGGGCGCGCCGAGCTCGGCGGCACGCGCTGCCGTGGCTGCCATCGGCTCGGGATTGCCGCCGAGGATCTGCACGAACACGGGGACGCCGGCTCGAGTCTTGCCGCCGTGGTCGATCTCGGGGCAGTGCCGACGCAGCACGGAGTCGACGACCCGACGATCGGTGACGCGAACGAACTCGGAGACGCACAGGCTGATCCCGCTCTTTCCGCCGTGCAGGTCGGTGAGTAGCTCGCGGTAGACCCAGTCGGTCACGCCGTCCATCGGGGCGAGTGCCACGAAGAGGCCGGGCTCGTCCGGACGGCGCGCGACGATGCTCCGCTCGGCCCACGCTTGCTCGAACGAACGATGGGGTCCCGTCATCGTGAGGCTTGCCCGTCTGGCGAGTCCGCTTCCGACTCGCCGCTGCCCAGAGCGAGCTCGAGCTGGCGATCCGCATCGGCGGACCAGGTGATCAAGAGGAACTCGTAGCTGCGTCGAACCTCGAGCTCACCCACTTCGTCGCGGCGACGGACCTTGCGGCACACGAACCCGCTGGGAGTGAGACGCCGCTCCGCCATCAGCTGCCAGACTTCCCCCTCGACGACCGTCGCGGCGTAGCCTTCTCCAGCGAGGTGGTCGACGATGTCGCCCATCGTGGCGCCACGGGGCTCGGCCGTGGCAGCGACCTCGAGGATCGCGTCGCGCAGCGCTTGCGACATGGACACGCGAGCATCGCGTGACGGAGCAGCGCGCGCAAGGCTTCACAGCCCGGCGAAGATCTCGCCGAGTGGCGCAAAGAACAGAGGCGCCGTGGCGGTGACCCAGGCGAGGTGCAGCGCGATCGCGACGGGGCGCGGTAGCCAGGGACCTCGGCCGAACCGCCGCATCGCGGCGGCCTCGAGCACGACCGCCGCGCCGTGAATCGAAAAGAAGAGCGTCATCCACCCGACGTGGTCGGGAATGCGCCCGAGTCCTGCGATCACGATGTACTCGTGCATCAGTGCGGATGCGGCAAAGGTCGCTGCGATGCCCCGCAGGGGACGGCGGCGGCCGCCGGATGGCACGAAGACGTAACGCCGGATCCAGCGCTGGACGAAGAGGTTCCAGCGGCGGCTCCAAAAGTCCCGCGGCGAGCGAGCGATGACCGGCGCATCGAACAGCGGGCCGACGTGCCATCCGGTGAGCATGGCGAGGCCGCC
>Ga0207422_1002956_pt1 | contig 19206 bp, 16 predicted proteins | sample MarCyaLeptolynsp_FD_187757 | JGI IMG/M metagenome (GOLD analysis project Ga0207422, IMG submission 187757) | Marine cyanobacterial communities from Panama - species 1 Leptolyngbya sp. (SPAdes) | ecosystem: Environmental > Aquatic > Marine > Unclassified | place: Panama: Panama City | collected...
TATCGCGACGTCCTCGAGTTTGAGGTCAATTATGATGCGGAAGTGACGATGAGTGGCGTCGCTCTGCCAGCTGGCGAACCCGGCGCCAAGGCGCGACTGGTGCTGATCAGTTCGAATGATAGCTGGGTTGGCTGGATCGGCATGCTGGAATGGCTCGACCCGCGGCTGGAGCGCAACCACGCGCCGGAGCGCATGGGGATTGGGGACGCGATCCTCGTCTTCAACACAGAAAAGGTGGATGAGCATTGCGAAGCCGCTGCGGCGCTGCCCGGCATCAAGGTCACCGCTGAAGCCAGCAATACGACCTATCCCGCCCGCGGCGACGGTGACCCGATTGTCGTTCGCACCTGCTACTTGTTCGATCGGGACGGCTATTTCATGGAGCTGAACAAGGTGCTGGATCGCGAGAGTTACAACGCGCACTAGCGCCTTGTCGTAAGGTCCGATCACGCAACGTCACGGCTTGCGGTTGACGTGCGCGTAAAGCATATCTCGGGTATTCTCAAAATGACGGAGATCCCAGATGGCTGAAGCCTATATCATTGACGCCTGCCGCACGCCGCGCGGAATCGGCAAACAAGGAAAAGGTGCGCTGGCGCATCTTCACCCGCAACATCTCGCTGCAACCGTGCTCTCGGCGCTGCGCGACCGAAACGATATAAATACATCCGAGGTGGATGACATCATCTGGGGCACAAGCTCACAACGCGGCGCTCAAGGTGCGGACCTTGGTCGGATGGCGGCGCTGGATGCAGGTTATGATGTTAAAGCCTCAGGGGTTACGCTCGATCGCTTCTGTGGCTCTGGCATTACCACGGTCAATCTCGCAGCCGCGCAGGTCATGTCAGGTATGGAAGACGTGGTCATCGCTGGCGGAACCGAAATGATGAGCTACACGTCTGCTACGGCTGATCCAAAGGTTCCGCCAATGCTGGATGCCGGGAATATGAGCCTTCGCGAGAAGCACCCCCAGTCTCAGCAAGGGGTTTGCGCCGATGCGATCGCCACGCTCGAGGGCATTGATCGCGAAGCTGTCGACCAGCTGGCGGTGGTCAGCCAGGAGCGCGCCGCTCGCGCCATCGCAGAAGGTCGTTTCGACAAGTCCGTAGTGCCGGTTCACAATCCGGACGGCTCGCTTGCGCTCGACAAGGAAGAGTTCCCTCGCCCGGGGACGACGATGGAAAGCCTTGGCGGCCTGAAGACCGTGTTCAACATGTTCATGGACATTCCGGTCGATGATCAGGGCAACACCTACGGCAAGATGGTCACCAAGAAGTATCCCGAACTCGAAGGCAAGATGGACCATGTCCACCATGCCGGGAACTCATCCGGCGTCGTCGATGGCGCGGCGGCACTTCTGATCGCGTCTCAGGATGCCGTCGACAAGAATGGCTGGAAGCCGCGCGCCCGTATCGTCGCCACCGCCAATATGGGTGACTGCCCGACCTTGATGCTGAACGCGCCGGTGCCAGCGGCCGAAAAGGTCTTGGAGAAAGCCGGCCTCAGCAAAGACGATATCGATGTCTGGGAAATCAATGAGGCGTTCTCTGTGGTCGCAGAGCGCTTCATCCGCAAGCTCGATCTCGACCGTGAAAAAGTCAACGTGAATGGCGGCGCCATGGCGCTCGGTCACCCGATTGGCGCGACCGGTTCCATCCTGATCGGCACAGCGCTGGATGAGCTTGAGCGCTCCGGTGGTCGCTATGGTCTGATCACCATGTGTGCCGCAGGCGGCATGGCGCCTGCGGTGATCATCGAGCGGATCTAGTCGAACGTCTCGGCGACAGCCTCACTCGCTTGTGCCGGCGCCAGCGGTTCTCTGGCCAGGCGGCGAGCCGCAATGGTGAAAATAATGGCAGCGCCAATGATTAGCGCGGCAGCAAGAACAAAGGGTGCGCCCGGCAGATAGATGCCGGGCTCATCAGTATAAGCCGTAAAGATAAAGGCCATGACCACAGGGCTGATAATCGATGCCAGGCTATACAGGCTGGTAATCGCGCCCTGAAGTTCGCCCTGTGAATCGGCTGGCGTTCGATTGGTCATCAACGACTGCAAGGCGGGGCTCAGAAAGGCGGAAAATACACCGATCGCGATGGCCAAATAGATTTGTATGCCGGACGTAGCGACCGCGAGGATTCCGAACGAGATGACGCCAACGGCCACAGCAAAATAGACTGCCTTCACTTCGCCGAACCTGGCGATGACAGGTCCTGTAAACGCCCCCTGAACGGCGGCCATGCCGAACCCATAGGCGCTTACAGAAAGTCCGATCAGGAAAGGCGACCATCCCGCCACTTCCGCGGTATAGAAAGACCAGATGCTCGAATAAGAATGATTGCTGAGCTGGATCAGGAAGAGCGCCGCGAGGACGATGATCACGCTCGGGTGGCGAGCGATCGAGAGCAAGCTGCCAAGGGGATTGGCACGCGCCAGAGAGAAATTGCGCCGGTTCTCCGCCTTCAGTGTTTCCGGGAACATGAAATAACCCCAGATCGCGATCATGAGGACGAGACCGCCCGCGGCGATGAAGGGGAGGCGGACCCAATACTCACCCAGCAAACCGCCTAGGGCCGGACCGAAGATGAAGCCCAGTCCGAGCGCGGCGCCCGCATAGCCGAAGAGTTTCGCTCGCTCGTCCGGTTCGGATACATCGACCAGACAGGCATAAGCCGCGGCATAAGTCGCGCCGCATATGCCAGAGACGAGACGGGCGACGAACAACCATGCGAGGTTCGGCGCCCAGGCCATGATAAAACTGTCTATGGCGAAACCGAGCAGGGCGATCAGCAGCACCGGTCGGCGCCCGAAACGGTCGCTGAGCCCGCCAAGGATCGGCGCGAACACGAACTGCATGATTGCGAACGTCGTCAGCAGCAAGCCCGCAATCGTCGCTCCTTCACTGATTGAGAGACCCGCCACATCAGCGAGCAATTCCGGCATGATCGGCATCAGCAAGCCGAAGCCGACGGCATCGAAAAATACGATGGCACAAACAAACGCCACGACTCGCGATTTTGTTACTGGTCCACTCATGCGTGAATCCCCCGATTCATTCTCGCTAACACAATTCAGATGATGTCAAAAACGACTTTGTCTTTCGGCGTGAAAGTCGAGACGACAAAACAATTAGATGCAGGCGAGTTGAAACGAGCGATTGCTTGAACGCGTGCTTTTTCTCAGGTCCAATTTCCACTCATCCACGATCCGCGCGCGAAAACTCGCCTGTAAAGAGAGCAAGACTGGTCAAATTCGTCACAAACCGTCATAGTTTCCTTAGCCGGTTTACCGTAAGGGCCGTAACAGAGCCGCGCATATGCCGGGTTGGGAGATGGTAATGGAACAATTACAGGGCATGGATGCCTCCTTCGTGGCGATGGAGACGCCGAGTTCGCCAATGCATATCGGGTCGATCTTGATTTACGACCCATCGACCGCGCCGGGCGGTTTCGTCCGGTTCAAGGACATTCTCCGCTTCTATGAAGAACGCATGCGCTTTTCAAAGACGATGCGGCAGAAGCTCGTGAAAGTGCCGTTCAACGTCGACTATCCTTATTGGGTAGAGGACTCCGATTTTGATCTCGAATATCATGTCCGACACGTCGCGCTCCCTAAGCCGGGTGACATGCGCCAGCTAAATATTCAGGCCGCCCGTCTGTTCGCTCGGCCGCTCGACCTATCCCGTCCGCCGTGGGAAATGACAGTTGTTGAGGGACTGGATAATATTCCGGGTATTCCGAAAGGCTCCTATGCCATCGTTTCAAAGGTCCACCATGCGGCGATCGATGGAATGTCGGGCATCGACCTGATGCAGGCACTGCATACGCCGAAACCGGATGCCACTCCTCCAAACGAGCCAGATGACTGGAAGCCGGAAAAGTTCCCGAATCGGCTCGGCATGTTTGCAAAAGGCTATGCTCGCGCCTGGCTCAATCCGATTCGCCAGATGGGCGTCTCGGCTCAGGCTGTGCCTGGAATGTATCGGGCGGCGCGCGGTATGATTCGTGGAGACTTTGGTCTCAAGGCGGCCATGGAAGCGCCAAAAACCCGTTTCAATACAAAGATTTCTCCGCATCGGGTGGTCGATGGTCAGGTGTTTGAACTCGCCCATATCAAAGCCTTGCGCGGGCTTGTTGAGGGGGCAAAGGTCAATGATGTGATGCTGACCATTATTGGCGGCGGTTTGAACAAATATCTCAAGCATCACAATGACTTGCCGAAAACGACCATGACTGCCATGGCGCCGATTTCTGTGCGCACGGAAGGCGAGAAGAACACTATGGGTAACCAAGTCTCGGCGATGATTGCGCCGCTTGGAACCCATATTTCTGATCCGATTGAACGGATGGAGTACGTGTTCGACCAGACCAGCCGTTCCAAAGAGATGACGAGCGCGCTCGGCGCTCGCCAGATGACCGAGGCGAGCAAGGTTTCGCCGGCGCTATTCATGGCCCTCGGCGCGCAGCTTTATTCGCGGCTAGGCGTTGCCAATTACATGACGCGTCCGGTGATCAACACGGTCGTCACAAACGTCCCTGGTCCGCCGGTTCCGATCTATCAGGCCGGAGCAAAACTCGTTTCAATGCAAGGACTTCTGTGTCTACTTGACGGCATGGCACTCGGCCATGTCGTGCAGTCTTACGTGAACGAAGCGACGATTACCTTCACCGCTGATCGAGAAGTCGTGAAAGACCCTGAATTCTACGCACAGTGCATTTGGGAGAGCTTTGAGGAAATGGCCGAATTGGCCGGGATTGACCTCAGCCCGCCAAAGCCCGCGCCAGCCCCGAAGAAGGCCGCAGCTTCGGGCAGTTCACGTGCCAAAACTAAGCGCAAACCGCGCGGCGGTACGGCCAAGAAAACGACCCGCCCAAAGGCCAAAGTAAAGACTGGTTAAGGAATTAGGCATCACATTCTAGCCTTGTCAGGTAAATCTATACGTACCATGTTGATTTACCAGACCGCGAAAAAGCGGCAGACGGGAGGCTAAAATATGGTTGCAGCGACGATGGCGAGACCGCCACATCCATTCTGGACTTTGACAGAAGGGCGGGCGATTTTCGAGTTCGGTGCCTTTAACCTATTCCGAAAGAATATGCGCAATTTGCCGAAAGGCGATGGGCATCCCGTTCTTGTCCTGCCCGGCTTCATGGCGAGTGACCGTTCTACCCGTCCTATGCGACGTCTGTTCAACGACCTTGGCTATAATGCCTATGGCTGGGGCCTCGGTCGGAATGTGAAATTCAATGAGATCCGGGAACGCGAAATGTCGGATCTTGTTGAGCGGATCTATGCCGAAAATGGCGAGAAGCTCTCTATTGTTGGCTGGAGCCTTGGCGGTGTCTTTGCACGCGAGCTGGCCAAGATGCACCCGGACATTGTCAGGATCGTCGTTTCACTAGGCAGCCCGATCACCAATGATCGTCGTCATGCGGCGCCCTCGCGCCTGTTCGAGGCGATCAATGGCAAGGAGACGACGCCCGAGATGGAAGGGCGCTATCGCGATCTCGCAGAAGCGCCGCCCGTGCCGACCACATCGATCCTGACCAAGACTGACGGCGTCGTGTCGTGGCGCGGCTCGGTCCAGTGTCCGACCAAAGGCGCGCAGACGGAAAATATCGTCGTGCCAGCCAGTCATGTCGGGCTTGGTGTGAACCCGCTGGTCATGGTCGCCGTCGCCGACCGCCTGGCTCAACCAGACGGACGCTGGCAGCCATTCGATCGATCAGGCTGGCGCGAACATGTCTTCAAATCCGCCGCCGAAATCGGATAAAATTCGATAAAATTCAAGCGATCAGCTGAACCATAACCTCATCTCTATGTGCCATAACGGGGCGTAGCGTAATGAACCACGCGCCGTTTCGAACGGTGCAGATGAGGGATTAAAAATGGCTAAGACCGTTCTGGTAATCGATGATGATCCAACCCAACGCCGCCTGTTGACGGCAGCAGTTGAGAAAGCAGGGTTTGCCTGTCGGACGGCGCCAGACGGCGAGACTGGTGTCGCCATTGCGACTGACGCCAATGCAGGCGCCGACGTGGTTTTGCTTGATCTGACCATGCCTGGCCTGTCCGGCATGGAAACGCTGGAAATGCTGGTTGAGCGTCGCCCGGACCTGCCGGTTATCATGCTGACCGCAACCAGCGGAATTGATACGATTGTTGCCGCCATGCGCGCAGGTGCTGTCGACTTCGTGGTTAAGCCTGCCAGCCCGGAACGCATTGTTGTCTCGATCCGAAACGCGCTGAAACTGTCTTCGCTGACGGGAGAAGTGAAACGTCTGACCCGCAAGGCAGACGGCGGCATGGGCTTTGAGGACATGATTGCCAGCGCCCCGGTCATGCGCCAGGTCATTCGCCTAGGCGAGCGTGCCGCGGCTTCAGATATCCCGGTTCTGATCCTTGGTGAAAGCGGCGTCGGTAAGGAAGTCATCGCCCGCTGTATCCAGGGCGCTTCTGACCGCGCTGGAAAGCCGTTCATTTCGGTGAACTGTGGTGCGATCCCGGAAAATCTGGTCGAGAGCATCCTGTTTGGCCACGAGAAGGGCGCGTTCACGGGCGCTGTCTCTCGCTCGCCGGGCAAGTTTGTGGAAGCTGATGGCGGGACTTTGTTCCTGGACGAGGTGGGCGAACTGCCGCTCGACATGCAAGTCAAACTGCTGCGGGCTTTGCAGGAAGGCGAAGTCGATCCGGTCGGCGCCCGGCGCCCGGTTAAGGTCGATGTGCGGATCATCTCGGCCACGAATCGCGATCTCGCTCAGCGGGTCAAAGAAGGGGCGTTCCGCGAAGATCTGTTTTATCGCCTGAACGTCTACCCGGTGGAAATGCCAAGCTTGCGCGAACGGACGGAGGACATTCCAGCCCTGGTCGATCATTTCATCGGTCGGTTCAACGCCTCGGAAGGCACGCGCATTGTCGGCGCTGCGGAGGAGACGCTGAAAATGCTCAACGCGTTCGACTGGCCGGGCAATGTCCGTCAACTGGAGAATGCTGTCTTCCGCGCTGTGATCCTTTGCGAAGGCGAACATTTACAGCCGCATGACTTCCCGCAGATCAGTGGGGTCATGCCTGAGATTGCTTCGCTGCCAGAGGTACCTGCGCAACCAAATGTCGCGAATGACGCGGCGCCGGTCCAAGGGGGAGGGCCGGTCGCCGTTGTCGAGGACGGAGAGGTCCGCAGCCTGTCGGACGTCGAACGCGACCTGATTGCCTATGCCATCGAGCATTATGCCGGGCATATGAGCGAAGTCTCGCGGCGCCTCGGCATTGGCCGCTCGACGCTATATCGCAAGGTTCGCGAATATGGCCTGGACGGCGAGGCCAAGAAGAAGCAAGCCAGCTAAGACCCGCTTGCCGACCACAGAACAATAAGCGGCTCCGGCAACGGGGCCGCTTTTGATTGTCGGGGTCCGGCCTCAATCTCGACCTCATTTGGCACGTACAAGCTTGGGATAAGCCAATGAGGGAGGACCTAATGCCAGTATCCTCGATCGTGAAAATTCCGGCCATTCTCTGCGCCGCGGGCCTGCTGACCGCCTGTTATGTCTCCGATAAAACCCTGATACCGGAAGGTGAGGCGGTCTTGCCGATGGATCACGGTCTAACCCTCTGTCCTGATCGTCCTGACAATTGCGTCACCATGCATGTTCAGGGGGATCGATACGTGACGGCACCTGACGCTGATCCAGATGAAACTGGTGCCGCGAGATTCTATCCGCTCACACAGGTGAATGGTCGCCAGATCTTTCTGCTGGAAGCGCATGATACCGAAGATGATGCCTTCACGTATCTGGTCGCCCGTCGCACCGCTGCAGACGCAGAAGGGATTGCGGACATGGATCTTGCGCTGGTGACGTGCGGCGATCTTTCAAAGGAGCAGGAAACCGAATTCCTTGCTGCGGGCGGCGATATCAGCGCTGGCTGGGGCAGTGAGTGTCGCGCGCCGGATTTACCAACCCTCGCGACAACGCTGCGCACGGTTTATGCCGCAGACTTCGCCGATGAAGCCTGGTGGGCGGAAGGCGGTGCGGATTGATGCAGAACCAATGCGCCGACACTCTTAACATTAGGCGTCTTGCGGCTTTTCGCGAAAGCGTCGGAAAATCGCCAATCCGACACTGACGAGGACGAGCAGCGCGGCCAGGGCAAATAAACCAAATTTGGCCGGCGTCAGGACGTCTTTTAATCCAATCAGGGATTCATTGTTCATCAGGGCCATAGCCTGCGTTGTATTTTCGGCCAGGTCCACGACGATCACGGCAAGCGCAGGGATCACGAACCAGCGCCGCAGCGCACCTGCGAACCGCCAGATCATACCGGTCATGAGCCCGCCATAAGCGAGCGGATAGGCGGTGTCGTTCAAGACCGTGCCCCAGAAATGTGCTGTCTTTTGATCTGCGCTCATTTCGGCGAGACGCGCTTTCGCTTCCGCGCCTGACCCCATCATGTCCAATAGCGGTCCACCCGCGCCGGCCTGTACAAATGAGAATGAATAGCCGATCGCCAGCATAGCGACGAACAAACCGACCAGAACCCATGTACGTGAAAAAATGCTCAACATCACGCCCTCCCTGTCTTTCAATGTTTCGCGGAGTCGGCGTGGGATGTTGCTCCACATGAACCCAGCTGGGTCCGCGAGGATGACAGATAAACACAGGATCGCGTTCTGAGAAGCAAAATGAGAGGCGTGCGCACTGAGGCGCACTAACGTCTAGGCCACAGATACCTTTTCACCATCCATCGGCATGTCTTCCGGATAGACGGTAATCCGGTTTCGGCCTTGGGCCTTGGCTTGGCGTAGACAGAGGTCGACGCGTTGCATGGCGTGTTCCAGCGTCTCGCGCTTACGACAGGCGATCACGCCGATACTGGCTTCGAGATGGATCTGATGATCGTTAAACTTGACGTTCAACGTCTCGATCTGGCGGCGCAGGCGCTCGGCCACGCGCACCGCCGACTGATGCCCGGTATCGGACAGCAGGATCGCAAATTCCTCTCCGCCCCAGCGGGCGACGTCATCGGTCCCGAAACGACTGGTCGAGCGCAAATGGTCGGCCAGGATACGCAGCGCTTCGTCGCCGCCTGCATGGCCGTATTTGTCATTGATCAGCTTGAAGTAATCGAGATCGATCAGCAGCAGGGAGATTGGGCGATTTGTGCGGTCATAGCGCGCAGCTTCGCGTTCATAGCGATGTGCGAAGGCGCGGCGATTGAGCAGGCTTGTCAGCGGATCTGTGGTTGCCAGCTCGTGCAGCTGTTCCTGGACGCTGATCAGTTTGCTCGAGTACAGAGCCATCAGGATCGAGGCGGGCGGGGCTAGCACACACGAGGCAATCGCTGAGGTCAGGATCGCGGTGTTGACGTTCCGCTCTTCCAGATACGGGGCGATCAGCGCGGTGAAATGCACGGTCGCGCAGATCAGCACGACCGACATCAGCACGGCGTAAACAATCGTATGGAGGCGTGAAGAAGTACTCAGCATAACTCGGTCCCTGTAATATGTGTTACAGGAAAAGTCCGAAATCAGAGTTCAACCGATCGATGAAATTTGATCGATCCGCAATTATTCTTCGAAGATGATTTCCGGCGCCGGTTTGGTCTCCAGCGCATCTAGTGAAAGGGCCACTTCGCGGGCAAGATCTGTAAACAATGACGCGGCTGAATCGTCCGTGTTTGCTGCAGGTTCGCCCAAGTCGCCGCCCTCGCGAATGGTCTGGAGCATCGGGATTTGAGCAATCAGCGGAAGTCCGAGCGCTTGGGCCATTTTCTGGCCACCGCCTTCGCCCATAATCGAGTGACGATTGCCAGCCGGATCCTCGAACCAACTCATGGTTTCGACGATGCCCAGCACGGGCACATGTGTCTTGGCGAACATGGCGGCGCCGCGTCGGACGTCTGCGAGCGCCACGTCCTGCGGCGTGGTGACGATCAGAGCGGCCGTGACCGGAACACGCTGCGCCAGAGTGAGCTGTGCCTCACCCGTGCCGGGTGGGGTGTCGATAATCAGCAGATCGAGCGGATTGTCAGGCGTGCCCCAGACCGCATCGTTCAGCATTTGCGTGATCGCCGACTGCACAATCGGTCCGCGCCAGATCATCGGCGAGTCCGGATCGGTCAGATAGCCGATCGACAGCGTCTCGATGCCATGTGCGGTTACCGGCAGCAACTTGTTGTCCGGATGCGTGCCGGGGCTGGCATCCGGGACCCCGAGCATGGTCGGTATGGACGGGCCGTAAATGTCAGCATCGAGCAGGCCGACCCGCAGGCCCTGTTTGGCAAAGCTTGCGGCGAGATTGACCGAGACCGTCGACTTGCCGACCCCGCCCTTGGCACTGGCGACGACCAGAATTCGGGAAATGCCGGGGATCGGGGCAACTTGCGCAGACTGTTGTGGTTGTCCCTGGCTGACGGCTTCTTCGGACAGGCGCGCACCCTTTCGCACGCGGCGCGGGCTGGCATGGGTCTTGAGGCTGGCAGGCTGCGGGGCAGGTGGAGTTTCGCCCGGCGCACGCTGCGCTGTCAGCACGGCCTGCACCTCGGTGACGCCCTCCAGACTCATCGCCCGGGCTTCGGCTTCGATCTTCAGCGTTTCAGCCCGCTCCAGGTCGTTCGGATCGGCTTCTATGATCAGAGTGACACGCCCAGACTCATCGACGCGGACGCCCGAGAGCCAGTCCGGAGCGCCCAAAGCTTCGCGGATCGTGTCGTCAGACAGTGTTTTCTGGTCTTTCTTGTCCCAAAACATGGGCTATGTCCTTGATGCAGAGGCCTTTAGATCGCAAATAGGCACCATGCACACAAAAAGCCAGACAACTGGTGTGAGGAAAAGGAGGGGCAATGCCCTGGAACGACAATAGTGGAAATGGCGACGAGCCTCCCAAAGCCAATGGCGGCCCCTGGGGCAGCGGTGGTTCGGGCGGCGGCGGCAACGGCAATGGCGGTTCGCCCTGGGGTCGCCCCGGCGGCGGGGGTGGCGGTCAAGGTGGCGGCGGCCCTGATATCGAAGAACAGATGCGTAAGATGCAGGAACGATTCTCTCGCCGTGGACGCGGCGGTGGCGGCGGCGGACGACGCGGCCCGAGTTTCGGTCCAGGCGGCTTCCTGGTCCTGGGCGTTGTGGCTCTGGTGGCCTGGCTCGCGACAGGCGTGGTGATCGTCGACGAAGGCGAGCGCGCCGCGGTCTTCCGCTTCGGGCAATATCAGAAGAATTTCACACCGGGCTTCCACGTCCACCTGCCAGCCCCGATCGAAACCCATGAGATCCTGCCATCCGAACGCCAACAGGAGACTCAGGTTGGGATCAATCAGGGCGAAAGCCTGATGCTGACCGGCGACGAAAATATTGTCGACGTGCAGTTCCGGGTGTTCTGGTATTATGATGCAGAGAACCCCGAAAACTTTATTCTGAATATCGACAATGGCACACCGCTGGTCAAAGCAGCGGCGGAAAGCGTCATGCGTGAAGTCGTCGGCAAGTCGACCCTCGACGCAGTGCTTACGACGGGCCGCGGCGAGATCGCTGCGACGGTGCGCGAGCAGCTTCAGGTCCTGCTGGCCGATTATGGCGCGGGCGTGAATATTGAGAACGTCGAGATTCAGGAAGCCCTGGCACCGGCACCGGTGCGGGCGGACTTTATTGACGTGATCAATGCCGGTCAGGATGCTGAGCGTCTTGTCCAGGAAGCCAATCGCTACGCCAACGATATTGTTCCGCGTGCGCGTGGTGAAGCGCAGCAGATCCTGCAACGCGCGCAAGCCTATCGCGATCAGGTGATTGCGGATGCAACCGGTCAGGCCGATCGCTTCAGTCAGATCCTCGCAGAATATCGCAAGGCGCCTCAGGTGACGCGAGAGCGGATGTATCTTGAGACCATGGAGCGGGTGCTGAACCGCACCGACAAACTCATTCTCGACAGTGATTCCGGCGCGGTGCCTTATTTGCCGCTGGATCGCGTCAATCGCGGAGGAAACTAGACATGAAACCGTTTGGAATTCTCGGCATTGTTGTCGTGTTTGCAGCGATCATTGCGCTGCTCAACTCCTTCTTCATCGTCGACCAGCGCCAGCAATCCCTGGTGCTGCAAGTCGGTCGGGCGGTTGAAGCCTATAACGAACCCGGTGCCGACGAAGCCGGGCTCAAGTTCAAGATCCCGTTTGTTCAGTCCGTCGTGACTTATGACAAGCGTAATCTCGGTCTCGACGTGCCGGATATTGAAGTGTTCGCGTCGAACCAGGAACAGCTGATCGTGGACGCTTTTGTCCGCTGGCGGATTGCTGAACCGCTGGCCTTCTATCAGCGTCTCGGAACACAACGCGAGGCTCAGAACCAATTGCTGCGCTTTACCGATACGGCGATCCGGAACGCTCTGGGTAGCCAGTTGCCGGAAGAGATCATCTCGGGTCAGCGTTCGGAGCTCATGGATGAAATCCGCGAAAGCCTAAGCTCGGCGATTGCGGGTCGCGGCATCGATATTATCGATGTGCGCATCAAGCGCGTGGACCTGCCGCCGGACGTGTCGCAGCGTGTGTTTGACCGGATGGCTGCAACGCGAAACCAGCAAGCTGAGCAAATTCGCGCCGAAGGCGACGAGCGGGCGAAACTGGTGCGCGCCGAAGCCGATCGCGAAAAGACCGTTCTTCTCGCTGAAGCCCGCCGTGAGGCGGAGCAGATCCGGGGCGAAGGCGATGCCCAGCGGAACGAAATTTACGCGGTGGCTTATGAGCAGGACGCGGAATTCTTCCGCTTCCAGCGTGCGCTGATCGCCTGCGAGAAAGCGTTCGGCGTCGGCGACATTGGCGATTCCGCTGATACCGAAAGCTCCGGTCCGCGGACCCAGCAGGAGCCGACCCGGATTGTGGTTGGGCCGAACCAGCTTGGCCTGTGCGATGAGTTCATCGAGCGTGCCCGCGCCAACGGCACCGCGCGCCGCTAGACTGACGCGCATATCCAATCGACCCCGTCCAGCGTATGTTGGGCGGGGTTTTTGATTCGGGAGGCGGCGAAAATGCTGACCATTATCCTGGCCGGAATTGGCGTCTGGTTCCTGGCTGAAGGCGCAATCTATGCGGGCGCGCCGGGCGCGATGAAACGCTTTGGCGCGTGGCTCGCAGAGATGCCGGAAGGGACCATTCGACAATCCGGGCTCTGGTCGATGGCGATCGGGGCGCTTTTGCTTTACCTTATGGTGAGATTCGGTGGGTGAGATGGGCTTGCACCTTGCCCAGATACTGCCCTAGTTAAGGCTATGATGCGTGTTACATCTGTAGGAGAGCCTGAATAAATGCGTCGAACCCTGTTAGCCCTCTCTCTGGCAATGATCGCTACCGGCCCCGCCATGGGGCAGTCGCTCTCTGAAGTCGGCGAGCCTGTCGATCAGGGGACGCGACCAGACAGCTTCTCAGAACTCTCGAAACGATTGATGCCCTCTGTGGTCAACATCACCACATCGCGTGTGGTTGCCAGCGACCTGCCTCAATTCGAAGAAGGCCCCCTGCAGGACTTCAACGAATTTTTCGGCCGCGATCCGGAAGGCTTCAGCCAGGAAGGCGCGCTCGGGTCGGGCTTCGTGATTTCCGCCGATGGCCTGATCGTCACCAATAATCACGTCATTGAAGGCGCGGATGAGATCAATGCGATCTTCTCTGATGGCCGGACCCTGCGCGCCGAATTGATTGGCACCGATGAGGCGACTGATGTTGCCGTCCTCAAGGTCGAACAGGATGAGCCGTTTCCTTATGTAGAGTGGGCCGACAGCGAAGCGGCGCAGGTCGGCGACTGGGTGATGGCCATTGGCAACCCGTTCGGGTTTGGTGGCTCGGTCTCCGTCGGCATCGTCTCGGCTCGAAATCGCGACATCCAGTCCGGCAATTATGACAATTACATCCAGACCGACGCGGCGATCAATTCCGGGAACTCCGGCGGACCGTTGTTCAATCTGAATGGCGAAGTGCTGGGCGTGAACACGGCGATCATCACGCCGACCGGCGGATCGGTTGGCCTCGGTTTCTCGATCCCGTCCAATCTCGCTAGTCAAATCAGCGAACAACTGATTCAATATGGCAAGGCCCGGCGCGGCTGGTTTGGGGTGAATATCCAAAACGCAGATCGCGGTCTGGCGAGTGCTTATGGACTGGAGGAAGGGACCGGCGTCATCCTGACCCGGATCACGGATGATGGCCCTGCCTCAAAGGCGGATTTCGAGATTGGTGACCTGATCCTCGAGTTTGATGGTCGACCCGTGAAGGATGAGCGCGCACTCAGCCGCATCGTCGCCGATACCGAGATTGGCAAGAGGGTCGACGTCCTGCTGGTGCGTGACGGCCGGGCGCGAACCGTGACGTTCGAACTGGGTGAGCTGGATGCCGATACCAATGAGGAAGAGGAAGCGGCTCCGGAAACCGACAGCACGCTGACGGACAATCCCCTCGGCGTGGATTTTGTTGAATTGACCGAGGATGACCGTCGCCGTTACCGCGTCCCCAGTGATGTGAATGGCGTGCTGGTGCGGGTCGTGTCTCCGCGCGGCCCAAGCTTTGGCAAGCTGCAAAAGGGCGATGTCGTCACCGAGATGGCCTTCGAGTCGGTGGAAACGCCTGAAGACGCCTTGCTGGCCATGGATGAGGCAATGGACCGGTCCGGCCAACCGCTGCTGCTGCGGGTCTATCGCCGCGGTCAGACCCTGTTTGAAGCCATCGATATCGAGGTGCGTGGCTGATCAGCCCTGCCAGACGATCTCATCGTCCGTATAGCCCTGGAAATAGAGCGCCGCCGTCAAGTCGGTGACATTGATTGCGGCATCGGCCGCCTGAGCGACAATCGGCTTGGCATGCACGGCGAGGCCGAGGCCCGCCGCTTCGATCATCGCAAGATCATTGGCGCCGTCCCCCATGGCAAGAGCATCCGCGCGGGTGATGCCATTGGCGAAGGCGCAATCGTCAAGCGCTTCCAGCTTGGCCTCACGTCCGAGGATCGGCCGCCCGACCTCGCCGGTGAGCGCCTGCCCGTCATCGATCAGTGTGTTGCCTTTGTGGGCGTTGAACCCGGTCTCTGCCGCGACTCGTGAGGTGAAGAAGGTGAAGCCGCCGGAGACGAGTAGGCAGAAGGCTGAATGCGCGGCCATGGTCGCCGTCAGCGTCTTGGCGCCCGGCATCAAGGTGATCCGCTCTTCGTAGCACTGCTCTAGCGCGCCGAGGGACAATCCGTTGAGTTTGCCGACCCGCTCGGTCAATGCGCCTTCGAAATCGAGCTCACCCGCCATAGCCCGCGCGGTGATCGCTGCGATCTCATCCTTCAGCCCGGCATAGGCGGCGAGTTCGTCCAGGCATTCCTGCTGGATGATGGTGGAGTCCATGTCGGAGACGAGCAGCCTCTTCTTGCGGCGCTCTGCGGAGAGGAGCGCAATGTCTGCCTGTTCTGTGCAATGTTCGCGCAAGGTTTTGCGGTCCTTCAGCAAGTTCTCAGCATTGACGTTCACGGGGATTTCCAGGGCGCTCCACTTGCCTTGGGTGCTGAGCCGTCGAACTGGCCCGGAAGGGGTAAGTCCTGCCGCCGCGAGTCCGCCCTTGAGCTCCGTTTCCAGCGCCTCGATACTGACCGTGTTCGGAGCGACTGCGGTCGCTATGTAGTTGGAATCAAGGGTTTTTGCGCTCATCGCAGCATTCCTGTCTTTACGCGTTGCGGCGTGCTTCTTACGACTGAATGCATGAAACCTGCAATCCTTATTCACGGCCCCACTGCGAGTGGGAAGTCGGCGCTATCGGTGGCGCTGGCCAAGCGTGTGGACGGGGAAGTCATCAATGCCGACTCCCTGCAGGTCTATCGCGACCTCCGCGTGATTTCAGCCAGGCCTGCGGCGACCGAGATGGACGGGGTCGAGCACCACCTGTTCGGGCATGTATCCGCGAATGAGCGCTACTCTACAGGCAAGTGGCTGGACGATGTAAAGCCGCTGATTGCCAAGGTCCAGAGGCGCGGCAAAGTCCCGATCATTATTGGCGGAACGGGGCTCTACCATCTCGCTCTGATCGAGGGTCTGTCGCAGATCCCGCCCGTGCCGGAAGACGTCCGCGCGGAGGTGACCGAGATCCACAAGCAAGGCGGCGTGGCAGCCCTGCGTGAGAAGCTGGAGCAGGTCGATCTGGAAACCGCAAAGCGCTTAGGCGAGGGCGATCGCCAGCGCCTGTCCAGAGCGCTGGAAGTCTGGCTCGCGACCGGCAAGTCGATCACCGCCTTCCAAGGCAAGAAAGGCCGCGCCATTCTCGATAATGAAGACTGGCTCGGCGTGGCGCTGACGCCGTCGCGTCCGCGCCTCTATGCGCGCATCGACCGCCGCTTCGAAGGCATGCTGATGGAAGGCGCGATGGAGGAGGCGAGGGGGCTCGCCGCGCAAAACCTGCCCGAAGACCTGCCGGCGATGAAGGCACACGGCATCCCCTGGCTGCTTGCATATCTACGCGGCGACATTAGCGCAGAGGGCGCGGCGGAGAATGCGAAACGCGACACGCGCCGTTATGCCAAGCGCCAATTCACCTGGATTGGCCGGCAATTTCCATTTTGGCCAAGGATTCCAAGCCTCTCGCTGGAGGACCGAATGCGGGTAATTCTTGCCCTTTATAAGGAGGTTGACGGGGGTTAAGAGGTAAGTTATGCCCCTACCAACTTTTGGGAGGAAACGCTTCATGCGTCCAACAGTCGTACTCGTTATTAGGCACCTGCGCTGACGAAACTGTTCGTCGGTCGCAGGTGCTTGTAACCAGGGTCTCTAAATCAGAGGCCCTTTTTTTTAACTCAAACCCGAACCACCCAACCCTGCCAAATCTTCAAGGAAAAAGATCATGACCGTGCAGACCAAACCTGAGGCCAAGACCGACACGCGCCAGATGACTGGTGCAGAGATCGTCATCACCGCGCTAAAGGAACAGGGTGTGGACGTGATGTTTGGCTACCCCGGCGGGGCGGTGCTTCCGATCTATGATGCGCTCTTTACCGAGCCCTCGATCCGCCATGTCCTTGTACGGCATGAGCAAGGCGCGGGGCACGCGGCAGAAGGCTATGCGCGCTCCACCGGAAAGGCAGGCGTGGCGCTGGTCACTTCTGGCCCGGGTGCGACCAATATGGTCACCCCGATCACGGATGCGATGATGGACTCGATTCCGATGGTCGTCATTACAGGCCAGGTGCCCACGCACCTGATCGGCACGGACGCATTTCAGGAATGCGACACAGTCGGCATCACGCGCTGCTGTGCCAAACACAACTATCTCGTCACCGATGTTGAAGATCTGGCGCGGACGATTCACGAAGCCTTTCTAATTGCGACGACGGGCCGTCCCGGTCCGGTGGTCATCGACATTCCCAAGGACGTTCAGTTCGCGACGGGCACTTATATCGGCAAGACAGGGATCCACAAAGCGACCTACAAGCCGCAAACGGAGCCCAGCGCGCACGCGATCAAGGCAGCAATCCAGTTGATGAAAAAGGCGCGCCGCCCGGTTTTCTATACAGGCGGCGGTGTCATCAATTCGGGACCAGAGGCGAGCGAGGCGCTGCGCAAATTGCAGGCTCTAACCGGTTTTCCTGTAACGTCGACTCTAATGGGGCTCGGGGCTTTTCCTGCCAGTCATCAGGACTGGCTTGGTATGCTCGGCATGCACGGAGCCTATGAAGCCAATCATGCAATGCATGATTGCGATCTGATGATCTGTGTCGGCGCGCGTTTTGACGATCGCGTCACTGGACGGATCGATGCCTTTTCGCCGGGATCGAAGAAGATCCATATCGATATTGATCCAAGCTCGATCAATAAAGTCATTCGCGCCGATGTGCCGATGATCGCAGATTGCGGCGCAGCCTTGAACGCGCTGATCAAGGCGTGGGGCAAGACCAAGCCTCAGGATGTTTCGGACTGGAAGGCCCAGATCGACCGCTGGCGCTCGCGCAATTGTTTTGCCTATGGCAACAGCGAGAGCGAAATTAAACCTCAATACGCGATTGAACGCCTTTACGAGCTGACCAAGGATCGCGACACCTATATCTCGACAGAAGTGGGCCAGCACCAGATGTGGGCTGCCCAGCACTATCATTTCGAGGAACCCAATCGCTGGATGACCAGTGGCGGCCTTGGAACCATGGGTTATGGTTTGCCGGCAGCGGTCGGCATTCAGGCGGCGCACCCGGAATCCCTGGTGATCGACATTGCTGGCGAGGCGTCGGTTCAGATGGTGCTGCAAGAACTTTCCACGGCAGTTCAGCACAAGCTGCCGATCAAGATCTTCATTCTCAACAATGAATGGATGGGTATGGTTCGCCAATGGCAGGAGCTGCTGCATGGCGAACGCTATTCCCACTCCTACTCAGAGAGCTTGCCCGATTTTGTGAAGCTCGCCGATGCTTATGGCGGCCTTGGCCTGGTCTGTGATGACCCGGCCGAACTGGATGCCAAGATCCAGGAGATGATCGACTATGACGGACCGGTGGTCTTCGATTGCCGCGTCACCAAGGCCGAGAACTGCCTGCCAATGATCCCGTCAGGCGCGGCACACAATGAGATGATCCTGTCCGAAATCACCGGCGAGGAAATCGATGAGGCCGGGCGAAAGCTTGTCTGATGTCATCTGGTCTCTTTTCCCTTGCGACGGCCTCTGGCAAAAGCATGACCCAGTCACAGGGGGTCGGCATGGGCCTAGATAGTCTTTTTGGATGGATGCAGAACCATATTGAAGTGGTCGTCGCAATCCTGTCGGCGATCGTGGCATTGGTGGGCGCCTTCATCAGTCGCAGAGAGACGCAGAAACAGCGGGCATTGCAGCTGGAAAATCTGCGCCACAATGTCGACAGCCAGAGCATGGCCTGGGGCAATGCCTGTATCGATGTCCTCAATCGCGCCGCGATGTTCGCGCGGACGCGCCAGCATCAGAGCAATGATGCGAGTTTCTTCCAGCAGCGCGTGAATATGATGCTGGCTCTGTCCTCTTTGGTCGAGCGCGGGCGCTTGTTCTTCCCGAACATCGACCCGGCAAGCAAGGGGTCTGAGAAAGAAGGCGCCTATCGCGGGTCGCGACCACCGATCCTGGATGCGCTCATGTTGGCATATTACGAAGTCGAGGCGCTGACTCGGCAAGGCGGTCCTACGGCGGATAATAGCGCCGAATTTATCGATGATTGTCGGCGCCTTCTGGTCTCAGAACTGCAGGCCCATCTGGATCCTCGTC
>Ga0207422_1002958_pt1 | contig 19202 bp, 12 predicted proteins | sample MarCyaLeptolynsp_FD_187757 | JGI IMG/M metagenome (GOLD analysis project Ga0207422, IMG submission 187757) | Marine cyanobacterial communities from Panama - species 1 Leptolyngbya sp. (SPAdes) | ecosystem: Environmental > Aquatic > Marine > Unclassified | place: Panama: Panama City | collected...
CGCTTCTTTGCCCAGGGAGACGGGATCGTGTCGCCGTAGATGCGCTTTCCCTCTTCGGCAAAGAAGCGGATGTATTTGACGCCGAGCGTGATTTCACCCTTGGCTTCAGCGACGGGTTTGCCCATTTCCGTGGTCAGAAGCACGGCCAGGTCGTCGACCTGTTCCATGATGGCGTCGCACAGCTTGTGCATGTAGTCCGCACGCGCGTCCGCTGTGAGTGCTTTCCAGGCAGGAAAGGCCGCTTTTGCGGCGGCAATCGCGCGCGCCGTCTCGCCGCGTCCGCAATAGGGGACCGTTCCGATACTTTCGCCGGTCGCCGGATTGGCAACGGCAATGGTCTGGCCGCTGTCTGCATCAACCCATTCACCGTTGATATAGACGTTCTGCTTGATTAGAGCGGTGTTCAAGGACATGGATCACTCCCGAATTTTGTGCGGAGAAGGGCGGCCGAGAGGCCAGCCGGACCGGTTTTCAAAGAGATAGAGCGCCTTTGAGCTGTCTGGCAAGCGCTTTTCAAGCGGCAGGGGAAATTGGCTCTGGCGAGCGGCGTCTGCCAAAAGTGAAAACCGGCAAACGGTTCCGAAGGAACGGATCGATGAGTATCTTCGTCAGGAAAGAAAACGGGCCCTGAAGGGCCCGAAAATGCCTGGTCAGGAACCGCTGAGGCGCTCCTGCAGCACTGCAATTTCGTCAGCGAGTGCCTGTGCCTGTTTCTGCACGCGGTCGAGTGCGACCTTCATGCTGTCAAGGTCCGTGTTGTCATGGTCTTCCGCGAAGGGGGGCGATCCGCGCCCGACGAGCAGCCATGTCGGGCTGACATTGAGAACGCCTGCAAGCAGAACAAGTTTGTTGGAGCGCGGTTCGGACCGGTCGCTCTCCCAGCTTTGCATCGTCGAGGTCTTGATCCCGAGGCGGCGGGCAAGCTGAGCCGTCGACAGCCCGGAGGCGTCGCGCGCCTTGCAGATACGCTCGCCAAGAGTGTATTCGCTGCTTCGTGTCGACATGACTGAACTCCCGTCGCGACCGGTTCGATCCGTTACCAAATGAACGGTTTCGTCCGGCAGGAACGGAACATTTTTTCTGAAATGATGGGTCATGGCGCGCACACTTGCATGATCCGCCTGTGCAGTGCAACAGCTGCCGGGCGATTTGTCGCATTGAGAGCGAGCCGCGGCGGGATTGCGCAAATCGCTCGGTAAAATTGACGGTTTTTGATGGAAATCAGTATTCCCGCTCGAAGAAAATCCCGGCCTTGGATTCCCCGTCCGCACCCACTTCACCGCGCACTTTCAGCCCACGATCCAGATCGATATCGACCTTGACCCGGCTTGAGCCGGACCCGGTTCCCTGTTCGACGCCGAGATAGATATTGTCGTTGATATACTTCCCGACGGCGACAGAGGGTCCGTTCTCACCGTCTGTGTTGATATCGATGGCATCCAGTCCGAGCGATTTTCGGAGCGTTGCAAGCGGGCCGCTGTCACTGCCGCCCGTCAGGGTCGCGATCGCGGCAGCCAGGCTCGCGATCTGTGTCGCGGAAAGATTGCCAACGCTCTTGCCGAAAAGCAGGAGCGCCAGGACCTCGTCCTGGGGCAGTTCGGGCGAAGAGGTGAAGGCGATTTCCGGATCATCCGCCTGGCCGCTTACCGTGACCGTAATGGTCGTGTCGTTTACGGTTGTCGTCGCCGCGAAATCGATCAGTGGTGTCAGTGAGCCGTCGAAGGTGGCGCTGCCGCGCTGGAAGGTGAGGCGGCGTGTCAGAATATCGAGTTGCCCGCGTTTCAGCGAAAAGGCGCCTATGGCCTGCGGGTCTGCGGTTGTGCCGACCACCTTGAGGTTGCCCTGCAGTTCTGCATCCAGTCCGCGGCCCCTGATGAAGATCCGGCCCGGCGCATTCAGCAGAATGTCCAGACGCGGCGGCACCGACTTCTGTTCGGCCTGCGACTGTTTGGGTTCGCCGCCAAGATCGGCCACCTGCTGCCGGATCGCCTGGGAGGCATTCACGTGCTTCACCTCGACCGGCGGAATAGCGCCCGGAAGATATTCGGGGATCGAGATATCTGCCTTGTTGATCGTGACCGTCCCGCCGATGAGCGCGGAATTCGAAGAAGAGGCGAGCGGACCTGTAATCTTGATATCCGCATCGACTTCTGCGGTGACAAGACCTGGATCGACGTAACGTCCGCGATTGAGTTTGAGCGCAAGGTCGGCGGGGAACCCGTTGTTCATCCCGACACTGCCGGACGCCGACAGCGAGCCGCCTGTGGCAAGGTCACCTGTGATTGAATTCAGCGATGCCTGTTCCTGTGTGACCGTTGCCGTCCCGGCAATGTTCTGCACCGTCAGACCGGTCGACAGGCTGGTGACCTTGAGACCAGAAGGCGTCGCGGTGATCTGGTAGGTTGGCGCAGCGGTGGAACCGCCGACATTGCCCTTGAGTGAGACAGCACCATCACCCCGTATTCCAGCCTCGAGCAAGGGGCGCTTCAAGGCGTTGATCGGAACAGTCCCGTCAAGCGTGATCGCGATTGCATTTGGTTGTGACAATCCGACAGTCCCGGAGGCCGTAAAGGCCAGTCCGTTGGGATCGCTGACCGTTGTTTCCTGAGATACCTGGTTGTCTTTCAGCGTACCGGAAGTTTTGAGAGCAAGCGTGGTGAGGCCATTGTTTTTCAGTTCGGTTGCCGTCAGACCAGCACCGGTGATCGACCAGGTTGCTTCCGGCGACGCCGAGCTGCCTTCGGCCTTTACCGAGCCGGAGAGCGTACCGCCCAATCCGAGAGAGGGCACAAAGGCATTGGCAAGGTTGAGCGGCACGGCATTCAGGTCTGCAGACATGTCAAGCGATTGCCCTGCCGTTCCTGAAACGGCCAGCGATCCGTCACCGAGCTTGAGTTTGAGTGGCTCGATATCGGCGGTTCCGGACGAATAGGAAATCCTTGTTGCCTCAAGCAGCTGGCTCGCCAGACCCTGATAGCGCATCGACAATTCGGACAGGTCGACGACATAGGTGTCGGATGACGGCTGGGAGACCCGGGCCGCGAGGGAAAGGCCGTCGTCGCTGCCCTGGTCGATCTTGATGTCTGCATTGACAGCCGTGCCGTCTCCCTCGGGCTTTGCCAGGAGCCTGACCGCGTGAACGGGCGTCGCCTCCGTGATCAGATCTGAAAGCTCGACATCCGCTGTTGCTGATTGCGGAGAGTAAGGGGCCGCAATGTCCGCTTTCAGTTTGAGACTGCCGATGCTGAGAGACGGAACATCGATGTCGGAACCCGTAAGATCGATCGCGAGCTTCTTTGCGTCCGGATCGGCGAGAACACTTCCCTTCAGCTCGCCGCCGATCTCGGTCAGAATGAGGGGCGACAGCGAGGCAAGATCCGGAGCATTGATCTCCAGGTCGCCCTTCAGTGTTTCAACCGGCTTTTTCAGATTTGTGACCGCGAGCGCACCCGTTACCGTGTTTCCGGCGAGCTTGACCGAGAGCGGGTTGATATCGGCGCCGCCATTCTCGCTCTTGAGCTCGATATCGACGGCAATCGGCTGGCCCTTAAGGCTTGCCGAGGACGTCACCTTGGCACTTGGTGCGGCCATATCCGCGATGGCAGTCGCGGCAAATTCAAGCGCGTCCAGTGGCGTGCCGGCAAGCAGGATCTGTTCGGATGATGCGTCCAGTTCGACATTCAGGGCGTCGATGGGACCGGACGTCTTGGCAGACACCTTTGCGGCTCCGGCAAGTTGCGTATCGACTTTGCTCAGGTCGGAAAGATCGATCGAGACAGTCGAAGCAAGTTCGGAATTTTCGTAGTGTGCGTTTCCGTCCATCGCAAGGGCGGCGTTCTTGATCGAAAGGCTTTCCAGCGTGACATCGTCCGCGCCCGCGAGCGCTACAACGGCATCAAGCTGGGTCGATCCGGCCATCAGCGCGTCCGCCCGGGGGATACCCGTCACCACATCCTGCGTTGTAACCGCGGCTGTTGCCTTGCCGGAGACGTCGGACGGGTTCAGGTCGGCGGTGAATGCGGCTGACACGCTACCGCCGAGGTCCCGCTGCGCGAGTTTCGAAAGGACGCCGAGATCGGAAAGCGAAAGCCGTCCCTGAGCGGAGACATTGCTGACAGAAAGCATCGTGTCAGTGAGGGTGAGGGCGGCCGCTGACGAGGTGAAGGCAAGATCGGATATCCTGGCCTCCTGTGCGCTTCCATTCACCGTTCCCGACGCCTTGAGCGACAATCCACCTGTGAGGGGTTCAGTCTGTGCCGTCAGACCTTCAAGATCGGCGACAGAAAGCTGCAGGTCGAAGGGAGAGGTCAGAACATCGGCTTGCAGGTTGGCGCCGTCGCCCCCGGCTTCGAGCTGGATTGCGCCAGTTCTGGCCTCGCTCGTCTGGAAGGACATCATGCCGATTTTCGTCGACCAGTCCGCCGCTGACTGGCTGCCGGTAACGGAAACGGCCGCGTCGACGGCACCGAAAACAATGCGACGATCACCGAGGTCGAGGGCAATCAGGGCATTGTCACCAGCATCGACGGACAAATTGGCGACAGCATTGATCTGTTCATCAGCAAGGTCCGCAGTCGCATCCAATGCCACGGTCTGCGTCTTGAGCTTGATTTCAGTGGAAACAGGCGCAAAGTCAGGGGTGAAGCGTGCGCTGCCCGCCGCGTTTGTCGTGCCGGTCAGGAAGGCTTTCGCTTGCGGCGGTGCGAGTGGCTCCAGGTCGCCATCCAGGTCGAAAGTCAGAAGGCGTCCCGTATCGTTTTCTTCAAGGCTGGCGGATCCGGTGACCGTTGTCCGGCCATCCAGGGCGACACCAAGATTGGCCGCCCAGTTGGTCAACGGCCCGCTCCCCTTTAGCTCCAGCCGGATTGCCGGGAGATCGGGGACTTCGAGGAGGCGTGCTGCCATGCCACCTCTGGGCTCTGACAGTACAAGATCAAAGGCAAGTGTCTCGGCGGAAGGTTCGAATTCGGCGCTGGCATTCAGCCTGGCATCAATCCCGTCCACCCTCTGGACGTCGAGCTTGCCGGATATCAGAGCCGGATCGCGCATGAATGCCCCGGAACCTGCAACGGAAAACGAGACCGGCTCGCCGATGACGGACGTGCCGATATTGATCTCTTGAAGCTCAAGCTCGCTCAAGGAGATATCAAGCGGTACGGCAAAACTGCCGGACGATTCGCTCGTTTCGGCTGCGCTCTCATCGGCGGCTGCCGGCTCCGAGGCGGGGAGCCGGTTCAGATCCATCCTCTCGGCCGTGAGCGCGGCGACATCGAGCGTTCCTGACAGGAGCCGCAACGGATTCCAGTCGAGACCAAGTTGCTCAGCCTCGAACCAGACACCTTCCTGATCGGCAAGCGAGATGTCTTCAACGGCCGCGTTCAGGCCGAAGCTGAGATACAGCCCCTCGATCTTGATGGTCTGTGTTTCGCTTGAAGCAACCGAACTGACAACATTCGAGACCAGGTTGCGTCCGGAAGGAACCTGAAGGATTGCGATCAACACCAAGGGGATCGCGACGAGGAGGGCGATGAGAAATCCGAAAATCCGGAGCGTCAGGTTCAAAAAGCGCATATAGATCAGGTTTTCTGCTGTCCGCGTCTGTGCGGCTGATCAATTGGTGTCAAGGGTCTAACGGGTTCGGCAGCTTGAGGCCAGGAGGCTGTGTCGCCGAACGGATAATCGCGGTGCCAGGTGACTAGAAGGCCTGACTCAGGCCCACATACAGCGCAAAATCCGGATCGTCCTTACCGGGATCGAGCGGAATCGCGGCATCAACACGAAGCGGGCCGATGGGTGTAAAGTACCGCAAACCGGCCCCGACGCCCACCTTCAATTCCTCCGAAAAATCTGGAACACTGTCTTCATAGGCATTTCCGGCGTCGACAAAGCCGACAACCCCGATGGTTTCCGTCACCCGGACCCGGACTTCTCCTGACAGTTCTACCAATGAGCGTCCGCCGACGACGTCGCCATTCACCCTCGGGCCGACATTCCTGTAGGCGTAGCCGCGGATGGATCCGCCGCCGCCGGCAATGAAACGACGGCTTGCCGGAACCGATTCGATGGATGGCGCGAAAATGGACCCGAGAGAAACCCTGCCGGCCAGAATGAACCGCTTCGCCTTGTCCAGCGCGTAGTAGCTGGACACGGTGCCTTTTACGAAACCCATCGCGTTGGAATTGAGTGTGTCATAGGCCGGCTCTGCAAAGACCGCCGCAAACACGCCTTTGGAAGGGTTGAGCTTGTCGTCCCTGTTGTCGAATGTGAGATCAGCGGGCAGTCCGACCAGCAGATATTCGTTTTCGCCAAAGGCATCTTCTTCGTCGGCAAAGAAAACTTCCGCACCCGCGCGGCCCTTGAGGGTGTCGGAAAACTCGCGGTTGAGAAACGCGTTGAAGGTTGCAGTGCGGCTCTTGTAGGCGTCCGGATTCTCCTGCCTTGCTTCGAGGCTCGTAGAGAAACTCGTGAGAGGGCCGAAAACGCCGGGTTTTTCAAACGCGATCCGTGCCGAGTATTCCTGGTTTTCAAAACTCTCGGTGCCGATACGTCCAACAGATCCTTCCACGGAGAGCAGTTCGCCGCGGCCAAAGAGGTTGCGGCGCCGCCAGTAGGCCTCCACACCGAAGCCTTCGGTGCTCGACCAGGACGCACCGGCACCGATGACGTGCCGCTTGCGTTCGCTGACCTCGATGGTGATCGGCAGCGTGCCGTCTGGGCCTGCAATATCACCCTCGACAAACCGGATCGACGAGAAGATGCCGAGATCGTTCAGCCGCTTGCGGGCGCGCGCAATATCCTCAGGGGAATAGATGCCGCCTTCGGGCAGCATGGCCTGTTGTTTGACGAAGTCCGGATCGGTGACGTCGGTACCGTTGACAGCGACGGGTCCGAACCGGGCTTGAGGCCCGGCATCGGCGACAAGCGCAACATCAAGCTTGTTGGAACTGTGGTCGGCGGTAATTCGTCGCTCGGCGATCCTTGCTTTCGGATAGCCGCGCCCGCGCAGCAGCGCAACGATGCGACCTTCCGCAGACAGGATCTTGCCGGATTCAGCGGGTTCGCCCGGGGTCAGGCCCCAGAAAGACGGGTCCGTCGACAATTCGTTCGTATTTGAGGAAATCGAGACGTTGCCGAACGTGAACACAGGACCGGGATTGACCAGAATGGAAACGTTCACCGGGCGTGCGTTCGGCAGGTCGCTCTGCTCCAGAGCTGTTTCCAGCGGAATTCCTGCCAGCTTGATGGAAACGGTGCCGCCGTACCGGCCTTCCGAATAGAGCTTTGCGACAAGCCGTTCGCGGTCGGAGAGCGCGCGCGCGATGAGACCGGCCTCGCCGGATGGCGGTTTGTCCTGTTGCTGAATAAGCAGGGAAGCGCTCTTCAGGTCACCAGTCAGATCCTCGTCGCCTGTCGAAACCGCAAGTTCAGCTTCGTACGGGGTTGGGTCCGGAACCGCTTCGCCCTGTTCTTCTTCTTCACCGCCAAAAGGCTTCCACCCGAAGATCTCGAAGGCCGTTGCCGGATAGAGAGGCAGGGCGAAGCCCAGGAGCAGGGCCCCGAGAACGATCGCGGACCTGGAAACACGAAAAGGGCCGGTCACCGGACTGGCAACCAACGTCTTTGGTGCGGTTGAAACCGCGCCCCGGGAAGCCCCGGAGAAGCAAGACGGTAGACCCTTCACTAACTGCCGCCTGACGGGTTGGTCCGACCGGCCTCTGAAAATCAAAAGGCGCATCGGCCGGACTGCTTATGCAGCCCTACAATTACAAGCGTATGCTGCCATGGTTAAATCTTGCTGAATCTTGATAGATCATGATGACCGGCTGAAAGCAAGAGAGAAGGCAGTGCAACAGCTTGGCGGAACAAGTTGAAGCGGATCTGTCCGGGATCCAAGACTGATTTTCCTGGTGGTAAAAACAACAACGCCGGACTAGTCCGGCGCGTTTTACTGATCATATGATTGTCTTTGCACTCAAAAGAGCGGGTCTTCTTCAGGAAGACCCATGAGCCGCCGCGCCGCAGTCAGCGTATTGACCATCAGCATAGCGATCGTCATCGGGCCAACGCCGCCGGGTACCGGCGTGATGGCGCCAGCATGGTCTACCGCTTCATCAAAGGCCACGTCGCCGACCAGCCGGGACTTTCCTTCGCCGCGTTCGGGTGCCGGTATCCTGTTGATGCCGACGTCGATCACTGTTGCACCGTCCTTGATCCAGTCGCCCTTGACCATTTCCGGGCGGCCGACGGCCGCCACCACGATGTCCGCGGCGCGCACGACGTCGGGAAGGTCTTTTGTGCGGCTGTGCGCGATGGTCACCGTGCAGCTTTCCTGGAGCAAGAGGCTGGCCATCGGTTTGCCGACAATGTTGGAGCGGCCGACAACAACCGCCGTTTTGCCGGAAAGCGTGTCGCCGAGCGTCCGTTTCAAAAGAACCAGACTTCCGGCCGGGGTGCAGGGGACGAGTGCGCTGTCGCGTTCCCCGGCAGTCAGCAGACCGACATTGACCGGATGGAAACCGTCGACATCCTTTTCCGGCCGGATGAGGCGCAGGACCTTGCTTTCGTCGATATGGCCGGGCAGAGGGAGCTGGACTAGAATTCCGTGGATCTCCGGATCGTTGTTGAGCTGCTCCACCAGCGAAAGAACCTCTTCCTCGCTGGAAGTGGCATCAAGGGTGTGCTTGACCGAATGAAAGCCGCAGGCTTCTGCCGCACGGTCCTTGTTGCGCACATAGACCTGGCTGGCCGGGTCTTCACCGACAAGCACGACGGCGAGCCCCGGACGTTTCCCGCTTTCCTTGAGAAGAGCGGCTGCCCGTCGCGTGATTTCATCGCGCACGGATTCCGCAATGGCTTTACCATCAATGATCTGGGCCTGGGGCATTCAGCCTCCTTGTCGCTGATACGATTGGAACAAACGAATTCGGCGACCAGCTATAGAATGGCCGTCTCAATTGAAAAAGGCAGATTGCGTCGTTTCTTACTCTGGTTTCGCCACGGTGGCGGTTCGCGTCTCTCAGGAGCCGCGCGCAAATTTGTCCAGCTCCGATATCGCACAGACGATGTGGTAAAGCGAACTGGCGGGGGCCGGTTCATCCGCAAAACTGCCGTCAGGGTCCAGTTTGTCGAGGTATAGTCCGGCTGGTGCGTTCTCAAAGTAGACACGGAGTGCCGCGACCGAAGCGGGAATATCCGCGAGATAGGCATCTCTTTCCGGACCGGTCGATATTTCGGCGAGCGCGACCGCTGCCTTGATCCATTCGGTCTGGCCCCAGAGACGCGCAACCGGATCATGAACCGTGAAATCGTCGTTGAGCGCCATGAAGGCGACACTCCGGCTTTCATCAACCCCGTAAGTCCAGGCGATATCGTAAAGGCGTCTTGCCGCGACAAGTGCCCCGGCGTCTTCGCGTGACCGGCCCCACCTGCACAACAGCCAGGCCCATTCGAACTGGTGACCGGGCTCCATGATCCGGCCCTTGTCGCCGGGCATCGGCGACCAGTCCAGATCGAAAAATTCCCGGAGACCGCCGCTGACCGGGTCTATGAAGCTGTTCATTGCCAGCTCGGCAATTTCGTCCGCAAGCTCGGTCCAGACCGGATCATCGGAAACGGCTTCCCAGGCGAGACACGCTTCGAACATGTGCATATGCGGATTGGAACAGAGAGGCTGCTTGTCAGGATTCGCCTCCCGGAACCCGGCTTCGCTGTGCCGGTAGTTTTCCAAGAGGTAATTGAGCAGATTGGCTGCGTGTTCCTCGGCCAGTGCTTTCCGGCTTTCAACAGACGCAGCGATGTTGGCAAAGCCGAACAGTGCAAAAGCCTGATTATAGAGATCGAATGTGTCGTCCGTGATCTCGTTTTTCAGGTTTGCCGCCGCCGCAATGTAACCGGCTCTAGTGAGATAAGTGCCGGTGAACCAGTCGAACAGGCCGATTGCGATCTCTTCAGCAGGCCCGTTCCAGCCAAGTCGCGCACCTTCCAGGAACGAATAAATCTGCCGGGGAACGATACGCGCACGACGCGGTGCATCGGTTGCCTTGCCGTCAACAAGATCGATGGCTTCGAAACACTCGCCCTTCGCGAGGTCAACGCCTTCTGTGTGCCAGATTGTCAAAGCCTCGTCGTTCTGCCACTTGATGAGTTCGGCGGACAGCTGCCTGATTGGCCCGAGGCCTGCGTTCTGGGGTGCCATTTATGTCCTCATGCCTGTTAAGACGGATGCTCAAGGAGAATCGGAGTGGAACCGGTCAGGACGTTTTAGCGAAAATCTATCAAGAAAGAAAAACAGGAAAAATTACCAAGGCACCTGTCTGCGCGGTTGGTATGTCAGGTGCCCCGGAGATCGCCGGGACACCTGAAATCGGTTCAGACATTGCTGTCCGGGAAAGAAGCCTTGCGTTCGGCCATGAAGCTGACAAGCGCGTCGTCGATGGCCGGATCGAGTTCAGGGCCCGCATAGGACCTCAGCATTTCCTTCCATCTGCCGTTGGCCCTCTTGGCAGCATCGAGTTCGCCGTCCGCGAGCCACTGTTCATAGGAATTGTTGTCGGCGATCGAGGAGCGGTAGAACGCGCTCTCGAAGTTCCGTTGCGTGTGGGCTGCTCCGAGGAAGTGCCCGCCCGGGCCGACTTCCTGAAGGGCGTCCATCGCCAGGGTTTCGTCGTCGACCTCGATGCCTTTTGCGAGCACATGCATCATGCCGAGCTGATCGGCATCCATGACGAATTTCTCGTAGGACGAACACAGACCGCCTTCCAGCCAACCGGCGGAGTGCAGGGCGAAGTTCACGCCCGACTGCAGCGTTGCCAGGATCGTTTGTGCTGATTCCTGCGCCGACTGGCCATCCGGCACCTTGGACGCAGTGAACGAGCCACCCGAGCGGAAAGGCAGGTTCAGCCTGCGTGCCAGCTTGGCAGCGCCGTTCAGAAGCAGCGAGCCTTCCGGGCTGCCGAAGGTCGGCGCGCCGGACTGCATGGAGATAGAGCTGACGAAGGCACCGAACACAACCGGGGCGCCTGGACGGATGAGCTGCGTCAGCGCACATCCAGCCATCGCCTCTGCCAGGACCTGGGACAGTGTCCCGGCAACGGTTACGGGGCTCATGGCACCAGCCAGAATGAACGGCGACACGATACAGGCCTGGTTATTCTTCGCGTAGACCTTCAGCGCACCCAGCATGGTGGCGTCGAAGACGAGTGGCGAGTTCGCGTTGATCAGCTGGATCATGACGCAGTTCTGATCGACAAACTCTTCGCCGAAAGTGATCTGCGCCATCTTGACGGAGTCTTCCGCGCGCTCAGGCGCCGTCACCGAGCCCATGAACGGCTTGTCGGAATACTTGATGTGCGAATAGACCATGTCGAAATGGCGCTTGTTCACAGGCAGATCGACCGGTTCGCAGACAGTTCCGCCGGAATGGTGCATCCACGGGGACGTGTAGGCCAGTTTTACGAAATTGCGGAAATCCTCGATCGTGCCGTACCGGCGTCCCTGATCCAGGTCGGTCACGAAGGGCGAACCGTAGACCGGCGCGAACACAAGGTTGTTGCCGCCGATTTCGACATTGCGGGCCGGATTACGGGCATGCTGGGTGAACTGGGACGGCGCTGTCTTCAAGATCTCGCGCAGCATGCCTTTCGGAAACCGGACACGCTCGCCGTCGACTTCCGCACCGGCGTCCTTCCAGATCCGCAGTACTTCCGGGTCTTCTCGGAATTCCAGTCCGATTTCCGCAAGAATGCGATCCGCATTCGCTTCGATCTTCAAAACGCCTTCTTCGCTAAGAACGTCGTAGATCGGCAGTTTGCGGGAAATATAGGGGACGGCCTGGCCGGCCGGACCAGCTTGCCTGCGCTCGCGGCGGGCGGATCGGCCTCTGCGGCCCGACGGGGCGGCGTCTGACATCATTAAGCTCCAAGGGTGGTGTTTTGAGTTGTGCGTAGTCTTTCTCAGGCGCAAGTGCAACCCGGCTCCAGATACGTCGCACTTTGCCATAAATGCGTCATGTCCCTGACTTGATCGAACTTAGTCTGCCAGTGCCGGTGCATGAAGAGTATAGCACTCGCAGCTGAAAACGTCGTCTTGCGTCTGTGCTCGGGGTGCTGACAACGCGCCCGATTTGGCAGCGCGGTGTCGTGGTCATAATGTCGCCATGACGCATTCAAGCTATTCGCGTTCCGGTTCTGTCGCGATACTGCGCCCCAAAGATCGATGCGTCGGTCGTGCACACCACAGGCAAACGGAGCGGCGAAGTCGCAGGCCGCTTCCGCGTATTGAAGAGGAATGAAACATGTCAGCATTTCCTGACAGGGCTCAGGTCGTAATCGTCGGGTTGGGAGGCATCGTCGGTGCCTCGGTGGCACACCACCTTCTCGAACGCGGCTGGACAGATGTTGTCGGCATCGACAAGTCCGGAATTCCGACCGACATCGGCTCTACGGCCCACGCCTCCGATTTCTGCTACACGACAAGCCACGACTATCTCAGCGTCTGGACGACGCAGTACTCCATCGAGTTCTTCGACAAGATGGGCCACTACGCCAGGGTCGGCGGGCTCGAGGTCGCGCGCACGGGCGACGACACCTGGATGGAAGAGATCAAACGGAAGGTCACGTCGGGCAAGGCGTTCGGCACCAATGTCCGCCTGGTCGAACCGGCCGAGATCAAGGAGCTGTTTCCGTTGATCGAGGAAGACCAGGTGCAGGGCGGCATGTTCGACCCGGATGCGGGCCTTGTTGTCCCGCGTTCCCAGACTGTGGCTGGACGGCTTGTCGACCAGGCTGAGAAAACCGGCAAGCTCAAGGCATTCGCGAACACGCCCGCGCAGTCGCTGATCGTCGAAGACGGACGCATCAAGGGGGTCGTGACCCATCGCGGCACGATCATGGCGGAGCATGTCATTGTCTGTGCCGGCCTCTGGGGCCGCCAGATCGCGGCAATGGTGGGCGAGGATCTTCCCGTGATGCCTGTGGATCACCCCCTGACATTTTTCGGGCCCTACAACGAATTCGAAGGAACGGGCAAGGACATCGGCTATCCACTGCTGCGCGATCAGGGCAACTCCGCCTATATGCGCGATACTGGCGATCCGAAGACCGCAGAAGGCGGACAGATTGAATGGGGGTACTACGAGACTGAGCATCCGCGCATGTGCCACCCGCGCGATCTGCTTGAAAAAGACCAGGCCCGCCTGTCGCCGTCCCAGCGCGACCTGGAGATGGAGCAGGTCATCGAGCCGCTTGAACGCGCCATGGAGCTGACGCCGATCCTCGGTGAACTCGGCTACAACGAAGGCCACTCCTATAACGGTCTGCTGCAGGTTTCAGCTGCTGGCGGTCCGTCCTGCGGAGAGAGCCAGAAGGTCCGTGGCCTGTGGTACTGCGTCGCGATCTGGGTCAAGGACGGGCCCGGCTACGGCAAGCTGATTGCCGACTGGATCACCGATGGCCGCACGGAGATCGACCATGCATCGATCGACTATTCCCGTTTCTATGCCCATCAGATGACCGAGGACTTCATTGCCGGGCGCTGCTACGAGGCTGCGCAGAAGATCTACTTCCCGGCGATCCACCCGCGCGAGCCCTATGCGACAGGGCGTGGTGTCAAGCGGTCTCCCTTTTACGAGCGTGAGGTCGAACTCGGCGGCCACTTCATGGAACTCGGCGGATGGGAGCGTTCGCATGGCTACGCTGCCAATGAGCATCTGCTGGAGAAATATGGCAACCGTATCCCCGTTCGCGAAGCGGAGTGGGACAACCGGCACTTCTGGCGGGTCTCCAATGCTGAGCAGCTGGCCATGAGCGAGGATTGCGGCATCATCAACCTGTCGCATTTTTACATGTTCGACGTCTCGGGCCCAGATCACGTCGCGCTGCTTGAGTGGCTGTGCGCAGCCAGGATCGGTGGTGACAACAACGTCGGCAAGGGGATTTACACCCACTTTCTTGACGACGAGGGAAATGTGCGCGCCGATCTGACCGTCTTCCGTATGGCGGACAGGTGCCGCATCGTTGACGGCGCTGACGCCGGACCGCGCGACTACCACTATGTCAAGCGCATCGCCGCAGACAAAGGCTTCGACGTGACGGTGACGGATGTTAGCGAGGAGTTCACGACGATCGGCATCTGGGGCCCGAATGCACGCGAAAACCTGAAGAAAGTCGTGTCCGACCCGGCCGCGCTGGACCCGGAGAACTTTCCGTTTGCCGCGATCCGTCAGATCGAGATCGCCGGCAAACCGGTCTCCGCGCTGCGGCTGTCTTATGTCGGTGAGCAGGGCTGGGAGCTGCATATGAAATACGCGGACGGCCTGGCCGTCTGGGATGCGCTCCGGGAAATCGGTGTGATGGCGGTTGGCGTGGAGACATACGCCAACTCGCGGCGCATGGAAAAAAGTCTTCGGCTGCAGAATGCCGATCTCCTGACACAATACAACCTCTACGAGGCCGATCTTGCGCGCCCGAAGGTCAAGGAAGCCGACTTCCGCGGCAAGGCGAAACATCTGGAGTACCGGGCCCGCGACAAGCAGCCGGCCATGCTCTGCACGCTGGTCATGACGGAAAACACCGACAGCAACGGTGTCAAGCGCTATCCCGTTGGTGCCATGCCGGTCATGGATCCGGAAACGGGCAAGACGCTGGTCGACGACCTGGGCCGGATTTCCTACACGACGTCGGTCGCCTTTGGCCCGACCATCGGAAAGAACATCGCGCTGGCATATCTTCCCCAGGACTATTGCGAAGTCGGGCGCAAGCTCAACGTGGAGTACATGTCGGAAACCTATCCGGTCGAAGTCGCTGGTGTCGGTTATGCGCCGCTCTATGATCCGGAAAATGCCAAGCCGAGAAGTTAGGAACGGCGAGAACCACGCGGCGATGGGCCGTATCCTGGGCCTTTTGAAGGGTGCGCCTGCCGGCACTGAGGAAACCATGAAAACCCGCGTGGACTTCTGCGCGGGTTCTGCTATTGCAGGCACAAGTATTCTGTAAGCGCGGTCACACCGCATGACATTGAGCTGAAAGACCTCCGCATGTCGAAACTTGAAGACTTGCTTTCGCGCAAGGGAGCACTCCTTGCCGACGGCGCAACGGGAACCAACCTCTTTGATATGGGGCTGGTCTCTGGTGACGCTCCGGAACTCTGGAACACGGATGAGCCTGACAAGATCCGGGCCTTGCATCGGTCCTTCGTGGAGGCCGGCGCCGATATCATCCTGACCAACACGTTCGGCTGCAACCGTCACAGGCTCAAGCTTCATCAGGCCGAGGGCAGGGTAAAGGAACTCAACATTGCCGGGGTTGAACTGGCGCGCGAGATCGCCGCGACAGTGGACCGCGAAGTTCTTATTGCCGGCTCCATCGGTCCGACCGGAGAGCTGTTTCAACCTCTCGGTGCCTTGAGCTTTGAAGACGCTGTCGCAGCCTTCCGCGAACAGATGGAAGGGCTGGTCGACGGAGGAGCTGACGTGCTTTGGGCCGAGACGATGTCGGCGGTTGAGGAAATGAAAGCTGTGGCCGAGGCAGCCACCGATTTTGACCTGCCGCTGGTCATCACGGCAAGTTTCGACACGGCGGGAAAAACCATGATGGGATTGCCGCCCAAGGGTTTGGGCGACCTGCAGGCCGAATTCGCCTGTACGCCGGTTGCCATCGGGTCCAATTGCGGTGTCGGAGCGTCCGATCTTCTGGCGGCGATCATGGAAATCACGGAAGCCTATCCGGACGCGATTGTCGTTGCCAAGGCGAACTGCGGTATACCGCAGATTCAGGGCGACGAGGTCGTCTATACCGGGACGCCGGAACTTATGGCCCGTTACACCCACAAGGCGCTCGATGCCGGTGCCCGCATCATTGGCGGTTGTTGCGGAACCTCAGCCCAGCATCTGGCGGAGATGCGCAAGGCGATAGACAGCCACGCAAAAGGTGGCCGTCCGACGCTGGATGAAATCCTGAGCGATATCGGCCCGCTTGTGTCACCGCCCAACAAGGCCGCAGACGCTGCAAGGGCAGAGAGCGAAGGATCGGCTTCCAGCGGTCGCCGGCGCGGACGCCGAAGGGCCTAGGTGTATCGAGCAAGCGGCGCAACGCTGCCGATGGGCTGCTTTCCATCACCCGAAGGGCCGGTCTCCTTTGCCCGCTGACATCGTTGGATCGCCTTGTGGTGGGAAACACCACGACGCGCAATCCGGCTCCTCAGCAGACAAAGGAGATACGGTCAAATGGTGCACACTTATCGACCGATGCTCTAGGCGCGGAAGGGCAAGGTCCAGGATCAGCAATTGCCGGGCTTTGCATCCTTGAACGACATTTTCGTTTCTTTCAGGCTCGCCGACTCGATTGCCATAGGTTGGTAGGGCGGGTCCGTCTGCATGCCGGGATTGGTCAAATGGATCTTGTAGCAGCCTGTATAGACGAGGCTGTTGCCGTCAGTCTGTTCCGCCTCGATGACCACGGGCAGGGCCCAGTAGATCTGACCCGCGCCCGGATCCGGCTCGGTTGATCCGAACCTGACGCTGACCGATTTGGTTTTTGCGTAGCCCGAGGACCACTCCTCGAAATTCTGAGGTGCCGCATCCTGTTTGAAATAGCCGTAGGCCTGGGCGTAGTTGCGGTTGCTGATCGCGAAATAGTAGCTCTCGATCAGTTTCTGCGGGGTCGAACGGTCATCCATGTAGCTCCAGTCGCTTGCGACAGCGGTGGCCGAGAGCAAGGACAGGCCGGTGATTGTTAGGATTGCAGCCTTGCGGGTTTGTCGGTGAAATTTCGTCATCTCTGTCTCCAGGCAAACCATCGAAAATGAAGAAGCCGGCGCATTGTGCCATCTGCAACCTTACCGGAAACCGCCCTTGCATTCTTTTCTGTTTGACGTTTACGTAAAAGAAGGCCGAAATACCGGCGTGAAATGAGAAGGATAGGAGACGTTTATGCAGCCCGTCATGACGGCCGGGGAGATTGCGGCCTTTCTGGATAAGGAGTTCCCACAGATCCACGCGGGCGGCCGCGCCTATTCCATCGAAAGCGTTTCGGAAGGCGAGGCCGTTATGCGGCTTACGGCGCGTGACCAGCATTTGAGGCCGGGTGGCACGATTTCCGGCCCGTCGATGATGGCGCTCGCCGACCTTGCAGCTTATGTCGTCATCCTTGCTCACATAGGCCCGGTCGCGCTTGCGGTTACCACCAATTTCAACATCAACTTCCTGCGCAAACCTGAGCCGGGTGATCTCCTTGGCACTTGCCGGCTTTTGAAGCTGGGCAAGCGCCTGGCCGTCGTTGAATGCGGAATTGCCGGGGCAGGTGAGGAAGAGCTTGTCGCCCATGCGACTGCCACGTATTCCGTTCCACCTCGCAACTAGAAGGTCGTGGTGTCCCGGAGCAGGGAAAATCGTCGGCCTGCGACCAACATTAATGCGGTAACATAATACCGTTTTTTCAAACTATTGAAAAATAGTAAGAAATTAGCGCATGTGCGAAAAATTCAGTCTTGACGCCGATTTTTCGTGGGCGTATAAGCTGCCTCGAATGAATTCAGGGTCCGTTCGCTGGTTCAATTGAAACCGCGCGGGCCCTTTCTTTAACCAACCAAGTTGGATCAAACACATGAAGACCTTCTCTGCCAAGCCGGCTGAGGTCGAGAAAAAGTGGATCTTGATCGACGCAGAAGGCATGGTTGTCGGCCGTCTCGCCGCCTACATCGCCAACCACCTGCGCGGCAAGCATCTGCCGACCTATACGCCGCATGTCGACACTGGTGACAACATCGTCGTCATCAACGCCGAAAAGGTCGTGCTTACAGGCCGTAAGTACGACAACAAGAAGTATTACTGGCACACCGGTCACCCGGGCGGCATCAAGGAGCGCACTGCGCGCGGCATCATTGAAGGTCGTTTCCCCGAGCGTGTTCTGGAAAAAGCCGTGCAGCGTATGATGCCGGGCGGCCCCCTGTCCAACAAACAGCTCAAAAACCTTAAGGTTTACGCTGGTCCGAACCACCCGCACGAAGCTCAGTCGCCCGAACTGGTCGACGTCAAAGGCCTTAACGCAAAGAATGACGGCAGGAGGGCTTAACGATGGCTGAGCTGCAATCTCTGGAAGAACTGGGTGGCGCGGTCGAAACCGCTGCTCCCGAGGCTCCGGTCCATGTCCAGAAGCTGGACGCACAGGGCCGCGCGTATGCAACCGGCAAGCGGAAAGACGCGATTGCCCGCGTCTGGATCAAGCCGGGTACCGGCAAGATCTCCGTCAACGGCAAGGACTTCACCGAGTATTTCGCTCGTCCGGTCCTGCAGATGATCCTGCGTCAGCCGATCATGCTGACCGACCGCGATGGCCAGTATGACGTTGTCGCAACCGTCACCGGTGGCGGTCTGTCCGGTCAGGCTGGTGCCGTGCGTCACGGCCTGTCCAAGGCTCTGACCCACTACGAGCCGGAACTGCGCGGTGTCCTGAAGAAAAACGGCTTCCTCACCCGCGACAGCCGTGTGGTCGAGCGTAAGAAGTTCGGTAAGCGCAAGGCGCGCCGTTCGTTCCAGTTCTCCAAGCGTTAATCGCCCGACCAACTGGTTTCAGATTTCGAAGAACCCGCCAGAGCGATCCGGCGGGTTTTTTGTGTTTGGGCTGCTAACCGCACGTCGCAGCTTCTGCCCGAGTGAAATTTCGGCTAGAGCTGTCACGAACACACTTGTCCGCTATCGCCACCGGATCTGATCGGTCCCGTGCGCCGACCCCGATCAGGCCAGATGTCCCAGGCACGTTTTCTTCAAGGCAACCTGTTCCGCCATGTCACGGTGATGTCGCTGACATCATCCGTCGGCCTGATGGCGATCTTCGCCGTCGACTTCGTCGACATGATCTTCATTTCCATGCTTGGCAAGGACGAACTGGCGGCGGCGATCGGATATGCGGGCGCGATACTGTTCTTCACAACGTCCTTCAACATTGGCGTTGCCATTGCAGCCGGGGCGCTTGTCGCTCAGGCGCTTGGGGCAGGGGACAAGGAGCGGGCGCGGCAGCGCGCATCGAACGCGCTCACCGCCGGTTTCCTGTTCGCGGCCGTGTTCGCGCTCGGCGTCTGGCTCTCTCTCGGCGAGCTTGTCACGCTAATAGGGGCAAGCGGCGTGACCCATGAACTGGCGGTTCTCTATCTCGCCATCATTGTTCCGACGCTCCCCATACTGCTTCTCGGCATGGCGGGCGGGGCCATCC